>Ga0210406_10001086_pt1 | contig 34644 bp, 31 predicted proteins | sample IncBWC30MmetaG_FD_155454 | JGI IMG/M metagenome (GOLD analysis project Ga0210406, IMG submission 155454) | Forest soil microbial communities from Barre Woods Harvard Forest LTER site, Petersham, Massachusetts, United States - Inc-BW-C-30-M | ecosystem: Environmental > Terrestrial > Soil >... | reverse complement strand
GCGCTTTCGCTCAGGCCGCGGCCCGGCTCGGCCTAAGACCGATGCGATCGATGCTCGAATGCTCGCCCGTTTCGCCGCCTTCATCGCCGACGAGCCGGCCAGGCCTTCGCCAGCCCCGCAGACCCACGCGCTCGCCGCCCTGGTCAGCCGGCTCGACCAATTGAGCGACCTGCGTCAGTCCGAAAGCTGCCGCGCGCATCAGGCCCACGAGGCCAGCGTCAAGGCCTCGATCGGGGCGGTGATCGAGGTTCTCGACAGCCAAATCGACGCCATCCAGCACGCCAGCGACGCCCTCATCGCCAGCGACCCCATTCTCCCATTCTGACCGAAAAGGCCAGCCTCCTGCGCAGTTGCAAAGGCGTCGGCCCGAAGAATGCTCAGATGATCCGCGCTCGCCTCCCCGAAATCGGCGCGCTCGATCGCCGCAAGATCGCCGCTCTCGTCGGCGTCGCCCCGATCACCTGCAAAAGCGGCTCGTCGATAAACCGCGCCAGCATCGCCGGCGGCCGTAAGCCTCTGCGCGACACCCTGTTCATGGCCGCCCGCTGCGCCAGCTCTCATAACCCGGCGTTCATCGCCTTCCGCGACAGGCTCAAAGCCAACGGCAAACCGCATAAGCTCATCATCGTCGCCGTCATCCGAAAACTCATCGTCACCCTCAACGCAATGATCAAAGCCAAAACACCCTTCAAGCCGGCTTGACTTGAAACACGGTAGATTGCTTCGCCGCACACTCGCAATGAGGGCCAGGTTTCGACCCAATCGCATTCAGCCTCTACTGATTGGCAGGTGCCGCGTCACTCCGGCTTTTTCGCGTCGAGTCGTTCCCAGTCGTCCTCGGTGAAGCCGACGACTCCAGCACATTTTTCGGCGATCTTTCGGCCCTCCTTCATGCGCTCACGGACGATATCCAGGTGGTCGCCAAGCGACGCCAGGCGCGCTTCGCTCGGGTCCACATCCCATCTCGAGAGGCCGCGCGCGACATCGGGCGCGCCGTCCACGCCGCAGGCGAGATTACCAAGTAATTTCGTCAGCTGCTCGCGATGGTTTGCACCGTCCGGATCCGACGCGAACTGCTGCTTCGTCTTTTCGCTCCATCTGGCCTCATCCGTGGCGTCCTGCTCGGGGCTTTGGGTACCTGAGTTCAGTTTCAGCCGCTCGAAACGCTTCCTGATTGCCTCCTTATCTCCTTCAGCTGCGAATTGCAGCGCTGCGGCGATCCAGGCGTCGACACCGGGCTGGCTCAAGTGCTCAGTCGCGCCGTTCTTGCCGGGCTTAAGCTGATCGGCTTGAACGTCCCTAATCGATGCATCCGCAAGGTTGGCGTGGGTGATATTTGTCCGGAACACGAAGGTGCCGGCTAGATCGCTGTATGCCAGATCGGCCTTCGAAAGATCGACGCCCTGCAACTGCGCGCCGGTGAGATCTGCGCCCTGTAACAGCGCGCCTGTCAGGTCTGCGCCCTGTGACTGCGCGCTCGAGAGGTTGGCGCCCTGCAACCGCGCTAACTCAAGGCTGGCGCCCTGCAACCGCGGACTCGAGAGGTTGGCGGCCTGGAACTGCGCGTCCCCGAGATTGGCGCCCTGTAACTGCGCGCCTGTCAGGTCTGCGCCCTGCAACCGCGCACTCGAGAGGTGGGCAGCCTGGAACTGCGACGCTTCAAGACGAGCGCCGTCGAGCCGAGTGGCCACAAGGTTCGCACCACGAATCGCCGCTGCACTTAGCGAGACCGCGCGCAGATCGGTGCCCCTTAGATAGGCGGCCTGCAGATCGCGCCAGTCGAGCTTGATCGTCGAATGAACTGGCCATCGCGCGAGGCCATCTCCTTCTTATATTAGTCTTCTCCAATAGTTCGTTCCCAACGATCGTCTCGTACGCAAGGACAAGCCGATCGGGGAACAGGCCAAACACAATGCCGTTTGGCGCTCGAGGCGAAGTCTCGCCGCCCGATCCACGGCTCGCCGGCCCATCGACCTTCCAATAACAACATAAAGAGTGTAGAGCCAAACACAACGAGATTGACGACCAACGCCGATTTGACTAGCAAGCGCGAACGGTCGCGAAAAATAAGTAAAGTTCCACTATCGTCTTCTATGTAAAAAGCCTATACCACAGAGCGAGCGGAAGACTGGCGTCAGTAAAGACGATCATCCGATGCCACCACGTGATCCAGGAGCTGTGGTAAGGCAGAAACATCGTTTGCATTAGTAAGAGTGTCCCGAGCGGCGCTAGCGTTAAAGTGATTAGCGCAATAATTCCAAGTAGATAGCGGTCAAAACCTTTCCGTTCATCTTTCATTCCGACCAGCAATTTCAGGAACGGCGCGTTCCCGACCCGCGCCCGATATCCTTCTTGTTCCGTTTAACCGCTCGGCCGAGCCGTTCAGGGCGTCGAGATTCTTCGTGTCAGGCCCGAGCGCGGGCGTGTCCTAAACGTCTGGATATTTTTTTCGTCCGGTTCGGCCATGCCCCAGGGCCTCCCCTTCAATCTGCATTTGAAGCCGCGAATAGTTCCAGCGCCATGGCGGGGCTTATCGCAGCCGCATAGACGAGTCTCAGCGCCAGGGCGGTTGCGGGTGCGTGGCGCAGTGATCCGAGGGCTAGCCGGGTCGGATGGGCGGTGTGGAAATCGGTGCTGATGCTGGGGCTGTGAAGCGCGGGCGCCGCTCAGGGCGGTCATCCCGTGGGCACGCCCCCCATGCGCAGGCCTTCAATCACTCCCTCGCGCTGCGCTAGATAGACAGCGTTGTTGGCACTGGCGGCGGCGCGGAATCGGGGAATTGTGAACTTCAGGTTACGGGCAAGGCCTGCTTTCAACTCCCTACGCGCCTCATCAAGCCGGCCGAGGTGGGCGAGGCTGGCAGCAAGAAAAAAATAGACCCAAGAACTGTTGCGATTGGCGTCAATAGACTTTCTGAGCCATCCCACCACTGCTTCATGTTCGCCAAGGTAAGACTTGGCCAGCCAGCCCAGGAGAGCCAAAGCCAGACAGATGGGTTTCGAGGGCTCAGGCGCAGCCTGGCAGCCCTCGATATTTTAACGTCCGGCCCTGCCATACCCCAGCGCCTTCCTCCCCGCCTCAATCTGCGTTTGAAGCGGCGGATTGTCCAGCGTCATGGCGGGGCTTGAGGTGGTGATCCGTCGGCGCCGGGTCGATTAACCATTCGTTAGTCGATCGGCCGATAACCATTTGACGCCCTATGGTCAGCGAGCAGGAGTGTGATCGCGATCACTGCGCATTTGAACTGCGTGCGCCATCATTCGGCCTTGACATCGTCGCTCGTCGGGCGCTTTTGGCCGGCGCAGCGTCGAAGGGGGACGGCGGGTTTGGGGACCATGCAATATCTGTTGATTCTTCTTGTCGCCGTGACTATGGCTTGTGGGGCGGCGGCCACTGTCACAATTGAGCTCGCGCCAGCTTACGCGGACGCCAGCGCCACGGGCTATTAGGCGCGCACGAGGCGGCGCGCGTCCCTCTCCTAACGGGAGAGGGGTTGGGGTGAGGGTTCGCGGGAAGCGCGCTTTTGCTTTTGAAGAAGCCCTTATCCGGCTGACTGCGTCAGCCACCTTCTCCCGGAGGGAAAAGGGAGGCGCAGACGTCCCGCTTCACGCCGGCGCCTTACCCTTTCGCGATCGCGTCCAGCGCGGCCAACGCGTCGCCCGGCAGCTTGAGGCTGGCGGCGGCCAGGTTTTCGCGCAGGTGTCCGAGCGACGAAGTGCCCGGAATGAGCAGGATGCTGGGCGCGCGCTGGAGGAGCCAGGCGAGCGCGACCTGCATCGGCGTCGCACCGAGCCGCGTGGCGACCTCGCTCAGCTCCGTCGACTGCAACGGCGTGAAGCCGCCGAGCGGGAAGAAGGGCGCATAGGCGATTCCGGCGCGTGCGAGATCGTCGATGAGGGCGTCGTCCTCGCGATGCGCCACATTGTACAGATTCTGCACGCAGACGATGTCGCAGATCCGCCGGCCCTGTTCGATCTGATTGGAGGTGACGTTGCTGAGGCCAATGTGACGCACGAGGCCCTGCCGCTGAAGATCGGCGAGGACCGTGAGCGGCGCCTCGATCGGCCCTTCGGCGGGTCCGTGGACCGAGCCCATGATCCGCAAATTGACGACCTCGAGCACGTCGAGGCGGAGATTGCGCAGATTGTCCTCAACCGCGCTCTTGAGGTCGTCCGGGCTCATGGCCGGGTTCCATGACGCGTCGTCGCCGCGCCGGGCGCCGATCTTGGTGACGATCACAAGGTCGTCGGGATAGGGATGCAGCGCCTCGCGGATGAGCTTGTTGGTCACATGAGGACCGTAGTAGTCGCTGGTGTCGATGTGATTGACGCCGCTCGCGACCGCTTCGCGCAGCACAGCGATGGCGGTATCGTGGTCCTTCGGCGGCCCGAACACGCCCGGTCCGGCGAGCTGCATGGCGCCGTAGCCAAGGCGCTTCACAACCCGGTCGCCGAGCGGAAACGCTCCCGCGGTTATGATGTCGTTCATAAGCTCATCTCCTCTTGGACCGGCTATGAATATAGGCCGGGATGGCGAAAGCGATAATGCGGATCGAAGTTGTGCCGAACGAACAGTGAACAACGATCGCAGACCGGCGGACATAGGGGATGAGACCGCGCGGCAAGATCGCAACCCGCGAAGGCGCCGAGAAACCGGTTGCATTCGGTGGAAATGGGATTTACTGAATAAAAACTGCAAGCTGGGGTTTGCGTGATGCAGTGGGCGCGGAATTGAGCCGATCCAATCGCGCAAACGCGCCCGTCGGCTGGGCGCGTAAGTTAACGCCCGATTGGCCAGCGCAAGACGTACGCGGCGTGCGGCGGTTTGGGGCCATCTTTGTGACGGCGGCGATCGGCTTCGCTGGCGCGGCGTTCGGCTCTCCCCCCGCCGCTCTCGCGCAGTCGCCCCCCGCCGTTCCCCCCGCCACTCTCGCGCAGTCGGCCCCCGTGGTTCCCTCCGCCGCTCTCGCGCAGTCGACCCCCGCGCCAGTCGCCTCTCCGCCTGCCGCGTCCATGAATGATGCGGACAAGCGCGTCGCCGCCGACCTCTTGTTCAAGCGCCTGCTGCTCAAACCCGACGATCTGGACGCCGGATTCCAATACGCCCAGCTCGAGACCGAACTCGGCGACTACGAGGCGGCGATCGGCGCGCTCGAGCGCATCCTCTACTACAACCCGAATCTTCCCCGGGTGAAGCTCCAGCTCGGCGTGCTCTATTTTCATCTGCGTTCCTATGAGATGGCGCGCAATTATTTCGACGCCGTGATCAACGCGCCCGACGCGCCCCCCGACATTCGCACCCAAGTGCAGACCTATGTCGCCGCGGTCGATAAGGCCGTCGCGATCAATCAGTTCTCGGTCTATGGGCAATTCGGCCTCGCTTATCAGACCAACGCCAACGCCGGCCCCAACAGCCCGAACGTTCTTGCGCTTGGCCAGAACGCGCTGCTGTCGCCTCAGTTTCAGAAGACTCCGGACTGGAACGCATTCGGACTGGTCACCGTGCATGATTTCTACGATTTCAACGATCAGCGCGGCGACGGATGGGACTCCGATCTGATCGCCTATTACTCGCAGCAGTTCAAAGTCACGCGGCTTGATTTGGGCCTCGCCGAATTGCGCACCGGGCCGCGGATCGGGATCGGCGACTATGGCGGACTCACCGTCCATCCCTACGGGATCGGAAACGAGCTGACGCTCGGCGGCGTGAATTATCTCAACACGCTTGGCGGCGGCGTCTCTATGAACTGGCCGGTCAACGATACGTTGACAATCACGCCCGGGGTCGAGTTTCGCAACCGCTACTTCTATAATTCCGCGAATTATCCAACCGCCGCGGGCCAAAGCGGCGGGCAATGGATCGGCTACGTCTTCGGGTCGGGGCTGATTTCCGCTCCGTGGGGCCTATCGTGGCAGGGCCGCGTCTCCTACACCGACTCGAGCGCGAGCTATGGGCCGTATGCCTTCCATGATTTCTCGATCGACGCCGGGTTGCCCTATTCTTTTGCGGCGCCCGCATTCGCGCATACGGGCTCGCTGTGGACGTTCACGCCCGCGGCCGGCTTTTCCTACACCCCTTACGCGATACCGGACCCGATCGTCTCGCCCTTCGCCACCCGCACGGATAGACAATGGCGGGTGTCGGGAACCCTGGATACGACCTTCTCCCACAACATCGGCTTCACGCTGCAGGTCCAATATCTGCGCACCTATTCGACCATTTCGAACTACGACCTTCAGGATTTCATCGTCGCGGCGGGGCCGACCTTCCACTTTTGACCTTTAGGACACTCGTAATGCGCCGGACACGATCGCTTCCGCTGCTGTTCGCCGCCCTCCCGCTCGGCGCGGTTCTCGCGCTATCGGCCGCGGCCCGCGCCGATACGGTCGGCACGGCCGGCGCGGTCAACACGACCTCCTCGGGCACGGCGCCCGGCACCCCCACTCGCGTGATCGAGATCGGGACCCAAGTGGTCGAGAACGAGAAGATCCAGACCACCGCGACCGGCAGCGTCCAGGTGCTGTTCATCGACAAGACGACCCTCAACGTCGGCCCCAACTCGACGCTGGTGATTGACCGCTTCGTTTACAATCCCGTCACCACGAAGGGGGAGCTCGCCCTTTCGTTGGGCAAGGGGGTGATGCGCGTCGTCGGGGGCGTCGCGACGCATTCCGAGGGAGCCACGATCCGAACTCCGGTTGCCGCGATTGGGTTGCGTGGCGGCATCGCCATCATCTCGCATAGCGGAGCCAGCGGCACACACGCGATTCTCGGCTTTGGCCGCATGTCGGTCACGTCGCTCTGCGGCGGGTCAGATTGCCATCCGACCACGGTTGACCTGTCGCGTCCCGGCTACGGCGTGACCATTACGGGTTTCAACAGGCCTCCCTCTTCCCCCGGCCGGGCAAGCAGCCAAGAGCTTGCGCAGTTGAACGCACAGTTGACCAGCCGAGGGGGCCAAAGCGGAGGGGCGAGCCAGCAGCCGACAGACAATCAGGCGCAGAGCTACAACGTAGGCACGTCCAATTCGCCCGGCGCGCCGATTATTCAGACCGCCTCGCAGGGTCGCGCCAGTGCGCTCACGGTCGCGAACGCCACGCGACAGACTGTCCAGCAAGGGGCGCAGATCGGTGCCTCGGTCGGAACCGCGACGCGCGTCGCGATTCAGAACGTGATTCAGGCGTTGACGCCGGTCAAGCCGCCACCAATCACCCCGCCACCAATCACGCCGCCGCCTATTGTTCCACCGCCGATCGTTCCGCCGCCGGTCATTCCGCCGATCGGGCCGGCTCCCACCGCGACTTACGCGATGGTCACCCCCGGGCCTTTCAGCACCAGCGCGGGGGCGAGCCCTGTGCCCTATCTCACCGGCGCCTTCGCCGGAAGCGGCGGCTTCAAGGTCTCGCCGATCCTCGGCTATCAGAGCGGCGGTCTCAATGCGGACGGCACGCCGGCCACGACCTCAAGACAGTTCCAAGCTGGCCTCAGCGTGACAGGACAGGGCGCGAACCAGAACGCGACGCTGTTCGTCATGACATCGGCGATCAGCAACGCGCCCAACATCGGCTTTACCCAGGCTGGCGGGTTCACCGGAGTGACGATGCGCAATCAGGCCGGGTGGTTCGGGCTGGCCAGCGGCGCCGTGTCGTCGGCGACGCCGGCGACGGCGCCCAACACTGTGCCGACCATCAATGGGGTGCCCATCGCAAGCTTCGCTCTGAACAATACGAACACAAACCTGCTCACAGGAACCGTTTCCAACAGTCAGTCGTCGAATTTTGTCAAACCCGCTACCACGAACTACACGTTCAATCCGGTAACAACCGGAACGCCGACGACCCTGGCGAACAACCATCCGACCCTGTCGCTGCAGGGCTATGTCGGCGGGGTGATGGTGACCGCGCTGGGCGGTACAAAGGGCGCGCCTTCGAATTTCACGAAGCCCTATGTCATAACCAACCTTACCGGGCAGCCTGGGGATGTCGGCATTTTCCTGCCAGGCGATTCAAGCGAAATGCTTGCCGTCTTCAATGTGAAGAGCGTCGCCGCGCCAACGAACGGCATGGCAAGTTCCAGTTATGTGTTCGGAAGCCTGAATGGGAACGGCCAGAACGGGCTGAACGGGGCGCGCGGCACGTACGTCAATCCGTCGAATTTCGCGGCGCGGGACGCGGCCGTGTTCGCCAACGGGGCCAACATTCCTGTCTCGTTGCGCACCGACGGCAATTCCCCGCTGACGACCGTCGGCTTCGCCAACCAGCAGCTGGTGACGGCCTCGAGCGTCGGGGCGAATACCTCGTCATTTCTGACCTCGATTTCCTCCGTCCCCGTCGGTCAGACCGTTCAACCCTGCAAGTGCGAATCCACCCAGTGGGGTTTCTGGAGCGCCTCCAACGGCGCAAACAAGGCTAACGGTCAAATCGCGTTCGAGGATCAAGGCGTTCTGCTGTTGTGGGTCGCCGGCGTTCCGACGACAGCAGGGGCCCTCCCGACGGCCGGCATGGCCACTTACACCGGCCATGCAATCGCCAATATCGCTGCCGGCACGGCTGGCCTGACCTATCTCGCGGCAGGTGGCTTTTCGAACACGGTCAACTTCGGAACCGGCGTGGGCAACGTCAAGATCAACGGGCTGGACGGAACCAACTATGGCGGCTCGGTCGGATTGACCCCAAAGACCGTCAACTTCGGAGGCGTGCTGAACGCCACGGCGGGCGGGATCCTGAACGGGCGCACAGCGACCCTGGCCGGCTCATTCTTCCAGGGCGGTCCAACCAACACGACCCCGCTCTACGGCGAGATGGGTGGTTCGCTTACCCTGAACGGAACTCTCGCCAGCCCATACCTCGGAAGCGGGATTTTCGCCGCGCGGAAGCCGTAAGGGCGCAGGGACGGCGCTCCGGAAACCGCGCGAGGCTCGACCGCGCGATCGTTCGATGTCGTCGGCGCCGGCCGAATTGGGCCTTTTGCAAGATGAGAAGCCATTGATCGCTGCGAATTAATTCCGGGGAGGGGCACGGTGCCCAAGCGTCGATTCTTCCAGCCGTGCAGCTGCTGTTCGACACCTGTGCCCGGAATTAGCAGGCGATCTGCACTTTCCGGAATAGGCGCTATCGCAGTCGTCGCCACCGCCTCGATAGTCGGACGGGCGCTACCTGCGGTCGGCGAGACGCTGGCCAGCGAAACGTCCTTGATAGACGTCCATCATCATTTTGCACCGCCCGCCTATGTCGCAGAAAACCGAAACAGAGTTTCGCCTGCGGCGTTGGACTGGACGCCGCAAAAAGCGCTCGATGCAATGGACGCGGAAGGTGTGGCGACCGCAGTGCTTTCGCTTGCGCTGCCCGGCGTCTGGTTCGGCGACCCCGACGCCGCACGCCGCATGTCAAGACTTTGTAATGACTATGCGGCCGACCTTGCTCGTAGCCACCCAGGACGATTCGGCTTGTTTCCGGTCATCCCGCTTCCGGACATAGAGGGCAGCCTACGCGAGATCGAATACGCGTTCGATGTGCTCAAGGCCAGCGGAATCGGGATCGTCACGAACTATAGCGACGCGTCCGGATCCAAATGGCTCGGCAATCCGGCATTCAATCCCGTGTTCGAAGAGCTTAACCGGCGCAAGTCCGTGGTGTTTGTGCATCCGATCGTGGCGAGTTGCTGCCAAAAGCTGCTTCCCGACGTCTCCCCGCTGGTGTCGGAAATTCCACAAGACACGACGCGCGCCGTCACGAATATGCTCTTCACTGGCACGTTCAGCCGCTTCCGGGAGATTCGCTTTATCTTCTCGCACGGCGGCGGAGATGTGCCGATGGTGATGGGTCGCCTACACGACTATGCGCCCAAGAACATCGCTGAGACAGCGCCAGACGGCATCGACTACGAACTCGCGCGGCTCTATTATGATGGCCGGCACGGCCTATCCGCCGGCCATTGCAGCGCTTACGAAGCTCGTTCCCGTTACACAGATTTTGTTCGGCAGCGACAATCCGTTCGTGCCACTGCAGGAAACGGCGCGACGCATGAAGGAGCTTGGTTTGTCGGCGGCCGAGCTCCGCGCAATCGGCCGCGAGAATGCCCTTGCGCTCCTGCCAAACTTGCCTCGAACGTAAGTTCCTCTGCGCCTCGCTCTGACTGCGCTTGCCGGCCGCGCACGAGGCGCAATGATTGCGTCGCCACCCGAGTCACCCTTCAGGTTGACCCCGTCAACGCCGGGACTGCGCGCCGTCTATTCAGGCGCGGCGGTCAGCGGCTCAAGCGGGGCGGCGATTTCTCCATGCGCGAGATCGGTGGAGAAAAGCGCCAGCCCCTTGGGTTCGTTGCCGTTCGGGTGGACCAGCACGATCGAGCCGCGGCCGGGCTTCTGCCCCAGCGCGAGCCAGGCGTCGGCGCCGAGCGTAACCAGGTGGAACTGGCTCACCGCCTGCATCAAAGGATCGCTGGAGACGAGGCCGGGGAAGCGGAAGAACAACGACGGCGTCTCGCCGTTGGCGATCAGCAGCCGCTCGGTGCCGAGGATTTCCTCCTGCGGATCGACGCCCTTTGACAACAGGAAGTTCGCGTCGCTCGGAAGCCTCCGGTGGTAAGGGTGATGATAGGTGTGATCGGTCCACAGGATGTTGAGGGCGCCGGAATTGCGCTCCCCGACGAGCCAGCGGAAGTCGTCGAAGTGATTGAGGAGCCAGAGGCCTGAAATTGAGAGCGCGACCGGAGCGCGAGGACTAGCCGTCTCGAGCCGGGTGAAGAAGGCGCGATCGAGCGGCTTCCGGCTTGGGCAGAGGTCGCCGGTGACGAAATCGCCGTGGCCCCCGCCATGCGTGAGCCCCGCATTCTGAAGAAAGCCGCGGTGGACGAGGCCCGGCGCCAAAGCCGATTCTCGGATCGCGCGGCCCATGCGGGTCGCATTGAGGTCGCCCTCGCTCTCGTCATGGCAGGTCCAGCACGCCGCGCGCTCGAGCCGCGTGGTCAGCGCCTCGGGATCGGCGAGGAGGGCGACCTTTTGCCCGGCGATTGTCATCTCTCGGATCGCGACCGCCTTGCGTCCGTCAGCGGAGATACATGCCTTCAGCACGGGCTGATAGTCCCCGACGGCGTCCGTGCTCTGAAGCCGCGTCGCGGGCGCCGGCGTGAAGGCGCAGTCGGACGCCTGCGCTGCGCCGGCGAAACCAGCGCAGGCGGCGAACGTGATCATGAGAAAGCGCGACAAGCCGGACAAAGGCAAAAGGTTCCTCGGACTGAGGGCGTCCTTCTAACCAAGAGCGGCGCACGAGGCTAGAGCGGGCGCCCAGGCATGATGAAGGCGGCCTTAGCGCAGGTCCCGCATTACGGTTGCCTGCGCCGCTCCGGACACGGAACAGGCGCAGAAGGTTCACCCCCGCCGCGGCCCGCGCGTCGACCGGGGGCGATCGGGCGCGCCGGCCGCCGCCAGCAGCTTGCGAAACTCGTCGCGCTTCTCATGGATCGAGGCGATGACGAGGCCCATCGGCACGCCGATGTCGACCAGCACCGCCTCGGAAAGCTGCAGGCTCGCCTCGATCGTCTCGGGCACCGCGTCGGTCACGCCAAGCCCGTAAAGCGCGCGGGCGTGGTCGGCGTCGCGGGCGCGCGCGACCAGCGTTATGTCTGGCCGCAGGCGGCGCGTCGTCTCGACCACCGCCTCGTTGGCCACAGTCGAGTCCATGGTGACGACGACCGCGCGCGCAGTCTCGAGCCCGCAGCGGCGCAGATATTCGGGCCGCGCGGCGTCGCCATAATAGACCGGCTTGCCGTCGGAACGGGCTTGGGACGTCACGCCCGCGTTCGCATCGACCGCGATGAATGGAATCCCGTGCCGGTCGAGCATGTCTCCAATCAGCGCGCCAACGCGGCCGTAGCCGACGATGATGACGCGGGACGCCTCGCTGTCTGGCGGGATCTCAGGCGCTCTTGCTGCCCCTCGCGGGACTGATCCGATGCGCGCCCCGAGCTTCGCCAATCCAGGGATCACAATCATCGATAGCGCCACCGCGGTGATGAGCGTCGTCGCCAGCGCGCGATCGATGAGGCCTCCCGCCAGCGCCGCGCCGATCATAACGAAACCAAACTCGCCGCCGGGTCCGAGCAGGAGAGACGTTTCGGCGGCCGAGCGGGACGGCATCCGAAAAGCGCGGCTGAGTCCGAACAGCGTCAGTCCCTTCGCCACTGTCAGCGCGACGACGAGACCAAGGATGAGCAAAGGTCGCGCGAGGATGAACGCCGGATTGATCGTGGCCCCAACCGAAAGGAAGTAGAGTCCCAGCAGCAGGCCCCTGAACGGTTCGATCGTCACTTCGATCTCGCGGCGATATTCGGTCTCCGCCAGCAGGAGCCCGGCGACAAAGGCGCCAAGCGCCATCGACAAGTGGCTGGCTGCGGCCGCCAGCCCATCGCCGAGCACCACCAAGAGGCAAGCCGCCATGAAGAACTCGGGGCTCTTGGTTTCCGCCACAAAGTGAAAGAAGGGCCGCAACGCGAGACGGCCGAAAATGACCAGGGCGGTGAGGACAAGCGCCGCCGGAACGAGCGTCGTAAGGAGCTGCCACGCGAGGCCGCGTTCGCCCGCCGCCGACAACGCGCCCGTCATGACAAGCAGGGGCGCGACCGCCAGATCCTGAAACAAGAGCACCGATAGACTTGCGCGGCCAGCGCCGGAATGAAGCCGTTTGCTCTCGACCAGCATCGGAATGACGATTGCGGTCGACGACATGGACAGCGCCGCACCGATCGCGAGCGCCGAAGGAGGGCTGAGGCCGAGGCGCCAGCCGGCGGCGCCCAGGATCAGCGTCGTCACGACGACCTGCGTGAGCCCAAGCCCAAACACCAGATGACGCATGCGCCTGAGCCGCTCGAACGACAGCTCGAGCCCCATCGTGAACATGAGCGCGACGACGCCAAAAGCGGCGATGCGATCGATCGCCTCGACATTGATCGCAAGCGCGCTGAGCCACGGCGCTTGCCGCGCGATTGCGCCCAGACCGTAGGGTCCGAGCGCGACGCCAGCGAGCAGGTAACCCAGGACCGGACTGATCCGCAGCCGAAAGAACAGCGGCGCGACCACGCCCGCCGTCACCAGGAACAGCAGCGTCTCCTTGTAGACCGAAAGGTCGACCGGCTCGTTCACTTGCGCCTCCTCGGAGCCGCGCGCTCGTGAGGAGTCGAGCCTATTCGATTCAAGGTCGAAGGGTAGCGTCGCCGCGCGTGCCTCGGCATGCTAAGGGCGGATTGTTTTCTTCTGGAGAGCGCCATGCCGCTTTATGCTCACGAAGGCGAAACAGCTAAGATCATGGCGCTCGCGCCGGTAATCCCGGTGCTCACGGTCGCGAGCGTCGACGATGGGCTCGCCCAGGCCAAGGCGCTTATCGCTGGCGGGCTCTATGCAATCGAAGTGACGTTGCGCACGCCTTCAGCGTTGGCGGCGATCCAAGCCATCGCCAAGAACGTGCCGGACGCAATCGTTGGCGCTGGCACAATCGTCTCCGTCGAGCAGATCAACCAAGCGGTCGCGGCTGGGGCCAAGTTTCTCGTTAGCCCCGGCGCTCCCGCAGCGCTCGCCAGGGCCGCGGCGCAATCGCCGGTTCCGTTCCTGCCGGGGTGTGCGACGGCCTCGGAGGCGATGGCGTTAAGGGAGCTTGGCTTTCGGGCGCTGAAGCTCTTTCCCGCTGAAGCAGCCGGCGGGACGAAGCTGCTTGCCTCGCTTGCGGCGCCCCTGCCGGATCTGCGCTTCTGCCCAACCGGCGGCATCGATCTCGAGAAGGCGCCAGAATACCTGCGGCTTCCGAACGTGCCTTGCGTCGGCGGGTCGTGGATGCTGCAAAAGGCGGCGCTCGCCGCGGGGGACTATCTCGCGGTCGAAGCCTTGGCGCGCGACGCGGCCGGGCTCAAACGAGCGGCCGCCTAGCGCGTGTACACAAGCTGAAGGAAGCCTGACCCGCTTTAGGCGGCGGCGGCTGCGGCCTCGGTCTTCGACTCGGCGCGCTTCTTGGTGATTTCGCGCTTGAGCTTGACCGCGTCCTGCGAAAGCTCCGACTCGTGGGCCTTGACGAGGAAATCGTCGAGGCCGCCGCGATGCTCGACCGAACGCAAGGCCGCCGCGGTGACGCGCAGGCGCACCGAGCGCTCAAGCAAATCCGAGGTGAGCGTGACCTGGACGAGGTTGGGCAAGAAGCGCGTGCGCGTCTTGCGATTGGAATGGCTGACCTTGTTGCCGGATTGAACGGCAATGCCCGTCAGCTCGCAGCGGCGTGACATCGAACTACGATCCTTCAAACGAATGCTTCAGCTCGGTGCGGCAAATATGAAAGCGGGCCGCTCCAATCAAGAAGCGCCCCGCCTGCCGCTCGGCCTGGCTAAAAGATGACGGGTCTATAGGGGAGCGGGTTTTCGGCGTCAAGCTTGCCGCGCTCGACACGCCCTCCCGCTGCCTCTACCTTCGCGCCCCATGCAAGACGGACAGGCAAGCGTGACCGCGCTTGGCGCGGCGGGTCACCGGGCGGCGCACCAGGTCCTCGAGCGCGGGTTCGTCTTCGCCGACCCGCTGGCGCTTCGTATCCTCGGGCAAGACGCCGATGACGCCATCGCGCTCGCCAAGGAACGGCCCGAGCGACGGCCTTTGCGCCTGTTCATCGCCATGCGCAGCCGTTTCGCCGAGGACTCGGCGCGCCGCGCGATTGAGAAAGGCGTGCGACAGATCCTGGTGCCGGGCGCGGGTCTCGACACCTTCGCCTATCGGCTCGAGCGGACCCAGGACATGCGCGTCTTCGAGCTCGATCATCCGGCGACGCAAACCGAGAAGCGACGCCGGCTTACTGAGGCGCAAATCGCCGAGCCTGCGCATGTGTCGTACGTGGCTCACGATTTCGAAAGCGGCAGTATGACCGCCGCGCTCAAGGCCGCCGGGCTCGACCCGGACAGGGGCGCCTTCGTGCTGTGGCTCGGCGTCACGCCCTACCTGACTGAGGAGGCGGTGTTCGCGACGCTCGGCGAGCTCGCCAGCTGGCCTGGCGGGACGGAAGTCGTGTTCGACTACGCCAACCCGCCAGAGGCGGTCGACGAACCCAACGCGCGCAACTTCCATCGCGAGATGGCTGAGCGGGTCGCGGCGAGCGGCGAGCCGTTCCGATGCTATTTCGATTCGGCTGCGCTTCACGCTCGCGCGCGCGAGCTAGGATTCTCCGACATCGAGGATCTCGATCGCGCGGCGCTCGTTGCGCGCTATCTGCCAGACTTGCCGGTCGCTCCCCGGCCTGGGCCCGGCGGACACGTCGTGCGGATGGCGACGGCCTGAAGCAGATTGCGCTTGGGGGCCGCGATTTCTGACCAGCGCGGCCGCGTTTTGTGATTCCGTCGCATGGAAACCACGAGGCGCGGCACAGCCCTGCCGGTTCGCTCGCCAAGTCCCGGCTTGGGGACGAGGGGTGAAGGCTCCATTGTGACATGGTCGGGGGGCCTTGGAGTTGGCGGATACAGAATCGCGATCTGCGTCTCGAAATCGGTCGCCTAAGCCGGATCGCTGGACCGCGTGGCCTGCATTCGCCACCTTGGCGATCTCGCTCATTGTCACGTTCCTCGGGGGCCTTCCAGGCATAGTGGGCTTCTTTCTGGGTCCGTTGGCGGCGCTTGGCGCACTGCTGGTCGAAGCAGGCCTCATAATCATGGCGTTGGTAGTTGCGGTGAGGCGCCGGCCGCGCATGGCTATTTCCCTTCTCAGCGCTGCTCTTCTGCCATTGCTTCTTTGGAAGCCCATCGACTGGACGGCCTACACTATGCACCTGGCCCTGGCGGTTTGGACAGGCGCAGTTAGCCGGACGGCCCGTTCGTCGGCTACGACTGGTCAGTCGGGCTCGCAGGGGCCCAGCCACATTCCTTATCTACGATGTGACGGACGAGATCGCTCTTCCGCCAGAATTGCACAAGCAACCCACCGCGTTCGAGCGAGGGTTTGGCGAGATTTGTGCGGGCAAGGTCACCCATTTGCTGGGCCACTATTACGTATGCGAGTTCGATAATATACCGAGCGAATGTACAAATCACGCAAATCGGCCGCTGACCAGCCGAATCGGATTCGGTGATCGCGGCGCGCTGATCCGCGACAAAGGCCCGCCTTTGGCCCGTCACGTCGCAGCCGCCACGCTCCGCTGCCGCAGCCGGTCATATTCGGCCTTGTCGACCGCCGAGGCGCCGGGATCGCCGAGATCGTTGAGGTGCACCCGGTAGGTCTCGCGCGCGCTCCATGCCGCGAGCGCACAGATGATTGTGACGCCAAAGGCGAGCGTGCCGACGGTCAGCGGCACGTTGGTCGAACCCGGCGGCGCGAGTGTGGCGAACAAAGCCGGCAAGAACGCGGTCAGCATCGTGCCGATGTTCTGGGCGATCGCCATGCCAGAGACGCGGGCGCGTGTCGGGAACAGCTCCGGATAGAAACTCGGAAAGACCGCGTTATAGCCCTGGTAGACAACGCCCCACATCAGGATCGAGAAGAGGAAGGCGAGCGGAACGCTCTTGATGCTGATCGCGTGGAGATAGGCGAACGCGAGCAGTCCCGCGCCTAACGCGCCAACGATGATCGGCGGCCGTCGGCCGATCCGGTCGGACAGCGCCCCGACAAACGGGATCACGATCACCGCGACGATGTTGCCGACGACCGGAATCCATAAGTAGACGCTCTTGTCCATCTGAACGCCATAGCCCGGCTGAACCGCGTAAGCCGCGCCAAAAATGGTCGCGACGACCGGGATCACGTTCATGAGCGCCATGCACATCACGCGAAGGAGGTCGGAACTGTGGTTGGTCAGCACTTCTCTCACCGGCGCGGTCGGCGTCGTGTGCTTGGCCTGTTCCTCGCGGAAGGCCGGCGTCTCTTCGACCTCGCGGCGGATGACGATTCCGACGACGAGGACCAGCACGCTGAGCAGGAACGGAATGCGCCAGCCCCACGACAGGAAGGCCTCTTTTGAGAGCGCATAGCTCAGCGGCAGAAAGACCGCGGCGGCGAGAATTTGGCCGGCCTGCACGCCCTGCAGAGTGAAGCTCGCGAAATAGCCGCGCCGTCCGAAGGGCGCGTGCTCGAGGATCATGGAGCTCGCGCCGGAGATTTCGCCGGCGACCGCAAATCCCTGGATGAGGCGCAGGACCACGAGCAGAACCGGCGCCCAGACGCCGGCTTGCGCGTAGCTCGGCACGAGGCCGACCGCCATGGTCGAGAGCCCCATGAGAAACAGGCAGACGAGTAGGACGTTTCTGCGGCCATGAACGTCGCCATAATGTCCGAGGACGAAGGCGCCGACCGGACGCGCCACGTAGCCGACGCCGTAAGTCGCCAGCGAAGCGACGATCGCGACGGTTGGATTGTTCGACGGAAAGAACGTCTGCGGGAAGTCGAGCGAGGCGGCCGTCGCATAGATGAAGAAATCATAATATTCGAGGGCGGAGCCGATCCATCCGCTTGCCGCGGCCATCCTTGTCTGACGCGGGCCTGTTGGCTCGTGCGTCATGGCTGATGACATCGTCTCCTCCCGTTTCGCGTCGCTTTGCGCGCTAGCTTTTTATTTCGGCCGTCTCTCGGACCTCGGCGGCGGTCGCCGGCGGAAAGCCGAAAAATTCCAGATAGGCGGGAATCTGCTCGAACAGCATATCAAGGCCAGTCACGCACGCTACGCCCCGCGCTTTGGCGGCGGCGAGAAATCCCGTCATCGCGGGCTTGAGGACCACCTCGCCGACCAGAGCCGACGGTGAGAGGCGCGAAGGGTCCATGGGCAGCGGGTCACCTGGATAGGTCCCAAGCGGCGTCGCATTGACCGCGACGTCGAAATCCGACGGGTCGTTCGAGCCGAGCGAAAGCTTGAGGCCGGGATAGTTCAGTCGCAGCCGGTTGGCGAGCCGCTCCGCCGCCCCTGCGCGCGTATCGGTGAGCGCTATTTCCGCCGCCCCGGCTTTCGCGCAAGCAGCGGCGATCGCGGAGCCGACTCCGCCAGCGCCAACAATGAGAACACGTTGGCCGGCGATGTTGCGGCCGGTGCGCGCGACGCCCCGAACAAAGCCTTCGCCGTCGAACATGTCGCCGATCAGCTTACCATCGCCGCTTCGACGCACGGCATTGCAGGCGCCGGCCAGGCGGACGGCTGCGGACGCTTCGCCGAGCCAATCGACGACGGCGACCTTGTGCGGCATGGTGATCAGAGCGCCGTGAAAATTGGTGAAACGGCAAATCTGGGGGAACGCTTCGCGGAAGTTCTCGCTTCTCACCCAAGCGGCACGACAGCCGCGTTGATCCCTCGCCGTGCGAACCAGGGATTGTATATGCTTGGCGCTCTGAAGCTCGCCGTTGGGTAGCCGATATGCGCGATGAGCTTGGTGTCGCCGTCGATCATGGGCGCGCCGCGAGGGTCTAAACGAAACAAGGCCGCGCTCATGGCGCGGCCTCTATCCTATTAACACTGGGTCCGAAGGGACCTCAGGTTTGCGGCTGCGGCTCGAGCCCACCAGCCTCTGGACCGATCGGCCGCTGCTTGCCGGTCGACGGCACGGCGGCGCGAGGGGGCGCCGGAGGCTCCCGGTCGGTCGCCGACTCGCGCACCGGCCTCACGCCCTGCAACAGGCCAACGATCTCGTCGCCGGTCAGCGTCTCGAACTCCATCAATCCGTCCGCAAGCGTCTGGAGGTCGGCGCGCCGCTCGGTGAGGATGCGGGTCGCCGTTTCATGGGCTTCCTGCACCAGCCGGCGCACTTCCTGGTCGATCGTCTCCGCGGTTGCTTCCGAGATGTTCTGCTGCCGACCCAGCGAATAGCCGAGGAACACCTCGTCCTGGTTCTCGCCGTACATGACCGTGCCAAGCTTGGGGGAGAAGCCAAGCCGGGTCACCATGGCGCGGGCGATCTTGGTCACCTGCTGAATGTCGCCGGCCGCGCCTGAGGTCACCTTGTCCTTGCCGAACATCAATTCCTCGGCGACGCGGCCGCCCATCGACATCGCCAGCATGGCGATGAGCTCCTCGAAGCTCTGCGAAATCTGATCGCGCTCCGGCAGCGACTGCACCATGCCGAGCGCGCGGCCGCGCGGAATGATCGTCGCTTTGTGAATGGGGGTCGAAGCGGGCATCGAGACTGAGACGAGCGCGTGGCCCGCTTCGTGAAAGGCGGTGAGCCGCTTTTCCTGTTCGGTCATGATCAGCGTCCGCCGTTCGGCGCCCATCATGATCTTGTCGCGCGAATCCTCGAATTCCTGACGCGTGACGACGCGCTTTCCCCGGCGGGCGGCGAGCAGCGCCGCTTCGTTGACGAGATTCATGAGATCCGCGCCCGAGAAGCCTGGCGTTCCGCGCGAGACCACTTTGAGGTCGACGTCAGGCCCGAGCGGGACCTTGCGCACATGGACTTTCAGGATCTTCTCGCGGCCGATGAAGTCCGGGTTTGAGATGACGATCTGGCGGTCGAAGCGGCCGGGCCGCAGCAATGCGGGATCGAGCACGTCGGGCCGGTTGGTCGCGGCGATGATGATGATGCCTTCGTTCTGCTCGAAGCCGTCCATCTCCACGAGCAATTGGTTGAGCGTCTGTTCGCGCTCGTCGTTGCCGCCCCCGAGGCCGGCGCCGCGATGGCGGCCGACCGCGTCGATTTCGTCGATGAAGATGATGCAGGGCGCGTTCTTCTTCGCCTGCTCGAACATGTCGCGTACGCGACTTGCGCCGACGCCTACGAACATTTCGACGAAGTCGGAGCCCGAAATGGTGAAGAAGGGAACGTTGGCTTCGCCCGCCACCGCCCGAGCGGTCAGGGTCTTGCCGGTGCCCGGAGGGCCGACAAGCAGCACGCCGCGCGGGATGCGCCCGCCAAGTTTCTGGAATTTCTGCGGGTCGCGCAGGAACTCGACAATCTCCTGCAGGTCCTCCTTGGCTTCGTCGACGCCGGCGACGTCCTCGAACGTCACGCGTCCCTGCGCCTCAGTCAGAAGCTTAGCCTTCGACTTGCCGAAGCCCATCGCCTTGCCGGCGCCGCCCTGCATCTGCCGGGTCATGTAGATCCAGAGCCCTAAGAACAGCAGCACGGGCAGGACGCTGGAGACGATCGTGAGCAGCCAGTTGTTGCCGTCAGACGGCGGCTTGGCCGTGATCGTCACGTCCTTCTTGTAAAGCATCTGCACGAGGCCGGGGTCGTTCGGCGAATAGGTCTGGAACGTTCGCCCGTCCTTCATGTGGCCGGAAATCTCCGGACCGGCGATCGTGACGTCGCGCACGTTGCCCGCGTCGGCGTCGGACAACAGCTGGCTGAAGGTGATCTCGCTCGACGGCGACTTCTGGCCCGGGCTCTGGAACAGGGTCACGAGCGCCAGAACGAGCAGAAAGATGATCACCCACAGGGCGAAGTTTCGATAGTTTGCGTTCATAATCTTTCCGTCACGGAGCGGTCGTCTGAGATTTCTCGGACCCTTCCGACCCCGTTTCTGCCATTTAAGCGCACCCGGCCGAATTGCCAAGAGAACTCAAATTGTCTCAAATTCCAGTGAAGGCCGGAATTGTTGCTTTTTAGCGGCGTGCGGAGGGGTCCCCCTGGCCGCTCCCCGACCACCCTGATGGTTTGGTAAAGGTTAAAGCCTGTTGAAATCACTTGGATCTCGCAGACACACCAAGCCTCAGGCCGTTCTTTCTTCGGCCAGGGCCAGTTCCTCCATCATCGCCTTGCGCATTAAATACTTTTGAGCCTTTCCTGTGACCGTCATCGGAAACGAATCAACGAAGCGCACGTAGCGCGGAACCTTGTAATGGGCGATCGAAGCCCGGCAAAACGCGATGACCTCGGCCTCGTTCAACGCTGAGCCGTCGCGGCGGCGAACCCAGACGCAAAGCTCCTCGCCGTAGCGACGGTCGGGAACGCCGAAAGCCTGGACCTCAGCGACCGCCGGGTGGGTAAAGAGAAATTCCTCGATTTCGCGCGGATAGACGTTCTCGCCGCCGCGAATAACCATGTCTTTCAATCGGCCAACAATATTGCAGTAACCTTCCTGATCAATGGTCGCCAGATCGCCCGTATGCATGAATCTGGCTCCGTCGATCGAAGCTGTTGTCGCCGTCGGATCATCCCAATAGCCGCGCATGACGCTGTAACCACGGGTGAGCAACTCGCCGGCGACCCCTGGCGGAACAATTCGACCCTCGGCGTCGATAATTTTGACTTCGAGATGGGGCAGGATGCGTCCGACCGTTGAGACGCGCCGCTCGAGCGGATCATTGTAGGCGCTCTGGAAGCTGACCGGACTCGTTTCCGTCATGCCATAGGCGATGGTCACTTCGCTCATATGCATGGCGTTGACCACTTTTCGCATTACTTCGACCGGACAGGGTGAGCCGGCCATGATCCCGGTGCGCAAGCTCTTAAGATCGAAGCGCGCGAATTCCGGATGTTCGAGCATGGCGATGAACATCGTGGGCACCCCGTGCAGGCCGGTGCATCGTTCGGCTTGCACCGCCTCCAGAGTCGCTACGGGATCGAATCCTTCTGACGGGCTCACCATGCAGGAGCCGTGGGTGACGCAGGCGAGATTGCCCAGCACCATGCCGAAGCAATGGTAGTAGGGCACCGGAATGCACAAGCGATCGTCGGGCGTGAGCCGCATCGCCTCGCCGATGAAATAGCCGTTGTTGAGGATGTTGTGATGGGTGAGCGTCGCCCCCTTTGGAGCACCGGTTGTTCCCGACGTGAACTGGATGTTGATCGGGTCATCGAACTGAAGCGACGCTTCGAAGCCCATAAGCTCAGCCCGCTCGTTCGCGGTTGCGGGCTTGGCGACTTCGTCGAAGTTGAGCATGCCCGGCGACTTGTCCGCGCCCAACCGGATGACGAACTCGAGCTTGGGCAAGCCCTGAGACCGGAGCTTGCCCGGTTGGGCGGCGTCGATCTCCGGGGCGCAGGTCCGGAGCGAGGCGAAATAGTCGTTGTTCTTGTGGCCCGGGCTCAGGATCAGCGCCCGGCAGCCGGATTTCTTCATCGCGTAGTCGAATTCGTGGCTTCGGTAGGCGGGATTGATGTTGACGAGAATGATCCCAGCGAGCGCGGTGCCGAACTGCGCCAGAACCCATTCGCTGACATTGGCCGACCAGATGCCGACGCGATCGCCCTTTTCCAGGCCCAGCTTGCGCAGGCCGACGGCCAGGTCTTCGGACCGGCGCAAGAGGTCGGCGTAGCTCAACCGCACGCTCTGGTGACGGGTGACGAGCGCGGGGCGCTCCGGCCCCTCCGCGGTGACGCGCCGCAGGAGCTGGCCGATCGTCTCTCCGATCAGCGGCGTCGAAGACACGCCGTGGACGTAAGATTGCGTCAGCGGCGCCATTGCGCTTCCTCCCGGTTGGTCCTGTCGTGCCTCGACGGACGTGGTTCGACTGTCGCATCACTTCTTATCACAATTCCCGCAAATACATCACCAGCCTCTCTGCCCGAGCGCCATGCGATCTCCGGCTTGCCGTCAGACCTGCGCGATGCCGCCATCGACGAACATTTCGCTGCCGGTCATGAAGCTGCTCTCATCCGAGGCCAGAAAGAGCGCAGCCGCGGCGATCTCGTCCGGATCGGCTAAACGCCCAAGAGGTGTCTGGGCCTTGAGGCCGGCGATGACTGCGTCGGGCTGACCCGTGCTCTTCGCTACGCCATCGATGAGGCCCGGCGTGGCGGTCGCTCCCGGCGAGAGGACGTTCACGCGGATGCCCGACCCCTTCAGGTCCAAGGTCCAGCTTCGGGCGAAGTTTCGGATCGCCGCTTTCGTTGAGCTGTAGACGCTGAAGGCGAGCGTTCCCATCGCGCCCGTCGTCGAACCGGTGAGGATGATCGATCCGCCGGAAGTCATGAGCGGCAACGCCTTCTGCACGGTAAAGAGGGTTCCCTTCACATTGATGTCGAAAACTCGGTCATAGGCCGCCTCGGTGATCGCGCCCAGCGGTTCCAGCGTGCCGACGCCTGCGTTGGCGAACACAATATCCAGGCGGCATGACCCGACCGAACGGCTGAATACAGCCGATCGAGATCGGCAAGATTGGAAATGTCGCCTTGCACGGCCATGACGCGGCCGCCGATCCGCTGAGCCGCCTTGTCCAACTCGTCCTGACGGCGCCCCGTGATATAGACATATGCGCCCTCGGCGACGAAGCGCTGCGCCGCCGCCAGACCAATGCCGCTGTTCGCGCCGGTGATGACGGCGATCTTCTCTTCAAGCCTGCCCATGGGTTCCTCGCGGAGTGACAACATGGGCCACCTATGGGCTTGCATTTATTTCTTCCAGTATGCACCTTTTGGTAAGTAGCTAAGAAAGAGCGGCTGACATGAAAAATCGCGTGCTGACCTGCGGCTTGGAGGCCGCGCTGTTTGTGCTCGGCGGCAAATGGAAACCGTTGATCCTCTTCCATCTGGCGAATGGAGCCCGTCGCTACGGCGACTTGAGACGGGCGGTCGGGAGTGTCAGCGACAAGGTGCTCATCCAGCAACTCAAGGAGTTGCACGCCGACGGCATCATCGATCGCGTAGATTTTGGTGAAATCCCGCCGAAGGTCGAATACTCCGTCACAAACTTCGGGCGAACCCTTGGAAAGGCGTTGATCCCGCTATGCGAGTGGGGAACGCAATATATAACGGAGGTCGAGGCCATCGCCGCACGGCGGGAGCCTCAACAGGCCTATGCCGAATAGACCTGCCTACACGGACAACGGCTTCTCCTCTTGATCACAATTCGCGCAGGTAGGCCGCCGGCTTTTGGCTCAATGTGCGCCACGCCCCGATCATGCCGAGCCCCACTGTGATCGCCAGGCCTCCGCCGGCGGCAGCGAGCGCGGCCCGCCAGTCGAAGACGAAATCGAACTGCATGATCCGCCAGACGACCCAGTAAGCGGCGAGCGTTCCCGCCGCGACGCCGAATGCGGCGGTCGCCATTCCCAAAAGCGCATATTCGATCAAGAACATCATCGTCAGCCGGCCGCGCGTCGCGCCAAGAATCTTCAGGATCGTCGCGTCGGCGAGGCGTGCTCGCCGATTGGCGGCGAGCGCTCCTGCGAGAACCAGGACCGAGGTCGTGAGCGCCACCCCGGTCGCCGCACGGATGGCGAGCGCAAGCTTGGCGACCAGCGTTTCGACACTGTCCATGGCCTCCCGCACCCGAACGCTCGCGACGGCGGGGAATTGCTGCGCCACGGCGCGCATGAGCTTAAGCTCGGCGTCTGACGCGGCGGCAGGTAGCGCCGCTGACACCAGCTCGGTGTAGGGCGCGCCTTTCAGCGCGTTGGGCGAATAGACCAATACGAAATTGATTGCGAAGCTGCGCCAATTCACTTTGCGCAAGTTCGCCAGTTTCGCCGCGATGTCGCGACCGAGCACGTTGACGACAACCGTGTCGCCGAGATGGAGACCAAGGCCTTCCGCCACCTCCTTCTCCATCGACACCAGCGGCGGCCCGGAATAGTCGCTCGGCCACCATTCGCCGGCGACGACCTCGGAGCCCTCCAGCGGTTTCTCGGCGAAGGTGACGCCACGATCGCCTTCCAGCGCCCAGGCGACATTGTCGCTCGGCTTGACCTTTTCGACAGGCCTGTCGCCGATCGTGACAAAGCGCCCCCGCATCATCGGCGTCTCGCTGATCTTGACGCCCGGGGTCTCGCGCTTCACGAAGTCGACGAATGCGCCTGCATCGGCGCCGCGCACATCGAGAAAGAAGAAGCTCGGGGTCACGCCCGGCTGAGCCTCGCGCAATTCGGCGCGCATGTTGGCCTCGACAAGCGTGAGCGCCACGAGCGCGGTGAGCCCTAAGCCGAGCGACAGCACGATGGACGGCGTCAGCGCGCCAGGCTTATGGATGGCGTCAAGCGCCATGCGCCACTCGACGAAGCGCGAACGGGGCGCGCGCCGCGCAAGGTAAGCGACGCCAAGAGCGACAAGCCGGAGCGCGATGAACGAGACGACCGTCGCGACTGCAACCACCGCCGCGACCGATTGTTGCGGGCTGGTCAGGACGGCAAGCGTGAAAAGCGCGACGCCGGCGAGCGCGGCGCCGGCAAGATAGCGCTTGCGCGGCCAGCCCTGGCGCTCCTCGACCAGGTCGCGGATCAGCGTGGTCACGGGCAGATCGTGCGCTCGCCCGAGCGGCGCGATCGAGAAGGCGAGCGCAGTCAACAGTCCGTAGATCAGCCCGAGGCCCATCAGGCTGGGCGAGATCGAGGGCGCGAGCGGAATCGGCAGCAAGGAGCCGAACAGCCAATTGACCGCGAAGGGAATCGCGGAGCCCAGCGCCGCCCCGAGAAGCGCGCCGATGAGCGCCACGATCATGAACTCGACGAGCGCGAGGCCGACGACGCCCGATCCAGTCGCGCCGATCGCCTTGAGAATGGCGAGCGTCGCGCGTTTGCGCTCGACGAAGCCCTGCGCCGCGTTCGCGACGCCGACCCCGCCGACGACCAGCGACAGCAATCCCGCCAGCGTCAGGAACTCGGCGAAGCGATCGAGATCGCGACTGAAGTCCGGGTTGATGTTGAGACGAGTGCGAGCATCCCATCCGGCTTGAGGGAAGGTCCGCTTCGCCTCATCCATGAAGGCCTTGACAGCGGAATTGTCGGGCGCGCCGTCCGGGCGCCCCATGACGACGCGCGTCGTCCATCTGACCAGCGAGCCGGGCTGGACCAGTTTCGTTGCGTCAAGAGCCGATTGCGAAATGAGCACGCGCGGCCCCAGGCCCACGCCCGTCGCCAGCCGATCGGGTTCGCTGACGAGGAGGGTCCGAATGGCGAAATTCGTCTCGCCAATACGAATGACATCGCCCAGCTTGAGGTTGAGGCGAGCCAGAAGCGCCTCTTCCACCGCAGCGCCGAGCATTCCGCCGCGCTCGCCGAGCGCGTCCTCAAGCGACATGGGCGGCGCGAAGACCGCTTGGCCGATACGCGGCCACGATGGCTCGACAGCCTTGATTTCGATCAAAGCCGCGTCGCCGCTCGCCCTCGCCATGCCGCGCAATGTCGCGACCGTCGACAGCGAGCCATGCGCTTCGAGAAAGCGCTGCTCGTCGGCGGAAAGACGACGATGGATGAGCGCAAACGAAGCGTCGCCGCCCAGGATCACGCGTCCTTCGCGCCCCATGCCGTCGTTGAGCGCAAGGGCGAGACTTTCCACCCCGACGATCGCCGCCACGCCAAGCGCGATGCAGAGAAGAAAGATGCGTAAGCCCGCGAGCCCGCCGCGCAAGTCGCGCAAGGCGAAGCGCATGGTCGGCGCGCGGCTCGGCCGTGCAATGAGTCCTGTCGCCGGCGCGTTCACGGCGACTCCCTTCTCCCTCGGGGAGAAGGTGGCCGACGCAGTCGGCCGGATGAGGGCGTCGCGTCAAAACCGCAGGCGCGCGTTGCGCGCCAACCCTCACCCCCAACCCCTCTCCCGTTGGAGAGGGGAGCGCGCAGCCGCCTCAATGTGTTCCCTAAAGCCGCCCGCCTGCTCATGCCGGAAGCGTCGCCGCCGCAACTGCCTCGTCTTCGATCCTTCCCGAGCGCATGCGGATCACGCGGTCGCAGCGCGCGGCGAGCGAGGCGTCGTGGGTGACCAGCGCCAGCGTCGCTCCGCGCCGTGCGGGCAGATCGAACATCATGTCGATGATGGCGCGTCCCGTCGTCTCGTCGAGATTGCCGGTTGGCTCGTCGGCGATCAAGAGCGATGGCCGGGGCGCGAGCGCGCGGGCCAGCGCCACGCGCTGCTGCTCACCCCCCGACAGCTGCGCGGGGTAGTGAGTGAGGCGGCCGCCGAGGCCCACCTGCTCGAGTTCGGCCCTCGCGCGCTTGGCTGCGTCGCTTACGCCGGCGAGCTCGAGCGGGGCCGCGACGTTTTCGAGTGCGGTCATGGTCGGAATCAGGTGAAAGGACTGGAACACGATGCCGATGCGCCGGCCGCGAAAGCGTGCGAGGGCGTCTTCGTTCAAAGCGCCGAGCTTGACGCCGTCAATCTCAACTTCGCCTTTATCTGGCCGCTCAAGACCGGCCATGATCATGAGCAACGTCGACTTGCCCGACCCGGAAGACCCGATTATGCCGACCGCCTCGCCTTTGCCGATTGTCAGATCGACGTCGCGCAAGATATGCACGCGAGCCGCGCCGCGGCCGAGACTGAGGTCGACGCCGCGCATCGCGACCGCAGGAAACACCATTGTCCGAGCACCTTAAGATCAAGCCGCCCTCATATGGGCATTTGCTCCACGTCGTCCAGGCGCTGACGTTCGCGGCGGTCCTGGCGATTGCCTCGCACGCCGCGGCGGCGCGCGCGCTTCGTCTTGTGGCCTTAGGCGACAGCCTGACCGCTGGATACGGTTTGCCGCCCGGCAAGGCTTTTCCCGATCGCCTCGAAGCGGCGCTCGGCGCCAAGGGCTGGGATGTCAAGGTCATCAACGCCGGCGTCTCCGGCGACACAGCCGCGGACGGGCTCGCCCGCTACGACTGGGCGGTGCCCAAAGACGCCGACGCATTGATCGTCGAGCTGGGAGGCAACGATATGCTGCGGGGCATGAAGCCCGAGGCGACAAAGACGACGCTGGCGGCGATTCTGGACAAGGCCCGGGCCGCCCATTTGCCCGTGCTCCTCGCCGGTATGCGGGCTGCTCCCAACCTCGGCGGTGAATATTCGGGCGAGTTCTCCGTTATCTATTCGGCTTTGGCGAAAAGCTACAATGTCTCGCTCTACCCCTTCTTTCTTGACGGCGTCGCGGGCGACCCCAAGCTCGACCAGCCGGACGGTCTGCACCCCAACGCTCAAGGGGTCGAGATCATCGTTCAGAAGATTCTGCCTTCGGTCGAGGCGCTGCTGAAGCAGGCAAACCGATAGCCGCCGAACCGCTGCTGCCTGTCATCGCCAGGAGGTCTCATTGTCGAGCGCGCGCACCATCCTCACTTTGTCGTGCGTCAACCGGCCAGGAATCGTCGCGAAAGTCGCGGCCGCCCTGTTCGACGGCGGGTTCAACATCCTTGACGCCCAGCAGTTCGACGATGTCGAGACTGGCGACTTCTTCATGCGCGTCGTCTTCAACTCCGCCACGCCGCATGCGGACATCGAAGCCCTACGCGAAACCTTCAAGGCGATCGCGATCGGTTTCGCGATGACCTGGTCGATGCGCCCCGTCGATCAGCTGAAGTGCGTCGTGCTCATGGTGTCGCGCTTCGACCATTGCCTGGTCGATCTCCTCTATCGCTGGCGCAGCGGCGAACTCGCGATGGATCCTGTCGCCATCATCGCCAACTATCCGCGCGAGACCTACGCCCATATCGACTTCGGCGACATTCCCTTTCACCATCTGCCGATCACCAGGCAAACCAAGATGGAGCAGGAAGCTCAGGCCTGGGAGATCATCAAGTCCGCAAAAGCCGATCTCGTCATTCTCGCGCGCTACATGCAGATCTTGTCGGACGGCTTTACCGCCAAGCTCCAGGGGCGATGCGTCAACATCCATCATTCGTTCCTGCCCGGGTTCAAAGGGGCGAGGCCGTATCATGAGGCGCACGCGCGGGGCGTTAAGCTGATCGGAGCGACGGCGCACTTCGTCACCTCCGATCTCGACGAGGGGCCGATCATCGAACAGGATGTTGAGCGCATCAGCCACCGCGACACGCCCGAGGATCTGGTGCGCAAGGGGCGCGACATCGAGCGCCGCGTGCTCGCTCGCGCCATCGCCAACGTGATCGAGGACCGGGTATTGTTGAACCACGGCAAGACCGTGGTGTTCCAAGGGTAGAGGGCCGGCGATCGAACGCCTTTGCCGGGCGCGGACGAACGCGTTAGAACGTGGCGAAGGAGGAACCCATGCCGTCGTCAAGCGAACGGAGTTGTTTTCTTCCCTTCACGCCGGCCTCGGACCTGACGAGCGGCTTGCATCTCTACGCCGCGGTCGGGGGCGGCGACCCACACTTATTCGAGATCGATACCGGGTCGGTTGGCGTTCTTGTTCCCAGGCAAAGCCTCGGCCCGGCCTATGAGAATTTCGACCGCTCGCTGGACGTGAAGTTTGAATACGTCAGCAGCGGCAAGGTTTATTGCGGGCAATAGGTCAAGGCCCCGGTCATTCTCGGCGTACCGGAGACATGGGACGGCGACGGCGACTACCCGATGGCCGAGGTCGAGGTTTTCGCGGTCGACCGGCCGACTGACTTCGACGGCGGAATTATGGGCGTTGGCTTCGCGATCGGCGGCCACGCGGACGGAGGAGCCGCCCGCAATCCGCTCCTTCACCTGACCTATCAGGGCGAGAAGCTGAGGCGCGGCTATATCATCCGCACCCAAGGCCTGGAGACCGGCCTCACCTCGGCTAACACCGATGGCTTTGCCTTCGTCGAATTGCAGCGCAGCGCGGACGGCGGGGATTGGATGCAGCCAACGGGAACGCTCGGCTTGCCCAACAACTTCGGCGTCGACCTGCCGGTGCTCGTGGATACTGGCGTAGACGAGATGCTGCTGTGGCTCAGCCCCGCGGATCGGCCGCCTGGTTCGGCCAACGCCTCCAAGGCGCCTGCTGGCGTCGCGGTGACCATCACGGCGCCGACGGCGCCGAACGCGCCCGCCCTGCGATATTCTTTTGTGACTGGTGATGCGACCGACCCTGCCGCCCCATCAGCCGTCGAATGGCGAAACGGCACGGGAATCAACACCGGGCGACACATTCTCGCCTCGGCGGATTACCTTTACGACGCAGCCCGCGGAATGATCGGTTTCCGAAGCCCGACAATGGATTGATCGCCGACGGTACCCGCCCAACGGCTCTACGGGCTGGATGCTTCGGCGCCAATCCGTAACTTGGTCGGCGCTCACAACGTATAGTGCGTGCCGCCAGCGCCGATCGCGGCTATATAATGCTGGCAAGGAGGATCACATGAAACAGGACCACTTCCCCGTCACCCACACCGACGCCGAATGGCGCAAAATCCTGACCTCGGAGCAGTATGACATAATGCGCGCCCACGGCACCGAGCGGCCGGGCAGCTGCGCGCTCCTGTACGAGAAGCGGCCGGGGACCTTCGTTTGTGCGGGCTGCGGACAGCCCCTGTTCGAGAGCAAGACCAAGTTCGAGAGCGGCACCGGCTGGCCGAGCTTCGATACGCCGGTCGAAGGCGGAGTGGAGACGAGCATCGACCGCAGCATGGGCATGACGCGCACCGAAGTGCATTGCTCACGCTGCGGATCGCATCTGGGCCACGTCTTTCCGGACGGACCCCCGCCGACCGGCTTGCGCTATTGCATCAACGGCGTCGCGACGAACTTCACCCCGGCGGCCGCGAACTGACGGAGTTCCGCTGGCGACCGGATGCGGCCAGGCTCGATAAGGCCATTCCATGGACATAGCGAACCTGCCGAATGAAGCCCGGAGCCATCGCCCCGCTGGCCATCCGCCGGCGCTGACCGGCCGGGTCGGGGTGCTGATCGTCAACCTCGGCACCCCCGAGGGGACCGATTATTGGTCCATTCGGCGCTATTTGCAGGAGTTCCTTTCTGACCGCCGCGTCATCGAGACGCCGCGCGTGATTTGGCTGCCAATTCTGCAAGCCATTCTCCTGCGGCGGCCACAGGCGAAAGGGCGCGACTATGATGCCATCTGGAACAAGGAGCGCGACGAGGGGCCGCTGAAAACGATCACGCGTGCACAAAGCGAAAAGCTGGGCGTCGCGCTCCACGATCTCGACAAGGACGTCGTCGTCGACTGGGCCATGCGGTACGGCGCCCCCCCGATCGCCGAGCGTCTTAAGGCGCTCCAGGCCGAGGGCTGCGACCGCATTCTCGTCATTCCCCTCTACCCGCAATATTGCGCCGCTTCGACGGCGACCGTCGGCGACAAGGCGTTCGAAGCGCTGCAATCCATGCGCTGGCAGCCGGCGATTCGCGTCGCAGCCCCCTATTATGACGATCCCGTCTATATCGAGGCGGTCACCCGCTCCGTCCGCGCCAGCCTCGCCAATCTCGACTTCGAACCGGAAGTCCTGGTCGCCTCCTATCACGGCATTCCGCAAGCCTATTTCGACAAGGGCGATCCCTATTTCTGCCATTGCGCCAAGACGACGCGGCTGTTGCGCGCGGCGATGGGCATGAGCGAGGAGCGCTTGCGCATGACCTTCCAGTCGCGTTTCGGCCGCGGCGAATGGCTGAAGCCCTATACCTCGCAGACTTTGCGCGAACTTGCGGCGCGCGGCGTCAAGCGCGTGGCGATCCTGACCCCCGGCTTCGCCGCGGACTGCCTGGAGACGCTGGAGGAAATCAGGGTCGAGAACGCCGGCTATTTCCGCGAGGCTGGCGGAGAGCATTTCGCCGCGATCCCATGCCTCAACGACAGCGCCGACGGCATGGCGGTGATCGAAGCCCTAGCCCGGCGGGAGCTCAGGGGCTGGGCGGAGTGACAGACCGCATCCCCTTCTCCTTTCGGGAGAAGGTGGTCGGCGAAGCCGACCGGATGAGGGAGCGCGCGCGGCGGAGCGAAACCCTCACCGCCAACCCCTCTCCCGTTGGAGAGGGGAGTCGCGCGTCCCCTCGGATTGAGTGGAGACTAAACCACTTCGTCCGGCGCCAGCGTGCAGGCGATGTGCGGATCGACCTCGATCTGCACGGTCGTATGATTGATCTTGAAGCGCTCGGCGAGATCGCTGCACAGCTCATTAAGAAACGCGTCGCCCGGATGGCCGTCCGGCATGACGAGATGGCATGTGAGCGCGTTTTCCGTCGTGCTCATCGGCCAGATATGCAGGTCATGCACGTCAACCACGCCGGCTCGCGTTGAAAGGAGGCTTCGCACCGCCGCAGGGTCGATTTGCGGCGGGACCGCGGCCATCGACATGCCGACGGAATCGCGCAGAAGGCCCCATGTGCCCCATACGATGACGGCGTTGATGACGAGACTGACAACCGGGTCGATCCACAGCCAGTTTGTCAGCAAGATCACAAGCCCAGCCACAACGACGCCGACGGACACAAGCGCGTCGGACGCCATGTGCAGGAACGCGCCGCGCAGGTTGATGTCGTCCTTGCGGCCTGAGGCGAAGAGCCACGCTGTCACAGCGTTGACGAGGATGCCGATCGCCGCGACCGCCATCATCGTCTTGCCGGCAACCGGCTCGGGCGATCCGAGACGCCGGATGGCCTCCCAGGACAGGCCCCCCACCGTCACCAGCAGAAAGACCGCGTTGAACAGGGCGGCCAGGATCGACGAGCCGCGCATCCCGTAAGTGAAGCGTTCCGTTGGTGCGCGCCTCGCAAGCACGCTCGCGAGCCAAGCCACGCCAAGTCCGAGGACATCGCCGAGATTGTGTCCGGCGTCGGCCAGCAACGACACGGAATTGCTCATCAAGCCGTAGAGCGCTTCGATGATGACGAAGCCGAGATTGAGCGTGATGCCGATGGCGAAAGCTTTGCCGAAGCTCGCAGGCGCATGGGCGTGCGTGTGGCCATGATCGTCATGGCCATGAGAGTGGCCGCTATGGTCATGGGACATCAGGATCGTCTTCCGCTGAACGGCCAATGTCATCGCGAGGAGCGAAGCGACGCGGCGATCCAGGGGCCGTAGGGCCCGACGACTCCTGGATTGCTTCGCTTCGCTCGCAATGACGGGCTTCTCGCTGACTTAAGTACATCCTCTAGCGGCTCAAGGATCAATATCTCATGACAGGGGCGCGCCTGAGGCGCCCGCGAGGCTTTCAAGGTAGGCGCAGAACATGTCGGCGATGGCGTCGGCGTAAGCCTCGATCTCTGCTGGGCTCCGAGAACTTTCCGAAAAGTGCTTGCCGACATTGCTCAGCGTCGTCGTAATGAGGTCGGCGGCCAGGTCGCGCGTTGATTCCGAGGCTTCGGGCAGGGCCTCGCGCATGAAGACCCGCACAGTCTGGTCTCCCGACGTCCTCGCTTACCGCGCCTCGGGCGCATCGCGATAAAGAGGAGCCGCATCATTGAGCGCCACACGCATCGCGGCCTCCTCGCATTCCGAGCGGATGAAGGCGTGGACGAGGTCGCGTAGTCGCTCGGGTGGCGGCGTCTGGACGTCCTCCAGGATCACGCGCAGCAGGTCGGACGTACTGCGCCATTCGTCACTCTGGAGCCGGAAGAGGATCGCCGCCTTGTTCGGAAAATATTGATAGATTGACCCAACGCTGACGCCGGCCCTCTCCGCCACTCGCGCGGTGGTGAAGCGCGGCGCGCCTTCCTTCGCCAAAACCTGAGCCGCGGCCTCGAGAATCGCTGCGACGAGGTCGGTCGAGCGCGCCTGCTTCGGCCGTTTTCGCGAGGAAATCTGGGCTTGTCTGCGATCGGTCATGGGGGTGATGAGCAAACGCGAATAGGAAATGCGATGAATTCGTCGTATTTCTAGCGCGACCCGAAAACGCTCACAACCCCAAAACTGGATATCTCATGACCGCCCTCACCGCCGACCCGCTCGCCCCCGTCCTCGACCGTCTTTTTGCGGACGCCGACGCCGCCGAGCCGGACACCGACGCCGCATTTGCCGATCTCTCAGACGAAGAGCAGACGCGTATGTTGCGTAGCAAGACCGACTATGGCGAACTCTATGGGCGGATGAAGAATCTTCCGCTCGCCGTGTCGCGAGAGACCGGCGCGCTGCTCTACATGCTCGCGCGAAGCTCAGGCGCGCGGACGATTGTCGAGTTCGGAACCTCGTTCGGAATCTCGACCCTGCACCTTGCCGCGGCTTTGCGAGACAATGGCGGCGGCCGCCTGATCACCAGCGAGTTCGAGCCGTCCAAGGCGGCGCGGGCTCGAGAGAACCTCAAGGCGGGCGGCGTCATCGATCTTGTGGAGATCCGGGAGGGCGACGCCCTCGAGACGCTCAGCATCGATCTTCCCGAAACGATCGACCTCGTCCTGCTCGACGGCGCCAAGTCGCTGTATCTCGAGATTCTGGGCCTGTTGGAAAGCCGTCTGAAGCCGGGCGCTTTGATCGTAGCCGACAATGCGGACATGAGCCCCGACTACCTCAAGCGCGTGCGCTCGCCGGGGAACGGCCACATGTCGGATGACGGCGACGATGATGAGCTTATGCGGTTTGCCGTTGGCTTTGAGCCTGTCGCGGAAGGCGATGAACGCCGGGTTATGAGAGCTGGCGCAGCGGGCGGCCATGAACAGGGTGTCGCGCAGAGGCTTACGGCCGCCGGCGATGCTGGCGCGGTTTATCGACGAGCCGCTTTTGCAGGTGATCGGGGCGACGCCGACGAGAGCGGCGATCTTGCGGCGATCGAGCGCGCCGATTTCGGGGAGGCGAGCGCGGATCATCTGAGCATTCTTCGGGCCGACGCCTTTGCAACTGCGCAGGAGGCTGGCCTTTTCGGTCAGAATGGGAGAATGGGGTCGCTGGCGATGAGGGCGTCGCTGGCGTGCTGGATGGCGTCGATTTGGCTGTCGAGAACCTCGATCACCGCCCCGATCGAGGCCTTGACGCTGGCCTCGTGGGCCTGATGCGCGCGGCAGCTTTCGGACTGACGCAGGTCGCTCAATTGGTCGAGCCGGCTGACCAGGGCGGCGAGCGCGTGGGTCTGCGGGGCTGGCGAAGGCCTGGCCGGCTCGTCGGCGATGAAGGCGGCGAAACGGGCGAGCATTCGAGCATCGATCGCATCGGTCTTAGGCCGAGCCGGGCCGCGGCCTGAGCGAAAGCGC
>Ga0210406_10001085_pt1 | contig 34652 bp, 31 predicted proteins | sample IncBWC30MmetaG_FD_155454 | JGI IMG/M metagenome (GOLD analysis project Ga0210406, IMG submission 155454) | Forest soil microbial communities from Barre Woods Harvard Forest LTER site, Petersham, Massachusetts, United States - Inc-BW-C-30-M | ecosystem: Environmental > Terrestrial > Soil >... | reverse complement strand
GGTTCGCATGGATACTTCGCGGCCAGGCATTTTTCGGTCCCCCCGTAGGATTAATGCTGTCGTGTCCAAAGCGACGTTACCACGAGTACGTTGGCGTGAGAGAGGTAACTGTTGCGCGCCTATTGCCTGAGCGTCAGCGCTTGCAGGACGGCCTGTTGCTTGGCGATGAGAGACTGCACGCCCTGGCGGGCGTAAGCGATCATCTTCGCCAGTTGCGGCTCGTCGAAGACCTGGTGTTCGGCAGTCGCCTGCACTTCCACGAACTTCTGTCCGGCGGTCATGACGAAGTTCATATCTACGTCGGCGCGCGAGTCCTCTTCGTAGCAGAGGTCGAGCAGTATTTCTCCATCCACAATTCCCACGCTCACAGCGGCCACAAAATCTTTGAGCGGAACCGACGGGAGAGTTCCTGCGTCCACCAATTTTTCCAGCGCCAGGCCCAGCGCGACGAATGCGCCGGTGATGGACGCGGTGCGCGTGCCTCCGTCAGCCTGGATGACGTCGCAGTCGATCCAGATCGTGCGCTCGCCGAGGCGCGCGAGATCGGTGACTGCGCGTAGAGAACGGCCGATGAGGCGCTGGATTTCATGGGTGCGTCCGCTCTGGCGTCCCTTGGAAGCTTCGCGCGGCGTGCGAGTCAGGGTGGAGCGGGGAAGCATGCTGTATTCGCTGGAAATCCATCCCCTACCCGCGTTGCGCATGAATTGGGGCACGGTCTCTTCGATCGAAGCCGTGCAGATGACCCGCGTATTTCCCACCTCAATCAAAACCGAACCTTCGGCGGTCGAGATGAAGTCCGGGGTGAGAACGACGGGGCGCAGTTGGTCGGGAGAACGGTTATCAGAACGATAGAACATGCTTCGCAATTGTAAATGCCGCTCGCATAGCGGCGCCAGAAGCGGGCCTAATTGCCGCGCGCGCCGGTCAGGACTATTCTGAGTTTGCGGACGCCATCGTGAATCTGATGAATGCTTGCGCCTCCGTATCCTAAAATCAAACCACCTCTTGCCGGAGGTTTCGCGTAGCAGCTCGACAGTGGCATCGCGGAAATACCCCGTTCGACCGCCTTCCGCGAAACCGTCACATCGTTCACACCGGGGGGCAGCAGGGCTACGAGGTGCATTCCTGCTTCGGCGCCAATCACCTCCAGCCAATCTCCCATCTGGGTTTGAATCGAATTTGCGAGCGCAGCGCGCCGCTCCATGTAGAGCATGCGCATGCGGCGAATGTGGCGGGCGAAATGTCCTTCGCGGATGAAGTCGGTCATGACCGCCTGATAGAGCGTCGACGAAAAGATGTCGGCCGCATCGCGGGCGGCGGAGAAAGCGGGCACCAGATCCTTGGGTATGACCATGTAGCCCAGGCGCAACGCAGGGAACAGGACTTTGCTGAACGTCCCGACATAGATGACTCTGGCGTCCGCGTCGAGACCTTGCAGCGCCGCAATCGGCCGGCTGCCAAAGCGATACTCGCTGTCGTAATCGTCTTCAATGATCCATGCGCCAGAGCGTACTGCCCAATTGAGCAGCAGCATGCGGCGCCCGGCGCTCATCGTTGTGCCCAGAGGATATTGGTGCGATGGCGTGACACACACGGCGCGCGCACCTCGATCTCGGCGAATGATGTCGCCGACGCTGATGCCCTCATCGTCTACCGGTGCAGCAAGCAATTGGGCTTGAGCCGTAACGAATGCCTGCCGCGCCCCGGGATAGCCGGGTTCTTCGATCCAAACTCGATCGTTAGGATCCAGCAAAACCTGCGCGGAAAGCTGCAAGGCCAGCTGCGAGCCCGTGGTGGCCAGTATCTGCGAGGCCTCACATCGCACGCCGCGAGATGCGCCGAGATACTCGGCGACGGCCTCGCGGAAGGGCAGATATCCCATGGCGTCGCCGTAAGCCATGAGGCCGCGCGGCGGTCTTCGAGCATGCCGGGCGACCAGCTTTGACCAGACTGCGATGGGAAAATGGTCGAGGGCGGGCAGGCTCACTCGGAATGCGCCCGCCACGTTCAACCATGGTTGAACTGGCGCGTTGGTCAACGCAGTCCCACGACGTGAGATGCGGCGCGGACCCGGCTGGTGAACTGCTTCTTGGAGAACTCGCCGCACCGACGACGACCTCAGATTGTCATCCGGGATCGTTCCCGCCACACACGTGCCGGATCCCACAAGGGTCTCGAAGTAGCCTTCCGCCAGCAGTTGTTCGTAGGCTTGCAAGACCGGGATGCGCGAGATGTTCAGTTCAGCCGCCAGGCCTCTGGTGGAAGGCACCCGGTGTCCGGGCCGCATTTGGCCGTCGATGATGGCCTGGCGAAACCAGTCGTAGAGCTGGCGGTACATCGGAATCCTGCTTTGTTGATCGAGGGCGACTGGCGGGAGAAAACTGGCTGAGAAGCGAGGCATGCGGGAGTCTGCGGAATACTCCGTCCAGGTTGTTTTGTAGTGGTCATATCGTAACAGACAGAAGTGGCTATTGCGATAGACCACTCGTCATGGCTAGATGTCCTCAAGGGCGAAGAAGCTACGCCCCATTGAAGGAGGAGTCTCCCATGCTGACAGCAGCTTTACGGGGATCTTTATTCTGCTGGTTCATGGCAACGATCTCTGCAGTGAGCCCGGCACAATCATTCGTGCTCGATCTGCCGGCAGCGAGCCAGCGGGCTGAGGTATCGCAGAGAATCGGGTTGACCGAGATCACGATCCACTATCACCGGCCGCTGGCAAACGAGCGAAAGATTTGGAACGGCCTGGTTCCCTACGGTAAAGTCTGGCGCGCGGGTGCGAATGAGAACACCACGATTACGTTCAGCGATCCCGTCTTGATCGCTGGCAAGCCGCTCGACAAGGGAACTTACGGCCTGCACATGGTTCCGAACGCGGAGGAGTGGACGATCATCTTTTCGAAGAACTCAACGTCCTGGGGATCGTTCACCTATGACCCGGCGGAAGATGCGCTGCGCGTAACGGCGAAGCCCCGAGCGGCGGATTTACACAACGCGCTGACTTACGAATTCGACGAATTGCAGCCCAATGCAGCGGTGGTGCAGTTGGAGTGGGAGAAGATTGCGGTGCCCTTCACGGTGTCAGTCGATGTGCATGACCTCGTGCAGGCCAGCCTGAAGCGGCAACTACGCGAGCTTTCCCAGTACACGTGGATCAGCTGGGACGATGCGGCGAACTATCTGCTCACGGAAAAGATCGCGCTGAACGATGCCCTGAAGTACACGGATACGTCCATTGAGAATGAGGACCGCTACGAAAACGAAATCACGAAATCGAAAGTTCTGACCGCCCTCAACCGCAAAGAGGAAGCGGCAACGGCCCAGAGGAAAGCTCTGGACCTGGCCAGCCCGCTGCAAATGCATATGTTTGCTCGCCAGTTGCAGGGTGAAAAGCGCAGCGATGAAGCCTTCGCGATCTACCGCGAGAACGCCACGAAACATCCCGACCAGTGGTTCGTGCATACCGGGCTGGCGCGGATGTACTCGGCGCAGGGCAAGTTTGATGACGCGGTCAAGGAAATGAAGGCGGCGCTGGCCACCGGACCTGACGGTCAGAAGAGCTACCTGGATGGTTTGGTCAGCCAATTAGAAGCCCGGCAGGACATCAATTAGCTCTCACTCCGAGAGACAAAGGAAAGAAGGAGACAGCGATGAAAATCCGAAAAATTTGCGCTCACCTCGTGTTGTGTGGCTTGGCGGTTGTGGTTCATTCCGTGCAGGGACTCGCGCAGCAAACGTCCGGTGCAGCGAAGACTGGCGCTCAACAAACCTCTTCGGAACAAATTGGGCAACACGATTTCGACTTCGAAATTGGCAGTTGGAAAATTCATTTGAAGAGACTTTTGCATCCGCTAAGCGGCTCGACGACGTGGGTTGAGTTTGACGGCACTTCCGTCACCCGAAAGGTGTGGGATGGCCGGGCTCAGATCGAGCAATTCGAAACCGACAGTCCGGAGGGCGGCCATATCGAAGGCCTGACCTTGCGTACATACAACCCGCAGTCCCACCAGTGGAGGCTCTATTGGGCCAACAGCAAGATCGGCATCCTGGACCCGCCCCAGATCGGGGAATTCAAGAATGGACGCGGTGAGTTTTACGCCCAGGACACTATCAATGGCAAAACCGTCTTGATTCGATTCATCTGGTCCAACACCACGACGAACATGCCGCACTTTGAACAGGCGTTCTCTGACGATGGAGGCAAAACCTGGGAAGTGAACTGGATTACGGATCAGACACGGGTTGGCGACGATACGGACAAATAGCGCAACCACCACAGTTCTAAGTCCATTCTCCAGAATCGATGCAATCGATTTTATGACAAAAGATATATCTAACGGTATGTACGGAAGATGTGGAACTTGGCGGCGTGGCGGGCTTCTTGTTTTTACCAGACATCCAAGTGAACCCTCGCAGGATCAGTCTCTGCCGACTACACTAGAATGTCAGGGCAGCAGACGCTGTTCTCCTGAGCCGAACCTGCACCTCGCGCTTTCACAAATTGCGGGCACTCCGGAAGCTAACCGATGTTAGCTGCCATAGGCCATGGCTTCAGGTCGTGGTTCTACTGCGCGGGCTGCAGCTGGGTGGCGAGTTGATTCACCGCAGTCACATCGTAGAAGGAAGACAGGTCGGCGTGGCCGGCGAGTGTGTCGCGTTCTCTACCGTCTACGAGAATTTTCACTTTCAGAATGTTCGGCGTGTTGGCGGAGATCGTGTGGATGAGTGACGCCACCGTCAGATCCTCGACCAGGACGCCAGAACGGTGAGTGTCGGCGAAGGCGGAATTGAGATCGATGACCGCAACCCCCGGATCGACCAGAAACACGCTGCGGATTTCGGCGCCCGAGCCCAGAACATGGGGCGACGACTTATCGAGGTAGAGGGAGAGCAGCGCGCGCAGAAGTTCTTCGGCGCGCTGCTGCCGACCGGAAGGCAGCGGAATCTGAGCCGACTCGGCGCGCAGCGTTCCGTCATTGTCGTGCGCGACAAACAGGGTCACTCGCTCCGAGGGTCCGGCCACCGGAGGTGCCAGCGGGCGGGCATCGGTGGAGGCGACTGGCGCAGAAACGGCGATGGTTCGCATGTGCCACGCATACAAGCTTAGGCCCAGCACTGCGGCCAGCAGCACCAACATGGTGATGGCAAAATGGCGCGGGGTCATGGTTGGCGCCTCGCCGGTCCAGGAGCGAACAAGGAAGCGTCGAGCTGCGCTCGACCGGACAGCCGGGGGCGGCGGCTGTCCCCACATTTTCCGTTACCACTTTTTCTGGGCGCAAACTTGGCCAACGACAATATGGGGATCATTGCACGCCTCCGAGCTGATCTCGCGTGGCGGCAATCGCGGTCGCCACGGCGCTGGTAACGAGTTGCTGATAGTCAGGTGCAGTGAGTTGGCGGGAGTCTGACCCTTGCGGCGCGACCTCGACGGCGATGGCGGCTCCGATGACGTTCCCCAGAGGGCGAAGCGGAGCGGTCAGGGTGCGCACCGGGATTTGGCGTCTCTGCATTTCGGCGGCAACCGCGTTTGCGGCACTCTGGCTGACGGGCAACGAAGCGTGCTGAGCGGTTGTCCAGGAGAGGAAGCTGCCCCGATCGTCGCCATCGAAAGGAAGCAGCGCAGTGTAGACGCGAACGCCATGACCACTCGAGGCCGCGTGCACCGCGATGTAGATCGCGGCATGATCCGCATTGGCGAACACGGCGCGCTGGTCGACCGAGAGGTTTGCGTCGGAGTCGCGCAACACGAGAGTGGTAATGCCGCGGCTCTCAAGTTCCTGGCGCAGGCTCCGGGCCAAGGCGACCGTGACATCTTTTTCGAGCAGGGTGTTGCTGAAAGTTTCTCCGTGATCATCCCCTCCGTGGCTGGCGTCGACGACGGCAAAGTATCGGCGCTCAGCCGGGATCGTCGCGGGTACCGCACTGGAGGGTGCGGGAGTGGACACCGACGTTGGGGGCGCCGCGGCCGCGGGGATTGCTGGCGCGGGCGGAGTTGGACTTTGCAGGTGAGTGCCGGCGACCCCAGCCGCAGGCGCGGATGTGCCAGAGATCGTGACCGTGCGTCCGTCATTGCTGAAGCTAGCCATCACCGGGATCGTGGCATTCACCGTGAGCACCGCTGTCCCGTTGCCTTCGCTGTAAATGGCCGAAGGGATCGCCTTATTGCCGAAGGTAAGAGTTGGCGAGGCCGGTGCGACCAGAGGCTCGCGCGAAAACGTCATGCGAAGCGCCCCCGGTTCGGTGCCCACGGTCGGGTTCACCGGCGACGTGAAATGGAAGACCAGCCGCGGAGGATTGTTGGCGGTTAGAGATGCGGTGAAGTGCGTCGCCACGCTGCCGATGAAGAGCCGCCCGGATTCCTCATGCAAAGTGGCGGGGCCGCCCAGGAAGCGCGGCAGCAGGGAACTGAGCGCGGTGATGGGGACGAGTCCGCGGTTATTCTCTAGCAGGAATTTTGCCCCGAGGGCGGCGTCGCGCCCCTGCACCCGGGCGTGAGGTTTGCCGACCTGGAAATCGCCTTCGACATTGTTGTAGCGGAGACGCCAGCTTCGGCCATCGAACTTCGCGCTCACCTTGCCCAGAGGTTCGAGCACTTCGAGAAGGCCGACATACTCCCGGCCTTCGCGCTGCACCATGGGGAGTGAATAGTTGGCCGCGACCGAGTAGACGGAAAGGCGTTTCTCGGGTGAGGCTGCCGGCAGAACGATCGAGCAGATCAGGACTAGCCCGCATGCGGTAAAGACGATGATTGCTGCGCCTAGGGCCGGTAGGCGGGCTGCCCACCGGACAGCGGGCGGGACGCCGGCGTTACGGTAGCGGCTAGTCCAGGGCATAAACAGTTAATCCACTGAGCAGCTTGGGATAGAAATCGGTGGACTTCTGCGGCATCACCTCGCCGGCAAAAGCCACATCCCGCACCTGCGCCACTGGGCAGGGATTCATGAGGAATGCGACCTGGGCCGTACCTTTGCGGACCTGGTCCAAGGCCTCGGAGGCGTCGCGCAGGTAAGAGAGGTTCTGCTGGTGGCGAATCGATTCCTCCGAGAGCTTCAGCACGCCTTCCAGTAAGCATTTGTGCAGTTGGACCACGTCCAGCGCTTGCTGGCGGGCGGAAAGGCCGGAAAGGAATTGAGCTCCCTCAGCCTTCGGAGAGTGCAAGACAAAGGCGCGATCGGCAGTGGCGGCCAACAGAGCGGTTCCGTCGCGGCCTCGCTCGCCGAGAAGGGCGGTGGCGCGGGCGCCGTCGAGCGCGGGGTCGACTTCTTCCACCGCAAAGAAACGGCTGCTTGCTTTCTGAAACTCGTCCACCGAGAACGATTCGAGCGAATGCACCACCCGATGCGTAGGCAGCACCAGCAGTCCCGGATCGTTCATGTTGACCAAGGTCATCATGACAAATTCGTAGGCAGCATCCGGGTTCGGCGCGGCGCCAGCCGCGGTGCGGCATTCATCGCGAAAGTTGAGCGCAGTTTCGTAGCGGTGATGGCCGTCGGCGATGACCAGCTTCTTATCGCACATCTTTTCCTGAACTGCGGCAATCACGGCGGGAGCCGAAATCTGCCAGACCCGGTGCGCAACCTGGTATTCGTCGGCTAGGCTGATCGCGGGGGCCGTGTTGGGCGCGGGCGTGAGCAAGGAATCGATCTCTCCGGAATCCTCATAGAGCAGAAAAAGCTGCTCGTAGTGTGCGCGAGTGGCGCGTAGCAGGTCGAGCCGGTCGGCCTTCGGTTTGGCAAGAGTTTGCTCGTGGCGGAACACCATCTTCGCGGAATAATCCTCCACTCGACCGAGCGCGATCAATCCCTGGCGTTCAAACTTCTTTCCCGACGGGGCAGTAAACGTCTGGGAATAAATGTACATCGATGGGGCGGAATCCGGCCGGAAGATTCCCTCCGCTCGCCACTGGCGCCCGTAGGCGGCAGCCCGGGTGTAAACGTTGTTGTTCGCGTCGTCTGCAGGTTCGCGGCGCCCCAGAATGATGCGCACGAGATTGTAGGGGCTGGCGGCGTAGTATCGTTGCTGCATCGCAGCAGTGATCTTGTCGTAGGGCTGGGTGACGACTTGCGAGGCCGAAACCCGTTCGAGGTCGTAGCGGAGAGCGGGAAAAGGATGGATGTCTGCCATGGGAAACTTTCGATTGTAACAAGATCGCGGAAATCGCCGGGGAACCAGCTTAGGGTCTGTTAGGGTCTGCTGGCCAGATTCTTCCCCGCCCTCCCTGGACCGAAAAACGGCTCCGGTTCGGTACGAAGCCCAATGGGGCGAACCCCAAAACTTCGAGTCCGCCGGCCAAAATCTCTGCCCAAGAGTGGTCCAATGTCAAGGCAACCCCTCATTCACAAAGAACAACCAACCTCCGGCTCGGGAATTTGTCTCCGAAATTTGACAAAAACTATGCACTGCGAGGTGGAAGCTGTGCTAACATCCGCCTCATTGAGGTATCTATGGCCCGCCTGGATGAAGGGCGCTGGTCATCTCACCTGATGGCCGTAGTGCGACGTGGCTGTCTGGTTCTCCCCTGGGACCCGACTAAACCCCAACTATGCAAAAATTCTTCCCCCGGGGGTGGGCTGCGGCTATGGCTTGCGCTGGGGCTGATGGGACTGGCCTCGCTCGCCTTTCCGGCTTTCGGGCAAACCGACGTGAATGACGTGCACGTTTTGCCGCGGGAAGTGGATAAGCCTCCCGACCCTCCCAAGGCGGCCCTGGTCGCCACCACCGGACTTACCACGCGCGTGCACGCGCTGAAAGTCGACGTGGACCTGGTGTTGGTCCCAGTCACCATTACCGACCCTATGAACCGCCTGGTGACCGGCCTGGATAAGGTCAACTTCCAACTTTTCGAAGGCAATGCGGCGCAGGAGATTCGAACATTTTCCAGCGAAGATGCGCCGGTATCGTTGGGCGTGATCTTCGATTCCAGCGGAAGCATGGCCAGCAAGATGGACCGCGCGAAAGACGCGGTGGTCGAGTTCTTCAAGACGGCGAATCCGCAGGATGAGTTTTTCATGATCACCTTCTCCGACGAACCGGAGGCGGTCAGCGACTTCACCAACTCGGTGGACGAGATTCAGAACAAGCTGGTTTTCGCCGTGCCCCGGCATCGTACCGCGCTGCTGGACGCCATTTATATGGGCATCAGCAAGATGCGGCAGGCCAAGTATCCGAAGAAGGCGCTGCTGATCATTTCCGATGGTGGAGATAATCACAGCCGCTACACCGAGGGCGAGATCAAGTCATTGGTGAAGGAAGCCGACGTGATGATCTACGCCATCGGCATCTACGACCGCTACGCTTCCGCGGTCGAGGAACGGCTGGGCCCGCAACTGTTGAGCGACATCACGGAATTGACCGGAGGGCGGGCGTTTACCATCGATAATCCCAACGACCTGGGGGATGTGGCCACCAAGATCGGAGTGGAACTGCGCAATCAATATGTCCTGGGGTACCGTCCCACCAAGGTCGTGCGCGACGGCAAATGGCGTAAGATAAAAGTAAAGCTGCTGCCACCGAAAGGATTGCCGCCTCTACGGGTGTATGCCAGGACGGGATATTACGCGCCTGCCGAATAGGGCCAGGGCCGCGAGGTTTGTTCTCTTCACGTTTGTGATTTGGGCCGGTGTGTTGTTGGCTATGCCGGTCCGGCCACAGTCATCTCCGCCTCAGAATGAGGTAAAGCCTGCCCCGGCGCCTCCCTCGGCAGCACCTTCGGCTGCGCCTTCGCAAGCACCTGCAGCCTCACCGCAGATTCCGCCGAAGAAAGACGAGCACGACCAGAAAATCAACGACCAGGGAGTCTTCGTCTTCCGCAAAGACGTGGACGAGGTGTTGCTGCACGCCTCAGTGATTGACGACAAGCAGCACATCGTCACTACGCTTGAGCGCAGCGCGTTTACCGTTTTTGAAGACGGAAAGCCGCAGACCATCATCTCGTTCCATCACGAGGACATTCCGGTGTCGATTGGCATCATCATCGACAATTCGGGGTCGATGCGCGAGAAGCGGAACAAGGTGAACCAGGCGGCGCTTAACCTGGTGCGGGCCAGTAATCCGAAGGACGAAGTTTTCATTGTGAACTTTAACGACGAATATTATCTGGATCAGGACTTCACCAACGATCTGTTGAAGCTGAAGGAAGCACTGGAAAAGATTGACGCCCGCGGAGGCACAGCCCTCTACGATGCCGTCGTGGCTTCGGCCGAGCATTTGAAGTTGCATGCGCGTCTGGAAAAAAAAGTGTTGCTGATCGTGACCGACGGCGAGGATAACGCCAGCAACGAGACCTTGGAACAGGCTGTGAAGCAGTTGCAGGAAGAGAACGGCCCGTCGGTGTATGCCATCGGAATTTTGGGGGAGGAGGAGCATCCCAAGCGAGCCAAGCGCGCGCTCGAAATCATCGCGCAGCGCACGGGCGGAATCGCATTCTTTCCCAAGACGCTCGATGAGGTGGACGAAATCAGCCGGACGGTTGCGCGCGACATCAGGAATCAGTACACAATTGGCTACCATCCGACCAATCCCAGGGGAAACGGCGGTTTTCGCCAGATTCGCGTCGAGGCCAAGACGAAGGGACACGGCAAAATGACGGTGCGCACCAAGAGCGGCTACTACGCCGGCGCCCAGCCTGCGGCCGCCGGCAGCCAGTAAGGGTTTGTATCCTGGCTATCGCCCCGCTACTGCCGCGAACCTTCCAGCGAGTGCGCCGCTGATTCGATCAAAGCCGCTTCGTCATCGAGAGCCCTCGCTACCCGCACAATCTCCTGTTCCGCCTCGGAATATTTCTTCAGTTCTATGCCCTCGCGCACGCCAGGCACGGTCTTTACTCCGTATCCGCTATAAACTCCGGGGGCATAGAGCAAGTGCTTGTACCATGGACGCCGCGGCAGACCGTCGTCGTTGGTCAGCTTTCGTTCGCTTTCCATAAGCTGCTGGTTCAGGGCCCGCAGCGTCTCCACCGGGCTCAGCTCCAGCGCTGCTTGACTATGCGATAACGCCTGCCGGTAGTGCTGCGCGCTCCGAGCCAGCGATTCCGCCGCGTTCTGCAGGGGCGCGAAATTCAGGTGCGGAGGGACCTCCTCCCGGGACGGCGCCACTGTAGGACGCCGGGGATCGAGCGTGGCCTGGAAGACGCCTTCGTCTAACTCCTGATTGCGCTCGCGAATTTCTTCCTGTTTGTCAGCCAGCAGTTTTTCCAGGTCCTTGGTGTACTTCTGAACGGTGTCCGCAAAATCCACAAAATCCAAGGGGAGGATTTCGGCATCGGCCAGCCGCATGACCGCCGTTCCGACTGTCTGTGCTAGGGCGCGGCCATATACGAAATCGAAGTCGGAAAAATGCATGTACCAATAAAAATCATCGTAAATCGAGTGATAGATGCCCTGTTCGTCCTCGCCGCCATAGCCCAGGTCGAGCGTGGCGATGCCGAGATGGTCGAGAAACGCAGTGAAATCCGTGCCTGAGCCCAGCGCGTTGATGCGCAGATCGGCACGCTGCCGCAGTTCTTTGCGGTCGTCGGCGGACTTCGCTTCCGCAATCTTCGACAAGTGCAGCCTCTGCCACACGGTCAGCTTGGTCTCCGGGTCTTCGATATCCCGCGCAACTCCGTTGATGAACTGTTCCAGGGTGTGTGACCCGCCCATGCCGAGAAGGCCGCGGTCGTTGCCATCGCTGTTGAGGTAGACAGCGGCATGCTGACGCAACTCGTCGGCGTGGGTCTCGGCCCATTCAGTCGAGCCCAGCAGCATGGGCTCTTCGCCATCCCACGCGGTGTAGATGATAGTCCGGCGCGGTTTCCAACCTTGCTTGAGCAGGAGTCCCATGGCGCGCGCTTCTTCGAGCAGCGCGGCTTGGCCAGAGATTGGATCTTCGGCGCCGTTGACCCATGCGTCGTGATGATTGCCGCGAATAATCCACTCGTCGGGCGCAACACTGCCAGCAATTTTTGCGATAACGTCGTTCACCGGCTTTGTGTCCCAATTGAATTCGACTTTCAAATGGACTTTCGCCGGTCCCGGTCCAACGTGGTAAGAAATGGGCAGATTTCCGCGCCAATCCTGAGGTGCCATGGGCCCTTTCAGGGCGGCCAGCAGAGGCTGTGCGTCGCCGTAGGAAATCGGCAGGACGGGAATCTTCGTCAGGCTCTTCGCGTCTTTCAAGGCCAGTCGCTTGGCGCCGGGCGTGGCGCCAATGCCGGGGGTGAGCGGATCTCCCGGACTCGACGAGGCAAAGTCCATCACACTTCCTCTCTGCACCCCGTCCGGATTGCGCATCGGCCCTTGGGGAAACACATTGTCGCGCGTGTAGCCATCGTCCTTCGGCTCGGAATAAATCAGGCAGCCGATGGCACCGTGCTCGGCCGCAACTTTCGGTTTCACTCCGCGCCACGAGTGGTAGTACTTGGCGATCACGATCGCGCCCTTCACCGAGATGCCCAGCCGGTCGAGTTGCTCGTAGTCCTCCGGCAGTCCATAGTTCACAAAGATCAGGGGAGCGGTCACGTCGCCGTCGATCGAATAGGCGTTATAGGTAGGAAGTTGCTCCGATTTCTGATTCGATGTGGGATCGACCGCCAGCGACGGCTCTTCCAGTTTGGCGGTGAATTTGGTCGGCTCGATCATTTCGAGCACACGCACTTTGGGCGTGGGAAACAGCACGTCAAAGCTTTCGATATGAGCGTCGAATCCCCATTCTCTAAAGCGGGCGAGAATCCATTCGGCATTTTCCTTGTCGTAAGCAGAGCCGACGTGATGCGGCCGCGCGCTCAGCCGCCGCATGGATTCCTTTAAGGTGGCCGGATCAGCAAGGGCGCGAAGCTTTCCCTCCCACTCGCGCTCGGTCTGGCTGGTGCGGGGCGAGTAGCCCACCAGCGCAGGGTCCTCGGCGCCGATCGCCAGAGATGGAACGATCAGATTGAAGATCAACAGCACGGCGGCGAAGCGTCGCATGCGATTCCTTTCGTATCTTGGTTTCCTGTGGCGATGGCGGGTAATTATAGCCGCAGAGCCGCGGTTGGGTCCCCCCTGAAAATGCCGTGACCAGGTCCGGAGCAAGGTTTGCTCTTCGCTGCGCTCTTCATTGCGCATCGATTGCAAGCGTGACCAGCAACTTGGTTGGCGACGCCGCCGCAGCGTAAACCAACTGCGGTGCCGTCTTCATGGCCGATTCGCCGAGAATCGGATTGTTTTCCAGAAGGTCGACGGTCTCCACTTTTCCCTGAGGCGAGATGTGAAATTGCGGCCTTCTCGTTTTGCCGCTTCTCTGAATGAACTTTGGGATGTTTCGGAATAAAGAAACGGGCTGGCGGCGGTAAGCGCATCGTCGTCAGCCCGTTGGTTTGACTGATTCTACGACCACAGTTCAATTAACGCGGTTTTTCCGCAGCAGGACGGTTTCCCGGCCTGGCGCAGGCTGTCGCGGCGCTTGACGTTGCTCCATCTGCTTCTGCTGAGTGACATGCTTTTGCTCAAGCTGTTGGGTTTGTTGCGCGTGGCGCTGTTCCATCGGCTGTCTTTGGGCGTCGTTAAAGTTTCTCTGCGTGGCCTGTTGGTGTTCTTTTTCCTGCTGCTGCTGGAGTCTTTGATGATCCTGCGCTTGCTTGGCAGCTAGATTCTGTTGTTGCTGTTGATATTTCTTGTCCGTGGCCTGGTTGCCCGTATTTGGCGGCGTGAAGGAATGCTGCTGCAATTCGCGGGCGTGATTGGCATTGGGTGTAGCTGGGGTGCCATTGTTAGGACGATTTTCAGTGCTGGGACGCGTTTCATTTGCAGGACGTGCCTGATTGCCATGGGCCGCATTCGGCGGAGGAGCCTTGTATGCCCCGCCTGCTTGTCGGGTCGCCACCACGCCAGTTCTGAAATCACCCGGTTTGGCCGTAGCCGCGATGGGTGGTTTGCCTTGGTTGGTGGAAGCACGCAGTTGGGGATTACTTCTTGCCGCCTGAACATGCTGCGTCTGGGCAGCCACCGGACCGACGTGGCGTTGACTAGCGTAGGACTCTTGCCGCGGTGTAGGACGCGCCTCGACCCCTCCGTTTCCACCGTTGTAACTAACATGACCCTCAGAGACATTCGTCACTCTGGTGTTGTACGTGTTGTGAATGCTGGTGGTGTTCACGTGAGTGACATAGGTGTTGTAGGAAAAGTGATTGCCTTCCCAGCGACCGCCCTCATAACCAACACCTCCGTAGCCAAATCCATAGTTGATGCCGCCGTAAAAGCCCACTTCTGGACCCCAGTATCCTTCATGGAAAAAGAACGCACCCTCGCCCCAGCCCCAATAAGCTGGCGTCCAAAGGAAACCCACTTGGGGCGCTTCCACCCACGTGCCCGGAACCCAGTAATAGCCGTCCTCATCGTCATAGGCCCAGTAACCGGGGGTCCACAGATAGCCATCGTCAGGGCAGAGCGGTTGCTCGTAAACAGGAAGAGGTGGTGGGCCAAAGTTCACGGAAATGCCGACACCGATCTGCGCGAATGCAGCGTTGGAAAAAACCAGAAATACAAATGAAAACAGCAGCCAGCTAATGGCAAGGGTTCTGCGCATTGTGCTTCTTTCTGCCTGCTCAGCTTTTACTGACAGCCCCTTTTTAAGGCGAGACGCTTCGGGGCGCGGCTTTGAGCGGCGGTTTGAGGTCGAAAGTCGGTGGCAACAGAGTGGATGTATTCAGTGAAACTTACGATAAGGTTTGGCCTGTAGAGGTCGATGGATAACACGGTACGAATCGTGGATTATGGGAACACCTTTGCCCACATCGTGTACACAAATGCAAGGTGGACGACTTCCAGCCTTTTGCCGACCGAACTGCAAAATTCTCCGTATGTCCCCAAAGCCAGTAGATTCAAGGGTTCTCGGCACTCTACTCGTTTTCCCCACAATTACAGGCTTTACGACTATGCTTGACCACGATTACCCTGTAAGGTGCGCTCGAAAACTTCTGAAATGTCCCGCCTGCGCGTTGCCGACGACATCACCCAACTGGTCGGCGAAACTCCCATGCTGCAGTTGAAGCGGCTGGTTCCCGCCGGGTCGGCCGACATCTTTGCCAAGCTGGAGTACCTGAATCCGGGTGGCAGCGTAAAAGATCGGGCGGCCATCGGGATTATTCGTCGCGCCGAGCAGGAAGGGAAGCTCGCGCCCGGCGGCACCATCGTGGAGGCGACCGCGGGAAACACCGGCATCGGCCTCGCGCTGATCGGGGTGAACCGCGGCTACAAGGTCAAATTATTCGTGCCGGAAAATTTTTCTCAGGAAAAAGTGATCATTATGCGCGCCCTCGGCGCCGAGGTCGTCCGCACTCCCGACGCTGAGGGCATGCAGGGCGCCATCCAGCGGGCCAAGGAACTGGTCGCCAGCGATTCCACCGCCTTCATGGCCGGTCAGTTCGAGAACCTTGCCAATCCCGACTATCACTACCAGACCACGGCTCGCGAAATCTTCGAACAGATGGACGGAAAGATCGACGCCGTCGTGCTCGGCTGCGGCACCTCGGGAACGTTCTCAGGAGTTGCCCGCTACGTGAAGGAGAAGTTGCCGCGAGCTCTAGCTTTTGCGGTCGAGACGCAGGGCTCGACCCTGGGCGGCGGGCCGGCCGGGCCCCATAAAGTGGAGGGCATCGGCACCAGTTTCATCCCCAAGACCTTTGACCGCTCGGTGTGCGATGAAGTCGTAATGGTTTCCGATGACGACGCCTTCAGCACGGTTAAAAGGCTGGCAGCCGAGGAAGGTGTGTTGGCGGGATCGAGCGGCGGGGCCGCTGTGTTCGCTTCGCTGAACGTGGGGAAGATGCTGGGGTTGGGTAAGCGTGTCGTAACCATCATCCCAGACTCAGCCGAGCGCTATTTATCGAAGAAGATTTTTGAGGGCGGCCTTTAACGTAACGAAGGACCAGCCATCTCGCAGATTTCACGCTCATGAAAAAAAAGAAGGAACCAGGCTTTGCGACGCGCGCGATTCACTGTGGGCAGGAGCCGGATCCCTTGACGGGCGCCGTAACCGTGCCCATCTATCCCACCTCGACCTATGTGCAACAAGGCATCGGCGAGCACAAGGGATACGAATATTCTCGCGTGTCGAATCCCACGCGCACGCGCTTGGAACAGAATCTCGCCGCGCTAGAAGGCGGGGTCGCTGCTCCGGTATTTGCCAGTGGCATGGCCGCCATCAACGCCGTCGTCAGCATGCTGAAATCCGGCGACCACGTGGTGTGCGGCAACGATCTTTACGGTGGAACGCCGCGGCTATTCAACAACGTCATGGCTGGCTTCGGCCTCGAGTTTTCTTACGTTGAGACTTCCGACGCGGGGAACGTGGAACGGGCTATCCGCAAAAACACGCGTATGGTTTACGTGGAGACGCCGACCAATCCGTTGATGGGTCTCAGCGATCTGGCGGTCATTAGCCAGATCTGCCGCCAGAAGAGAGTTTCGCTGGTGGTCGACAACACATTCATGTCGCCGTATTTCCAGCAGCCGCTCGCACTGGGTGCAGACATGGTCGTACACTCCACCACGAAATTCCTGAACGGCCACAGCGACGGTTTGGGTGGAGTCGTGGTCTGCGCCAAACAGGAGCATGCCGACCAGCTCGCGTTCCTGCAGAAGGCCGCCGGTGCGATTCTTTCTCCCTTTGAATGCTGGCTGGTACTTCGCGGAGTAAAGACACTAGCGGCGCGCATGGAGATTCATGATCGCAGCGGCCGTATTGTGGCCGACTTCCTCTCCAAGCACAAAAAAGTCAAGGCGGTGTTCTATCCCGGTCTGCCGGACCATCCCCAACACGCTCTCGCCCGGCGGCAAATGAGCGGTTTCGGAGCGATGATCACCTTTGAGACCGGCTCTCTGAAGAACGCCAACAAAATGCTCAAGAAAGTGCGCGTGTGCTCGCTGGGCGAGTCGCTGGGGGGCGTGGAGACTCTCATCTCTCATCCCGCAACCATGACGCATGCGGGGTTGGGCGCGAAGGGCCGCAAAGCAATCGGCATTAGCGATGGCATGGTGCGAATCTCTGTCGGCATCGAAGAGGTCGACGACATTCTCGACGACCTCGATGGGGCGCTGAACTTCATATAAAAAGTTCGCGGCCGTGGATTCCAGGAACGGGGATCGACCGGGCGATGACTTCCAGGCGAAATCAATCTTCTGCGCGCGAGTGGAATTCCGCCGTCTATCACCGTTTATCCGGACCCCAGGTCCGTTGGGGCAATAAGGTGCTATCGCGGTTGCGTCTTCGCGGCGACGAAGTTGTGCTCGACGCGGGATGCGGCACCGGTCGGCTGACTGCGGAATTAATTGGTGCCTTACCGCAGGGACACGTGGTTGGCGTCGACCTTTCCCAGAACATGTTGCACTCGGCTCGCGAGCATCTGGCCGCGCAGTTTGGAGGGGGAGTAAGCCTGGTGGCTTGTGACCTTCTGCACCTTCCTTTTGAAAGCGCCTTCGACGTCATCGTGAGCACGGCAGCGTTTCATTGGGTGCTTGACCACGATCGATTGTTTCGGACCCTGCGGCAGGCACTTGTTCCAGGAGGATGGCTAGAGGCTCAGTGCGGAGGCGGCCCGAATATCGCCGCCCTGCGCAACCGCGTGAACGCTCTGGCCGCGACGCCAAAATTCGCCCGTTTCTTTACCGGCTTTCATGAGCCCTGGCTGTATCAGGATGCCGAAGGAGCGGCGCAGAGTTTGCGGCGAGCAGGGTTTGCTGCCGTCGAGACCTCGCTGGAAGCGGCGCTCACGGTTCTGGCCGGGGCTGAGCAGTATAACGAATTTGTGCGCAACATCATTCTGCGGCGGCATCTGGAGAACATCCCCGGGGAAGAACTTCGTGCCGAGTTCATGGCCGAGCTGACCCAGCAGGCAGCCGCCGATAATCCGGCGTTTTCGCTGGACTATTGGCGCTTGAACCTGCGTGGTCGCGTCGGCTAAGGACATTTCGGGGGCTTAGAATCCGACCGATGCTACCCGTGCGGGCTGCGGGCGAAGCGCCGCAGTTCGAAGCGGGCGCAGGCATTCACACTCGCTCACCGACTGGGCAGCGTTTCCGGCGCCCGCTACCTCACCGACTGGTCGATCCATCCCAGGTAGGCTGCGCTGCCATCCTCGATGCTGATGGTGATGCACTCCGGCAGTTCGTAGGAATGCAACGCTTGAATGGCGTCTCGCACCCCCGGAGATTTCTCTCCCGTCGTCTTGATGAGCAGCAACCATTCTGCGCTCGACTCCACCTTATCCTGCCAGCGGTAAATCGATTCAATGCGGGGAATGATGTTCACGCACGCGGCCAGCCGCTCGTCGACCAGATGGCGTGCGATCTTGCGGGCCTCGTCTTCAGACCCGGCGGTGGACAGGACGATTCGTTTATCAGTCATATAAAATCAGCCGTTGGCCCTCAGGTCTCGAATGCGCCACGAGGGTTGCTGCCACAGATGTAGGTTGGGGAACCAGGGTCCTTTCATGCTAACGCAAATCAAGTTTGGGACGTCGGGTTGGCGGGCGGTCATGGCGGAGGAGTTCACTTTCGCCAACCTCGAGCGCGCGGTGACCGGCATTGCCCGCTACGTGGCTTGGCAGAAGCCGCAAGGAGCGCGAGTCATCGTGGGGCGCGATCCGCGCTTTCTGGGCGAGACTTTCTGCGCCCGGGCGGCGGAAATCCTGGCCGGGCACGGAATCGCGCCCCTGATCGCTTCCGAACCCGCTCCCACCCCGGCATTTGCCCACGCCGTAATCCACAACAAGGCCGATGGCGTCATCAATTTCACCGCCTCGCATAATCCGCCCGAATATAACGGAATTAAGTTTTCGACTCCCGATGGCTGCCCTGCTTTACCCGAGGTCACCCAGAAAATCGAAGCAGAAATTGTTGCCGGCGATCGGGAGAGTGCGCCGTCCGCCAAGGCTCGAGGCGCGGCAGACTCGGCGCAGCCCGCAACGCTTGATCCCAAGCCGGCCTACCTGAAACGCCTGGGGGAAATCATCGAGTTAGATGTCATTCGCAAAGCGAACCTGCGCGTGGTTTTCGATCCCATGTGGGGCGCGGCTCGCGGGTATTCTGACGAACTGTTGCGCGACGTCGGGGTGCCGGTAGCTACCGTGCACGACTACCGCGATGTCCTGTTCGGCGGACACGCACCCGAACCCGACGATCATCTGCTCGAAGATCTGCGGAAGAAGATGCGCGAGACCAAAGCCCAGATCGGCATCGCGACCGACGGAGACGCCGACCGCTTTGGCATCGTCGACTCCGATGGAACCTTCCTGCAACCGAACTACGTCATTGCCTTGCTCTTCGACTATCTCGTCGAGAGTCGTGGCTGGAAGAACGGCGTGGCCAAGTCCGTGGTGACCACCAATCTGATTAATGCTTTGGCCGAGGCTCACGGCGTCGAATTGCACGAGACCCCGGTGGGCTTCAAGTACATCGGCGAACTGATCATGCAGGACAAGATCGCCATTGGCGGCGAAGAAAGCGCAGGCCTATCGATCCGACATCACGTGCCCGAAAAGGACGGCTTGCTGGCGGGCCTGCTGTGCTGTGAAGCGGTCGCGCGCCGAGGCAAGTCTCTGGGCGAACAATTGAAGGCGCTGTGTAACCAAGTTGGTTCCTACTACCCCCAACGCGAAAACTTCCGCTTGACGCCCGAGGTCAAAGCGAAGTTCACTGAGAAGTTGCAGTCCGATCCGCGTGATTTCGCCGGGCGCGGGGTTGTCCAGGTTGTCCGCACGGACGGATTGAAGCTTCTGTTCGGCGACGGTTCCTGGGTCTGTTACCGGTTATCGGGAACCGAGCCGGTGGTGCGCGTCTACACCGAAGCCCGCAGTACGAAGGGGTTGGAGGCGCTCAGTGCGGCCGCGAAACATTGGATTTTTGAGTAACGGAAGTTGGGGAAGGTTCCGACCGTGAAACCCTTGTACCGGATGGCCAGATTCCCGCACCCAGAGGACGGTTTGCGTGCCATGGTCGATCGCGCGCCGCAGGCGGAAGCCCTGGCCGCGTCGTGGATCGAGCGGGCTCGGCCCATGCTCCTCCGCATCTACGCTCTGCGGCGCCGCATCGCGACGATGGCTGTGGCTGTGCTGGCCGCTTCGCTGTTCGTCCACGTAATGTTCGGGGCCAATGGAATGGTCATCTATAAGCAGAAGCGTGCCGAGCACGATCAGTTGCGCAAGCAGATTGTTCAGGTGCAGCAGGAGAACGATCGCTTTACCCAGCAGATTCAGGGCCTGAAGAGCGATCAGAAGTCCATTGAAAAAGAGGCGCGCGAGCAGTTGGGCTATGCCAAACCTGGAGAGTATGTGTACGTCCCTCCGCCTCCGGCGAAAAGCGCTCCTCCCGCCACCCATTCCGCGAAGCAGTAGCCGTGTCCATTTCCCTGCCCTCCAAGTCCCGACCTTTAGATTTGACCGTTTCCTGACAATCTCGGCATCTGCCTGTGGTATATTTCCGTTGCCTCACCCACAACTTAGCGAGGATCGGCTGCTCCCGAAGGGGTCGGCACCATCTTTGATGAACAGTTTTGATACACAGTGGTTGTGGCGGCTTGCGACCGCGATTTGAATTCTAAAAAAGGAGAAAAACCGGCCATGAGAAAAGTATTAGTGCTATGTCTTGCGATAGGTTTTGTGTTCGCCCTGACAGCGATGGCGTTTGACGATATGGGAAAGAGCGCCACGGTCAAAGGTTGGGTGAGCGACGACAAATGCGGCGCCAAGGGTGCCAATGCTGGGGCTGAGGCATGCACGAAAAAATGCCTGGCCGCGGGCGCGAAGATGGTAATCGTAACGGACAAGGATCAGAAGATCCTGATGGTCGACAATCCGGAGTCGCTAAAAGGACATGAAGGCCATCACATCGCTGTGACGGGCGCGGTGACGGGCGATTCGATTCACGTTGAAAGCGCAAAAATGCTGTGACTGGGATTTAGGCAAGTCCAGGGCGGCGACGAGCCGCCTTTTTTTAATGGGTGAAACCCTGGCTGGTTTCGTCTTTAACCGGGGTGTTTCCGATTGCGGCGAGAAAGCCGAGGCAAGGCACGAACTTATGGGCGAGAGCACCCGCGCCACAGCAACCTAGCGGACGACGCCTTCCAGGGGTGAACTCGCCGTGGCATACAGCTTTCTTGGCATACGCCCGGAAAGATAAGCCTGGCGTCCCGCCAACACGGCGTGGTGCATGGCTTCGGCCATGAGCACGGGATCTTGCGCGGCGGCAATTCCTGTATTCATGAGCACCGCGTCGGCGCCCAGCTCCATGGCGATGGCTGCATCCGACGCCGTACCCACTCCCGCGTCGACGATCAAGGGCACGCCCGTAATCATTTCGCGCAAGATGCGAATGTGGGCCTGGTTCTGAATTCCCATGCCACTGCCGATGGGCGCGCCCAGCGGCATGATTGTGGCCGCTCCCGCGTCGATGAGACGCTTGGCAAAAACAATGTCATCCGATGTATAGGGCAGAACGGTAAAGCCTTCTTTCACCAGCACGCGCGTGGCTTCGAGGGTCGCCTGCACGTCCGGATAAAGCGTGGCTTGATCACCAATCACTTCCAGCTTGACCCAATCGGACAGTCCGACTTCGCGGCCCAGGCGCGCCGCACGGATGGCCTCGTCGGCGGTGTAACAGCCGGCCGTATTGGGCAGAAGAAAATATTTCTTGGCGTCGATGTAGTCGAGCAGCGATTCCTTGTTGCGATCAAGATTTACGCGGCGCACCGCGACCGTGACCATCTCCGCGCCGCTGGCTTCGAGTGCCCGCGCCGTTTCCTGGAAGGATTTGTATTTTCCCGTGCCCACAATGAGGCGCGAGCGGAACGAGCGCCCGGCGATAATCAATGAGTCCGACATGCCACTATTGTAGCGCCGCCGCCCCGGCGGCCGCGGGCTTGCGCGCACGCCGTGCCGAAACCGTCGCGCCCGGGGCGAGCGGCGCCGGGGACAGCCGGCAGGATGCCGGCGCTACGGTGCTAACCAATATGCCTAGGTCATGCCGGTATGCCTAGGTCACGCCGGTTTCCGCTTGAGCATACAACTGATCGATCTGGCGGCGGTAGCGCTCTTCAATTACTTTGCGTTTCAGCTTCATGGTCGGGGTAAGCGCGCCGTTCTCGGGGCTGAATTCGTCCGCCACCAGCAGTATGCGCTTCAGTTTTTCGAAGCGGGCTAGATTTGCGTTCACCCCCTCGACGATGCCTGCATAGAGCGCTTGCACCTTGGGATGAGCTACTAATTCCGCTCGCGAAATAAACAGAATATTGTTTTCCCGCGCCCATTCTTCCAGGGGAATAAAGTTGGGGGAGAGCAGAACCGCAGGAAACTTGCGCCGGTCGCCAACGATGGCGGCGTTCCCGACCAAAGGATTGAGCTTAAGCGAATTTTCTATGGGTTGCGGGGCGATAAATTTTCCGCCGGAAGTCTTGATGAGATCTTTCTTGCGATCGGTGACTGAGAGATATCCATCGCCATCGAGGTTGCCGATGTCGCCAGTCTTGAACCAGCCATCGACGATCGCCGCCTTCGTTTCCTCCGGCCGGTTCCAGTAGCCGGTGAAGACCGACGGTCCGCGCACCAGGATTTCGCCATCGGGGGCGATGCGAACTTCCAGATTCGGCAGAATTTTGCCCACCGTGCCGATGCGGTGATTCCTCGGCGTATTTACTGCGATTACCGGTGATGTTTCCGTAAGCCCATAGCCTTCATGAATGCGGATGCCGGCATTGGCGTACCACTCGGCAAGCTCGCGACCGAGCGGAGCACCGCCGGAGATGAAAGTTTCCACCTTCCCTCCCATGGCTTGGCGAATTTTTGAAAAGACGAGCTTATTGGCCAGCTTCCAACTGCGCGAGCTGGGAGTTTTTCCGGCAAGAACCTCAAGTCGATTGTGCTGGCCCACCGACAGAGCCCAATCGAAAATGACGCGTTGCGCCAGGCCCTTGGCTTTCTGCTCCGCCGCTGCATAGATTTTTTCGTAGACGCGGGGCACAGCAACAAACAGGGAGGGCTTTACCTCTAACAAGCTCGCGGCCAGCTGATCCAGAAAGGGGCAATAGGCCAGCGTCACTCCGTGATACAGCATGGCGAAATCCAGGTGACGCGCCGTGATGTGGCAGAGTGGTAAAAACGAAATGCTGGTCAGGCCCGGGCGCATGTCGAACTCGCGCAGCGAATAGTCGATGTTGGACGCGATGTTGCCGTGGGTCAGCCTCGCCCCTTTGGAAGTGCCGGTCGTGCCCGAGGTGTAGACGATGGTGGCCAGATCCTCGGGGACCACCCGGCGCGCCCGGCTTTCGATCTCGGAGTCCAAGTCCTGCGGCCCTTGTGCCGTTATTTGATTCATCGCTACGCAGGTGCCCGCGAACGGAGCCAGATCCCCATGGAAGTTCACGGGGTCCATGACCGCAATTGTGGTAATCAGCGTCTGCGGCAGGACCGACAGGATCTTGTGCAGTTGCTCAGCGGACGACAGAAAAATGGCCCGGCAGCCGGAGTCATTCAGTGCGAATGCAGTCTGCTCCGCGGTGAGCGTGGTATAGAGCGGGACTGTGACTGCGCCGAGTAACAAGCAGGCCATGTCGGCGATGGGCCACTCGGGCCGATTTTCGCTGAGGATGGCAACCCGATCCCCCGCTCCAATTCCCCAGGCCTGCAGCGCACGCGACGTTCTGGCGACGCTCTGGCCAAATTCGCGAGAGGTCACCGGCAACCACTTCCCGGACTCGCGGTACAGCATCATGCGATCGAGGTTGTGTTCGACCGCGGCGAAGAAAATGTCGTTCAGAGTGGCAATGCTCATCGCGTCTATCGGGGCGGAGGCCCTGCTTAGTTGTGGGCAATCGGCTCCGAACAGAACTGTACTGTTTTGCCGGTGCTTTGGGCAATGTGTCGCATGACATTGTTAGGTACTTCTCGGTGTACCATACAGCCACGGCGGGGTATGCCGGGCAATTACTACCGTTGGAGGGTTCAAGAATGCAAAGAACGAGGCTAGCACTTCTGTTGGCAAGTCTGCTGTTAGCGATGACTGTAGCGCCAGCGATCGCACAAACCAAAGACGATTCCAGCATGCCCAAGGTGGGTGAAATGGCGCCGGATTTCACGCTGAAATACTTCAATGACGGTAAGCTGCAAGACATGAAGTTGAGCGACTATCGCGGCAAGAAAAATGTGGTGCTGGCGTTCTACGTCTTTGCCTTTACCGGTGGTTGAACCCAGCAAATGAAAAACTTCCAGCAGAACTTGAAAACGCTGGAAGCAACCGACACCCAGGTCCTGGGTGTGAGCATGGATAGTGCCTTCGCCAACAAAGCCTTCGCCGACCAAATTGGTGTGACGTTCCCCCTGCTCAGCGATTGGGGCGGAAAAGTAACCCACGAGTATGGCATCTACAAAGACGAATATCACGCAGCCCGGCGCGTAGACTTCCTGATCGGCAAAGATGGAAAGATCATGGAAGAGCAGGTGGACAAAGATGCCATTGATCCTACAAAGATCGTGGATGCCTGCCAGCGTCCTAAACTGAAAAACTAACCGCGGAGCGGGTAGAGACCTAGCTTGCTAGGTCTCTGCCAACGGCATTTCGAACCATGGCGAGAGAGAGGTTCGAAGCAGCGTCTCTACGGCAAGTCTGCCCGAGGCAAGCACTTCCGCACTCAGGGAAACTTAACCGAGCCTGTTGTGTTTACAGGGATGTCGGTAAGATCAACGACATCCCGACTTTGACTCTGTCGGGGCGAACACATTCAGGGCGAAACCTATGAAGACACGCAAGTGGTGGACTTGGATTTTATTGCTGGCCAGCTGTGCACTTCTCCAGCAGGTTTCGCTGACAGCCAGAGCGCAGGACGACGGCCAAGATCAGAGTCTGAATCAAGACCCTAATCAGACTCCGAACCCCAGTCCGGATCAGGACCAATCCCAGGATCCGCCCGGCCGCGTAGCCCGCCTGAGCTTTTCGGAAGGCTCGATCTCATTTCGTCCGGCCAGCGAAGACGACTGGGTCGCCGGGGTGCCCAACCGCCCCATGGTTACCGGCGATGACCTTTGGGCCGACGAAGATTCCCGCGCCGAAGTGCATGTCGGTTCGGCGGCAATCCGCTTGGGACCGAAGACCGGAATCACTTTCCTGGCGCTCGACGACCACACCACGCAAATTCGCCTGGCACAGGGTTCGCTCATTCTGCGAGTGCGTCACGTCGATGACGATGACAACTACGAGATCGATACGCCGAACATCGCTTTCAGCCTGTTGCAACCCGGCGAATATCGCGTCGACGTGAGCGAGGATGGAAGTCAGACGATCACCACTGTCTGGCACGGCCGGGGCCGGGTCACGGGCGGCGGAGATACCTATACGGTGGTTGCAAATCAATCTGCAACCTTCAGCGGCGGCGATCACCTGGACTACCAGGTGGCGCAACTTCCCGACCGCGATGATTTGGATCGCTGGGCGTTCGAACGCGACGACAGCGAAGATCGCGCCGACTCGGCGAATTATGTTTCCCGGGAAATGACCGGGTATGAAGATCTGGACGAATACGGCGACTGGAGCTACGTGGCGGGCTACGGTCCCTGCTGGCGCCCTCGCGCGGTTGTCCTCGGATGGGCTCCATATCGTTTCGGTCATTGGATTTATGTTGGCCGCTGGGGCTGGACCTGGGTGGAAGACGAACCCTGGGGATTCGCCCCCTTCCACTACGGGCGCTGGGCGTTTGTCAACCATGGCTGGTTCTGGATGCCGGGGCCGGTCGTAGTGCGGCCGATCTGGGCTCCAGCCCTGGTCGCATTCGTCGGCGGCGGTCCCGGTTTCCGCTTCTCCGCCGGCCTTGGCTTGGGATGGTTCCCGCTTGCTCCGGGAGAAGTTTATCTCCCCGGATATCGCGTGAGCCGCGCCTACGTGAATAATGTGAACGTCACCAATACCTCGGTGACCGTCACCAGGATCACGAACGTTTACGACACGGAGTTCGTGAACCGGGGAACCACCGTCAACCACATCACCTATGTGAATCAGCACGTCGCGAACGGCGTCACGGTCGTCTCGCACGACGCGTTTGTGAATGCGCGCCCGGTTGCCCAGAACCTGATGAAAGTTGATTCCCGGGAATTGGCCGCGGCGCCCGTCACTCGGGTGGTGACCGCCGAACCAATCCGGGCTAGCGTGACGGGCGCCGGACGGCCCTCATCCGTCAGGCCGCCGGCAGCGGTTATGAGCCGTCAGGTAGTGGCGGTCAGGACGCCTCCCCCGCCTTTGCCGTCCATCGAACAGCGGCAGGCGCAGGCGGGTGGACATTTGAATCAGCGAGCCCTGGTTCGTCCCGTCGGGGCCGCGCAGCCCGCTCCGACAAATGCAGGCGGACCTCTGACGCCGACGACAACGCCAAGCAAAGATGGCTTCCGGCCGTTCACTCAGCCCAGCAGTGGTAATCATCAGGTAAGACAACTCCCGCAGACGCAACCCCGGACTTACGAGCAGCAGGGAACTCCGGAGCCGGAGAACGGGCAGCGGCCGGACAGTGCCAATGCGCAGCCTGCCAACCGGCCGGCTGCAGAAGGGTCGCATCCGTTGGTCCGGCCCGCTCCGCCGGTAGAGCAGCGCAGCCCGCAACAGGAGCAGCAGCGGGAGCAGAAATTCAATCAATGGCATGAACAGCGTCCGGCTGCTCCGCCGCCGTCAAGGCCGGCCCCGCCCGCGCCGCGGGCTGCGGAGCCGAAATCGCAGAGCCCGTCCAAGAAAGGCCGTTGACGTCCACCGGCTGGGTGCGATGTGATAGGTTCCGAGCAGATGCGTTTCTGGGACCAGATAACCAATAAAGGGCAGACGCCGGGAGAATCGGAACCGCTCCCGGCGCAGTCGTTTAGCGAATCGGTTTTTGGGCGCGCGGTTTCGCTACGCAGCCGGGTAGTCGAAGAAAAATGACGGAAGCAAAATGACAGAAGAAAAATGATCGAAGCCAAGCGTCCCACCATTAACTGGATGGATGTCCTGTGGCTGGTGTTGTTAGCCTTACTCGCTGTCCTGCCGCCGGTGCGGGAGCCCCACAAGCAGTTCATCTTGCTTGCCTTCGGCGTACTGCAATTGAGCGAGGCTTGGTTGATTGCCCGCGTGCCTCGCCGCGCCCCGATTTATCTGGTCCTGTTGCAGATCGCCCTGGCCACGCTCCTGCTGGATCACACGGGAGAACCCCCGATCAACAGTTATTACTATCCCATTTACTACTTGCCGGCGGTCACGGCGGCGGAATTTTTCGGCCCCTGGGCCACCTTGCTGTGGACGGCGCTGGCATCGGCCGCCTACTGTTCCTATCTCTATCCCGCGTTACAGGAGTACGAAATCTTCCCCGAGGATTACGGACGGCTGGCGATCCGCATCGTCTTTTTTTTCCTCGCGGCCATGGTGGTCAACCGTTTCGTCATCGAGAGCCGGCGTCAGACCCAGCGCTATCAGGAACTGGCCGCGACTCTGGCCGAGACCAACCGCCGCCTGGAGCAGGCGCAGGCCGAGGCGCGGCGCTCGGAACGGTTGGCTGCCCTCGGTCAGCTTTCCGCGGGACTGGCCCACGAGATCCGCAATCCCCTGGGAGTAATCAAAGGCTCGGCGGAAATGTTGACCCAGAAGCTGGGAGACTCCAATCCGCTGGCCACCGAACTGGCGGGATATATTTCGACCGAAACCAACCGGCTTGGCGCCCTGGTCACGCGCTTCCTGGATTTCGCCCGTCCGCTGCACGCTGATCTGACGGCGCAAGATATCACCACGGTTCTGGATCGTGCCGTGCATGATGTGGCGCAGTTTTGGAAGGGAGCAGAGGTTCGGGTGGAGAAAGAGTATGAGCCGGAGCTGCCGCTGGTGCCGCTCGATGAGAGCCTGTGCGAGCAGGCATTGGTTAATATTGTGCAGAATGCCTACGATGCCATGGGTGCGGGCGGAGGCAAGCTTTTCGTCCATGTCCGCAAATCGAGTGCGGAGAGCCGTAACGGCGGCAGGCTCGACGGGGTCGAAGTGCGCATTGCAGACACCGGGCCGGGGATTCCTCTCGAGTTGCGGGAACAAATCTTTAATCCCTTCGTGACCACCAAGAAAAGCGGCGTCGGTCTGGGACTGTCCATCGTCTCGAAAATTATTGATGGACATCACGGTACGATCCGCATCGAAGCTCCAGAAGATTCCGCCGGTGAAGTCGCGACTGGCTCAAGTGAGCCAGGGAAGCGTGAACCAAGTCAGGGCGCACAGTTCGTGATTTTTTTCCCCGCCGCCAGCGCGCACGCCGTCGTCGGAGAAACGGCTCACCTGGTGATCTCATGAGACCCCGCAGATTCAGCGAAGCGAGGAAGACCGATCGATGCCGATCATTCTGATTGTCGAGGATGAGGCCAAGATGCGCCGCTTGCTCGAGCTCAATCTTGGCGACGACGGATTCGCCACGGTTTCGGCCGGAGATGCCGAAACCGGACTCAAACTGCTGCGCGAACATCCCGTCGATCTCATCTTGACCGACCTGAAACTTCCCGGCATGAACGGTCTGGAATTTCTGCAGACGGTTAAGCGTCAGAACGCAATTCTGCCGGTCGTGGTGATGACCGCTTTCGGCAGTGTCGAAACCGCCGTCGAGGCCATGAAGGCCGGGGCCAGCGACTACGTTTTGAAACCGTTTTCGCTGACCGAGATGCGGATGGTTATCCACAAAGAACTCGATGTGCGCAATCTGCGGGAAGAGAACCGCTCGCTGCGCGAGGCCTTGGGCAAGCGCTTTTCGCATCCCAACATAGTTGCCCGCAGCCCGAAAATGCAGGAAGTGCTGGCCACGGTGGAGCGGGTCGCCCGGACGAATTCCACTGTGCTTCTGGGCGGCGAAAGTGGTGTGGGCAAAGACTTGATCGCGCGCGCCATTCACGAAAAATCGCGTCGCGCCTCCGGCCCCTTCCTGAAGATCAACAGCACTGCCATTCCTGAAAATCTTCTGGAAAGCGAATTGTTCGGCTTTGAAAAAGGAGCCTTCACCGGGGCCGTGGCCAGTAAGCCCGGCAAGTTCGAACTGGCGGATAAAGGCACGATCTTCCTCGACGAGATCGGCGACGTGCCGCCGCTCACGCAAGTCAAATTATTGCGGGTACTGCAGGAGCGCGAGTTCGAACGCCTGGGCGGAACGCGTACCGTGAAGGTCGACGTGCGCCTCCTTGCCGCCACCAACAAGGATCTGCGCCAGGCGCTCGAGCAAGGCACATTTCGCGAAGATCTCTACTATCGCCTCAATGTCGTCCCGATCGACATTGCGCCGTTGCGCGAACGTAAGCAGGATATCCCCGATCTGGTGAACCTGTTCGTCTCACGTTTCACCGGAGAATCCGGCAAGCCCGTCGAAGGCATTACTCCCGAGGCGATGCAAATTCTCGTGAGCTATCACTGGCCGGGAAATGTTCGCGAGCTGCAGAACATTGTCGAGCGTGCCTGCGCGCTGGCCAAAGGCAGCGTGCTCGGCCCATCCGACATCCACCTGGATGTGCGCCCGGCAAAAGCCGTGAATGGCTCCGGCGGATTTCTTCCCGACGGCATGACCCTCGAGCAGTGGGAAGACGAGATGGTGCAGGAAGCCCTGCGCCGCGCCAATGGCAACAAGAGTCAGGCCGCTCGACTGCTGGGACTGTCGCGCAATGCGTTGCGTTACCGCCTGTCAAAGATCGGAATCACCGACGAGGCGGACAAAGAAACCTGAGGATCGATTTCGGGACAAGCCCCGAAACGCAGCCGAGAAAGCCTCTTGCCGTCGCGAAGCCAGGAGCTTGGCGATCAGCAAAGCATGGCCGATGGTGGTTTGGTCTTTCAGGAACGCCTCGGCCACTGTCGGTATGAGGTCAGCGAGTCTAACGCGACCATATTATGTTGCTCTTGTATTTATGTGCCGACCTCGTCATTTCGCGCTCAAGCGGGTGGCGGAGGGGCGAAGTCTCGTAACATAACTAAACACGGAATCGAGAGATGACGCGGCATCAGCAAGCACCAGAGGAAGTGGACGGTTGATGAACTTCGTGACTCATTCTCAGACTCCTCAATCGCGGGAAGCTAGTGAAAAGAGTGTCATAGAGATGTTCTGCCAGCTAGGTCTTTAAAGCGGCTGGTTCGACACCCTTAAGGTCCGTAGCTTCATCACAGTCGGAAAGAATGCCGTGTGTTGCGCTGGAGAAAAGTGTGGAAGTTTTCGGCATGCCGGGCGATTCGGGGAAATCCTAATTCGGTGTTTCGTCGGCGGAAATCGCCGCAATGGTGCAGTCTTTCTGCCGGAACTCGCAGTTTGCATCCGCATCTTCCGCCTTTGCCGCGCGGTCTTGCGGGGTTGCGTGCGCCACACCACTCTCGTCCATAAAATAACTGCGGAGCGCCCGTTTCCCGTACTCCAGCGGCCGCGCGTCGAGCCGGAAGCCCTTATATTTGCCGTTCACCGCGTTCGTTGGCTGGTATTGGAACTTATAGAATTGGTAGCTAAAATTGTCTCGCCAAAGGTCGAGCACAGACAGGTCTTTGGCTAAGTAGGACTGGACACATGGCACTCCATACTGCGCCTTGATGGACAGCAATCCGCGCAGATCGGCTGGATACGTGTCGCCGCCGTTGGCATCGAACGCCATCTTCAGACAATCTCCAATATTCTTGGTGAGCACCAGCGCAGGGCTGAACGCGAATCCTCGTTTTTCGCCTTCCATCGCTGCCAGAATTCCGCTTTCATCCACCATCTTGCCCGGCAGCGAGAATGTAGACCCGATATGCTCGGTCTGTTTGGACCGGGCGGTAAATCGGTCCCTCGCTCCCGTGCCGGCGCTGCTTGAAGCCTCATACAAGAAAATATGGCCGGATACTCCGTTTACATCGCGGAAACAGCCGTTGCCGCTAGGACCGATTTGCTCCAGTTTCTCCGGAAACCCTTCGCTCGGATGTGCCGCGGCATACTGGAACACGCACTTGCCAATCGCTAGCACACCCTGCTGCGCCGCATGCCCGCGTTGATACTCTTCGGACTGCTGCGACTCCCGCTCCCGGCTCATTGGTGGACTCTTTGCGTACGTGCTCTCCTGGGTGACCTGCGAATTGATCAGCCCTGCGAGTAGCACGGCCAACACTCCGACTCCCCACTTCCCCGCCATCTGTGCCGTCGGCCTGCCTGCCTGGACCGTGGCTCGCACTGCCGCGATACTCATGATCAACGCGCCCAGCGACGGCAGTACAGCTATGACGAGCGAGCCCAGTCCCTGCACTCCCAGCAAGTACAACATCCCCATGGGGTATGGCGAAGTACTGATGGCGACGTAGGGCAAGAACTGCAGCACGGCAAATCCTGCGGCCATTCCTATGCCAAAGCGCGGTTCTTCGCGCGACAGCAAATACCAGATCAACGCAAGAGGCAAAAACCAAATCGCAGCAGCACCAGGATGCAGGCTCAACACAGCCACGGACACGCGTGTCCCCGGTATCGCACCGAGCACTACTGCCGCGGCGATGAGGACTTCACCGATCTGGATCCAGCGGATGGACTTCCGCAATCGCGCTCGTTTCGCCGTTTCCCGGGCGCTCCGTGCAGCCGTTATCGACTCTGCCACAGCCGAGGTTGCTGACGCTTTTGTCGGCGTAAGCGACGCGGCCGGCTTGGTTTTCTGCTCCGGCTCATCGCGCCAACGACACATCAGCCACGCGCAACCTGCGCTGACGATGATTCCGAAGAGTGTGTATAGCGGCCCGATGCGCTCCGAGGCCATTCCTGTGAGGTAATTTCTCAAGCTGCCCACGAACAAGTGCAGCACGACGGGAAACAGCTTGAACAGTTCGAACAGCGCGAACGCGGCGGCCAAAGTTCCAAATGCCGCTCGTGCCCACTTGCGGTAGCGCGCCAAGCCAAAGACTAGAACACCGCTTGCCGCGGCCAGCAACAGTTGCAGCAGAATGCCGGGCCAGCGTGTCGAATTCCCGAGCTGGAGGAGCGCATTTCCTGTGAGTTGGAAAAAAGCGCGCGGAACCACAGCGAACGTGGGGAACACTTCTGTGTACCGGTCCGCCCAGCGAAGCGTCGCGGAATCTGGAAAGCTGAGTAGAAACGTTGCCGCGTGATACGCCGAGTAAACGAAGACCAGCGCGCTGACGGCGACGCACACCGTGAGCAGTTTCATGACCCAGTTCCGCGTCATATCGTTTGCCCCCGCCCCCTGATTATGTCTAACAGGTTAGGTGGTGGTGGAGATAACTGTCGTAACCAGGTCATAGCGCTCAAAACCAGCGATTCCGCCCGTCGCCGGTCGAGTTACCACTCGGAAGTTTATCGTCAGTTGGTGGTTTTCTTTTTTGGGGTGCTGATGCAGTGGTGGAAGAATCTGTATCCTCTAATTGCTTTCCATTTCCTGGTCAACATCGTTTGGGGCGCGATCATTGGAGCGGTACTGAAGTGACCCCGCGAGGGTTACAAGGTCGTTGAGCGGAAAGGAGTGCTCCAAGAATGAGGAAGTCACGTGCTGTTGGTCTATGGTTCGGACTACTTGGAACCGCGCTGCTGGCTAAGGCGCAGGAGGAACCCTCAAAGTTCGATCTGTACGGCGGGTACTATTACGCACGCATCAATGTAAATGCCAACGTCCCCGGGATTGCGCCCGCGGGGACATACATTGGAAAGGGCGGGGGTGGTCAGCTCGAGTACAACGCCAAAAAATGGCTCGGAGTGGTGGGAGATTTGAGCGCTTTTATGCGACCAGCGCCGAGAACGGCGCATTTGCCGGAGCATTCTTAACGTGTCTTCTTGGGCCCCGAGTGAATTTCAGGCGCGGAAAATTTACGCCGCTCGTTCAAGCCCTTTTCGCAGGCCTCCGCACAACCGATGGCATTGCCCAATCAACAGGGACCGAAAATAATTTCGCCATGACGGCGGGCGGCGGCATTGATTTCGAGGTGTCCAGGCACGTCTCGGTTCGCCCCATACAGGCCGAGTACTTCATGACCAAAATCCCCGACGGTCTCAACAACCGCCAGGACAATTTGCGGATTGGCGCCGGGGTAGTCTTGCGCCTAGGCCTGAAATAGTTTGCGAGGTTGCGGTTACGAGCGCTGACCGGGTGGCGGAACTCGTTGCCGGTGCAAACAAGTGTGCGCGCGCTATGTTAATCACTGCGACGCCACCAGGCAGTGTTCATGCCGGTGTTGAGCAGCTTGGAAGGACAGGTTTACAGAGTTCGATTGGTGACGTTAAGCTTCCGATGTGTTCAATAACATAGGAAGCTGTAGGCGTGAAACTTCGCCATTGCTCCGAGGTATGCGGGCGTTGGTGAGTCCGATGTGATCTACTAGTCGGCTATGATTTCTCGACCCATGTTCCGCTTATTGCTGGTCGGCCTTCTTTTGTCCACACTCGAGGCTTCCGCGCAAACTTTGGCGGACCGCCTGGGCTACCCTCCCGGCACCAAGCTCATCATTGTCCATGCCGACGATCTTGGCGAAACCCACGCCGTCAATGCCGCAGCCATGAAGGCTCTCACGGGTGGTACGATCAACTCCGCGAGTCTGATGGTGCCTTGTCCATGGTTCCCGGAGATGGCCGACTACGCCAAGTCCCATCCCGACGCCGACCTTGGGCTGCACCTCACCCTGACGGCCGAGCGAGTCTACTACCGCTGGGGGCCGGCCGCGCCGGCGGACAAAGTGCCGAGCCTGGTAGATGAAAACGGCTACTTTCATCACGATTGGGAACAGAACCAGCCCATCGGGGCAAAGAAAATCGATGCCCAGGAAGTCGAGATCGAACTGCGCGCCCAGATCGAGCGCGCGCTGGCCATGGGAGTTCGTCCCACGCATCTCGATTCGCATCAGTATCGGTTGATTATGAGCGGTAAGGATCTGTTCGATGTGATGCTGCGCGTGGCGCATGACTACAAGTTGCCAGTGTTCGTTACCCGAGATTGGTTCGCTGGCTATCCCTATCTGTCGTCCCGTCTCGGTCCCGGCGATATTGTGCTGGATCACACGGTCACGATTGAACCGGAAGTCCCGCCGGAAAAGTGGGCGGACTTTTATCTGACCGCGCTCCGGAATCTGAAACCCGGCGTCACGGAGTTTGTCATCCATCCCGGGTACGACGACGAGGAACTGCGTGCCGCGACCCGCGAACGTTCCACCTGGGGAGCGGCCTGGCGGCAGCGCGACTTCGATTTTTTCACCAGCGACCAGTTCCGCGAGGTTCTGGCGCGACAGAACATCAAACTGATCACGTGGCGCGAACTGGCCCGCGCGGCTGCACAGCAATGATCTTCCCACGGTGACGACGTGCCGCGCCAGATTCATGAATAGTTAAGCAGCCCCTCGATCATGCGGCGAAGGAACTGGAGCACGAGTCCGATTGCTCTGGAAAGGGCCAGTGCCGATCGTGGTTCGCGGGAAAGCCGCTTCGATCGCCGGGGCAAGATGCTTGCCGAAGAAGATTCATCCCTACTGCTGTTGCTGAGTTTCGGCCGAGTGAGATTGCTCGGTCTCGTCCAAGAATTGAGACCATTCTTCGTCGGCCGCGAATTCCTCGTCGGGAGGTAGCACCGCTTGCGACGGAGTCACTCGAACTCGCACCTGGAGCTGGGTGTCCGCTTTTCCCTTCATCATGCCCATGGTGGGCGGAACGTCGGCATAATCGCGGCCGATCGCGGTGCGAATGTG
>Ga0210406_10001084_pt1 | contig 34663 bp, 25 predicted proteins | sample IncBWC30MmetaG_FD_155454 | JGI IMG/M metagenome (GOLD analysis project Ga0210406, IMG submission 155454) | Forest soil microbial communities from Barre Woods Harvard Forest LTER site, Petersham, Massachusetts, United States - Inc-BW-C-30-M | ecosystem: Environmental > Terrestrial > Soil >... | reverse complement strand
TGCCCTTCCAGCCGCCCACGGCGCGCGTGGTGTCGGACGTGTCCAGCTCGATGCGAGGGCCATTGGCAAAGTCGCGATAGATCAAGTTCAACGGAAAATTAGCAGGCACACCATGAGCTGCCGCGAAGGCGGTGGGATAGTACGGGCTGCTGGGCGGCAGTAGGAAGGCGGCGGCGGTCGGTGTTATGGCCGGATTGTGATAATTCGGATATTGCGACGCCAGCAAAGCGGCTTGATATGCGAGGAACGGATTGCCGGGCAGCAATGGGTTCTGATATGAGAGCGGTACCGGCTGGACCTGCGTGAGGGTTTCGACGTGCGCGAAGCTCGCTTCAGCGTACAGCTGCGTGGTGTCGGTGAGCTGGTAGTGCGCATTCAAATTGCCGTTGCCCCGCTTGACATCGGGCTGCAACGAATCGTACGGCGAGTTGTCGAAGCGGCACTGAGACGGGAAATTCACGTCATTGAGCGATGGGGCGCAATTTCCCGCTGCTGGGTTGACGGTGGTCGGCAATTTCGAAGCCTTGGTGGGCGCCGGAAATAGCGCGATGTTGGCCGGGAAGGCAAACGACGAGGTGACGTCGTTGCCGAATTGCGGGCTGTAACGCGTCGCGAAGGGGCGCGTGTCGCCGAGGATGGCTTGGACATGGTCGAAGCCCAAGTTCAAGTTGATGTTGTAGCGATCGGTCTTCAAGTCACCGATGCCGCCGAAGAAGTTGGCTTGCTGCTCAGTGCCGCCGCCGGACCGGTTCGGAGCGCCGGCATAGACGTTGGCATCCACGCCCTGGAAATTGTCCTTCAAGATGAAGTTCACCACGCCGGCGATGGCGTCGCTGCCGTAGATGGCCGAGGCGCCGTCCTTCAGGATTTCCACCCGTTCGATGGCCGCGACGGGAATGGAGCTGATGTCGACCGAGTTGCCGGCGGTACCGGTCGATCCACCGCCGTAGGGGGCGGATCGGCGGCCGTTGATCAAGATCAAGGTTCGCGCGGAGGTCAAGCCACGCAGGGAAATGGTGGAAATCGAGCCGGTCTGGAAGCCGGTGGCCTGCGCCGCGACCGTACTGCCGGAACTGCTGGCGGCACTGACGTAGCGGAACAGATCTTCGGCGGAAGTCGCACCGGTGCGCGCGATGTCTTCGGCCTTCAGTATCGTCACGGGTAGCGCGCTTTCGGCGTCCAGACCCCGAATCGAAGTGCCGGTGACCACGATCTCGGTGAGACTCGAACTGGCATCGACCGATGCGGAAGTGGTCCTTACGGCGCCCGCGTTTTGACCGGTCTGCGCGGTCGCCGTCGTTGTCGTAGCCTGCGCGAGCTTGATCTCCTGGCCCGATGGCGCCATCGCCGCAGCAAGCACTGGGGTGTTTATTTTTTGATAATCGTTACGGGCGGCTTTGCGCTCGGCGGGCCCTGTGATGACCACGGTACTGCCGTCGACCACATCGTAATGCAGGGCCGTGTCCTTGAGTAAAATCGCCAGCGCGCTGCCCGGCTTGTATTTTCCAACCACGCCGGGAGAGTTCTTGCCTTCGACGAGCTGACCGGGCACGGTGACTTGAATGTCGGATTGCGCCGAGAACTTCAGCAGCGCGGAGGAGAGCTGCTGCGGCGGAATATCAAACTGCATCTGATGTTCGAGGTCAGCCGCCGCCACGCTCGGCCGAACGCCGGTGGCAATCGATACCGCCAGAACCAAAAGCAACACTTTCGTGCCGCGAGAGAAAACATCGACCAGTGAATGCGCGTTCATTCCTTCCCCTTCCGCGGCTTGATAACCGCTTGTAAGGGACTAGACGAATGAGATTTTGATTACGGGAATGGATTTTGAGGTTTTCAGTGATTTATTTTCTCTCGTTGCATTCTCGCAACAAGCACCTCCCGGCGGCTAGCGCTCAACGTCCTCCACGTGGTTGTTCCCAGCCATCTCGCGGATACAACCGCGTAATGGTTGAAAGAACACCGGCAGTGGATTCCCGTTTTCAGCATCTCGTTCGTCTAAGTTAGACTCAGGGGTATAACAAACCGCCATGGTGAATCCTGTAAGCAAGTTGCCGTCGAACACCGACCGGGCGGACCCACCGGCCGATCAGGAGGCATCGCGGGCGCAGGTCGTCGAGCGGCTGTTTCGTGAGCACAACGAGGCCCTGATTCGCTTCCTACGGGGGAGGGTCGGATCCCATAACGAGGCGCGTGAAGTTGCCCAAGAAGCCTATGTACGCCTTTTGAGCCTCGACGAGCCGGGGGCTGTCAGCTATCTGCGCGCCTTTCTCTTCAAGACAGCGGCCAACATCGCGATCGATCGGCGTCGACGACATGTGCACTTTGACAGGGTTGCCGATCATGAGCTCTTTACGGAATTGACGGAAAGCCGCACGCCGGAGCGCCAGCTGTCCGGTGAACAGACGCTGCGGCACCTCGGAATACTTATCGAGGCCATGCCGGCGAAGTGCCGCGAGTCTTTTGTCATGAACCAAATCCAGGGGCTCGATGCCGCCACCATCGCCGCGCGGCTCGGCATTACCGACAGCATGGTACGCAAGTACGTCGTACGTGCACTGCTTCACTGCCGCCAATTCATCGATCTTGAACGCAATGACTGATCACGGCGCGCCGTTACCGACGGAGATTGATCGCGATCCCGCGCACCTGGCGGCCGCCGATTGGCTGGTCCGCCTGCAGAGTACGGAGGTATCGATCGAAGACACGCTGGCGTGGCAGGCTTGGCTCAATGCAGATCCGACGCATGCCCAAGCGTTTGCCCGCATGGAAGAGATATCTCAAGTACTGCGCAGCGTGCCGGCGCCATCGGCCTTGTCAGCTCGGCGGGTTGCCCGCGATCGCTACGATGCGTCCGTTCCGATCAAGGATTGGAATCGGCGGCACGCTCCCGGGCGCCGGACGGCCATTGCTCTCGCCGCCTCAATTGCGGCTCTCGCGCTGACGGCTGCATTTTGGAAAACGCTGCCGGCGAGCAACTCGTTTGCCACTGCCATCGGCGAAACCCGCAACGTCACGCTCAGCGACGGCTCGACCATCGCCCTGGGCGGGGACACCCAGATCGAGGTGGCCCTGTCCGAGAAAGAGCGGGACATCGAACTTACCAAGGGCGAAGCGATGTTCACAGTGGCAAAGGACGCAACCAGACCATTCAAAGTACGCGCCGGGGATGCAACGGTTGTCGCAGTGGGAACAGCGTTCAACGTCGAGCGCGACAGTGATCGTTCCGTCGTCTCCGTGACTGAGGGCCGTGTCGTGGTCGAGCCGGTGACCCATTTTCTGCCGGTGTTCGTGCTGCAGGAATTCAAACCCAAGCTGCGCAGCGTGCGTCTGAACAAGGGACAACAGACTACGGCCGGCAGCGCTGGCATCGAGGAGCCGACCAAAATGGAGGCTCCCGCCATCGGCTGGCAGATCGGACAGCTGGCATTCCACCTACAACCGCTGCGCTATGTTCTGGAGGATGTGAATCGCTACGCGCACAAGCCCATTGTGCTGGAGAATGACCATGTTGGTGCGCTGGTGATCACGGGCACGGTCGAGCGTGAGAATATTTCCGGATGGGTCAAGAGCTTGGAGCGCGCCTTCGATCTGCAGGCCACCGAAGAGGCGGACCAAATTATCTTACGGGAGAGGTAGGGCCCGGCGCGCGCGGCGCATCGCCATTACCTAAATACGAAAAACGCCCGGTGCGCGGCATTTGATCGCGAAACCCGAGGTCTGCCGGCGAAACCCGAGTCATTGGCAAGTGCATTTGCTAATGTCTCGCCGGGATGTACCAATCAACTTTTGAGCCAATCAACTTTTGAATCAAACCGTGGGAGTGTTATGCAGCTGCGCGGATTCTTCGTCCAACTCTTTGTATTTTTTCTTCTGTATCAATGCAGTTCCGTTCAAGCTGCTGACGATGCGGACACGCGCTTGCTGCGCCAGCCTTCCGTTTCCAAGGACCACATCGCCTTCGTGTTCGGCGGCGACATCTGGATGAGTGATCGCGACGGCGGCCGGCCGGTGCGCATCACCGCGCATCCGGCGTCGGAGTTTGCGCCGCATTTTTCACCTGACGGCCGTTGGATCGCGTTTTCAGCAACCTACGACAACAACACGGACGTGTATGTGGTGTCGGCCGAAGGCGGCCAACCGCGGCGGCTTACCTGGCACCCGGCTGCGGACCTGGTCACAGGCTGGAGTTCCGACGGCAAACGAGTGCTCTTTACCTCCGGTCGGGAGGTCGCCAACAGCCGCAGCGGTCAGCTTTACGAAGTGCCGCTCACGGGAGGCTACGAAAAGAAGATCATGAAAGCGGTCGCGGTCGAAGGTGCGTGGTCGGCCGACGGCAAGCGCCTGGCCTATCGCCCCTACATCATGGCCTATGCCGGCGTGAGCGGCTGGCGGCAACATCGCGGCGGTGATACGCCGCCGATTTGGATCATTGATCCGGCCGGCAACCAGCTCGAAAAGATTCCGCACGTGAACGCTTCCGACAGCAATCCAATGTGGATCGGCGATGACGTGGCGTTCATTTCCGACCGCAATGAGGGCGCCGCCAATCTGTTTTTATATGACACTCGCGCGCGCTCCCTGCGGCAGCTCACGCACGAAACGCAATGGGATGTGCGCAACGCCGGGGCATACGATCACACCATCGTGTATGAAACCGGCGGCCGATTGAAGTCCCTGGATGTCGCCAGCGGACAGATTCGGAACATACCCATCCACCTCGAGCTGCAATCCATTCAGGCGCGGCCGCAGTGGAAGGACGCTTCCAAAAATCTCACGTCCGCGCAGCTGTCGCCGACGGGCAAGCGGGTGCTGATAACGGCGCGCGGCGATGTCTTCAGTGTCCCGGTCAAGGATGGTTCCGTGCGCAATTTGACGGCGACATCGGGGGTACGCGAGTCCGATGCGGTGTGGAGCAAGGACGGACAACGCGTTGCCTATTTGAGCGACGAGGGCGGCACCCAGGCGCTGTTCGTGCGCGATGCCATCGGGCTCGAGAAACCCAGGCGACACGCATTGGGAAACATGGGTTATTTCACCTTGCTCGCCTGGTCACCCGATGCTCGCCGCGTGGTGTTTCAAGACAATCATCTGCGTCTCTATGCCATCGATCTTGTCAGTGACGCAGTGAGTCTCATCGACACGAGCCCGCGCCGATTGTCGTATCGCGTGTCCTTTTCGCCGGACGGTCAGTGGATGGCTTACACGTTGGTCGGCGAGAACTACTTTACGCGGGTGCGGCTGCACAGCTTCGCCGGCGCGAAGAGTTTCGACCTTGCGGACTCGTTCGTGCAAACCGACTCGCCGGTGTTCGGCGGCAGCGACTTGCTGTACTTCACTGCCTCGATCAACGCAGGCCCCACGCGCGTGTCCCTCGACATGTCAACTCAAGAGCGGCCGCTGCGCACGGCCATCTACGCTGCGGTGCTTTCCGCCGATGGGCGCTCACCGTTGCCGCCCAAGAGCGGCGATGAGGATGCCAAGGATGGCAAAAACACGGACGCCGATAAAGCCGCTAAGGCCGACAAGGCCGATAAGGCCGAGCAGGTGGGCAAGTCCAAGAAGCCGGAGGGGGATGAAAAAAACGACAAACCGGTCAAGCCCACGCGCATCGATTTGCCGAACCTTTCGCAACGCTTCGTGCCCATCCCGGTGGCGGAGCGAAACTATGACCGTCTGGTCGTGGGCTCGGACGGAGCGTTGTTCTACCTCGCGCGACGTCAGCCGGGATCGAGCGCCGAAGCGCCGGGTCCAAACATGGAAGCCGAGTCCGATCTTTATCGATTCAACTTCGAGGACCGCGAAGAAAAGCCGGTGAAATCGCATCTCGCGGACCTCTCCGCCAGTGCGGATGGAAAGAAACTGTTGCTCACGATGGGAGAGGGAAAATTGGAGGTGGCCGACGCCAACGAGAAACTCGAATCGAAGCCGGTCGACTTGAGCAATATGAAGATGCTGGTCGATCCGCGCCAGGAATGGCGCCAGATTTTCGATGAGACTTGGCGGATGGAACAGCAGTATTTCTACGATCCAAACATGCACGGACTGCCGTGGGCCGCAGTCCGGGCGCGCTACGAGCCGCTGCTTCAGTTCGTGCAGCGCCGCGAGGACCTCAACGAGTTGCTGGTCGAGATGATCGGGGAAATGCAGGTAGGACACAACCGCACGGGGGGCGGCGACTTGTACACGGGCGCCGCCGTTGGGGTCGGCTTGCTCGGCGCGGATTTCAAGGTCGACAACAATCTTTACCGTATTGAGAAAATCTATCACGGTGATCGCTGGAATCCGTTTCTGGTCGCGCCGCTCGCAACCGCCGGAGTCGATGTTGCCGAAGGTGATGCGATTCTTGCGATCAACGGCCATGCGCTGGATGGATCGGTGAATATTTTCTCACTGCTCGAGGGCACGGCCGGCAAACAAGTCTCGCTTACCGTGAGCCGTGACGGCACTCAGAAGTCGGCGCACACCGCCGTCGTGATACCCATCCCGAATGAGGCCGCGCTGCGCCAATGGAGTTGGGTGGAAGGGAATCGCGACTACGTCGAGCGCAAGAGCGGCGGTAAGCTGGCGTATGTGTACCTGCCGGACACCGCCGGCGACGGTTACACCTTTTTCAATCGGATGTTTTTCGCACAGGTGGACAAGCCCGGTTTGATCGTCGACGATCGTCGCAACAGCGGCGGCCAGGCGGCCAACTATGTATTGGAGGTGCTGAACCGTAAGTACCTCTCAGGCTGGAAAGACCGCGACGGTTCGGTATTCAATACGCCGGCGGCGGCCATTTACGGGCCCAAGGCCATGCTGATCGATCAGGACGCGGGCTCGGGCGGCGATTTCCTGCCGTACGGGTTCAGGCGTCTCGGTCTCGGCAAGCTCATCGGCACGCGCACGTGGGGCGGCTTGATCGGGATTTCCGCCAACCCTGCCTTGATCGACGGCGGCTTTCTTTCGGTGCCGTTTTTCCGCGTCTTCACGCCCGAGGGTGAATGGCATGTCGAGAATGAAGGAGTGCCGCCGGATGTGGAAGTTCCCTTGGACCCATTGGCAGTAAACGCAGGCAACGACGTACAGTTGGATGCCGCCATCGACGACGTACTGCGGCAACTGAAGAACACGCCGCAGATTCCGCTCAAATCCGCCCCGCCGATGCCGACGCATGTGGGTAATTAGAATGATTCGGACACTCTCAGGCTGCCGACTGTGCTCGGCGCTATTCATCCTGAGCGCCGTGCCCTTGGGCGGCATCGCGCAAGAAACACACCAAGCCACGCTGGCCGAGTCTTTGAGCCGAACCAGCATTCGTGCGCCTGTCATCTCGCCCGACGGCCGATCGGTGGCCTATCTGCAGCGCGAAACGAATTGGAAAGAGAATGAGTTCGTTTGGCAGCTGTGGCGCGTCAACGTTGCTGCCGGCGATGCGGTGCAGCTCACGCGGGGGAAGAAATCGGCCGGTGCGGCGCAATGGTCGCCGGACGGGCGTTGGTTGGCCTTCGTCACCGAGCGCGAAGCGTATGTCGCGGAACCGTTTGCGGCGGTCCAGAAAGAGGCCGCTGCCCAGGACGGCGGTAAAGGCGACGCAGCGGACGCGGCGAAGCCGGCCGCGAAACAGATATGGATCATTCCGACCGACGGAGGCGAAGCATGGCCCCTCACGAAATCGGAGACCGATGTCGAGAGCTTCCATTGGGCGAAGGACGGCAAGACGATCCTGTTTACCGCTGCCGAACGGCCGACCAAGGCGAGCAAGGCACGCAAGGAGCGGTACAGTGCATACGAGGTCATCGAAAAAGATTACGAACAGAATCAGCTGTGGTGGGTGGACGCAGCGGCGGCGATGAAAGCGACGGCGCCGCAAGCGGCAAAGCAGCTGACGTTTGACCCCGCCCTCACCATCAATTCATTTGCCATCTCCCCGGATTCCACCCGTGTCGCCTTCAGCGCAGCTCACAATCCGTTGCTGGCGTTCATGAAGGATGAACACATCTACCTGATGGACCTGCCTCGCTCGAGGTCCGGCCCCGCGAGCGTATCCAAGATCGTTGCGATGTCGGGCCCGGACAGAGCGCCCATATTCTCCCCGGACGGCAAGCAGATTGCGTTCGTCACCAGTCTTGGGCAGCCAAAATTCTTCTATGCCAACAGCCACATCGCACTGGTTGACGTAGCTGCCGTCCTGGCGAAACCGGCACTGACTCCGGGAGACGTCCGCGACCTGACCAAGAGTTTCGACGAAGACCCGCAGACGCTTGACTGGGTTTCCAACGGACTGTACTTCGGCGCCACGCAGAGAATGACCGCGCGGCTTTTCCGCTTGGAGAGTGCGACACTGGCGGTGCAGCCGGTGTCCACGGATGACGCTCTGATCATTGACGAGGCGTCGGTGACGCCCGATGGCAATTACATTGCATTCACGGCGGACGACGCGACTCACCTGACCGAACTCTACGTCTCGAGCTCCAAGACATTCGCTCCCAGGAAACTGACCGACCTCACTGCGCAAGTCCGCGGTTGGACGCTCGGGAGTGTGGAAGTCGTGTCCTGGAAGAGCAAGGACGGCACGCTCATCGAAGGCGTGCTGCACAAGCCCGCCGACTTTGACCCGAAACGCAAGTATCCGTTGCTGGTCAAGATACATGGCGGACCGACCGGCGTTTCCCAACCCCGCTTTCTACCCAACGACTACGCGTACCCCGTGCAAGCGTTTCTGGCGAAAGGCGCATTGGTGCTCGAACCCAACTATCGCGGCAGTGCGGGCTACGGAGGCGCGTTCCGCGCGCTCAATGTGCGCAACTTGGGCGTCGGCGATATGTGGGATGTGATGAGCGGTGTCGATTCGCTGATCGCCAAGGGCATGGTTGATCCAAATAGATTGGCGGCCATGGGCTGGTCCCAGGGCGGGTACATCTCCGCATTTTTGACCACCCATACCAATCGCTTCAAGGCCATTTCGGTGGGCGCCGGCATCAGCGACTGGGCCACTTACTATGTGAGCACCGACATCACACCCTTTACGCCGCAGCATTTGGGTGCGACACCGTGGGATGATCCGCAGATCTATGCCAAAACTTCGCCGATCACGACGATCCGCCAGGCTAAAACGCCGACACTGATCCAACATGGCAGTGCGGACCGTCGCGTCCCCGTTCCCGACTCTTTTGAACTTTACCGCGGTCTTCTGGATCAGCACGTCGATGCCCGCCTGATTCTGTATACCGGCTTTGGCCACGGCATCGACAAGCCCAAGTCCGCCTTGGCCCTCATTCAAGCCAATCTTGATTGGTTCAGCCACTACCTCTGGAACGAACCGATCCCCAAGGACTCGGCGCTGTATGGCAACAGCGAACTTGAAACCGCCCGATGAGGCCGCAACCATTGCAAGAGCCGACTCATGCTATTTCCCCGCAAAATCGCGGCGGCGCTTATGCAGCCGCCAAGCACGTACGCTCATGTTCACGGCGGTCCACGCCGCCATCACACCGACGGGCCAGGCAATCCACGCCGGCCAAAGAAAGCAGATCGCCGCGAGCACGACAAGCAACACGATGGCCGTGAGCAGGGGACCGGCCGGCATTTCGCCGAGCACTCGATGATTGGCGAGCGCGGCGCCGACGGTATTGGCCATGCGCAATGCACCTGCGGCCGCGCGGCCGGAACTGCCGCGACCCCGGCCCGCCTTCGTTCGCGGAGGGTCACTCGCGGGTGTGGGTTGTTCGCTGCGCCGGTACCGGCGCGGTGCCAAGATGATCTCGGTGGCATTCTCCAGATCGCGCTCGTACTGCGCCGCCAGCTGGCCGGAGAAAACCACATCCTCGATCGCGACATCGATCTCGCGATTGCCCAGCCAGCTGGAGACGTTGAGATTCGAAGATCCAACCCGAGCCCATTGACCGTCGGCGACAGCGGTTTTGGCGTGCAACATGGATCCGTTCCACTCGAACACTCGAATGCCCGCCAGCAGCAGCGGGCGATAACCGCCGCGCGATAAGCCGCTGACGATCGGAATGTCGCTGTTGCCCGGCACCAGCATGCGTACGTCAACGCCATCGCGGGCTGCCGCCACCAGCGCCTGTACGTAAGGTGCGATGCCGACAAAGTACGCGTCGCAAAGCCACAAGCTCTTACGGGCCATGGATGCGATCAATTGATCGAGACGATACAGACTCGCGCTCGGCGGCTGAGTGGCAATCACCCTCATGGCTACAGTGCCCGCAGGTCGCTTGGATGCCGGTACTTCCGAGAGTTCTAATGGCGTGCCCATGGCGTTCCAGCTTTCCTGGAACGCCGCCTCGAGCTCTGCCACGGCCGGACCGTTCACTGCGACCCCGGTATCGCGCCACGGCGCCACATTGCGGGCGCGGTCGCCGAGCCATTTCGAGCTGATGCACACACCGGAGAGGAAACCTTCCGTGCCGTCGACGACCAGCAATTTGCGGTGGTCGCGGCTGATCCAACCGAACGGTTCTCCGAATTGCGGCGGATTGAATACGCGTACCTGGCCACCGGCGGCGCGAAGCGCTGCCCAAAACGTCCTGCGCGACTGCCCGAGGCAGCCAAGCCAATCCACGATCACCGCGACCTGGATTCCCGCCCGGGCGCGCTCGACCAGCGCATCGCGAAACTCGCGGCCGACTTCGTCATCTCGAATGATGTAGTTCTCGAGCAGCACGCGCCGCCGGGCGGCGCGTATGGACTTCAACCACGCCTCATAGTGTGCGGCGGCGTCAATCAGCAGTTCGACCGAATTGCCCCCTAGTAAAGGAGCGCCGGCGGCGCGGCTCAGGGCTTGCTCGGCCAACAGCCGGTAAGGCGTTGCCACGTCGCGCGAGGAATTGAGGGAAGGCGGCGGGATCATCGGACGAAAAGATTACGCTATTCACGCGGGGCAGGGTGCTGCTAAATGATTCCGCCCAAGGTCGGGGTGTGCAGCTTTGGACGCGGCGTCGCCAACGCCAACGCAGCGATGTCAGGTGGCCTGGCTTTTTTTCCTCAAGTGGCCCTTCAACGATGGTTTGCATTCACTGAGAATCTCGTTGCCCGGCCGTAACCGTATCGGGCGTCGCTCCCGGGGTTGTCGAAATTGCGGAGCGGCATATTTTGTCAGCAATGGAGGTATTCCGTTTATGTTCAGGCGCAAGAACTCCCAATGGCGCAGGACGCTCTTTACCTGCACGGCTTTGACGATGGGCGCCGGTGTTTTGCTGACGAGCGAGAATCTGGCCGCTGACGTGCCGGCGGAGGTCATTACTGCAGCGATCACCGACGTGTCGCGTCCATCCACCGACACCGTCCGAGACGTCAATCGCAAACCCGCGGAGGTGCTGCAGTTTGCAGGGCTCAAGACCGGCGACAAAATCGCCGACTATGCCGCCGGTGCGGGCTACTTTACCCGACTGTTTGCAGCCGTCGTCGGACCGAACGGTCACGTCTATGCAAGCGTACCGAGCGCGTTGTTCAAATATCCCAACATCGTCAAGGGCATTGCCGAGATCGAAACCTACGCCTTCACCCACGCGAATGTCACCGTGAGCTTGGCAGCGGCGTTGGACGCGGCTAAATATCCGGAAAAACTCGACGTGTTCTGGATTTCCCAGAACTATCACGATCTGCATGACCGCTTCATGGGGCCGGTCGACATGGGTGCGTTCAATCGCGCGGTCTTTGCGGCCCTCAAACCCGGTGGCACGTACCTCGTCCTGGACCACGTCGCGGCCTCCGGATCGCCGGCCGACGTCACCGATACCCTGCATCGCATCGAGCCCGCCACGGTTCGTCGCGAGGTCGAGAGCGCGGGCTTCAAATTCGTGAGCGAGAGCACCATTCTCGCCAATGCAGCGGATCCGCACACGGCCGGCGTCTTCGATCAGTCGATTCAGGGTCACACCGACCAATTTATTCTGAAGTTCAGGCGGCCCTGAGGCTCGCCAACATGACTATTGCGCCACCGACGCGGCTTGAATCCGTTCTTCATCATCCTGCCGTCGCCGCGGACTGCGTCGAGAAGCTTGCGCTTTATGGCTGGCTGATTGGGAACTGGCAGACCGAAGTCACAACCCACGACATGGATGGCAACAGTCATCAGGGCAAGGGCGAAATCTGTGCGGGCTGGATCCTCGAGGGCAGGGCGATTCAGGATGTCTGGTTGATCCCGCGATACGAGGATCGGGCCTCAGAGGCATCCGTGTTGCCTGTCTCGGGTAACTGGTATGGCACCACCATTCGAGCGTTCGACGCCAAAATCGGCGCGTGGCGTATTTATTGGATCGATCCGGGCACGGACTACTTTCGGCAGCAGATTGGCCGTCAAGTGGGCAACGATATCGTCCAGCTGGGAGAGATCGAATCAGGGAGACAATTGAAATGGAGTTTTACCAAGATAACACCCGAGTCTTTTCGATGGCTCTCCGAAGCATCCTTCGATAGTGGATCGAACTGGCGGTTATTCGTAGAAGTACTCGCGCGCCGAGTGAGCTAGCTTGCGCGGTACCGGCTTGGGCTCGAGCCGAAGAGGTTGCGAAAGTGGCCGATGAAGGTGGACAGATCCCCGATGCCCGACTCGAGACCGATCGAGGTCACTGAATCCGACGAGGTGATCAGGCGGCGTGCCGCATGGCGCATTCTGAATGTCAGTAGGAACTGATAAGGAGAGACTCCGACCGTGCGCCGGAACGTGCGTAAGAAATGGTACTTGCTCACTCCCGCCACTTTAGCCAAACGATCGAGGTCGAGCGGTTCGGTCGAATGCGTTTCGATATAACGAACTACTTCAACGACCCGGCGCTGGTCACGCGCGGACGCAAACGCGGCTGCGGGCGTGCGCCCCGAAACCGCGGACAGCACCGTCTCGGCAATTGAGGCAACCGCTTCTTCGGTTCGCAGCGACGAATCCGCGCCCGCAATTGCCTCCAAGCGGACAATCGCCGAGGTGAGGTTCTTGGCGGCCGGCAGCGTCGCTGTGGAAAACCGATAGCGACTCGAGCCTGCGGCCGTCGCCGAAATCTCCGCAAAGTACTCAGGCGAAAAGCGGATCGAAATGCAGCGGTCGCCGGTACTGTGATCGTGCCCGCATTCAAAGCAGGCTCCGAAGTTCCCGAGCAGAAAAGACCCAGGGTATAAAAGGGCGCGACTGCTATCGGTTCTATAGGTAAACGACCCGTCGATGACCGCCGCAATCGTCACGCCGTCGTGCCGCTCCTCGAATCGCCGATCGTGCGGTCCGGCTTGGCACACGAATTCGCTCAATGTCCAGTCCTTGTCGCCGGCGACAAACCGCCCGGCAGGGCGCCTCATCGCGCTCTCGGTTCCATTGACGGCGGGAGGTCCATTTCGTCGCATGTTTTCGAGTATAGCAACTATCCCCAAGTCACCCGTTCGCGAACCCGGCAAGCTGCGTCCATCGAGCAATATTGCTGCAATGACGCTGGGCGGCCGAAGTTCCAGCCACGACAGGAGAGATACGATGATCCACCACGTTTCGATTGGCGCTCGCAATATCAGCGCATCCAAGGCGTTTTACGACGCCGCATTGACTCCGATCGGCTATACCTGCCTCAGCGCCGACGACGCCTCGCTTGGTTACGGCAAGGACGCGGTGGCCTTCTGGATCAGCCAGAGCGACAAACCCGTCGCGGCGGATCCGAAGTCCGGGCTGCATTTCTGTTTTGCGGCACCCACCCGCAAAAGCGTCGAATCTTTTCACAAAGCAGCGCTGGCCCACGGTGGTCGCGACAATGGCAAACCGGGCATGCGTAAAGACTATGGTCCTAACTACTTTGCCGCCTTCACTATCGATCCGGACGGCTATCGTATCGAGGCGTACTGCTGCGCCGAGGCTTGAGCGGGAGGATGTTGCGCTGCCGCTCGATACGATGACGGAAAGACGGCGTTAAACCGGCCTGCAACTTTCCGCCTCCTGAGGGGTTTTACCACCACCGGTAGGTCGTAGGAGTTTCATATGCGCAACTTCATGGTCGCTCTCTTGATCGCCGCACCCCTTGCGATGCTTCCAGGGGTCGGAACCGCCAAAGGCTGTCTGAAAGGTGCGGCCGTCGGCGGGGTAGTGGGTCACGTAGCAGGCCATCACGCAGTGGTGGGCGCCGCCGCGGGATGCGTCATCGAGCATCATCGGGAAAAGGTCAGGGACAAGGCGGCCGCGCGGCAAAATGTTGCGCCGCAGGGCAGCGCTGCCGTGCCGGCCGCTCCCAAATCCCAATGAACTAAGCTCGAAGGTCGGCGGCTGTGCAGCGCGCTATCGTTTCAAATATTGATGAACGATCTCGATCAGTTCTTCGGCCGCCGCGGCTTGGGGAGTATCACGACCAAGCTTGGTGTCGACCACATGTTCGCGGATATGATCCTGAATCATTTCGGCGATGAATCCGTCCAGCGCCCCGCGGCAAGCGGTGGCTTGTTGCAGTACACGAGCGCACTCATCATCCGCATCGACCGCTCTTTGAATCGCTTCGATCTGGCCGCGCAAGCGCTTCAGGCGGTTTAGAAGCTTTTCCTTGTTTTTCGACACATGACCCATAAAAACTGCTCTTGAGAACTATACCCCGGTAGGGTATCTTGAAAAGCATCCTTTGACCATGGCAATTGCATTGCCGCCGCTGCGAGAACCCGTATGATTCAAGCGCTCGACGCCTCCTTCGGCATACCCCATGACCACGTCTTTCTGGGCAGCGGTCATGACAAGAACGAGCGTAAGACCTGGGCGGTAATCGCTCTGTGTTCGGTCATGATGCTGGTCGAAATCATCGGTGGAAGCATCTTTGGGTCCCTGGCGCTGGTCGCAGACGGGCTGCACATGTCGACACACGCGAGCGCCATGTTGATTGCGGCGCTCGCCTATATGTACGCGCGCAAGCACGCCAACGACCGGCGCTTCGTATTCGGTACCGGAAAGCTCGGCGATCTTGCCGGATTCGCGAGCGCGATCATTCTGGCAATGATCGCCATCCTCATCGGCTACGAAGCCGTCGTGCGGTTCCTCGCCCCTGTTGCCATCCGCTTCGGCGAAGCGATACCGATTGCCGTCGTCGGACTTGCGGTGAATGTTGCCAGCGCGTGGCTGCTGAGCGGCGCCGACCATGGGCACGGCCATGGCCATGGCCATTCACACGACGGCGATGCGCCGCACAGTCATGGTGATGAGGAGCGTGTCATAGAAACGGCAATTGGCCCGCTAAAGCTGTCGATCTTCGAAGACGGCGTACCGCCGGTCTTTCGGATTCGAACCGACCGTGCAGCGCTGCCGGCGGGCGACTCGATCACGCTCGCCACCACTCGCGCGAATGGAACGCAGCAAGTGTTCTCATTCACGCAACGGCCCGGCTATCTAGAGTCGACGCAGCCGGTCCCGGAGCCGCACGAATTCAAGCTGGTCATCAGACTTCCGCAGGGCGAATATTCAAGCGAGTTTTCCGAAGGCCATGATGATGTCGATTCGCGCGACCACAATATGCGCGCGGCCTACATTCATGTCATGGCGGACGCCGCAGTCTCGGTGCTTGCCATCATCGGCCTGGTGCTCGCCAAGGTATTCGGCTGGCTCTGGATGGATCCACTCGCGGGATTCATCGGTGCATTGGTGATTGCAAATTGGTCGTATGGCCTCATTCGCGACACAGGGGCCATTTTGGTCGACATCAGCCCGGGCGACAGTCTGAGCAATAAAGTACGCACGGCGGTCGAATCGGCAGGTGACACGCTGGTGGATTTGCATGTGTGGCGTCTCGGTCCGGGCCATTTCGGCGCGGTCGTTTCGCTCGTCAGCCAAGTCGCGCGACACGGTCCCGCCTTCTACCACGCACTCTTGAACCGCATCAGCGGCCTGTCGCACATCACAGTTGAGGTTCATCGGCCGGACAGTTGAGGTTCATCGGCCGGAATGGAAACCGCCTGGTGCGTATCGGCGTCGGCCGGTAGGCCCATTTTGACTGGGAGTTCACTGTTTGACCGGACGGTGCTAGCATCATCGGCTGTGACTTACAGGCCGGCCTTGTCAAAATCGTCTCTTCGCGTTGAATTTCGCCTCGCAGTTCTTGCCGGACTGGCGTTGTTCATTGCTCAATTGGGCGCGATTGCGCACTCCTACACTCATCAGCCCACGACGGCATACCAGCAGACACTGAATAGTCACGAAGTTTGCAGTGACTGCTTGAATTTTGCGCCGGCCCTGGCGCCCGGCGGCACGCCGACCGTGGCACCGTTCGACCTTCCGCACGTCCGGAGCGCACCGCCGCCACCGCCGCCTGTTTCAGTTCTTGGTCACCGTACCTACCTCGCTTTCCGGTCTCGAGCACCTCCCGTCCCAGGCTGACTCTTTCGGAGTTTTTGAGCCGCAGATTCTTGCGGTCCGCCGTTTGACGAGGAGTACTTGATTAATGTTTCATTCAATTCGTATCGCAGCGTGCCCGGCGCTCGCGATGTTTTTATCTGTGTATATGTCTGCCGTTCCTGCCCAAGCAGACGCTGCGTCCGGTGCTGACGCCCCGGAGAGCGACGCGAGCGCGAGCGGCGCAGGGAGTTCCGGCCCAAAGATCGATGAGATCGTGGTGATCGCGCAACATCTGAACGAGGCCCGCAACGGTATCCAAACGCAAACCGGGGCCTCGACTTATACGATCAACGAAGACGCCATAACCAACCAGCCCGGTGGCGACAACCAGCTGTTGAACCAGGTGATCCTGCAAGCGCCCGATGTCGCCCAGGATTCGTTCGGTCAATTCCACGTTCGCGGTGAGCACAACGGGCTGCAATACCGTTTGAACGGGATCGTCCTGCCGGAAGGCATCAGTGTGTTCGGGCAAGCGCTGGATCCACGGTTGATTTCGTCCTTGACGCTGGTCACCGGCGCACTGCCGGCCGAGTATGGCCTGCGCACCGCCGGCATCATCGACCTGAAGACCAAGAGCGGTGTGATCGATCCAGGCGGCTCGGTCTCACTCTATGGCGGCAGCCACGGCACGTTCGAGCCGAGCTTCAATTATGGCGGCAGCGACGGCAATCTGAATTATTTCGTGTCCGGGGATTTTCTGCGCAATGACCTGGGCATCGAGTCTCCGGACGGGCGATCGAGTCCGGACCACGATCACACCACGCAGTATCATGGGTTTGCGTACTTGGAATACATTCTCGACGAAAGCAACCGGCTGAGCGCGGTGCTGTCGAGTTCCGTGGGCGACTTTCAAATCCCAAATCGCGGCAACCTCGTGCCCGGCATCACCAATGCCAACGGTACGCCCCTCACGGTCAACGGACAGACCACGTTTCCCAGCGACGGCCTCAACGAGACTCAACGCGAGCTGAACCACTTCGCCATCCTGAGCTGGCAGCACTCGCAAGGGGCACTGGATGTGCAGACTTCGGTGACGGCACGCTATTCCAGCCTCACTTTCGTGCCGGATCAGCTGGGCGATCTTCTTTTCAACGGCATCGCCCAGGATGCGTATAAGCAAAACGTCGCATACGCGCTGCAGTCCGACGCCTCCTATCGTTTGAACGATGATCACACGCTGCGCGCGGGCGTGTTCTTGCAGAGCGATCACTCCAAGAGTCTGACCACCTCAGCCGTCATTGCATTGGACGCAGCCGGCAATCAAATCAGCGACGTTCCCGAAAACATCGTCGACAATGGCGGGAAAACCGAATGGATCTACAGCACGTATCTTCAAGACGAATGGAAGCTCATTCCGACGGTGACCGTGAACTATGGATTGCGCTTCGACAAGTTCACGGCATTTACCTCGGGGCATCAGGTGAGCCCCCGCGTCAATGTGGTCTGGCAGGCGCTCGATGACACCACCGTGCACGCCGGGTACTCCCGGTATCTGTCGCCGCCGCCCTTTGAACTCGTGGGCAACGAGACCGTCTCGAAATTCGTCAACACGACTGCCGCCCCGGTGGTAACGCAGGCGGATTCTCCGTTGCCGGAGCAAGCCAATTACTATGACATCGGTGTTCAGCAGAAATTTACCGATGAATTCACCGTCGGCCTCGACACCTATTTCAAGCAGTCGCATAACTTGATCGATGAAGGACAATTTGGTGCGCCGATCATTCTGACGCCCTTCAATTACACCTATGGCAAGCAATACGGCGCGGAATTGACCAACAGCTTTTCAGTTGAGAACTTCAACGCCTATTTGAACCTGGCATGGCAGTATGCGCACGGCAAGAATATCGATTCGGCGCAATTCAATTTCAGCCCCGACGATCTGGCGTACATCGCCCAGCATTACATCCACCTCGACCACGAGCAGGAGTTCACGGCCTCGGGCGGGGCGTCGTATCTGTGGGATCACACGCGCTTCAGCGCTGACTTTCTGCTCGGTTCCGGGCTGCGCGCCAGCGCGGTGCAGCCGGACGGCACCGTGATCCCGAACGGAGACCATCTGCCCTATTACCTACAGGTCAACCTGGGCGTCAACCACATTTTCCACCTGGGGGATGCCGGCACGCTCACGACCCGATTCGACGTGATCAATGCGTTCGACAAGCGCTATGAAATCCGCAATGGAACGGGAATTGGGGTGGGTGCTCCGCAGTTCGGTCCGCGGCGCGGGTTGTTCTTCGGCATTTCAAAGTCCATTTAGAAACGAGGCGGCGCTGCGGCAGGAGGACTGTCGCAGCGCCACCTCATGATTGCGTCTCTGCATCGCTGAGCGATCATGCAATTCATTCAGTTCATCGTTGTCGTGTGCGCCGCCTTTCTGGCAAATCTTGCCGGCGTCGCTTTTGCGCGGCGCGTGAGGGACCACCGGCATTTGGCGCGCAGTTTCAGTGCCGGCACCGTCATCGCGGCGGCCTTCTTCATTTTTCTGCCGCAGGCCTTGATGCGATCGGACGGCGCCCATGGTGCCGATCAGTTGCTGCCCCTCGTCGGTCTGGGATTCGTCATCGCCTTGCTCCTGGATCGCTTCGGTTCGATCGCATCTCCAGGGAGCGAAAAGCACGCTTCGGCTCGAAAACACTATGGCCATGCCGTGCTCAACGGCGCCGCCATCGGAATCGCGTACCACGTTTCGCCGTTGCTCTGCGTGATCGTCAGCGCGGCGCTGCTCGTGCATGAGTTTTCCGACAGCGCCGACGCCGAGAGTTCGGCGCCGGGCGCTCCATTCTCTCGCCCGGTGCGGCGCGCGAGCAGCGCTCGCGGGGTTTGCCTCGCCTCAGGTCTGGCCGTCACCTGCTTCAGCCGCATGTCGCCGCAGGTGCTGAGCATCACGCTGGCCATGTTCGGCGGATATTTCGCCTACCTCAGCGCCAGCGATCTCATACCCGAAAGCTATCATGAGCATCCGCAATTGCTCACCGTTGCCATGACCTTCGGCGGCGCGTGCGCCATGTACGTGCTGGTCAGTCTGTCGTGAGCCGCATCGCGGCATCCCTGCCATGTTGCTGCTGACGCTGGCGATCGCGGCCTTTTGCATGACCTTCGCCGGCGGGTTGCTGGCACTGAAGCTGGCGGCGCGAATGCACTGGGTGCTCGGTTTCAGCGCCGGCGCGGTGGTCGCCGTCGCATTTTTCGATCTGTTGCCGGAGGCCTTGGAGTTGGGTGCCGGGACGTTCGGCGTCACGAGGGTATTCGCCTGTGCGGCTGCCGGATTTCTCGTGTACTTGTTATTCGATCGAGTGATGCTCTCCCAGGGCCAGCGCTTTCGCGATCAATTCACAGCTGCGCAGCCCGGCGCACGGGAAGCGGCACACGGCCGCGCGACGCTGTTCGCCGGCAGCCTGTCACTGCACAGTTTCTTGGACGGCATCGCCATTGGCCTGGCATTCCAGGCATCGACCGCGGTGGGGGCGGTGGTGGCCATTGCCGTGCTGACTCATGACTTTTCGGACGGCATCAATACGATGAACGTCGTGCTGCGAAACGACAGCAATCGCCGCCGAGCGCTGCAATGGCTGCTGGCCGATGCCATCGCGCCGGGCTTGGGAATTTTTTCGACGCTTTTCTTCCGCGTCCAAGGAGATGCCTTGGGGATCATTCTCGCGCTCTTTTCAGGTTTTTTTCTCTATATCGGGGCGAGCGATCTGATCCCGGAGAGTCATCGTGCATTTCCAAGAGCCCTGACCACGCTCATGACATTGCTGGGTATCGCGGTCCTCTACGCTGCCGTCACTCTCGCGCAAGTGTAATGCGGCAATCCGCGACGCAATTGTACATAAGGGATCATCATGGAAATTGAGTTAGACAGCCGTGATCCAGCTCAGCAGGTCGTGTTGTCAACGCTGCCGCGTTTCAACGGTGCCGAAACCCAACGCCGGCGCCTGTCAAACCTCATGCTCACCTCGGCGGTCATGTCGGCCGTGCTGTTGTTCGCGGCCATCAAATCCGAGATACCCCTGCTGAGTTCGCTGCTGAGTTTCAACAGTGCTGCGCTGTTGCTCCTATGCGCAGGTCTGCAATCGGGATACTGGGCGGCGCGCTGGCGAGCGCGTGCCGCGGGGCTCATGGTCTCGAGAATTCCCGTTTGGTTGCTTCCGCGGCGGCTGCGGGATGCCGCGGCGTGGCCGGTCTTACGACATCTGAAAAGCGCTGCTCGATGGGTCGCGGCACACATCAGTGCGCAGGCCTATGAAACCGCCTGGCTAGGCGCCCTGGCGTACCTCGCCCTGATGATCGTCATCAGGCATTGGGATCGTTCGTTGAGCGGTGCCGATTTGGGCCGCATCGGAGGCATTGAGGGGGGATTCGCGCTGCTGTTTGCCTTCTGCCTCCTGGTGGTGGAGCGGGATTTTGCACGCTACGCGGATGCGGAGTGGCCGGAGGCACAAACCCTGTCGCGCGTTACCCGGGTCGTCATCGCCACCGCACTGCTCTCAGGGGTCACGCTGTTTTTCTCAGCGGAGAATATCGTGTGGACGACGCGGGTCGCACTCACCGCCGGCGTGTTGCCCGCGGCACTGGCGGTCGAATGGCTGCTGCGGATGGCGGTTTCCTGGTTCAGCCGACGCAATGAACTCATCGAGCCGCGGCTGCTGGCCAAGGCGGGGCTCGGCGCGCTGTTGACCTGGCCGCCGCCGTCTTTCGAGAGCCTGCAAAACAATTTGCAGAGCCGTTTCGGAATCGACTTGCGCCAGAATTGGGCGTTTGCCTTCGTACGCCGGGCCTCGATACCGATCGTGCTGGTGGTGGCGCTCGTCGGCTGGCTGTTGACGGGCGTCACGGAATTGCCGCCGGATCGGCGCGCCGTCTATGAAGTATTCGGGCGTCCGGTGGCGGTCGTCGGCCCAGGATTGCGGGCGGGCCTGCCGTGGCCGTTTTCGCGCTTGCGTCCGGTCGAGAACGGCGTCGTCCACGAAATCGGCACCTCGCTGCCCAGCGAGCAGCCCATTGCGCGCGATACGAGCACCGCCGACGATGCGCCGCCGGCGATCTACAACCGCCTGTGGGACGCATCGCATCAGTCCGACAAGGCGCTGCTGATTGCCAGCGCGACCAACCAACGCGAGTCCTTTCAAATCGTGAACATGGACGTGCGCTTCTTTTACCGCATTGCCCTGACGCCGCAGGCCGCGATGGATGCCACGTACAAGATTTCCGATCTGCCGGCATTGATACGCAGTACGGCCAGCCGCGTCCTGGTCGAGGTCTTTGCTTCGCGCACACTCGATGGTGTGCTCGGCGAGGAGCGCGTGGCCTTGGGAAACCTCATCGGCACGGCCGTACAAGGCCGTCTGGACGCGCTCTCCAGCGGCGTGGAGATTCTGGCCACGGTGGTTGAGGCCATTCACCCACCTGCCGGCGCCGCAGATGCCTATCATTCGGTGCAGGCCGCGCAGATTGCCTCGCAAGCCACGGTCGCCCGTGAGCGCGGACGCGCGGCAGAGCAGGTCAATCAAGCCCGGCAATTCGCCGCCCAGGCGCGCGATATGGCCACGGCGGATGCGCGCGACACCTTGGCAGCCGCGGAAACCCTGCGATCCCGGTTTGATTCGGAGAAGCTCGCCTATAAAGACGCCGGCAATGCATTCCTGTTCGAAAACTACTTGAGCCAACTGAGCCAAGGGCTGGTCGCGGGAAAGCTCGTGATCGTCGATCACCGCATCGGCGATGCCGCCGCGCCCACCATTGATCTGCGTAACTACGGAGCACCCGTGTTCAGAAGGAGTCCATAGTTTGAGCCTGTTTCACACGCACGACCATGATAACCACCATCATCACGAGGGCGATGATCACGCCCACACCGAAGATGATGCCCCGCCGGTACGACAATTTCCCCGGATGCGCTTAGGTATTGCCGCCGTGGTGGTGCTGTTTGCCATCGCGGCGGCAAGCCTGGTGCAAGTACCGTCAGGAGAAGCCTTGGTGGTGACGCGCTTCGGCAATCCGGCGCGAGTCTTGATGAAGCCCGGTCTGGCGTGGCGGTTGCCGGTACCACTTGAATCGGTCATACCGGTGGACCTGCGGCTGCGAACGACCTCGAGCGGGCTTCAGGATGTGGGCACACGCGACGGCCTGCGCATCATCGCGCAAGCCTATGTGGCATGGCAGGTCCAGCCCGACTCACCCAATGTACAGCGCTTCCTGCGCGCCGTGCAAAATCAACCCGATGAGGCGGCACGCCAAATTCGTGCCTTCATCGGCTCCGCGCTGGAAACCACGACCAGCGCCTTCGAACTGTCGAACCTGATCAACACCGACGCCGGTAAAGTTCAAATCGCGGCCCTCGAGACGCGTCTGCGCGAGCAAATCAGTCAGCAGCTGCAATCGACCTACGGGATCAGTGTCCTCTTCGTGGGGATCGAGCGCCTGACGCTGCCGGCGGTCACGCTCGCAGCCACGGTGGATCGAATGCGCGCCGAGCGCGAAACCATTGCCGCGGAGCGAACGGCGGTCGGTAATCGCCAAGCCGCCGAGATCCGATCGGCCGCGGAACGCGACGGGCGAATCGTCCAGGCCGAGGCCAGGGTCAAGGCGGCGGATATCGAGGCGCAGTCTCGGGTCCAGGCGGCCTCGATCTACGGCAACGCGTATGCCGGGTCTCCGCAGCTCTACAACATGATGCGTTCGCTCGACACTCTGTCCACCATCGTTACGCCGGACACCAAGCTGATTCTGCGCACCGACGCGGCGCCGTTTCGCGCGCTCGTCGAGGGGCCTGGTTTCAGTGCACCGTCGAAGAGCTCGTCCCAAGTGGGCGCGCCATGAACAAGAATGCCGCCGACCGGTCTGAATCCGCCAACCCATGGCTGCAGGCCGGGCGGTTGGCATTCATCGCCGCATACGCGATTCTGTCCATCGCCGCGCTGCGCTGGCTGTCGAGCAACACCCGGCAAGTGAATCCGTCCAACCGCGCCGTCGTCGTGCGCATGGGGGCCTTGCACCGCGTACAGAGCGCGGGGCTGTTGCTGGCGTGGCCGAAGCCCATCGAACACGTGGTGTTGGTGCCGGCGGCCGAGACCATCCTCGAGCGGCAGGTGCAGGCTTTGCTGCGTCCCACAGGCGCACCCCTCGGCCCGGCCCCGGCGCCGGCGGTGTCGACGGGCGGGGATGACGACGCTCCGGACCCCTCCGCCATGATGCAGGACGCGTCGAACGACGCAGGAGCAGGTGCCGGCTACCTTCTGACCGGCGATGCCGGCGTCGTGAGTCTCGACATTCGCGTCTCGTACACGGTGACCGATGTTTTCGACTTCGTACTGCAAGGTGCGCACGTGCTGCCGGCACTCGATCGCCTGGTCACCCGCAGCGCGGTGGCGGTGTGTGCCTCGCGCGACCTGGACACGATCTTGGTCGCCCGCCCCGAACTGATGGGCGCCGACAGCCAGGTCGCCGAACGGCGCGAGCGGCTGCGGGCGGACCTGGTGCGCAGCATCAACGCGGCGCTCGATACGCTGAAGCGCGGCGGCGCGGGGCTGGGTATTACGGTGGCCCGAGTGGATGTGCAGTCCAGACTACCCGTGGATGCCGTGGACGCTTTCGATGCGGTCCTGAGCGCCAGTCAGTCGGCGGACCAGACGATCGCCGATGCCCGCACCACGGCGGCCTACTCGATGCAAGCCGCAACCCAGGCGGCGGATCGATCGCTCGAGGTGGCGCAAGCACAGGCATCCGAACGCCTTTCCAAGGCGCAAAGCGACACCGCCAGCCTGCTGCACTTGGCGCAATTGATCCGCGATCACACCGAACCCCAGTTGATGATGCGCATCTATCGCGAGCGCATCAGCCAGATCCTCGCCAAGGCAGGTTCGTTGACGCAGGTGGATCCGAAGGACGACGCCCGATTGATCATTGACGGAGCCGGAGCGAAGCCATGAATACCGCCGCAACCGAATCGGTCCCAGGTGGCGCGCTGCTGAGCACCCAGGAACAGCAGCGTGCCGCGACGCTACTGACGCTTGCGATGCTGGCACTGGGACTTTTCGCGCTGGCTTTGGCGTGGAAGTTGCTCGCGCCGGACAATGACGCGGTGAGCCAGATTCTCTTTGGCACCGCTTCGCTGATCGTCGCGGTACCGGTGCTGCAGGCGGGCTGGCATAGCTTGACGCATCCGGATCTACACGGCATTACCGACCTGCTCATTGCGGTCGCGATGCTCGGCGCCTGGGCATTGGGCGATCTGATGACGGCCGTGCTGCTGCCGGTCATCATGATTTTTGGACATGTGCTCGAGGAGCGCAGCGTGATCGGTTCGCACGAGGCGATCAACGCACTCGGTCGCTTGACCCACAGTCGCGCCCGGCTGCGCGACGCGCACGGCGAATTTGTCGAAGTGGACAATGCCAACCTGAAAGCGGGCGACTGCGTGCAAGTGCGGGCCGGCGATCGCCTCCCCGCCGACGGCAGGATTATGGAAGGGCAAGCCAGCTTGGACACCGCGCCCATCACCGGCGAGTCGATGCCCGTGGAAGTTGCCGTCGGCAACGAGGTGTTCGGCGGCGCGATCAATCTCGATGGCTTGCTGCTGATCGAGGTCACCCGCACCGGCGCCGAGTCCACGCTGGGACGAGTGATCGCCTTGATGCAGCGCGCGGAGCGGTCCAAGCCGCCCATTACGCGCTGGCTCGAGCGCTATGCCGGCCAGTACTTGATCTTGGTGCTGCTGATTGCGTCGGTGACCTGGTTTGTCACCAACAATGCACAGGCGATGTTGGCGGTGCTGGTCGCGGCTTGCCCCTGTGCGCTCGCGCTCTCCGCGCCGGCCACCGCCATTGCCGGCATCGCGGTGGCGGCACGCCACGGCATTCTGATTCGCGGCTCGGCGTTTCTCGAAGAGCTGGCCGAAACCTCCGCGCTGATCGTGGACAAAACCGGTACGCTGACCACCGGCGCGCTGCGCCTGCAAAGCTTTGCTGCGCATGCGGGTGTCGATACCGCGTCAGCTCTGCACCTGGCAGGCAGCCTCGGCGCCGCCAGCACCCATCCGGTCAGCCGCGCCCTGGCTGCGCTCGTGTCCAATAAAGAGCGTTGGATACTCGATAATGTGCGCGAACGCCCGGGCCTCGGCGTGGTCGCGGAGACGGAACGAGGCGAAGCCGCGCTGGGGCGCCCGGAATTGCTGGTGCAGATGGGCATCGAAGCCTCGCCCATGCCTGCGCATGACGGCCCGATTGCCGGGCTCGCACTCGACGGGCGATTCTTCGGCTGGTTGCTGCTCTCCGACACTCCGCGGCCGGAGGCGGCCGCCGCCATGGCGGATTTGCGGGATTTAGGCGTGTCGCGGCAGATTCTGTTGACGGGGGACCGTCTGAGCGTGGCCGAAGCGCTCGCCCGCTCATTGGAAATAACCGAAGTGCAGGCGCAGGCCTTGCCCGAAGACAAGCTCAATCGCGTGATCGCCGAAAAGAAGCGCGGTTTCCGTCCGCTGGTGGTGGGTGACGGGGTCAATGACTCTCTCGCTCTAAAGGCCGGCGCGGTCGGCATCGCGATGGGCGCCGGCGGCTCGGACATTGCGCTGGCATCCGCCGATGTGGTGTTGATCGGCAGCGATTTGCGGAGGCTGGGAACGTGCATTCGTTTGAGCCGGATTTGTCGGCGCGCCCTGCATGTCAACGTGGCCATTGGTCTGGGTTGGACGCTTGCGATCGTGGCTGCGGCCGGCTACGGGTTGTTGGGAGGCGAGGGCGCCTTGATTGCCGCACTGCTGCACAATCTCAGCACGCTCTTGGTCCTCGGAAACGCCGGCCGGCTGTTACGATTTCAAGAACTGTTGCCGCGACTATGAGCTACCGAGTAGGGTGGATGTATGTTGGACGGCGTTTCACTGGATCAACTGCGGACCTTCATCGCCGCCGCGGATGAGGGCAGCTTTTCGGCGGCCGGCCGCCGTTTGCGTCGCACGCAGTCCGTGGTGAGCCAGACCTTGGCCAATCTTGAGGGACAACTCGGCGTGAAGTTGTTCGATCGCCGCGGGCATCTTCCCGTCCTGACTGATCAAGGCCGCGCGCTTCTCGCCAATGCGCGCGCGGTGGCCTGCCACATTGATCTGCTCAAAGCGCGGGCGAAGACCTTGGCCGGCGGCCTCGAACCCGAATTGGGCGTGGCTGTCGATGTCATGTTTCCGGATGTCAGTTTCATCAATGCAGTAGCCGACTTCCAGAAGCAATTTCCCGCGACACTGCTGAAGTTCGACATCGAGTCGAGCGCGGTGATCGAGCCCGTGCTCGACGGGCGCTGCGCCATCGGCGTCGTGGGATCATGGGCGATAGCGCCGCCGCAACTTACTCAAGAACCGCTGCTGACAATTCGCGTGTCCACAGTCGTGTCCGCACAGCACCCGCTGGCAACGGAGCGCGGAACGATTCCGATGACAATCCTCGCCAAACACATTCGGCTCACGCACATCGATCCTTCCCACCTTTCGGGCGGCTACGAACCGCGGCTCAAGGTCCCAAGAATCTGGCGTCTTTCACATCTCGGCGCCAAGCTTGCCTTCCTGCGCGCGGGATTCGGATATGGCGCATTGCCGCTGCATCTGATCGAGGCCGATCTGGCGAGCGGCGCGCTCGTTGAGATCACCACCGAAGATACGCCTCGCGGCGGCCGCTTGATAGAAATGGGGGCTGTCTACAGGACCGACAGTCCGCCTGGACCTGCGGGGCGGTGGTTCATTGACCGCCTCAAAAAAGAACAGGCGTCGCTTCCGCAACGAGAGGTGTCCGGATCGCCGATGGTTGCTGCCGTTGCCGGGCATCGACGGACATCCAGGCGGCCGCCAGCATCGAAGCGCAAGCACAGGTCTTGAGCCGCAAAATTGTTGATGTGGGCCAACCGCGCCGCGCTGTTCAGCGCGTGGCGAAATACCCGAAGTAGGGATCGTCGGCAGGACACGGCACCGGCTGCATCTGTGCCATGCCGTGCAAGGGTGTGTTGTCTTGCTCAGCGCGCGGGAATGCGGTCCAAAATCGTCCTGCTTGCGCGCAATCATACGCATAACGGAACAGCGGTCCCCTGATCTTGGCGCTGAAATCAAGACTATCGGAGAGCGGATAGCCGGCCGGCAAGGACGAATACTGCAAGTCGGCACCGTCCAGCTGAGCGGTTGCTGCCGTCAGCTCCAGCGTGGTCAACAACAAATGGCTCAATCCCAACCGAATGCTGCGCGACAGGATTGAGCGTGCCGTCAAACGCGTCGTGCGCGCCGCATCCCCCAACGAACCATCGACGATGACGAATACCGCGGTACGGCGTGCGCCTACCGTGTCCGATGCGGTCAGCAGGAAGGCGGGGGGCACGAAGAACGGTACCGTGGCAGCGCCGTCTACGTGCGCTTGGGTTTGGGACCAGCCATTCTCGTCGACCCGAATGATGACGGGTGGGAACATGCCCGGCACGCTGGCCGATGCCACCAATACATCGCGAAACAATGTTCTCGCCGATGCACCGCCGTTCCTGGCAATCGCGCCCAGGTCCCATACTACGGACTCGCCGCTCGCCACATCCGTCGTTGCAACGAGCAGCAAGCGACCCTTTTCGGCTTCGCGCGCGACCGCTCGGATCATGGCGTCGCTGACGTACGCGTCGATCAGTTGCTGCAAGGGTCTGCCGCTATACACGCTGGAGCCAAAAATCACACCCAGTCCGCGGGATTGCAGCAGGTTCTCTCCCGCCGCGCCGGTGAAGGCTTCCAGGAGTTGCGCATCCCACGCGGGGCCGAGAAATGCGTACGGCGCAACCAACGCGCCGGCACTAACGCCCGTTACCACGTCGAATGCCGGTCGCGCACCGGTTCGGGTGAGGCCGGCGACAGCGCCGGCACCGAAAGCGCCGCCGGCGCCGCCACCGGAGAGCGCGAGGATGCTGAGCGGTTCTCCGGCACGCAGTATGCGGAGTCGCTCGGCCGCAGTCGTGGAGGACAGCTCCGAAAATCGCTGATCAGGTCCCAGCGTGCGAAAGGTCATGGGTAGCTCCGCGGGCGGTCGCCCATCCATCGCCTGTCGCCCATCCGACGACGGTTTCGATTCACCGACCGCGAGTCCGGCGCACCCCTGAAGCAGCATCAGGCCGCTGAGACAGAAGCGAAGCAGTACATCGATGACGCGCACGGGCTAAGCCTAAGATCCGGCGATCCAACTTACCAGCCAATATCTTTCGATACGATGTATCGCATAAAAAGATAAGAGCACTTCGTTGAATGCTTCGTTTGATTATCGAGGAGGCGGGCGTCTTTCGTGGGCCGCTTATCGTCTCAGACTATGGACCTCATCTAAAGATATAGGCTACCAGCCAGGGACGGGCGGCATTAACCTTCTCGGCCAAATGTTGAATCCCTCACATAGCTTGCCGCCGGCGGTGATCCGCAAGACGTGGTACCAGCGTCTTCGATGGCCTTTGATGTCAGTTGCGGGTATTGCCGTGCTTGGCGGCGCTGTTTATTTCTATGTCACCGGCGGCAGGTATCAGAGTACTGATGATGCATACGCGCAGGCCGCCACGGTGTCGATCAGCGCCAACGTGGGCGGGCGCGTCAGTGAGATCGAGGTGCGCGACAATGAACTCGTGCACCGTGGTGCGATGTTGTTCAAATTGGACGACGCGCCGTTCCGCATCACCGTCAGCGACGCCGCAGCGCACCTGGCTGACACGCGGCTGCAAATCGAGTCGCTGAAGTCAACCTATCGGCAGCGACAGGTCGAGCTGCGCGCCGCACGCGATACTCAATCGTACGCTCAGCAGCAATACGATCGGCAGACCCGGCTCCTCGCCTCCGGTATCGCGTCCCAGGCGCAGTTCGATCAGGCCGCGCATGTGCTCGATACGGCGCGGCAACAGGTCGCCAACGTGCAGCAGCAGATCGGCGTGGCGCTCGCCAACTTGGGGGGCGATCCCAACATCGTCCCGGAACGGCATCCTCTGGTCGCACAGGCGCAGGCCGCACTCGATCGTGCGCAGCTCAACTTATCGTATACGGTGGTCAATGCGCCGACGGACGGCGTCGTGGCCAAGGTGGAGCAGCTGCAGGTTGGCGACACCATTGCGGCGTCGGCACCGGTGTTTGCACTGGTGTCGACGCGCGACGTCTGGATCGAGGCGAACTTCAAGGAGGTTCAGCTCGCCCGTATGCGCCCAGGCCAGATGGCGACGGTCCGGATCGATCGGTACCCGGGCAGGCAATTTTCGGCCAAGGTCACCAGCGTGAGCCCGAGCACCGGTTCGCAGTTCTCTCTGTTGCCGCCGGAGAACGCGACCGGCAATTGGGTAAAGGTCGTCCAGCGCGTGCCCGTTCGTCTGCAGCTGACGGACGACGATGCCGGTTTTCTATTGCAGGCGGGACTGAGCGCCGATGTGACCGTCGACACCCGTGCTCGTGATCCCGCACTGGCCGACACGGTCGAACCAGCCTCCGCAGGCGCGGTGTCGCCTTGAGCGGCACGGCTGCGCAAGCTGCCGAGATCGACGGACCACGACGCGCGCTCATCACGGTTTCGGTCATGCTGGCGTCGATCATGTCGTCGCTCGACACCACGATCGCCAACGTCGCATTGCCTCGAATCCAAGGTTCGGTCTCTGCCACGCAAGACCAGATGGCCTGGGTTCTGACCTCGTACATCGTCGCCGCAGCGATCATGACGCCGTTGAGCGGCTGGCTTACCGGCCAATTCGGCCGCAATCGGGTGTTCCTCTATTCGGTCGCGGGTTTCACCGTGACGTCCATGCTTTGCGGCGTCGCGCAGTCCCTGCCGCAGATCGTCCTGGCGCGGCTGTTGCAGGGACTGTGCGGAGCGGCGCTGGTGCCGCTGTCGCAGGCGGTGCTGCTCGATATCAATCCGCCCGCGCGTCATGCGCGCGCGATGGCCGTTTGGGTCATGGGTGTGACCCTGGGCCCCATCATCGGTCCCGCACTCGGCGGCTATTTGACCGAGAACTACAATTGGCGCTGGGTGTTTTATATCAACGTGCCGTTCGGAATTCTGGCATTCCTCGGTATCTTGAGTTTTCTTCCGGAAGCTGCGATCCGCAAGTCGCGTTTCGATTTCTTCGGGTTTGCTGCATTGAGCCTGGCAATAGCCTCCTTTCAAATCATGCTCGATCGCGGTCAATTGAAGGACTGGTTCAGTTCGCGGGAAATCTGGATCGAAGCCACCGTCGCGGCAGTCGCATTTTATTTGTTCGTCATTCACATGCTGACGACGACTGAGCAGCGCTTCGTGAGTCCTGCGCTCTTCAAGGACCGAAACTTCCTCACCGGCAATGTGTTCATTTTCATCGTCGGCGTGGTTCTATTCGCCACGCTGGCGCTGCTGCCGCCATTGTTGCAGGATTTGCTCAACTACCCCGTCGTGACCACGGGCCTGGTGACGGCGCCGCGTGGGGCCGGTACCCTGGCAGCGATGTTCATCGTCGGACGGCTCATGGGCAAGGTCGACATGCGCCTGATCATCGCCACAGGGTTTGGGATGACCGCAGTATCGTCGTGGCAGATGACCGGGTTCGATCTACAGATGGACTCCGCCAAGGTCGTATGGTCCGGAGTGTTGCAGGGACTGGGTACGGGTTTTGTGTATGTACCGCTCGCGGCAGCCACTTTCGCGACGCTGACGCCCGCACTTCGAAACGAAGGCACGGCGATCTTCAGCCTCACCCGTAATATTGGCAGCAGCATCGGCATTTCAGTGGTGAATACGTTGTTGACCCGCAATACGCAAATCATGCATGCGACGCTCGGCGAACATGTGAGCCGCTACAGTTCGGTTCTGCGCGCGCAAATGCCGGATGGCGGATCGCCGAGCTTGCACACCCTGGCCGGAATGAACGCAACCGTGACGCAGCAGGCGGCCATGATCGCCTACAACAACGATTTCAAATTGATGATGATGTTGAGCCTGGCGGCGGTCCCGCTGGTCTTCCTGCTGCGCAAGGCCAGGGGCCGTGTCGAGCCGGTCCACGTTGAGTGACAACCATGCAAGGCATCGTCGAAACATCAGCGTGCATCCGCCGGCCTCGCACACCGAAGGGCCTGGCGATCGTGTTGACGTATGCCCTAAGTCTGGGCGGGTGCGCCGTGGGCCCCGACTTCCGGCGGCCTGTCGCTCCGCCGGCCGCGCGATATACGCACGATACTCTGCGCGCCGAAGACGGCTCCGCGAGCGACGACGTGCAACACATTGCCCTCGGCAGGGAGATCGAGGGAAATTGGTGGACCTTGTTCCATTCCGACGCCATCGATCAACTCGTTACACAGGCCTTGGATCACAACCGCAGTTTGGCGGCATCGATGGCTACGCTCGCGCAGGCACAAGAATTTGCGTCGGCGCGTGCGGGCTCAAAGTACCCGCAGGTGGATTTTACCGCCGGAGCCGGCCGTCAGCAGTATGGGAAAGAGTTTCTCGGTCCGTTTGGGATACCACCCTTTACGTACTTCGCCATCGGGCCCACAGTAAGCTACATGCTCGACTATAACGGAGGGGTCGCGCGCGGCGTGGAGCAGCAATATGCACTGGCCGAGGTGGAACAGCATCAGCGCGATGCGGCGTATCTGACGGTCACCGGCCAGGCGGTCATGCAGACTCTCGCGATCGCCTCGGTACGCGCGCAAATCGACACCGTTGAAACCATCCTCATGCAGGATCGCGACAATCTGCGGCTCGTGCAGAGCGCTTACGACAATGGATCAGTGGCTCGCGAAGATGTCGTGAGCGCGCAGAGTCAGATTGCCAATGACATGACGTTATTGCCGCCCCTGCGGCAGGATCTTGCCATGGCGCATCACGCGCTGTCGGTCGTACTCGGGCGCGCTCCGGCCGGTGAGTTGCCCGACGATGTGGATCTTGGGCAAATCACGCTGCCCTTGCAGTTGCCTGTGAGTCTGCCCTCGGAACTTGCGCATCGCCGGCCGGACATTCTGGCCGCGGAGGCGCGGCTGCACGCGGCGACCAGCGCCGTGGGGGTCGCGCAAGCCAACCTGTATCCGAAGATCCAGCTTACCGCGTCCGTTGGACAGCAATCGCTCAAAGCGGACCAGATGTTCGACAAGTCGAACAATGCCTGGAGCATTTTCGCCGGCTTGACGGCGCCGATTTTCGACGGTGGAACACTGCGCGCCGAGAAGCGTGCGGCGGTGGACGCGATGCACGCAAGCGCGGCCAGCTATGAGCAGACGGTTCTGGAGGCATTTGCTCAAGTGGCCGACCTGCTCGAGGGATTGGAGCACGACGCCGAGCAGCTCGAAGCGCAAGCTCAAGCGCAACAAGCTGCGCAGAGCAGCCTTGATCTGGCGCGCACCAGTTATAAGGAAGGCTACGCCGGCATCCTGCAGGTCTTGGACGCCGAACGCTCGTATCAACGTGCGCGGCTCGGGTATGTCAGGGCGGTGGCCCAGCGCTATCTCGATACCGTGCAGCGGTTCTTGGCGCTCGGCGGCACCAGTCCGAGCACGCGCATCCCAAGCACGTCGAGTCAACCGGGCGCATAGCGGTGAGCACTCGGATGCAACCGATCGGGACCCTCGGGCAGTTATCTAGAATGATTGAGAGCCCGGAAAACGCGGTGGACGTTGCCGAGCGATTCGAAAGCGCGTTGTACAACATTGCCCGAGGTTGGCGGCATGCGCTGGATCGCCGTCTCAAGCATTTGGGCATTGGTATGGCCAGTTGGATGACGATTGCAGCGGCGTCGCATGTGCGCTCGCCTTTGTCTCAGTCCGAACTTGCGGGCATGCTCTCGGTTTCGGGCGCGTCCATGGTGCACATGATCGATCGTTTGGTTAAGGCTGGTCTTGTCATGCGCGAGCCATCCATTTCCGACAGGAGAGAGAAACGCATCGTGATCACCGACGCCGGTCATCGGCTCTGTGCGGAATTCAAGATCCAAGCCGCCGCCATTCGTCATCGAATGCTGGCCGGCATCGAGCTGAAAGATCTCTCGCATCTGACGGAACTACTCGAGCAGCTGCAGGTTGTAATGGTTGACGAAGCGGCGTCTTCCCGTTAACCTGCCGATGCGCCAATTTGATCTCAGCTTGCGGGCGCCATATAAATTCTGCTAAAGCGAATGGCCGACGGTCCCGTCGGCTGATCCCGCAAGCGCAATCACTCATTGGTGCCTTATTTCTCGAGGTGTCCAATGTCTATGATTGAAGTGTTGAAATTTGGAAGCTCGGTTCTGCGCACGCCGGACGAACTTCCCGTCGCCGTCGATGAGATTTACCGGCATTGGCGATCCGGGTGCCGCGTGCTCGCCGTGGTATCGGCATTTGAGGGCGTCACCGATGGCTTGATCAAAGAGGCAGCCGGTCTCTTCGGAAGCGGCTGTCCCGCGGCGGTCGCCGCGCACGTGGCGAAGGGCGAGCAGAGGACTGCGGCTCAACTGGTAGAGTCGCTCAGCCATTCCGGCATTCCAGCGCGTATGGTCGAGCCTTACGAGATCGGCCTATTGGCGCAAGGCTCGAGCTTGGACAGCTCGCCGGCTTCGGTGGATGTCGCCGCGCTCGAACGGTTTTGGCACGACTCTCCCATCCTGGTGCTGCCCGGCTTCTACGGGGTCGACGCGACCGGTCGCACGGCGCTCTTCGGTCGCGGAGGTTCCGATATGTCGGCATTGTTTTTGGCGGCAGAACTCGGCGTACGGTGTCGACTGCTCAAGGACGTGAGCGGTGTCTTCGATGAGGATCCGGCCAGCAGCACCGCCGCCCATCGATTCACGGCCCTGTCGTGGGCGACGGCGATCGACGTTGCGGGACCCCTGATTCAATCCAAGGCGCTGCGCTTGGCGCAAACGCGGGCGCTTCCCTTTGAGGTAGGCCGGCCCAACGAGCACAGCTGCACGCGTGTGGGCCACGCTCAGGATGAGTGGGTGGCGCCGACATCCGGGGCTCGGCCGCTGCGCGTCGTGTTGCTGGGCTGCGGCGTCGTGGGCCGCGGTGTGTACGAGCTGCTGAAGCGCTACCCTCAAACGTTTGAGATCTCCCACGTGGTCGTACGCGACGTCGCCAACCACACCGATATCAACGAGGCGACCACCGATCTCAACATCGTGGTCAATGACTCAGTTGACATCGTCGTCGAGTGCTTGGGGGGCGAGCAGCTACCCTACAGATTGATCGCGGCGGCGCTCGCAGGCGGAAAATGCGTGGTCACGGCGAACAAGGCAGTGGTGGCCGCGCATTGGGCGGAGCTTTCCCGCTATGCGCAAGGCTCGAAGCGCCGGTTGTGGTACTCGGCGGCCGTCGGAGGAGTGCTTCCGGTACTCGAGACATTCGAGATGCTCGCGACACAGCAA
>Ga0210406_10001083_pt1 | contig 34673 bp, 30 predicted proteins | sample IncBWC30MmetaG_FD_155454 | JGI IMG/M metagenome (GOLD analysis project Ga0210406, IMG submission 155454) | Forest soil microbial communities from Barre Woods Harvard Forest LTER site, Petersham, Massachusetts, United States - Inc-BW-C-30-M | ecosystem: Environmental > Terrestrial > Soil >... | reverse complement strand
CCTATACAGTGGTTCGTTCTCCAGTCACGGGAATTATCGGCAAGAAGACAGTCGAGGTGGGCCAGAATGTAAGCATCGGGCAGGAACTGGTAGAAGTCGTTCCGCTTGACGATGTCTGGGTTACGGCCAACTTCAAGGAAACGCAACTTGTCCACATGCGACCCGGGCAACCGGTCGAAATCAAGGTGGACGCCTACGGCCGAACTTGGAAAGCGCATGTAACCAACCTCGGCGCCGGCGCAGGCTCGGTGTTCAGCCTGCTGCCTCCGGAGAACGCCACTGGAAACTACGTAAAAGTTGTGCAGCGAGTGCCAGTGCGGATTGATTTTGATCGCGCTTCTGAGCGGACTTTCGATCGCAATCCGGACGCGAACTTCAATGCGGAAGGACTGTTGAAGCCGGGATTGTCGGTTGAGCCCGAGGTGAGAGTGCGATGAGCGCTGCCGGGTCTGGTGCCGCGAATGAAATCTGGCAGCCCAAGGTCAACCCTTGGATCATCGCTGGTGCGGTTTCTTTAGCCGCGTTCATGGAGGTGCTGGATACCAGCATCGCCAATGTGGCTCTGCCACACATCGCTGGCGGTCTGGCGGCCAGCAATGACGAGAGCACTTGGGTGCTGACCAGCTATTTGGTCTCCAATGCAATCGTACTGCCGCTAAGCGGATGGCTGGTCGCATCGCTCGGTCGGAAACGCTTCTTTTTGATCTGCATTATGTTTTTTACAATCAGTTCCTTTCTCTGCGGGATCGCACCGAGCCTTGGCTTTCTACTCTTGTTTCGAGTCATGCAAGGCGCGTTCGGAGGAGGCCTGCAGCCGATGGCGCAGTCCATCCTGGGTGATAGCTTTGCTCCTGAGAAGCGAGGGCTGGCCTTTTCGCTGTACGGAATTACGACCATCTGCGCTCCTGCCATCGGTCCAACGCTGGGAGGCTGGATCACGGACAATTACTCGTGGCGGTGGATTTTCTACATCAACGTTCCTGTGGGAATTGTGGCCCTCCTGTTGGTCTCCCAGCTTGTCGAAGATCCCCCGTATATAGCCCGCCTGAAGGCCCGTCTTTCGGGCTTCGACTTCCTCGGATTTTCTCTCCTGACCGTAGGCGTAGGCGCGCTACAGATCGTGCTCGACAAGGGACAGGAAGATGATTGGTTCGGATCTCATTTCATTACGACCTTGGTCGTGATTGCTGTCGCTGGCCTGGTTTCGCTTGTCATTTGGGAATGGTTTCAGAAACAGCCAATCGTGGATGTGCGTTTGTTCAAGAACTTCAACGTCGCGACCACCAATCTAATGTTTCTGATGCTGGGAGCCGCTTTATTCAGTTCCACAGTGCTCATGCCGCAACTCCTGCAGACCCTGATGGGATACACGGCACAAAAGGCCGGGATGGTACTTTCCGCCGGCGCTCTGGTGGTGCTGGTCGTGCTCCCTATGGTGGGCAGACTTACCACCCGATTTCAGGCGCGTCACATCATAGCTTTCGGTTGGATAGGTCTCGCGGTAGCCATGTACATATCGAGCAAGCAGGTTGATCTGCTGATGAGTTTCCGCTCAGCCACCTTATTACGTGTGTGGCAGTACATCCCCGTGGCCTTTCTGTTTGTCCCCCTTACGCTGGCCGGATATGTCGGGCTGGCGCCGGAAAAAACCAATGCTGCCGCCGGGCTCATGAATTTCTTCCGCAACATGGGGCAGAGCGTGGGGACGTCTGCGGTCACGACCCTGATTGCTCGACGCAGTCAGTATCATCAGTCTGTTTTGGTGGAATACACAGCTTCTGGCCGGTTTCACGCCTCTATCACCGCTCTTACCATGCGCCTGACGCGCGCCGGAGTAAGTGCGCATACTGCTCAACAGCAGGCGGTGGGGCGACTGTACGCTCTCGTTCAGTCCCAGGCTGCGGTTCTGTCGTACGTCGATGTGTACTGGCTGCTGGCAATGGCCTCGGCGATTATGTTTGTCGCCTCATTTCTGCTGAAACGAAATGAACCGGGCAAAGGTGCGAAGGTCTCGGTTCACTAACCTGCACGAAACTGCGCAGCTTAGACTTTGGATCAACCCATGGCATTTGGTGAAAAGTGCGGGAGTACCAGCAACCGGCATTCTCAGCTCCAGACGCGGCGCAGCTTTCTGAGATGTGCTATCGGGGCGGAGCCGCCAGTTACTTGGAGGTGCTGACCAATGAAACCAATTACTTTAACGCTGAGCTCGGACTTGCTCGGGCGCAGTCGAATGAACTAGTAGCCGTGATTCGCATTTACAGAAACTTCGGTGGAGGCTGGCAAACAATAGGTCGCGGCGGGGATTGGCTTTGGCTGAAGACTCGAGTGAAGCGGATCCCCTTGCGTGCGCTGTTCTTTGTTTCCGCGATGGAGTTCATCCTGGAGCGCGCCGGGACAGATCTTGTGCTTATGACGGGTGCACTGGCGGCGGCGCGAGCGGTGTGCGTAGGCATAGCCCTTCCCCAATGGCTTGGTAACAATGTGCATCGCACGCCCAGCCAACTTTCTAGTCATAGAAGGCAGTGGGACGGTTAGTGGCGATGCGGAAACTGCCATTGCCCGAGGCGCATCGGCTTGCGCGTCGTAAGCTTTACCGGCCGTCTCGAGCGCGCTGGTCCAACACAGCAGGTTATGTAGACAAGACAAAGGAGTGAGAATCGCGATGGCGATAGAAAAAATCCGTGTTGGCATCATTGGAGCAAGTATGCGCAACGGCTGGGGGCGCGATGCCCACATTCCGGCCTTGAGCGCGCTCCCTGAGTTCGAAATCACGGCGGTCAGCACCAGCCGCCAGGAGACCGCAGACGAAACGGCCAAGCATTTCGGAATTCCCCACGCTTTTGCCGACCCTTACAAAATGGTCCAGCATCCCGACGTGGACCTCGTCTCGATTTGCGTGCGGGTGCCTTTTCACCATCAGCTGGGGATTGCTGCTCTAAATGCCGGGAAGCATCTCTACTGCGAATGGCCGCTTGCGGCCACTACCGAGCAGGCTCAGCGGATGCGTGATTTGGCCGTCCGCAAAGGGGTCCACCATATGGTAGGACTACAAGCCCGCGGAGCCCGCGAGTTCAATCGGGTCAGAGATCTGGTCGCCGAGGGCTACATCGGCAAGGTGCTTTCGTGCACGATGATCGTAACGACGTCCACGTGGGGCGCCGAATTCACGCGTGACTGGGCCTATATGGCAGATCGCTCGCAGGGCAATACTCTGATGACCAGCGTCGGGGGACACTCAATTGACGCGCTGTGCTTCTGCCTTGGGGAGTTCAAGGAGCTGTGCAGCGTCGTGGCGAATCAGCGCCAGCGGGTTAAGATCGTTGAGACAGACGAGACGGTCCCGATGACCTCCCCCGACCAGGTGCTCCTCAGCGGCGTCCTCCAAAGCGGCGCGGTCGCATCGGTCCATCTCAAAGGCGGCTTCGCCAACGGAACAGGGTTCCTATTCGAGATCCACGGCACCGAGGGCGACCTGGCTATCGTACCGGCAGACACTCGCCAGGCGACTTACATACAGGTCTCCGAGTTCACTGTGCGCGGTTCGCAAGCGGGCAAACCGCTGGCGGATCTCTCGATACCGGAGGGCTATCGCTGGGTTCCCCCTGCGGTTCCGGCCGGACTTCCTTTCAACGTTGCGCAGTTGTACAAGCGGATGGCTGAAGGCATTCGCGAACGAAAGTCCGCCAGCCCAGACTTCGAAGCGGCCGTCAAACTCCACCAGTTGCTTGACGCGATTCAGAAGGCATCGGACACCGGGGTCCGCCAGATTGTTTAGCGACGATCCGCAAGCTCATCAACAGCTAGAGCTACAACTAAAGAGGAAGGCCCCATGAAAAGGGTGCAATCCATTCCTTTCGGAACACCGCAGGCAGTTCAGCCTCTAGACCAGTTGCAGGATCGGACCCTCAACGAGCCACGAAATCTACCAAGCGCGTGGAAGAGAGCACGGCCACGATTTGGATGATTGGCCTATTGCGGAATCGGAAGTGACTCGGAATTTCCCTGCCCAGCGTCAGCGAACGAGGGGGGCGAATTCTGGAAGTGCTCTGTGTCTTCGACTTGGCTCAAACATGTCTTTTTCTTAAGGAGTCTCAAGTATGGAATGGTTGCGACCTGGGATGACCGGCGGTCATTGGGCGGATACGAGGCGGATGCACGAAACATGCGCTATTGCGCGGCGCCCCCCAAAATCCGATTCTTAGTGCGTACGTCAAAGGAGCACCGTGGAACGCTACTGTAGTAAGCGGGTAACTCGAAGAGCTTTGACACTGTTGAAGAAGCCGTCAGGATCGACGCGTCTAGTCCCATCGCATCAGCCAGCGATCGTTGGAATCGATCCGAAATTCGACAGAGAAATAATCAAACAAAAGCATTTGTAAAAATCTATACTCCCCGCGCAGAAATCCTGCAACCGTCGGCCGAGATCGCGTTCATAGAAGTCAAGCCCCCTGCCACTCGACTCGATAGGTTCGGTCTTCCAAGGAGCCCCAAGTGTGGAATTGCTTGCGCCCTCGGATCAGGGCTAGGGATTTTTCTGCTACGCACATCATGAAGTCTCTTGTAACCGCCGTCGCGGTGTTTCTCGTCGTGCTTTTGGTGACGCCGACGCTGGCTGAGAAGGGTCAATCGTCGTACAAACAGGGCAGTGACCTGGAGGCTCGGCAGAACTATGAAGGCGCCTATGATGCCTATCAGAGCGCTTATGACGCGTCCCCGCGGGACACGCGCTATCGCGTGGCACTCGCCAGAATCCGCTTCTTGGCGGCGGCATCAAAAGTGCACCGAGCAACGCTATTGCAGCAAGCGGGACAACTCGATGAGGCTTTGCTGCTGTTTGAAGAAGCCGTCAGGATCGACCCGTCCAGTCCCATCGCATCACAGCAAGCGACAAATACTCGCAACATGATTCAGCAAGCGCATGGAAATCGTGCCGAGAATCCGTTTCAGCCCCGACCGGTCCTTAGCCCTGACATTTTGGATGCGCAAGGACCAGTGAAGCTGAACAACGTTTCCAGTCTTCCCGTCACGCTGAAATTGTCTCAAGACACCAAAATCGTCTATCAAACGATTGGTAAGTTGGCCGGGGTCAACGTGCTTGTTGATCCAGACTTCACCTCACGGCGTCTCGATATCGAACTGAACGGAGTCACTTTGCAAGAAGCACTTGATCTCGTCGCCGCGGAATCAAAGACGTTCTGGAAACCGATGACTCGCAATACGATTTTCGTCGCAGCAGACAATCCGGCGAAGCGTAAGGAACTGGAGGAAAATGTCATCAAGGCTTTTTATCTCTCAAACCTCACGGCACCCGCCGAACTCCAGGATCTGGTGAACACACTGCGTTCCGTCCTCGACGTGACTCGAGTTCAGCAACTCGCTTCTCAGGAAGCAATAGTAATTCGGGGAACGCCAGACCAGGTTCTCCTGGCAGAAAAGATTGTGAGCGACTTTGACCAGGCTCCTCCCGAAGTGGTCGTCGATTTCGCGTTAATGGAAGTAAGCCGCGATAAAGTACATACCCTGGGAATCAATCCACCGACCAGTGCTTCTGTCCAGCTCCAAGCGAATATCGGTGGCAATTCAAGCAACATAAACGGCGGTTCCACCAACGGTTCGAACAGTTCAAGCAGTTCATCGAGTTCCGTCAGCAGCCCTGGCAGTGGCGTCAATTTGAACTCATTTTCCAATTTGAACGCCACCGACTTCGCGGCGACGATTTCAAGCGCTAATGCGACTGCCTTGTTTACCGACAGTAGCACCAAGATTATTCAGAATCCTCAGATTCGATCTGTGAATGGGCAAAAGGCATCCCTCAAGATCGGCCAGCGGGTGCCGACTGCGACCGGTTCTTATTCGTCGGGGATCGGCGGTTTTGCTGTGAGCGGGCTAGTCAATACTCAATTTCAGTACATCGATGTTGGGGTCAACGTTGACATCACGCCGCATATCCATCCCGATGGAGAGGTCACTCTGAAGATTGCACTCGACGTCTCGTCCGTCATTAACCAGCAGCCGATTGGCGGGATTGACGAACCTGTGATCGGTCAGCGGAAAGTGGAGCATGAGATTCGACTGAAAGACGGTGAGGTGAGTCTCCTTGGCGGAATGCTCCAGCAGCAGGATGCTCAGTCACTGACCGGCATTCCCGGGCTGTCACAGATTCCGATATTGAAATATCTCTTTTCTCAAAAGAATACCGATGCGATGGACAGCGAAATCGTGTTTGCGATAATTCCGCATATTGTTCGGCGTAAAGATCCGAACGAATTCAATGGAAGGACCCTCGATGTGGGAACTGCGAATTCCATTCATCTTCGTCACGCGGCTGGAACAAATCCGACTTTGGAATCTGACCATGGATCTGAGACCATACCGGCAGCAAAGTCCTCCGGCGAAACGAGCGCCGCTTTGGAGTTTGATCCGACCGCAATCTCGGTGGCTGAAGGTGCAACCTTCACCCTCGATGTAGTCCTATCTGGCGCGCAGGATGTTTATTCCGTCCCCTTACAGATAGCCTATGACAGACAGGCTTTACAACTGGTGAACATCTCGAATGGGAATTTTCTGTCGCAGGGAGAACAAGTGGCTGCTTTGGTTCATCGGGAGGACCCCTCCGGCGGTGCCGTCGAGATCACTGCTTCTCGCCCACCTAAATCGCAAGGGGTCTCGGGTCACGGCGTTGTAACAACCTTAACCTTCGAGGCGAAGACCACTGGACGATTCCCGGTTAAGATTACCAAGGCCGCTCTCGTTCATCCCGACCAGCAACTGACTCCCGCGTCAGGCTCCGAAGTTACGATATCAGTGCAGTGATCGGGTTGAGCCATTGAACGGTCGCGTCTGGCTACAGATCATCAGTGTGTCCTTATTGCCGAACCGGCTGGAGAAGCGAATGGGACCGATTCTGACGAAGTCAGGCAATCCTCAGCGGGGCATGAGCCGGAAAAATAGGGCCTGCTTGGCAACAGGTTCCACTTTTGCCTCCGTGGCGGCCATTTGGGCCTGACTTAACGGGGTAAAGGAACGGGCGAGTTCCACGCATTCCTCGACCTGCTCGACTGAGTCACATCCGATGATTGCCGTGCTGATGGGTAACGAGAGATTGTAGTAGAAAGTTTCCCGCTTGGTCAGCGTACCCGGAGTGGTGGCGATTGCGCCTCGGCCTTCCCATGAACGCTTTTGTTGTTCCACAGGCGGCGGTGTCCAGCTGGAAAGAATGCGGCCGCGTGCCATCACCTTCATCCCGATAATTCCGATCTGTTTCTCGACGGCCAGCGGAAGGAGATCCTTTTCAAAACTGTAATAGTATTTGTCAGCCGCGTTGACGCCCATCAGCACGGTATCAAAAGGAAAGCGGTTGATGCATTCGATGAGCGCTTCGGGACGGAAGCGGCCGGTGACGCCCAGATGGCGCACCATTTTCTGATCGCGCGCTTGAACCAGGGCTTCTATCGCACCGCCTTTGCCAAAGATCTGGTCAATGTCTTCCTGAATTCCGACATCATGCAGTTGCCATGTGTCAATGTGATCGGTATCCAGTAGCTTGAGAGATACATCGAGGTTTTTAAGCGCGGCATCGCGGGTTCGCTCTTTGGTCTTGGTTGCGATAAAAACGTGGTCCCGGCTGCCCTTAAGACCCTTTCCAAGATAACGTTCACTCCACCGGTCAGGTCCGCCGTAAATGGCGGAGGTGTCGAAATAATTCACACTTAACTCGAGCGCGCGTTGGATCATCTGCAGGGCCAAGCTTTCGTTATTGGCCTTCTCCAGCGCTCCCTGGCCGCCGAGGCCAAAAATCCCGACCCGAAATCCTGTCTTACCCAGATTGCGCGTCGGCATCCTGTCCTGGATCGCCCTTGCCGCGCCTGGGCTGTTTTCCGTTGACGTCACCTCCCCAGACGCGGAGGCAGCGATTACTCCTGCAGACAGACCAGCCGCTATCGATGCTGCCCCTGTCTTAAGGAAACCCCGGCGGTTCTGGTTACCGGCATCCTGCGGCGTGTCCTTCGTTTTCATGTCCAGCGCTCCAACTCGTCCGAAGTGAAATACCGGTTTTCTTCAGTATTCTGATCGGATCGATGCGAGTATATTCGTCTCTATGCAAGCGAGTCAATCGTGCTCTGTGTTTTACACCTGGTCGGGTTTGTGCAGTCCTTGTTTCGGTACATTGGAGGATTCGATTTCATGCAGGGGTCCGATCCCTGCTCAGGAGAGATGGAGAATGAGTCGTCGAGTGTTTTCCTTTTGCTTTGTGGCCGCATTGATATCACCGGCAATTGTGTTTTCCCAATCATTCGTGAGCCAATATAAAGGCTTGGCTTATCGCGATACCCGCTATAGTGGCGGCCCGCAAAAAATACCGGGAAAAGTGTTATGTGCTTACTATGACCTGGGAGGCGAGGGAGTCGCTTATCACGACACTGATCCAAAGAATCACGGCAGCGGAGAGTTGAATCCGGCTGACGGGACCTATCTCAATGAATTTCGTATCCATGAAGGAGTGGATACTTCATACACCAAGTTTCAGCGGAAGCCGGTTCCGATTGACGACAACCCCTTCAGCAAGATCGTGCCTCCTGCAGACCTGCTTTACGTTGGCTGGACCGAACCCGGAGAGTGGTTCAACGTAATGGTAGATGTGGCACACTCGGGAACATACGCGGCCGATTTCCTTTACACATCGAATCGCGGCGGAACCATATCACTGGATGTGAACGGAAAGGACGTAACCGGACCTCTCGAAATCACCACAACAAATGATCCTGCGGACCCGGTTGCCTGGCGTCAATGGCACCATTGGAATCTGGCTTCGCAACTTTTCAAAGTCCGCCTGAGCAAAGGGAAAAATGTTCTCACCGTACACATATTGACGAACGGAAACATGAATCTGGCTTATTTCGACTTCAAACCGGTCCGCAGATGAAATGCAACCTGTCAGCGATTCAACTCAGTGTCACACGTAATCCCGTGGCATGGGGAACAGTAACGGAATACTTGCCCTGCTTGAGAGAGTCGGTCTTGGTTGACGTTGTGATGTGCGCTTCGCGGCTGTCGAGTGCCGCTGCGTGTAAGGTCTCGGTTCGCACCACTCCACTCGCGTCGCGACCAAAGTCGACGTCCACCTCAAGGTCCGCTGCCGCGTCCTTATTCAGAATGATCACGGATGTGTACCCGCCCGGCAGTTTCGCGGCATACGCCGTGGCATTGACTCCCGTATCCTGCAGCTTCGCCGAGAATTCGGTCTTCAACAGTGTTCCGCCGCTGAACGAGCTTGCAAACTTGAGCCCATACGCGACCGGCTCCAACACATAGTCCGAGCCAAACGTCCCGATCGGTGTATAGAAAGGATGCGGATGCGCGGCAATCTGTTCGTGAGTTTCGCCCTTCGCTTCGAGAAGCGCGTCGCCAGGCAGAGTTCCGCCAACGGAATTGGCCACAGATTTGCCAGTACCACCGTGCAGATTGACGCCGGAGTAGTCATTACTAGCCAACAGCAGCGAATAGTCGGCAGACCAAAGCGCAGCGGCAAACACGTCGGAGACACCCGGCTTGCCTCCGCGATAGCAAGTGTTGCCTTCGGTCATTCGTACGCGCGCACCCATCTTGCTGGCTGCAGTCGATGCGACATTCGCCGTGTTCTGCACCTTTTGCATCGTCGCCGGTTTCAGCAGGTTCGGAATGTTGACCTCGGGGTTCGTCGCCGGGCCGCCAAAGTAATAATGATGAGTCAGAGTGGTCACGCGGGGCGGGGCCTGTATGGCAGGCCATTGATCAGCAATCTCGGTCAGCCATGAAACGTTGCTCGCAACATCCGGCATGCCGAACTTTGCCGCCGGCACCCCAGCTGCGATAGCCCGCGACAGCGAGAGCCATTCTTCGACGTACGTCTTGGCAGACCATGTTTTTGGATCGCGCAGGTGCCGGTCAAATAGATCCGCCTCGTTTCCGATCTGGAAATACTGGAGGCGGTCGCCCAGCGTTTCGGCTACAAAGACCGCTTCCTCGGCGGCGCGTGCCGGTGTATTCGTGCCCATCCCGATACCGTACACGCAAGTCCAACCAGTGGCTTGGAGGAACTCCGCTAGGTTTCGGACTGCCTCGACCGTCACCGCGTAGTACTGAGCCTTCGGCTCACCCGCGACCTCACGGACTCGAGGATGCTCCGGTTCGGGAGAGTCAGGCTTAGGTTTCCAGTAAGCGAACTCGCTGGTATTGCCGCCAAGGCGGAGAACACCAGTCGACGAGAGTGCTTTGAACTCGCGAATCAAGCCGCTGTTCTGCGCCGAAAAGAACTTGGGATCCGCGAGTTGCTGCACCTCATAAGACAGGCCGACAAAGTCGATCGGCATATGCGGACCAGTCGCGTCCCTGGGGACGCTGAGGGCGACCCTTACCTTGCTTTGGCCCTGCGCGTGAAGACGTGCTGCAGCCATGGTGCAGGCTGCGGTGGCAAGAAACCTTCGTCGTGTGAGCATCGGATCTCTCAATTCTTTCGTCACTGCTGGCCCAGAGCGCCCACGTTTTTTGGTGAGGTTAAGAATATGACCAGCGATGACTCCATGTGGGGCGTCCCTTGTCCTTCAGATTTGCAGCGTAACCAGAATGTTTTCATCATCGGGCGACTGAAATACTCATAGGAAAGACATTCGCGCTAATCCGCGAACGATCGGCACCCGAGGCAAGAATCACTAATCAATCGGACCAGGGGGCCGGATCGCGGTCCCAACGGTGCCGCTTCAACTCCGCCAGCAGTGTCGGCGAGAGTGCGCCCAAGTCGCTCAGCGCAGTATTTTCGCGGACATGTTGTGATTTCCTCATCCCGACCACGGTGGTACTCACCGCAGGATGAGAGAGCACAAAGCGCAGTGCCATCTCCGGAAGGGACATTCCCGGCGGCAAGATCTGTTTGAGTTTGTCTACGCGTTCCATAGTGTTGGCGAGATTCTCGGGATTGAAGTAACGCGACCGCCAGTCAGTGGGGGGGAATTTTATGTCTTTTGTCATTTTTCCACCCAGGCTGCCTTCATCGAGCGCAACCCTAACGATGACTCCGATGTTCAGCTCTTGGCAGGCAGGAAATAGTTCGTCTTCGGGTGATTGATCGAAGATGCTGTAAATTACCTGGACCGCGTCGACTAATCCGGTGCGAATGGCCTTGATTCCGTTCTCCGGTTCCCAGCGATTCAAGCTTAGCCCGAAATCGCGGATGATGCCATCGCGTTTTAGCTTCTCCACCGTATTGCGGAAATCTGGCTCGTCGGTCCATCCGTCCGTCCAGACGTGGAATTGAAGAAGGCCGAAGGAATCGGTTGTGAGCTGTTTACGGATCAGATTGGCGTATTTGAAAACATGGTCGGGCGGAAAGACATCGCGGTATTCGTAGCTGGGCTGTGCAGGCCAGCGTTCATTTTTCGGCGGAATCTTTGACGCTGCATAAAGCCGCTTGCCCCTGTTCTTGGCAATCGTCTGCCCGAGAAGGCCGTCGCTTTTGCCTTCGCCATAGGCCCAGGCCGTATCAAAAAAGTTGCAGCCGAGATCGACCGAGAGTTGCAGTGCTTCGAGCGATTGCTTGTCGTCCGAGCCACTCCATCCACCCATGCCCCAGAGTCCGGGCGCGATGTCACTGATTTCGATTGCAGTGCGGCCAAACTTGCGATATCTCATTTGCCATCCCTATCAAAATGGGCGTTCATTCAATCTCGAGAGGCGAACATCACTTTAAGCCCGAACGCAGGCATAATTAAGGTTGCGCTCGGGATATTCCCTGAACGGCACACGAGTTGCGAACAGCGATATTATTTCGCAATAACGAACTCTGCACTCTGGCCCTCTACGGAGTTGGGGCCGATCCACACGGTGGCCCTCCCCGGTTCCACCAGGTCCTGCATATCAATGTTCCAGAAGGCGAGTTCATTCCGGCCTATGGTGAAGTCGACCCGCTGTGATTCTCCCGGTGCCAACGTAATTCTTTGGAATCCTTCCAGTTCTCTTACCGGAAGAGCGATGCTGGTTCCCCGAATGCGTAGGTAAAGCTCCACAACTTCATCCCCGGTGCGCTTTCCGGAATCTTTTACGGTCGTCGACACATGTAGCGCTTCAGCCTCGTGGTTCAGGGCATCCGCGCTCAACTGGGTTGTGCTCAACTCTAAAGGAGAGTAAGAAAACATGGTGTAGCTCAGTCCGTAGCCAAAGGGAAACAGCGGGGTATTCTGTTCATCGACATAGCGCGCATGATATTTCTCCCGCTTGTCGGACGGCGGATGAGTGAGGTCAACACCGTTGGCTGGGCGCCCGGTATTCAACGGGTCATAGTAGAGGGGTTCTTGGCCCACGGCACGAGGCATTGAAACCGTAAGTTTGCCGCTAGGATTGACATCGCCGAACAGTACTCGCACCAGTGCGGGGCCTGCTTGAACTCCCGGAAACCAAGCTTGCAAAATTGCTGGAACGTGATTCGCGGCCCAGTTGAGGGTGAGTGGCCGGCCGCTGAAAACGATCAAGACGATCGGTTTACCAACGGCGGCGACTGCCTCTAAAAGCTGCTGCTGGTTTCCCGGAAATCCGAGATGGGCGCGGGAAGCCGCCTCCCCAGCCATCCATAGGGAGTCTTCTCCAAGCGCCATGAGGACGATATCCGCCTGTTTCGCCGCGGCAACTGCTTCCGCAAAACCAGTGTCGTCGTTAGTCAAGATTTTCGTGCCAGGTGAATAGATCACCTGCCCGCCCACCTGTCGCATGCGAGAGGTCAACGCCGCTCGCAACGTCACGACATCCGCTGCATCGCCCCGCGCTCGCCAACAACCCAACATGTCGGCGGCGCTATCCGCAAGCGGCCCGATTAGTGCGATGGTGCGGGTTTTTGGATCCAGTGGGAGGGTGGTTTGCCCACCCGAGTTGGCATTTTTCAAGAGTACGAACGAACGTTCGGCAACCGTGCGAGCGAATTCCACGTCGCCCGCCTCGAGTTGCGGCTTTCCCCCACTTGCCGGTTCAGGAGAGTATGGGTGGTCAAACAGTCCGAGCGCAAATTTGATCCGCAGAACTCGGCGAACCGCTTGATCCATGGTCTCTTGCGACACCTCTCCGGACCGCACCAGTTCCGATGAGTACCGGGAATACAAGTTGCTTTCGAGATCGACATCGACCCCCGCCGAAAGGGCCTTCAGCGCGGCTGTTCTCCCATCCAATGCAGTCCCGTGGGCGATCGTTTCCCTTATTGCTCCATAATCACTAATCACGACACCTTTGAAACCCCACTCCTCCCGCAGTACATGGGTCAGGGTGAAGGCGTTCGATGTGGCAGGTACTCCATTGATTGCATTAAAGGCACTCATCACCGATCCGGCGCCCGCTTCGACTGCAGCTTGGAAGGGCGGGAGATACACCTGACGCAAACTGCGGTCGGATAACTCAACGGAGTTGTAGTCCTTCCCCCCTTCCGCGGCCCCATAACCAACGAAATGCTTAACGCAAGCCAGCATCGATTGAGGATCGTCCAGACGAGTGCCTTGATATCCCCGTACATAAGCGGCAGCCATGACAGATCCCAGGTACGTATCTTCGCCTGCCCCTTCCACAATGCGTCCCCATCGCGCGTCGCGGGCGATATCAACCATGGGTGAATAGGTCCAGCGGATACCCTCTCTGGTCGCCTCCTGGGCAGCGATACGCGAAGCGCGTTCGACCATTGTCGGGTCCCAAGTTGAGGCCATCGCCAACGGTACCGGGAATATAGTGCGATATCCGTGGATTACGTCCAGTGCGAAGACGAGCGGAATATGCAGGCGCGATTTCTCTATGGCGAGCTTCTGCAACGCATTCGTCTCCGCCGCGCCAGTGATGTTCTCGAGTGAGCCAACATTACCCTGGGCAATCTGTTCGCGATAATCTGGATGTGGCGCACCCGGTCCGGTGGAACTGTCGGCAAAATGCACGAGCTGCCCGATTTTTTCTTCGAGTGTCATCTCGCCGAGCAATTTGGTAATGCGCTGCTCGGTCTCAGGATTATCAAGCGGCGGTGCAGCCCCGTGGACCTGCGCTCGAAGTAACTCAAGAGGACACGCGAAGGCAATGACAAGACACAAACGACGAACGAAAGACATGTTGGACGCCATTATGCCGGACGCCATTGCCGGACGCATTCTCCTGATGGTCGTGAGCGCTCGCGCAGACCCCACATGGCGCGCTTGCATCTCGCTTTGAACCGCAAGAGAGAGTACCAGAAAACCGGTATTCTAGCAATTTGACTGCGGCATTGGCGGCATTGGGGCATTGGAGTCCCGATGCATCTTCGATATTTCAACGTGCATGCCACATAAGCTAGAATGTTCGCTTGTATCGACCAGCAGTTGGCGCCGTTTTGTACGCCATTCTCAAAGCTGCTATCAGCGGCAACCGGATGAGAGCAAACCAGAAGAAAACCGCTAAGAAGCGCCATCCTGTGACGTTGCAAATGGTAGCCGAGCGCGTGGGGCTCACGAAGGGGACCTGTTCTGCGGTGTTGAACAAATCCGCGGCGTCCCAGTCGGTGCCACCACACACGCACGAGCGAATTCTCCAGGCCGCCCGTGAGTTGAATTACCGTCCCAGCTTCTATGCTCGCAATCTGGGAGTGAAACGCACCTATACGATTGGCGTGGTCACTCAGGAGATCGGGGACTTCTATGGCTCCCCCATCATCAGCGGCGTTGAACGATACCTTCGGCAGAAGAACTACTTCTTTCTTACAGTTGCTGTCCGCGATAATCCCAGGCTGCTGGAAACCTATTCGCACCTTCTACTGGATCGCGGTGTGGAAGGACTCATTACCGTGGACACTTTGATCGATCGGCCCTTGCCACTGCCAGCAATTGCGATTCCCGGGCACTGCCGGGTGGAAGGGGTTACGAATATTGTGTTGGATCATCGCAAAGCCGTATGGTTGGCTCTGAAGCATTTGACCGAACTGGGTCACAGAGAAATCGCTTTTATGAAGGGATCGGCCGAAAGTCCGGATTCCGAGGATCGCTGGAGGGCCATCCGCGAAGTTGCCGAGGAACTCGGGATTCCAATGCGGGCGGAGCTCATCGTTCAACTCGAAGGCCGAGATGCCACACCTCAGTTGGGCTATCCATTCGCCGCGCAGCTGCTTTCGCGAGGACGGCGATTCACCGCACTGTTCGCATATAACGATGTTGCCGCAATAGGGGCGATTCTTGCCTTCCAGGAGGCGGGATTGAGAGTTCCCGAGGACGTCTCTGTGGTGGGGTTCGACGACATAAGAATTGCGGTACACAACAACCCTAGTCTCACGACTGTACGCCAGCCACTGCAACGGATGGGGGAGATAGCCGCGCGCTCCCTCCTGAAGCGAATCGAACACCATGAAGATGGAGCAGAGTTCATCGAGGTCGAGCCCGAATTTGTGGTCCGCAATTCCACTGCTCGAGTCCCCACTCTATCGGTGGCCGGCATTCGTAGGACATGATCGTGGAGAATTAGCGAGGCATTCTCGTAGGGGGTTCTTGCGATCGCCATTACTCGGAAACCTGGGGAACGGTAGATCGTATTTTTCGATTGCGCGGTGACTAGGAAAAACGGATTCACGCGCTGGCGCACGAAATCAAGCAGCCCATGCCGCCTCGATCACAAGCGCCAACGCGTGTTTGTGCTGGCTTGCCCACACGATCCCCCCATTTGGAGAGGGCCCGCGCAGCAGCAACCAGAGTTGAGCAGAACGGAAACCGTGCAGTTGATGTTATCAACCGTCTGCGGTCGTTCTACAAAAAAGGCGCACCCCCCTGAACGTGCGATGGTGGAGGTCAACGACATCATTCAAGAAATGACGGTTCTGCTCAGGAACGAAGCGGTCCGGTACGCCATAATGATCGATCTCGATCTCGATCTCGAAGCAGACGTTCCTAACATTCTGCCGACCGGGTGCACTGCAACAGGTGTTCATGGTGTTCATGAGCCTGATGCTGAATGCGATCGAGGCCATGAAAGATGCTGGGGGGAACTGAGCATTAGGGCGCGACTGAACCCGGAAGCTCAGTCAATGATTTCGATCAGCGATACTGGCGTAGGATTGCCGGGGGACAATACTGAACGGAGTTTTGAAGCGTTCCATACCACAAAACCACAGGGGACCGGTATGGGCTTGGCCATTACCCGCTCGATCGTGGAATCCCACGGGGGACGAGTGTGGGCCACTGCCAATCAGGGGGCGGGGGCAACCTTCCATTTCACTCTTCCCGTCGAAGCCGAGGGACACGCATGAAATCAGCGGGTCGTCCGCACCGTGTTCATCAGCCATGGATGGGGAAATAAGTCGACCGCCTCTCGCCGAACCCACCGGCTTGCAGGTCCGGCACGGGCAGAATTCCCAAACTATTTTTAGCGACAGTTCTCCGTCGGAGCGGCTCATCGAGTACGCCAAGCAGAGCACCGAAGCAATAGACTTCGTCATGCTTGCTTAGTGATTCTTGTTCGCGCACAGCAAGAGGCTTATCCGGTAGAACACGCCACTCTCACCAAAATAAAGCCCGTCGACAGGCAGACTGCAAGTACACTCCAAATGGATAGTTAAGGCGTGGCGCTGGGCTTAGGGAAATGCAAGATGGGTAATTGGCTTCCGAAATCTGCCGTCTGTCTGAAATCTTACACGCTGCGCATGTTCGTGTCAGACCTTCTGGCAGGAATGACCGTCGGCCTGGTGGCGCTCCCTTTGGCGATGGCCTTCGCGATCGCGTCCGGCGTTCCACCGCAAGCAGGCCTGTATTGCGCTATCGTCGCCGGTTTCGCGATCTCTGCTTTTGGAGGATCGTCAACACAGATCGGTGGTCCCACGGGCGCGTTTGTGGTCGTGGTGTTTGGAATTGTTGCGAGATACGGTGTCGACGGGTTGTTCATGTGCACGCTGATGGCTGGCGTTCTCCTATTGATATTGGGGCTGACCGGTTTGGGCACGGCGGTCAAGTTCATCCCGCGTCCTGTAGTCGTGGGTTTCACGAACGGCATTGCCGTCATCATTGCCAGCACTCAAATCAAGGATTTCTTTGGTCTCAAGATTGATAAGGTTCCAGGTGACTTTGCCGCACGCATTGTGACCTTGGCTCACAACTCTTCATCGTTTTCGCCGCTGGAAACATCCCTAGCGGTTAGCGGGCTCGTAGTGATTATTCTCTTCATGGTCTTCGTGAAGAGAGTCCCCGGTTATATCGCCGCTCTGTTCCTGGGAACGGCGGTGGTTGTCATTTTCAAACTTCCTGTCGCTACGATCGGCACCCGATTCGGCGGTATTCCGTCGGGATTCCCAACTCTCAAGATCCCGCATTTTCGAGTGGACCTGCTACGACCGCTAATTTCACCGGCGATCACAGTTGCCATGCTGGGTGCAATTGAATCGCTGATGTCCGCAGTGGTTTCCGACCGCATGAGCGGAGATAAGCACAACCCAAACGTCGAACTCGTGGGCCAAGGGATTGCCAACATTCTGTCTCCTCTATTCGGCGGGCTCCCGGCTACCGGAGCCATCGCCCGAACGGCTACCAATATCCGCTCGGGTGCCAAAACTCCGGTGGCCGGGATTATTCACTCGCTGACTCTCTTGGCAATTGTTGTCTTTGCCGCACCCCTTGCTCGATTTATTCCGCTCTCGGTTCTTGCGGCCATTCTCTTAGTTGTGTCCTACAACATGGGCGAATGGCGTGAGATTCCTGAACTTTTGAAACTATCTCGGTTCGAGATTGGGACATGGCTGGTGACCTTCCTGCTTACGGTCTTTGCCGATCTGACTGTCGCCGTGGAGGCGGGCATGATTCTGGCCGCTTTGATGTACATACGTAAAGTTACGCAAACCACCACTGTGTCCGAAGTGACGGCGGAGTACATTCGAGAGGGTCATGTTCACATCTTGCAGCACAAAGAAATCCCCTCCTACGTCGGTATCTTCAGAATCCATGGCCCCTTCCTCTTCGGCGCAACCGACAAACTCGACGCGATTGTTTCTCGTCTGCACGAGCTTCCACCCATCATTATCCTCAGGCTCAGGAACATGACGGCGATCGATTCCACTGGCCTTCAGGCGCTGGAGAACTTGGCCGATCAAGTCCACGAATCCGGGCGACAACTCATTCTTTGCGGAGCCAGAGAACAACCAGCGAAGCGGATGCAAGAGGCGGGACTTCACGGCCATCTCGGACCGCAGAATGTTTGCTTGAGCGTGGCGGATGCCCTCGACCGAGCCAAAAGCATGCGCCCTGAGCCCTCGGACCCAGGTCCGGAAGGTGCCAGTTTGGGCAGTCGAAGTAATGATATTTCTTCGTCTTGAAAGATGTGGCTTACTTCAGACCCAATCTGCGGCGCTAAAAGACACCGCTTCCTATCGGCCCGCTATCTGTAGCTGTTGCGGTGAAGCTTGCTCTAGTCTCGTGTCTCCAACCTGCAGTGTCCCAGGCGCCGCCTCCTGGTTTGTCCGGATTCGTTCGATAAGAGAGCGCCCATCATCCCCGAGTGCTACGACCCTCTCTGCTGCTGCAAGGGCGCGATCGTACAGCGCATACGCCACCAAGTAGTTGTGGTTCTCGCGATGGAGGTTGGCGAGGGAGCACAAATTTTCCGCTAACGCCAGCCACTGTTGCCGACGAAGTCGCTCTTGCCCGTTCGAGTGGTTCCTCGAATGCTCAGCTGCGCCATGTTCTTCGATCCGGCTGATTTGCTTACGCAACCAGTCGGCGAGGGCCTCTTCCAATTTCAGCAATTCCGGCTGTGTGCCACTGCGGTAGAAATAGTCGATCGTCTCTCCCTTGTCAGTGAGTGGAATATGCCGGCACGGTGAGACCTGGCCCCTAAGCTCGCGGGGAACAAACCTCATCAGCAGACACTCGGCGCATGAATGTGGCCTGGTAGGATCGCCGAAGTTAAGACACGTAGGCGAGTCCTCAAACACAATTTGGCGTCGCCGCGGAGTGTGTGGAGAGCGTCCATAGCCTCCGTCTTCCAGAAATTTCAGCTCAAATTTAAGGACATCCAGCAAGTCACGCTCGTGTTGCGCCATATGCCACCTCACCCTCACCAGAGCTAGGGTCGCAGAAAGGGCTCTGCGATGCCGTGGCCGTCATCACCGGCCTATGTGATCAGGATCACAGGACGTGCTTTGGTTGTGACGTGAGTCACAGCGAGGCGTGATTCGGCGGAGGAAGAGTGACTGTTTGTCAGCGCCTGACCTCCAAGGCCGGCACCGGATCGCAGGTGGCTCCCAGACAGCCTCCAGCAAGCCACTCAAAAGCGCGCTTTCGTCACTCGCCCACGGTGATCGAGAGATGTCCAATTTGGGGGCCAATCTTCCATGAGGTCGAGGCGGACCAAGACTGGGGAGAGGTAAGGTTGGACGCCATCACCAAATACATAGAGTCAATTCAGCAAAAGTAGAAGCCGGAGCAGCCGCGCTGCTCCGGCCGGTCCTTCTGGCCCATGCTCAGGCCGTCAGGCTGCCACGAAGTGCTGGCAAACTGAGGTCTCCAGGTTGCAGTGCTTGAAGGTGAGGGGGGAAAAAAGGTTGCCTGTCGGTTCGCTCAGAGTGGCGTGCGGCAAACGGCACACTCAGGAGTTCACGATTTTCTCCAGAGCAGGCTTATTGCGGATGATCAAGGTGGATCCCTTCAACTGCAACCACTGCTTCTTCTTGAAATCAGAAAACAGGCGGCTGACCGTCTCGCGCGTAGTGCCAATCATTTCCGCGATTTCTTCATGGGTGAGCGTCAATTTCAGAGGCGCAGGCTCGGTCGCGTTCTCCGCGTTGGGCGACCAGGAGAGTAGTAGCTTTGCGAACTTCTCTGAAGGTGAACTCGTCAAACCTAAAGTACGGATTTCCTCATAGGCCGTGTAGTAGTTACGGCTGAGTTGCTCCGCAACTCGCAATGCCACTTCTCCGTATTCGCGCAGGAATTGCAGGAGCGCGTCGCGGGCGATGAAATTGGCCTGGCCCGGCTCCATCATCTCGGCCGTAACCTCATAAGGCCGATTGGAGATGGTCGCGTTCAGACCCAAGACATCTCCAGCCCCCGAAATCTTGGTGATGATGGTTTTGCCCCCGGTCGAGGATGTGGACAGTTTAGCCTTTCCCGCACAGAGCACGAACACCCCACGCGGCTGTTGGCCTTCGATAAATAGCATGGTTGATTTCGGATAAACCGCAGTGGACTTGATTTCATTCAGTCTTTGTACTGCCGCCAAAGGTAAATTGCAGAATAAATGTTCCTCCCGCACCGGACAGATAAGGCAGTTATCGATGATATTCAAGCCGTAAGGGGCGCGCATTCAGCACCTTCGAAGTGAGCGTATTGTAGCACCCGATGTGTGATTGGCATCACGAACAGGCGTGATCTCGGCTACCGCTTGATTAGGGTCCACGGGCCGAGAATCATCAAGAACAAGGGCTTGGTCTAACCGTGATATTCCGATCTTCAGAATCGGTTGGCGGAGTAGCAACCACGCCCTTCTGGGAAACGCAGGCAGGACCCGGAGTACGGAATGGAAAATGAACATAAGCACCACGTTGTAGCTTGGTGGACGTCCGGCCAGGCAGGCATCGCCAAGTCCGATTCGGCCCCTAACGCAATCCATTTCACCGCACCACCGGAGTTCGGGGGGCTCGAAGGCAGGTGGACACCCGAAGACCTGTTGATGACCGCGCTCGCGAGTTGCTTTACGACCACGTTCTACGCAATCGCGAGGTGCTCGAAATTCGAATACACGGACTTGGCTGTGGAAGCGGAAGGAACCGTCGGTAAAACGGACAATGGCTATTGCTTCAGCGAGATTGTCATCCGTCCCAGCCTGACGATTCCTAATGAAGAGCAACGGGAGTGGGCGATAAGTCTCTTGGATAAGGCCAAAGCGCTGTGCTTGGTCTCGCGTGCACTCGCAACGACTCAGAAATTCGAAGCCCGGGTCGATGTCTGCAAGCATTCACACCAGTCAGAGGATCGCGGGCTGCATGTCCACTGATATGCTTGGCCGGGGGAGTTTGTGACTAACAGGCAAGGACGGCTGGCTGAGAAAACACGGACTGCGTCGGAGAAGTCGGCGAAAGCTGGAGCCAAGTCTTGTTGGGAGGCATTGTTTGTTCCTGACTCAGTGGCCGTAATCGGCGCAACCGAGCGGCCCGGCACGGTCGGCAGAACGGTTCTATCGAATCTGATTGCAAGCCGTTCTCGGTCGAAGGTGTATGCCGTTAATCCCAGCCATTCGCAGGTTCTGGGACTTAAGGCTTACAAAAGCATTGGCGACATTTCCGAGCAAGTGGACCTAGCGGTAGTGGTCACACCGGCAGTCACGGTCTCGAATGTCGTAGGTGAGTGTGTCGATGCAGGCGTAAGAGCGGCCGTCGTGATCTCGGCGGGATTTCGAGAGCGAGGTCCGGAAGGCGCGGCGCTGGAGCAGCAGATCCAACAGCAACTGCGGCGCGGCACAATGCGGCTGATCGGTCCTAATTGCCTCGGCATTATAAATCCCGCGATCGGGCTAAACGCCACGTTCGCCAGAGGCATGCCCAAGGCTGGCAGTGTTGCGTTCCTAAGCCAGAGCGGCGCATTAACCACTGCAATCTTGGACTGGAGTCAGCGCGAAGAAGTGGGCTTCAGCGCGATCGTCTCGACTGGCTCGATGTTGGATGTGGGCTGGGGCGACTTGATCGATTACTTTGGCGATGATCCGCACACCCATAGCATTCTGGTTTACATGGAGTCGGTGGGTGACGCGCGCTCGTTTCTTTCGGCAGCTCGAGAAGTATCTCTCCGCAAACCCATTATCGTGATTAAGGCTGGTCGCTCCGAAGCTGCCTCTCGCGCCGCGACATCGCACACAGGCGCTCTCACAGGAAATGACGAAGTGCTGGATTCGGCGTTTCGACGCTGCGGCGTTTTGCGAGTGCACAACATAGCTGACCTTTTCTACATGGCTGAAACCCTCAGCAAGCAACCTAGACCTAAAGGCTCGCGCCTCATGATCATAACCAACGCCGGCGGGCCCGCCGTTCTGGCGACGGATGCGCTTATTGCCAATGGCGGTCAGCTAGCCACACCTTCCGAAGAGAGCTTGCGGGGATTGGACCAATTTCTGCCACAGCACTGGAGCCACAACAATCCAATTGACATTCTGGGCGACGCGGATTCCGAACGTTATGCGAAAGCGATCGAAATCGCGTCGAAAGACCCCAACAGCGACGGTCTGCTGGTGATCCTCGCGCCGCAAGGAATGACGGACCCGTCTGAAGTCGCGGAACGGCTGCAACCCTATGCCCGAGCTTCTGGAAAACCTCTGCTCGCAAGTTGGATGGGAGGGGGCAGCGTCGCCGCAGGAGAGAGAGTCCTCAATACCGCAGGCATTCCGACCTTTGCTTATCCCGACACTGCCGCACGCGTATTCACTTATATGTGGCGCTATAGCGATAACCTGCACGGGCTCTATGAGACTCCAACACTGGCGGAATCTCTGGAGCCTGAGGGCGGCTCTCGGAGTCGCGCGGCAGATGTCATCGATAAAGCTCGGAACCGGGGGCGGCGGCTGCTCACAGAAATCGAATCGAAGCAAATTCTGTCGTATTACGGAATTCCTACCGTCGAAACCCAAGCCGCCAGGAACGAAGACGAAGCGGTGAAACATGCAGCAGAGATTGGTTACCCCGTTGTGCTGAAGGTTTTCTCCGAAACGATCACGCACAAGACTGATGTCGGTGGCGTCAAATTGAATTTGCAAGATGAGCAGTCGGTGCGATCTGCGTTTCGCGCGATAGGGTCTTCCGTCGCAGAGAAAGCGAGTACTGACGAGTTTCTGGGCGTTACCGTGCAGCCCATGATAGCGATCGAAGGCTACGAGTTGATTCTCGGGAGCAGCGTGGATCCCCAGTTTGGACCGGTGATCCTGTTTGGTTCGGGCGGCCAGTTCGTCGAGGTCTATCGAGACCATGCGGTGGCTCTTCCACCGCTCAACAGTACTCTTGCTCAGAGATTGATGGAGCAAACCCACATTTTCAAAGCGCTCCAGGGCGTTCGGGGACGTCTACCGGTAAACTTGGTTGTTCTGGAAAACCTCATGGTCCGTTTCAGCCAACTGGTGGTGGAGCAGCCTTGGATCGCAGAAATTGACCTTAATCCTCTGCTCGCCTCGTCGGAAGGTCTGTTGGTTCTAGATGCGCGCGTGCTCTTGCACGATCTAAGCTTGCGTCCAGACCAACTCCCAAAGCCGGCCATCCGTCCCTATCCGGCGCAGTACATTTCACAATTCACGATGAAGGACGGTACGGAGGTCACAATCCGGCCGATCCGGCCCGAAGACGAACCGCTGATGGGTAAATTCCATGAGACGCTTTCTGACCGTAGTGTCTATATGCGTTACTTTTCCTCGCTGAGCCTAAGTTCACGGGTGGCACACGAGCGTCTAGCTCGCATGTGTTTCGTAGACTACGATCGTGTGATGGCTCTCGTGGTGGAGCACAAAAACAGGGCTAGCGGCCAGCATCAGATTCTAGGGGTTGGAAGGCTCATCAAATTAAACGCGAAGAATGAGGCCGAAGTTGCCATCCTGGTGTCTGATCAGGATCAGAAGCAAGGCCTGGGCATCGAGCTGCTACGCCGCACGGTCCAGATCGCGCGCGACGAGAAGCTAAGCAGCGTCAACGCCGAAATGTTGCGGGACAACTTGACCGTGCAACGTATTTTCAAGAAGGTTGGGTTTCGTCTGCGACCGCTGGCCGACTCCTCTTCCATAGCGGCCGTGCTTGACCTCTGCATCCCGTGACGCCAGTCACAATCCACCGTAGCCCTCATAGCGTTCTTCCATCCGCAAGAACTACTCCCTCGGCTGCATTCGGTGGTAGGCGGCACATTGCCGCGCCGGCCTACGGTTGGCTCGGCTCACGCAACTGTTCCGAACAGCCACCCGACGCCTGCGGTTAGCGCCAAGGCCAGCGTGCCCCAGAACTTGACGCGTATTGCACCCAGCGCCACTCCTGCGCCGCCCGCAAGCGCCGCCAATGCCTACAGAAGGGCGAGGAACAGCAGGGAAGTTCCAGAGACAAGGAGATCAGGCCCGCCACCGGGGCCCGATGGTAGTGTCCAACCGAAGCATGACCGCTCCAACAGCGAAGCAGCCAGCCGAGGCCAAGGCAGCCTGAATCGGACGCGGAGAGCCTCGGAGATGCCGAGTTCGTCGCGAGCATGCGCGCCTATTGCGTCATGGGCCATCAGTTGCTCGGCGCCCGGTTTTGCGAGCGAAGGATCGAGCCCGCGAGCGACGTGGATTGCCATCAATTCTCTGTGCTCTCCCACGTCGTCTGCTTTTAGTTCCGTGCGCTCAAGCTTGAGTTCGGCATCTTCGGTGTCTGCCTGTGAGTGGACAGACAGGTACTCACCGGCAGCCATCGACATAGTCCCAGCGACCAGACCGGCGACGCCCGCAACTAGCACGCTTCCGTGAGTCGCATGTGCAGCTGCGACACCAAGCACCAGACTTGAGGTTGAAAGTGTGCCGTCGTTCGCGCCCAATCCGGCCGCGTGTATCCAGCCCATGCGGCCCGTGCGGTGTCGTTCTCTGTTATCTGCAGGCATGGTTGAGGCCTCCTTGATAAAAAAGATGAAACATCCATCACATCATCGGCAGACGGGTTCCGGACGTGTGGTTTGAACGCGGAGTCCAGCGAGGAGCGCGCGGTGTACAAAAGGCTGAACTCAACGGAAACACTGATGCAGAGAACAACCACGGGGGCTCCTCAACGGATCCGGTATTCCATCGGGCTGGATGTTCACAAGAAGACGATAAGCCACTGGGTCAAGGATGCTGACGGGCAGGTCCACCAAGAGAGCAAGATCGGAGGAACGCGACACGAACTGGATGGCTGGATGAAGGCTCTTCCGCAACCATCGACAGTAGCCATGGAGGCGACGATTTTCACCGACTGGAGGCGATCATTCGTGTCACCCTCACGACCGACAAAACAGATCTCAGGAGTTACTTGAAGCCTAGCTTTCTCCGCCTAGTCTGAACCCTTACCTTCGTTCGGCACTCTGGGTAATCCCAGACACGTTGTTTTGTGACCCGGATCACAGAACTGCACAGGTCTGCCGTAGACAATTGGCCTGCGGAGGCTACTCCCACAAATCAACCGACGGCCGAGACCAAATGCAGCATTCGTCACGTGTATCAGTTTGCTTTTTGAGAGTTGAGCAATTGTGAACAGTCTTGGAATTGTAAGTCACATTAGAATTTCTGCAATTTCCAGGAAATCAAACTGGTGACTGGGGGGCGTCTTGCCCTGCGTGATGAGATGAAGCTGAGGGACACAAAACTTATGGGCCACGAACTTTATCACCAAGCCTGTCGAGTTCTTCTGTTCTGGGTGCTTTGTCTTTTCGTTGCGGGCGCTTATGCCGCCGGCCAAGCGAGCCAGCAAACTGCTGGTAAGAACGCCCAATCCACCAGCGCACCTACGGCCACTGCGTCTTCTCCCGAAGCCTCCAAGTATGTGGGAGCGGAGACCTGCAAAACCTGTCATGAGGAAATTTATAACGCCTGGGAGAAAACGCCGCATTGGAAGACCACACTGAACATAAAGGGCGGTCCCTCAAAGCAAGGTTGTGAGGGTTGCCATGGGCCCGGAGCCGACCACGTGGCGGGCGGCGGTGACAAAACCAAGATATTTGTGTTCGAGGCCAAGTCAAGGCAGGAGACTAGCGCTCGTTGTCTAAGCTGCCACGGCGAAGCTCAGCAGCAATCGCATTTCGCCGAATCCGCCCACTCCAGTAGCGATGTCGGATGTCTCGACTGCCACTCTCCTCATCACGCCAAGGAAAAAGAGTTCCTGCTAGTCCAGGAGCAACCCCAGTTGTGTTACGGATGCCACACCTCCGCCAAGGCAGACTTTGCCAAACCTTATCACCACCGTGTCAACGAGGGATTGGTGCAGTGCGTGGACTGCCACAACCCACATGGGACAGCGACCGTACGGCAGCTACGGAGCCTGCCGAGCGGTGACGCTGTTTGCTACAAGTGCCACGTTGACAAACAAGGTCCTTTCGTCTATGAGCACGTGCCCGTGAAGACTGAGGGCTGCAGCAGTTGCCACACCCCCCACGGTTCCACCAATCCCCGGCTACTCAAGGTGATGCCGGTGAACATGATCTGTCTGCAGTGCCACACTTTTTCGTCCCAGTTGACTGCCGGCGGGCCAATCGGTCCCGCGCACAATCAGTCGGCGAAGTATCAGGCCTGCACCATGTGTCACACGCAGGTTCATGGCTCCAATTTCAGCAGTGTGTTTTTCAAGTAGGGAGCACCGAATGGCGCCGCCAAGAAAACTCGCGCACCAGTCTTCGCTAATCGAGAAACTGGCGTCCGCGTGCGTGCACGCCGAGCGCAGCGCAGCGGCCGCCTGTGCTCACAGCAAACGTCGAATAGCGATGGCCCTGGCGGTGCTTTTGTGCGCCATGATCGCGTCATCGCCGGAAACACTATTCGCCCAAACTCCCACCGCGAATCCTACCGCGCCCCCAGCCCCGCCCGCCGAACCCGATGGCGTGACCCGCGGCGGGTACCAGATTCACCAGTCCATCGAACTGGGCTACCGGAGTACCGACGCGACCGGCAGCGGCGACATGTACGACACCTTGGTAAATCTCCAGACTGGTCCGCGAATCCTTGACCAGACGCTTACCATGCAGTCGGTCGATCACCAGGGCCTGCTGTTCGACAATCTCTACCTCAACAGCGTGGGGTGGGGAGGCGATCCCAACAACTACGCACGCCTTCGCGCCGATAAGAACAAATGGTATAACTTCCAAAGCAGCTTCCGTCGGGATCAGAGTTTCTTCGACTACGACTTGCTGGCAAATCCGCTGAATCCTCCGACCTCTGCTCCGTCGATTCCGATATTGAACTCGCCGCACTCGTTCGCTACGACGCGACGCATGAGCGACCTCGATCTCACACTGCTTCCGCAATCCATGGTCAGCTTCCGTTTGGGATATTCGCATAACAACATGACCGGGCCTTCCTACAGCAGCATCCACGAGGGTACGGAAGGTTCGCTCCTGCAGGACTGGAACACAACCATGAACTCGTACCGCCTGGGAGTGGACTTTAGAATCGCGCCGCGAACTGTTCTCAGCTACGACCAATTCCGCGATTACTACAAGGGGGACACGGACTACCAGCTGAATCCAATCAATGAGGCGCTCTTGCCCACGACGCCAAGCAGTTCCGTTTCGTTGGGCTTGTCCATCGACACGGCAAACAAGGAACCCTGCGCCGTGGTGCCGCCGGCAACCAGTCTGATTGTCAATGGGACCCTGACCAACGTTGCCTGCAGCGCCTACACCAGCTACTTGCGCAACCAGCGTATTCGTACTTCCACACCCACCGAGAGGATCAGCCTGCGCAGCAGTTACTTCCGGAAGTTAGAGGTGCTCGGTTCTTTTTCCTATAGTTCCGCCACTTCCAGCACGCCGTTGGACGAGTCTTTCGCAGGTTTGATCCCGCGCAGCAACACGCTCGCCTTCAACGGCACTGGGACAGCCGCTGCGAACCGCATTTCCGATGTGGTAGATCTCGAAGCCACAATGCACTTGACCCAGCATCTGCGCCTGATCGAAAAATTCTATTTCTGGGCCTACCGCATTCCGCAGAATGGCAATTTCAACGAGCTCGACTATGGCTGCGCACTGCCCCCGTGCACGCTGCTGAGTACCGCGCTCACTACGCCCACAACTCCGGGAGGGACGCCCACCCTATCCCAGTCGTCTTTCAACCAGACTTGGACGAGAAATCAGACCGAACTGGCTTGGGATTTTTCAAAAAAGGCGGGCGCACGCATCGGTTACCGCTATGGCGACCGGGAGTTCAACCACTTCCTTGATTATCTCCCCGGGGACGTGGACCATTTCGTGGGCCTGGAAAAAACGGCGCTCCTCGGATTCTGGGCACGGCCCACCCATGCCTTGCGATTGAATTTCGACCTGGAACACACGAACTTCAACGCCGTATTCGTCCGCATGTCGCCACGCAAGGAAGCGCGATACCGGTTCCAAACGACCTACACACCGCGCTCGTGGGCAACCCTCGGCGGATCTGTCAACATCCTGCAACAATCCAACGCCGACGCCCAGACCGAGTACGTGGGCCACAACCAAAACTACGGGCTGACCGCGTCGCTCGCGCCGCGCGAACGCTTCGGACTGGATCTGGCGTACAACTTCAACAGCGTGATCCAAAATGCCATGATCTGCTTCAACGACACGCCGCCAACCGGGGTGATTCTTCCCTTCGTTGCCAATGCCAATGGCACCACTTCATTTTGTGCGTTGAACGATTCGGGCAATCCTCTGCTGGCGGACTCGTACTACACGAACCACACTAATTTTGGAATGGCCGCCATCAGGTTCAAGCCGGCGAAGCGGGTAATGGCCAACGTCGGCTACAGCATCACCAGTGTTGACGGCAGCGTCCCGCAGTTCAATGTTCTGCAGCCTCTCGGGTCATTGCAGTACAAGTATCAGCAACCGGTGGCAAACCTAAGCGTGGATATTGGCCACAAGCTGGCCTTCAACATGGGCTGGAATTATTACCAGTACGGTGAAGGTTCGTTTGTCGGCCCGACAGCGCCACGCTATTTTCACGCCAACTCACTGACCGAGTCCCTGCGTTACGCATTCTGATGTTCAGGTTTTTATGGGGGTGCAGGGGCGGCCACAGAGACCCCCAAGGTGGAAAAAACGATTCAGAGTTGTTGGACCTAGCAAATTTTGAGAACCCAATCGACTGGAGCTTGAATATGAAAACAATCAAGATGCAAGTGTTCGCCACAGTGACAGCTATCGCCATTGTGTTTGTTCTCTCGTTGTCGGCGCACGCGCAGAACGCGTCGGAGGCGCTTTACAAGTCGAAATGTGCCGGATGCCATGGCGGGGACGGAACCGGTTCGGCGACGGGGAAGAAAATGGGCGCCCACGATTTCACAACGGCCGACGTGCAGGGAATGTCGGACGCGGAGCTCGCCACTATCGTTACGAACGGCAAGAACAAGATGCCCAAGTATGGGGCATCTCTGAAGCCGGAGGACATTAAGGGACTGGTGGCCTATATCCGGACATTCAAGAAGTAGTCGCGTGGTTCAGGGCGGCCGAAACGATCCGCGGCGAAGCCGAGAGTGTCATCGCAGAACCGGATAGATGCTGCAAGGAAAGAGGGTGGCTGTTTCCCATGAATCTGCGAGAACGAATCCGAGACTCGTCGCAGCCAATCTATTTTCTGGGCCAGAATCCTATCACGCTCACGGGAGCCGTGATCACTACCAGCACGGCGCTTACCACGATCGCCTTCTGGTTCTATGAGATCTTCCTGCCGGGACCGCCGCATCCCTACATCGGCATCCTGGTCTTTCTCTTACTCCCCGCCATTTTCGTACTGGGCCTGCTGCTGATTCCACTCGGCATCTGGCTCAGGCGTCGAAGTCTGTGCGGAAGTGGGCAACTACCGGCGGTTTTCCCCGCTATTGACCTCCGGCTGCCCGTGGTGCGGCGCACGCTGGAGTGGGTGGTCGTGGCCACCGGTATCAATCTTCTCATCATTGGAACCGCATCCTACCGCGGCGTGGAGTACCTGGATTCGACGAATTTCTGCGGAACGACCTGTCACGTTATGCTTCCCGAGAATACCGCCTACCACGTTTCCCCGCACGCGCATGTAGCCTGTGTGGACTGCCACATTGGCCCTGGGTTGCCATGGTTTGTGCGAGCAAAAGTTACGGGCCTGCGGCAGGTTGTCATGGTAACGTTCCACACCTTTCCGCGCCCCATTCCTTCGCCCGTAAAGGACCTCCGTCCAGCCAGCCAAACCTGCGAACAATGTCACTGGCCCGGCCGTTTTGCGGGCGATAAATTGCTGGTTCGCACCAGCTATGCGGACGATGAGAAAAACACGCCGCAAACAGACGTTGTGATGCTGAACGTGGGAGGAAGGAATGGGCAGGGAGTGAGCGGAATCCACGGGCACCATCTCGCCGACGCGGCCCGCATCCGCTACGTTTCAACCGACCCCCAGCGGCAGACGATCCCGGCCGTGTATTACACCGATGATAAAGGAAAGACCACCGAATTCATTTCCAGTGATGCCAAGCCAACTCAAAAGCAGTTGGACCAGGGAGAACATCGCGCGATGGATTGTCTGGATTGCCACAACCGACCCGCGCATGCCTCCGAGATGCCCGAAACCGCCGTGGACAAGCAAATGTCTCTCGGGCGTATTAGCCCAGTGCTTCCTTTCATCAAGAAAAAGGCTGTCGAACTTCTCAAGGTGGATTATCCCACCCGCGATGCAGCGCTGCAGCGCATTACTGACGCACTCACAGATTTCTATCGAACGAATTACCCGGAGATTGATCGGGCGCAGCACGCATCGGTGCAGCAATCGGGCGAAGAGGTGGCGGCGATCTATCTCCGCAATATCTTCCCCGACATGCGTGTCCGCTGGGGTACGCACCCGAATAACCTTGGCCACGTGGATTCGCCGGGCTGCTTCCGCTGCCATGACGGCAGTCATACCAGTGCCGATGGCCAGACCATTACCAATGACTGTTCCGCCTGCCACCAAGTCATCGCATCGGGAGAGAACAATCCCAAAATCCTGACGGATCTAGGAATGAAGTAGGAGCGGCAGTCTGGAGTCTGACAAGATCTGTCATTAAAACCGCTTCGGTAGCGATTGCTACATCCTTACAGAGTGTGTGAATCTTGTCCGGTTACAACGACCGGGGTGCGCCCACAATCGTTGCTGTCACCAAAGACAAGGCCCCAACAAACAATTCGTACAGCAACCCTCTTACTAGAATGCTAAGATCGGTCTTTCTTTGCCGCACCGGACGGGCTCACCACAGTGTCAGGGGCACCACCTTCGCCATCCATGCGCGACAAAGCCTCTTCGTCTAAATGCCGTTGAGTGGGTCTGGAACCGGGCCGGTCCTTCGAGCAAGTCAAGAAGGGCCCTCGCGCCATAGACTCGGTCATAGGTCTAGTCTAGTGAATGTGAAGGGCTGAAAGCTGATAATCTTCCTGCGCAAGGAACACGACTATGGCCTTATTCCGGAGTTCTCCTGTGGGACGATTGCAAGACCGATCCGTCCGTGAAGGCGATAGGCCGTGAAATCGTTGCGGTCCACCGTGAAGATCCTCCTGATGCCTTCTCGCTCAGCCACTCTGACAAGTGCCGCGTCCGCGAGACCCATCAGGCGGTCGGCCTACTTGATCATGAGCTCTCGTTTGCGGGGTATGTCGACCAAGTCGAGGGTGAGGAGTCGCACCGCTGCTCGCGCCAACATCTCCCAGATCGCTTCCTGGGCTTGGAAGATCCCCTAGCAAATAGACGGCTTCGACAACGGGAGGCCACACGGTGACCAAGGGCTCTCGCAAGCTCTTCAAGCAATCGACGCACTTTTCGTGATACTGATCATCAGCATCGACCAGCGCCACGAGTGGTCCAGCGTCGATGAGGATCACTTGCTATTGCGCCGCTTCTTGAGGCTTTCGGAGAATCGGCGGCCCATCCGAGTGGAGCGACCGGGCATCCCGCCATGCACCACCCCGATCAAATCCGCGATCGCCTCATAGGGCGCGGCGATCGGCTCTTGCTGCTCCGCCCACGCTGCGATCGCGAGACGTATCACCTCGGAGACGGATACTTGTCTGCGGCGAGCGATGCGCTCGATCCGCTTTCTGGTCTTCGCGTCAAGTCTCAAAGTCAGAGGAGAAGCCATATTGCTAATACCCATGAGTCTATCGTATTACGTTGTAATACAAGGAAGTTGTGGATCGCATTGTGGATGGCAGATTATTAATAGTGACGTGGAAGACCCAAGAAACTAAGCTAGCTCTGATCCAGTGCAATCCTCGTCACCCGTAGCCGACCATCCGGGAAGGGAACGACTTCCCTCTACACTTCGGCTTCAGGCGAGAGTTGGTTGCTCCTTAAACTTAAAGTGTTGACCTAATCTTTGAAAAACTCCACCAACATCGGCGCGTGCGCCTTCGGCTTCAGCATGTGCGTCTGCCCTTCGAGCGTGCGGTACTGCGAGTTCGCTAATGAGGCAGCGAGCGACTGGTTTGCGCGGCGCATCCATGCTGGGCTTTTTCCACCGTCCATGACGAGGGTTGGTACAGTGACAAACGCCCACTGGTTGGCCGGTAGCGCCTTTCCTCTCTGGTTGTCACGCACGATCGCGCCGTCGTAGGGCAGCGTATGTGCAATGGCTTTAAGTTTGGACCACATCGGCATCAGCCGCATCAGGACGATAAAGAAGGCAGGAGCGCCGACCGACTTCAGAAAGAGCTTGACTGCATCGCTTCGCCGATCTGCGGCGACCGCCTCGCCGATCCGAACCCAATCGCCTTCTGTTGTGGAACGGCTGTCGTCCACGATGAAAGGCGCCTCGTACAACGCCAGCTTCTTGATGCCACTGAGACGATTTGCCGCCTCAAGCGCAAGCACCGCACCCGAGGACATGCCCCAGACGAACGCTGCACCACCTGCTTCGCGCAGTAGCACGGCAATGTCCTCGACCTCGCGCTCCACCGCGTAGGGCGCCGTATCGCCACTACAGCCTCGACCTCGTCGGTCGTAAGTGAAGACCGTGAAGTGCTGTGCGAGGAGGTCAGCCAGTTGCCCACTCTGACCCATCCCTCGGTAGCAGAGCGCGCCGTCCACCAGAATTACAGGCGGTCCGTTACCGATTCGATCGAATGCGATTGCGGTGCCGTCCTTCGAGAGCACTTTTCTCACAAATGGGGAAGGCGCCGCCTGCGCAGCTTCTGAGTCCCTCCCTTCGCTGGTTTCTACAGCTGCTATCTTCTGCATAGATCCTCGTGTTTCCTCCCTCGCTCTGCCTCTGCAAGATTCGCTTATTCGGTCAACATACTGCTCGGCCTAGGCGATCTTGGGCATGTATGCTGCGAGATTTTCCAGGGTTTGAGCCGTGCCGGCATCAATTTGCATCTGGAGCAAAGAGTCGCGATCCTTCTTCGTCATGCACTCAATCGTCATCGTCAGCTTCGTCTTTTTTCCATCCTCGGTAAAGACAAGCGTCCCAACTGGTTCGGGACCCGACGGAAATAGCCGCACGGTGAATACAAGCTTTTCGGGCGGGGCGATTTCTCGATAGATGCCAGTGAACGAGTGTCCCTCCCCGCTATCGGGGGCGCGATGGATCCAACGAAAGGCTCCGTGCGGCCGTAGATCGATTTCGCAAACGGCGAGTGGCTTGCCGCTCGGGTCCCACCACTGTGCGACGTGTTCGGCCGTCGTCCAGGCCTCGAAGACAACAGCGCGCGGCGCATCGAAGATGCGCGTTATCACGATCTCGCGGTCCGTGAGAGTTGTGATCTTCACTGCTCCAATGTTCTTCACCAGTGATCTCTCCTTATCGCGATCGCTTCGTGCGCTCTCGTGTTTTCTCTTTCTTTTGCATCTGTTTCAGGTAGTCGTCCAAGCCGGCAAATTTCTGCTCCCAGAAGCGGCGAAAAGGCTCCATCCAGTCAGCGATATCCTTGAGCGGATTCGCCACGAACGTACGCGGACGCCGCTGCCCATCGCGCCCGCGGATGACGAGGCCCGCGCGCTCAAGCACATTGAGGTGCTTGGAAATCGTCGGCTGGCTCAGAGCGAATGGCTTCATGAGCTCTGACACGTCCGCCTCTCCGGACGCGAGACGAGCGAGCATAGCGCGTCTTGTGGGATCTGCGAGCGCGGCGAAGGCCAGGCTCAGGCGGTCGGCATGCACATTCATCCCCATATGGCTATATTGCCAAGTGGCGATATATATGTCAAGTCCAAAGCGCACTAAATCCGCGCGCAACTTTAACGGTTCCCGCCCGGCGCACTAGACTAGAGTTCACGGAGGCGGGTGGCCCAGGCTTTGATAGAGAAGGGAGTTGCGCAATGGGTTTTGTGCCGATTCGGATGGATGAGTTCATTAAGCTGTATCGGAAGAGCAATCCTGGCGAGCGGCCCGACGAATTCATAAGTCTTCTTCGCCGGAGTGTGGCAGATGCTCGTCAAGGCGCTCGGTGTCACTGCGGGGCACCCATCTGGGCGATTGGCTCAGCCGTGGTAGGAAACGCTTGTTTCACCTGCATAACTGGCGAGGCTGATCCTTCTTCGGACTACGAAATCGATGAGGTGCTTGAGGGCGAGGGAGGTGAAACGCTTGTCGCGCAAGGTTTTGTGGATGATCAATCAAGCAAAGTCTTCCGATCGCGCAGAGGGCATAAAACGAGAAAGCCCAATCCGAAGATGCAAGCGTGATCGATGCGCCGGTGCGCCACCGCTTGTCTCACTCGCAGATACAATCGCAGGCGGGCTTTGGAATGAACCCTAAGACACTAGGCAAGGTCGACAAATACTAAGGCCACCTTGGAAGCTAGCTTGCCGCTGAGTTCCCGGAATTAGCGGCTCAAAATATCCGGAACCCATCGCCATCCGCCCATCTGACTCCGCGGATTCGATGCTAAAAAATGTCGAGCGCCATCTTGAGAGCCTCATTCAGATAGGTGACCTTAGAGCTCGAAAGGGACCCAATGAAATTCGTAAGATCGGCCTTACGAAGGCTCACAAGGTTGTCACACATGATCCAGCTTGAGTGCTTCAATCCT
>Ga0210406_10001081_pt1 | contig 34735 bp, 29 predicted proteins | sample IncBWC30MmetaG_FD_155454 | JGI IMG/M metagenome (GOLD analysis project Ga0210406, IMG submission 155454) | Forest soil microbial communities from Barre Woods Harvard Forest LTER site, Petersham, Massachusetts, United States - Inc-BW-C-30-M | ecosystem: Environmental > Terrestrial > Soil >... | reverse complement strand
TGTCGCTCAACTTATTCGTGCTCTCCGGAATCACCGTCTTCCAGTGCTCGCGTCCCGGGTTGTCCAGGTCGATCGAAATCACCTTGCCGTTCGGCGCGTCGAGCGTCGTCAGCAGCCAGAACAGCGCGCCGTCGTTGTCGATCGGCGCGTAGGTCGCGTCAGCAGTATCGATCAGGCGCAGAATCGGCGCATCCGGCTGCTGCAGGTCTTTCACCGCAAGCTCGTTGTTCGGGCTCGTGCCTTTGCTCTGGTGCAGCACAAGGTAGCGGCCATCGTCGGTGACGTGTGCGCCAAGGTTCAACTCCTTATCGTCGGGCCGGTCGAAGATCAGCTTGTCTTCGCTCTGCGGCGTGCCCAGTCTGTGGAAGAAGACCTTGTGAAAGTAGTTCGCAGTCTTGAGCGCCTCCGCCTCGGGAGCGTTATAGCCCTGGTAGAAAAATCCGCTGCCATCCTTCAGCCACGCTGCCCCGCTGAACTTCGACCACTCGACTACGTCGGGCAGATCCTCACCTGTCGTCACGTTGCGTACGTGCCACTTCACCCAGTCGCTTCCTGCATCCGCGATGGAGTACGCCGCCAGCAGGCCGTCATCGGTGATGCTGATGCCGCTGATCGCAACCGTCCCGTCTTCGGAGAAGGTATTCGGATCCAGCAGCACCTTCGGCTCGCCATCCAGCCCTTCCTGCCAATAGAGGACATTCTGATTTTGCAGCCCGCTGTTGTGCGAATAGAAGTACCTCGTGCCACGGCGCGCAGGCGCTGTGTAGCGTTCAAAGTTGATCAGCTCCATCAGCCGCCGCTGCATTGTGTCGCGAAGGGGAACCTGCGCCAGATACCTCTGCGTCAGCTCATTCTCCGCATCGATCCACGTCTTCAGCTCGGCGGAATCCACATCCTCCATCCAGCGATACGGATCGCTGACCGTCGTGCCGAAGTAGTCGTCGGTCTGATCGACCGTTCTGGCGGAAGGATAGGCAAGCTCTAACGTCGTTTCAGCAGCATTCGGATTCATGAAGATCATCTTTCAGGGAGGTTGTGACAGGAACTCTGTCCGCTCTTCGGACTATAACGCAGAGTGATTGCGCCAGGTCGCTTCCCCTCGTTGTCATCGCGTCCCCTTTGTTTGTCATTCCGCAGCGCAGCGGAGGAATCTGCTGTTGCCGGCTCTCTTTGTCCCGTACAGCTCTAAGCCGCAAAAATATATTTCAAAAAAGTGAAAAATTTTCGACCGCCCAAAAAGTGTCCTCCAAGCACCACGATTTACCACGCAATTCACCACAACTTCACCACGATTTACCATCAAGAAACACCACAAAAAACTCGAAAACCCCCTGCAAAAACGACCCTCCACCACAAAAACATTTTTTTCCTGATTCACAACCCGAAAATCCCTCCGGTTAGACTGGACCCATGCGGCTCCTCCTCTCCATCCTGCTCCTCAACACCGGCATCGCCGTGGCGCAGAACCCTCCCGCAACTCCTCCGGTAAACCCTTCTGGAAATAACGACCAGAGCTATACGCTCAGGACCCAATCGAACATCGTCCTGGTCCCAACCACCGTCCAGACCAAGCACGGAGAGATCATCTACGCGCTGAAACCAGAGCAGTTCGTCGTCGAAGATAACGGAGTTCCGCAAACCATCCACCTAGACGAAGACACGGATTCTCTAGGCCTTTCGCTTGTAGTGGTGGTGCAGTGCGGCCGCTCCGCCGGCTACGAATTCCCCAAGCTGAACGGCCTCGGAACCATGATCGACGGCATCGCCGGCGACGCGCCCCGCGAGGTCGCAATCGTCACCTACGGCTCCGCGCCCCTGCTATTAGGCAAGTTCTCAAGCAGCGTCGACGCCATGGCACATGCGCTCGCCCAACTCGAACCCTGCGACGATCCCGAGGCATCAACACTCGACGCCGTCGCCTATGCAACGAAGCTGCTGGAGGCGCGGAAGAACCACTACCGCCACGCGATTCTCCTGATCAGCGAGACGCGCGACCACGGCAGCACAGCCAAGCCCGCGGAGGTCATCGCAGCGCTCGGCCGCACGAACACCGTAGTCGATTCCGTTGCGTTTGGGCCAGGAAAGACGGAGGTTTTGAACGATCTGAAGTATGGCGGCGGAAGCGGGCCGATCGGTCTGCTGGTGATGGCGGTGAATGCGCTGAAGAAGAACGCCGCGCATGAACTGGCTGCACTCTCCGGCGGCGAATACATCAACTTCACGACGCAGAAGGGCTTCGACGAGGGGCTGCATCAACTTTCAAATCACGTCCACAACTACTATCTGCTGAGCTTTCAGCCACGTGCTGAAGCGAATGGCGAGCCGGCATCCGGCATGCATACGATTCGGGTGAAGATACCGGACTATCCGGATGCGCGGATTCGATTCCGCGAGAGCTATTTCGCAGGCGAGCTCGATTCTGCCGGCGCAAATACGAACTAAAACGAGATTGAGGACAAAAGAATAGGCCCAGCATCTCGCGGGCCCATCCTTCCGATTGAATTCAGCCGATCGAATTCAGGATCGACTTCTGATTAGTGGTCATGGTCGTGGTGATCGTCATGCCCGTGGTCGTGATGGTCGTCGTGATGATCGCCATGGTCTTCGCGGTCCCAATGGCCTTCATGAACCTGCCAGCCTTGCTGGTAGTGGTCGTAGTGGGGATGGCTCCAGTAGGCGCCGGCGTAAGGTGGCCGCTGCCATCCGCCGGGAACCCAGACGTAGCGACCGCCACGCGCGCCCCAGTACCCATCGACCCAGGCGTAGCCTTCTCCGGGCATGGGTGGCCTTACCTCATAGCGGATTGGTGGCGGTGGGGGGCCGATATAGACCTGAATCTGACTGAATGCCGGAACTGCCAGGACCGATGTGGCGACGAGCGAGCATAACCATCTTGTTTTCAAATTAATTCTCCGTTCTTACTCATGCTGAGTTTGATGCAAATGGTTGTCGCATGACAATACACGTTAGTTGTATGCCTTTGAATCAGCGGGTTTTGGTGGCGGCTTTGGCGCCAGGAGCCCTTTGCCGGGTGGCGATGAGGCATTTGCCGGATCAGGGAAAGGGCTAGGCGAGCAGGAGCGACCCGGCTTCATCTCCCTGGGAGAGGGTGAGCCACAACACTATTGATTTTTAGGAATCAGACACCTAGGGGTTCTCCCAGTATCAAAACCGGGTCCAAAAGGAGTATGTTGCACCGCATAGACAAAAAAAGATCCCCGATGCAGGGGCCAGAGTACTTTTTTGCAGGGCCAGATTCGCGCAAGGACGGTTTCAATGACCGTACAGGCGATACCCCCGAAGGCCCGTGTAGTCCGTTCGGTGGAACGAATCCTGTTGATCACAGGAGTGATCCTTCTCAGTGCTTACGTTGGGGTGCGCTTGTATGGAGTGATTGTTTCGCGCTATGTCGTTGCGGCATTTCAGCAAAAGGCTGCTGCCGGGTTTGTTTCATCGCATGCAGATTCCGGCCCAACGAGGCCGGCAGGTGTGGATACGAGCCTGTGGAGCGATAAGCGGATACGAGCTTACAACGAAAGCCTGAGCCATACATTCGGAGCGCCGCTGGCAGTGCTGTCGATTCCGAAGATTCATCTTGAAGTTCCTCTGTTTGAAGGCACCGATGACGTAACGCTGGACCGCGGGGCAGGGCGGATTGCGGGAACAGCGCATCCCGGCCAGGCCGGGAACCTCGGAATTGCGGGCCATCGGGATGGTTTTTTTCGCGGGCTCAAGGACGTGACAACGGGGGATGAGATCAAGCTTGCTTTACCTGCAGGAGAAGCAACGTATGTCGTCGATCAAATAACCGTAGTAACACCGCAGGATGTTTCAGTTCTTCAACCCAGGCCTATCCCCTCGATCACGCTGGTGACTTGTTTCCCCTTCTACTTTGTGGGGAGTGCGCCGGAGCGATATATCGTATCTGCGTCTTTGCGAGCAGATACACAGCCATCCGTAAGCCGAAATGCGCGGCTAAACCCATAAAGGAGGAAAGAATGGCAAACGCGAATTTGACCAGAAGGCAGATATGCATCTTCCGCGCAGCATTGTGCACGTTGGCCTGCGCGCTGATTTCAGCAGGTGTCTGGGCACAGGACATCACTACGTCGACAACCCATAAGGGACCGTCGACGTACGAGACAACGGTGAAGAGCGGCACAGTTATTTACGTGTCGGGCAACGATCTTCTCGTGAAACTAAGCGACGGGGAGGTGGAGCACTTCGTTGTTCCCGACAGTGCGACGTTTACGGTTGACGGAAGACAGATGAAGCTCCACGACCTGACGCCGGGGACGCACCTGACGCAGGCGATTACGACCAAGACCACTCCGACTGTGATTACAACGCTGCGGACGATTGATGGAAAGGTCTGGCACGTCAACCCTCCGACTTACGTGATCCTCACACTGCCCGATGGAACGAACAAGGAGTACAGAGTTCCAAAGGATCAGATATTCATGGTCAATGGTCAGAAGGATACAGTCTTTCAACTAAAGAAGGGGATGATGGTGAGCGCGACAGTGGTGAAGGAAGAGCCCGTGACCGAGGTTGCGCAGCACAAGGCGGTAACGGGAGTTTTGCCTAAGCCTCAGGTTCCGGACACGGTAGCGGTGCTGTTGGTGGAGACACCGCAGCAACCAGCTCAACCGACGCAGACTGCTCAGCCGACGCAGACCGCAGCGGCTGAACCTGCTCCACGCGCGTTGCCTAAGACGGGAAGCGAGTGGCCGCTGGTTGGGCTGCTCGGGCTTGGCAGCTTAGGTGCGGGGATGTTGACACGCAGGATTCGGATGGCATGGAAGTAACCTCATCTCGCACGATCAACAGCCACAAAGAAGAACGGCCGCCCTTGCTGGCGGCCTTTCTTCTGATCTGAGGCGGTTGATCGTGCGAGCCAGGAGAAGCTGGCGTTGAAGGACATCTCCTCGTGGAGAACCGTTCGTAACGATGCGGAATCGAGCTGGCAAAATTTGCACCAACGTTTTAAGCAGATCCTAATTCGCGGACATCACGCTCGCAACGGAGGCACTCGATTTTGTCCAGGAGGTAATCGATCGTGATCTTCAAGCGCTCATTTTCTGTTGCCAGCGCAGCGATCGCGCCATCCAGGGATAAAGAATAATCGCCGGTCATCGCATCCCGAAACCAGGTTATCTCTCCAATCTTCGCGGCCCTTTCCATTGGGTTGATCACGGTCGCCTCCTTGTTTCATCCCCATCGAGCACCTGGGATTCGTGTACTCTGAACACTTTCTCACCATGCCGTCAAGAACACATCCCCAGAAGGAAGACTTTTGGGATAGCGGAAAACGCCTGCCGCTGAGTAACACTTTTGAGGCGGTCAAGATTGGAATTGCGGCCGGAGCGCCTGTTTGCGAGCGTAAAAAGGCCGCCATTGCTGGCGGCCTTTCTCTTATTGGGAAAAGAGGTTAGTCGCCAGCGACGGTCTCTTCGGACTCAACCTTCGCAGGTGCGGGGGCTGCCTTGATTTCGCCCAGGGAGATGAAGCCGGGCTGCTCCTGCTCGCCTAGCACTTCCTTGCGGTAGAGCTTGGCCATGCGTGCGTTTTCGGCGTCCTGCTTGATCTTTGCATCGCGTGCGCGAATCTTTTCTTCGCGAGAGTTCTTCGCGATGCCGGACTTGTCGAAGGTGTCGTTGGCGGCGGCGTTGACGTGCTCGTCGTTGAGGACGAGATCGTACTTGGCTTCCTTCTCGAGGCCGACCTTCTTGCCGCCGGCGAAGATCTCGTGACGGCCATGCTCCTCGTACCACTTGGTGAGGGTGGAGGTCATGTGCATCTTCTCGATGATGTTCCGCCAGCCCACGCCCGTGTTGTAGGCGCAGAAGCTGATCTCTCCTTCTTGCGTGGCGTAAGGAATAATGCATTGTTCCGTCCGGCGAAAGTCATAGTTGAAGAGGTCCTGGAACCACATGCCGGCGATGAAGAGGAAGTTCCAGCGGTCGGAGCGGCGCTGCTGGATGTCGGCCAGGGTGCGGTCCGCGGTGACCTTGCCGTAGCTCTTGCCGGTGGCGCCGAAGCTCTTGTCGAACTTCTGCAGGAGGTCCTTGATCTTGAAGTGGGTCGGTGCTGCCTCGGGCTTGTAGTTGCGAAGAAGCGCGAGGGTGACGCCGATGATCGAGAGCCACTTGCCTCGGGCGGCGTCGTTGATGCGGGCGACGTCCTTGGCGAGGCGGTCTGCATTGATGAACGCGGTGACGGGAACGGCTTCCTTGGTCTCCTTGTCGATCATCAGCGCCATCGAGATGCCGCAGTTCGGGTGGCAGCCGCAGGAGAGTTGGCCCCAATCGCGGTCGGGTCCGTGAACGAGGTCGGCCCAGTCCGAGAAGGTGGACATAAACGAAATGGGGAACCAGTCGCGGGTGGGCTCGCCGAGGCCGGTCTGGTTCTTCACATCGTGGGCGAGGTGCGAGAGGGTATAGCGCTGGGCCTGGCGACGCTCGTCGGAGATGTCTTCGTCGCGGCCGGTAAAGCTGACGGGCTGGAAAGAGAGGAAGTTGATCTTCTTCGGGTTGTCGAGGGCGAACTCGATGATGCGGCCAACCTGCTCGTTGTTGATGCCGTTAACGATGGTGGTGACGGGAACGATGTCGACGCCGGCCTCGTGGAGGTTGTGGATGGCCTGGAGCTTCACGTCGAACGCGTTGCCAACCTTGCGGTGCGAGTTGGCAGCGTTTCCGATGCCGTCGAACTGCAGGTAGGCGTAGCGGAGACCGGCTTCAGCGGAAGCCTTGGCGAACTCCTTGGACTTGGCAAACTCAATGCCGTTGGTCGCGGCCTGGACGGAGGTGTAACCGACCTTGCGAGCGTAGGCGACGGCGTCGAGGAAGTAGGGGCTGAGCGTGGGCTCGCCGCCGGAGAACTGCACCGACATCTGGCGCTTGGGCTTGATGGTGACCGCGTTGTCGAGCATGGTCTTGATCTCGTCCCAGGTGAGTTCGTGGACGAAGCCGACCTGGTTGGCGTCCATGAAGCAGGGGTCGCACATCATGTTGCAGCGGTTGGTGAGGTCGATGGTGAGAACAGAGCCGCGGCCGTGGGTGACGGTGGAGGTGCCGTGGTTGTGCAGCTTCTCGTCGTTGTGGGCGCGAATGTCGCGGCCGGGGAAGACCTCTTCGAGATGCTTGAAGAAGGCGGTGTCGATGGACATCACGTCTTCAAAGTGGCCGTGGATGGGGCAATCCTTGACCATGAGGATCTGGCCGTCGCGCTCGATGATCTGCGCTTTGATCTCGCCGACCTTTTCGTTGAGGAGGATCTCGTGAGGGAGCTTGCCGTCGACAATTTGCTGGCGGATCTCAGGGATGCACTTGGGACATAGGGAGTCGGTGGTACGGGGCCAGCCGAGCGGCGGCTTCTCTTTCTGATAGCTCTTGAGAAGCGGCTTGTCGCTCCACTTGGGCGTGAAGCTGGCGTTCGGGCTGATCGAGTTCAGTTTGTTGAATACAACCCAACCTGCTCTGGCTCCGTAGGTGAGAGACTTCTCAAATAATTTTGCCTTCGGCATTTTGCTGTCTCCTAAATGTCTTTCTAGTGTCTGTTTGATTTACTGGGGTCGTCTTAAATTCAAACTAATTGGAAGCCGGATGCCTGTGAAAGTGTTGCGACTGGTTCAGGCTATCTTCCGCCGCTATAAGCAGATGCGGTGGGGAAGCCTTTCGATTCACACGTATAAGAGTACGCACATGGAATGCCATATCGAAGCAACCGGAATCGAACGGCGAAAATATGCATTGAACGGCAGCGACATGCGGTGGATGGGACGAGGCCTTGGCCTTGCCGGGGTTTATGTCCCTGGAATGTTGTTGCCGCTGGCGACGTTATTGAGGATGCGTTGCACGATGATGATTCGGATGTGAACGTGGCTGGCAACGTCGGGCAGGAACTCGTTGATGAGATTGTTGACGGGGTCGAGGGCGTAACCGGTGAAGATGCGGGCGACGGTAGAGGCGCCGTTCGTCGAGATACCGGGAACATAGAAGTTGGAGAGTTCGGCACCGATCGGGTAGTTCAGCAGGGTGGCGTAGTTGGGCATCGATTGGCCGCTGTCGCTGCGCGAGACGACGGTGCGGGAGATGGAATAGACGAGACGCTTTCCGAAGGGGGCGTGGGGCATGCGGAAGTAGCGCGGGTCCTGATGGGCGATGACTGGAATCGCAAAGGCCCCGAAAAACTGGCCGGTCGCGTCCTGTGTGTAGCTGACGGCGACGCTTTTGCCGAAGCCCTTGAGACCGGGGCCGTAGGCTGAGTGGGGATCTGTCCCGACAGTGATAGCGGAGATGCCAAGGATGGTGCCGAAGTTGACGGGGTCGGCGAGGTCATGGAGCGCAAGGTAGCCCTTTTGCTGCCAGGTCATGGGGATGACGATGTTGCTGGTCAGGAAGCGCTGGTAGGGATAGATGAGCTCAGTGCAGGGCTTGGGGACATCGTAGCGGCTGGGGTCGACGTAGACGACCTTCATGGCGGTGAAGAAGCCGCAGGAGTGGGCACCGCCGCCGGTGGCTTTGAAGGAGGCTTCGGCTACCGCAACGACGTCTTCCTGCTGGCCCTGCGCGGGGTCAGGCGCGTCGGGGAGTTCGGGCGATGGGGATGCGGGGAGATGCGCAGGAGTTTCAGGGACGGTGGGCGGCTGTATCTGCGCAAATGCCGTCATTGCAGACAGCAATAGCCCCATTGTCAGCAACCGACGCATTTAGAAGATGCCCCTCTCGCGCTGGTTCCATAGTACGCGGAGGGCAACGAATGCCTCTAGTTCTTACTATGGAAGAGGGCTTTATTGATGTCGGGCCAGAATTCTTTGAAGACGAAGGTGCCCGCATCGATGCCGACATTGATTCCCCACTTTTCGGCGGTGTTGGAAAAGGTGCGCTCGGGTGACGGGTAGTAGAGATTCGAGATGCCGGCGGCAGCGCCGGCACCGATGATTTCACTGGTATTGAAGGTATTGTTTCCGGCATCGTTTCTGGTGATGACGGCGCGGGTGAGAGCGTACTTGGTGCGTTTGAGAAAGCCGCCCTGGCCCAAGGTATAGTAGCGGTTATCTTGATGCGTGATGATAGGGACGATGGCTTCGACCATGTAATTCTCGACCGCTTGATCCACAAAGCTGTGCCAGTAGTAGCGGGCATAGCCGGCCGCGCCCTGGTGGAACTCCGGAGTTTGGTTGACGGCGAGCCCATAGCCCGCGAGGAAGGCGGGGATAAAGAGGGAGGAGTAGTCGAAGGAGTCCTGGGTGGCTGTGAGGAGCTTTTCCTTCGGCGTTTGTGGGGGAAGCTTAGTATTGGCGCTGACGGCGCGGAAGTTTGGAATGATGCCGAGGATGCGTTTGGTCTGCGGGGGAGGCTGATCGCTCGTTGACTGACCGCTCGATGATGAGGACGCGTTGCTTTGCTGGAGCGAAGGTGGTTCGGCTGCGGCGTCGTTCGATGAGGAGGTGTCGTACGTCGAGGCGCCGTGAGTGTTGCTAGCGAGAATGGCGCCAGGCGAGTCGGGGAAGGATGCCTGAGCCACACCGTAAACGGAGCATGAAGCAAGAAGAATACACGCGAAGTTGCCGGGGAAAATTTTAGACATAAGTAATCGATTGCGCACAGCTTGGCTTCGCATTATCAATAGACTCTCGACGAGCGCCGTTTGATTCATGGTCAGCGCGAATAAACTGCGACTGTTTCCGATGAGATTTAGTGTAGCGCGGGGCGGGCGGAACGGCAGCTGTCCCCTCTCGCTTTACCTTCATCGTACTTGAAGGGGGGCTACGGTTGCTGCTGCTTCTTCTTGAGGTGAAGGTCTACCAGGGCATCGACGAGGAACTCATTAACAATGAACCCGAACGCGGAACCGCCAAGCGAGGTGCCAAAGGCACGAGTCACTTCGCTGAAAGTGGTGTTCTGTGCCGGGTAGTACGTCACGGTGAGGGCGGCGCCAGCGGCGTTGCCGGCAAAGAGAGCATAGTTTGGTATGGAACGGCCGCTGTCGGTGCGGCTGATGACGGAACGGGTGGCCGCATACACGAGCCGCTTCAGGAAGGGGTGGCCCGGTCCCATGACGTAGTATCTGGGGTCTTGATGAAATATCGGAGCGAACAGAGAATTGCTGAAGACACCATTTGAGATGCCGTGTATGGCGCCTACGCCAAGCCGTTGACCAAAGGCCCCGGCATCGGTTCCATAGTTAGGGCTGCCATTGGTCAGCTGCTCATATCCCGCGGATGCGAGCCATCCCGTCATGGAGAAGAGGGACACCGAATTCTTTAGGCCGCCCCTGACCTTGTCGTGTACCGTCATCGGATCGCCGATTTCGCCCGGCAAAACGACCATATGGAGATGGGGTGAATGCTTGAAAACCGGTTTGGCCCCGGGGTCGAATGAGGCGCCATCGGGATCCGCTGGGCTGCTCGAACTGTTGAAGAGGAATCCCGGCGAATCGGGGATATCCAGACGAGTGCCGGCGGCAATGATGCCTGCGACGGGATTACCCGCGAGAGGAGCCTGAGCGGCTGCGAAGGGAATCAGTGCGAAAAGCAGAGCAAGTGTGGCGAAGAGACTATTCCTATTAAAGGAGTTCTGATTGCGTGTCGAGATCAACTAGGCACCTCGCTAAGAATTAGGGTTGCGCGCCTGTCAGACGACTGCAGAGGCGAGCCTCTCGACGCTATGCTTTATTGATGAAAGCCAGTAAAAGCGCGTCGTACTCGATTACTTTCGCTTCTGATGCAGACCGCAGGCGGCGGGGTGCATTGACGTTGATGTCGCAGGGATTAGGTCTGGCCCGCTTGTATATTTATTCGGGTCTGCCTTTTTTGCAGTGGACGGGACAGCCGTTACCAGGCGGGAACATGAACGGAATCGTCTGCGATGAACGTTGACCCTGGGGTTTTCGCGTCACTGAGGACAGCAGCCGCCCTGATGTTGGCAGCCGACGCATTGAAACGCCCCCTCTCGCCTTGGATTCCATGTATGTGGAGGGGACGAGGTTCCTACTGCTTCTTCCTTAATTTAAGGTCAACCAATGCATCGACGAGGAACTCATCGACAATGAAACTCAGCGCGGAACCGCCGAGAGATCCGCCGAAAGTCGACGCTACTGCTCTGAAGGTTGTGTTCTGCGCCGGGTAGTAAGGGATGGTGAGTGCGGAGCCCGCGGCGTTGCCGGCCAGGCGCGCGAAGTTGGGTGTTGCATGGCCGCTGTCGCTGCGGGTGATGATGGAACGCGTACCCGCGTAGACGAGACGCTTGAAGAAGGGATGACCCTTACCCATGATGTAGTATCGCGGGTCTTCGTGAAAGAGCGGGGCGAACAAGGACTCCCTGAAGAGGCCCTCCGAAGTGGCGCGTATGGTGGCCGCACCCAGTCGCTGGCCAAAGGCGCCCGCATCCGTTCCATAGTTGGGGCTGCTGTTCCGCAAGTGTTGCCATCCCGCGGTCGAGAGCCAACCGGCCGCAGAGGAGAGGGAGAACGAGTCTTTGAAGCCGCTTACAACCTTGTCATGGACGGTCATCGGGTCTGCGATTTCACCCGGTGCAATGATCATCCGGAGATGGGGGGCGTGCTTCAGGGGAGCTTTGGCCGGAATCTGTTCGATGGACGCGTCTTCGGGGTCTGTGGAGCTGCTTGCGGAGTCCGCCGAGTTGGTTGAACTGCTTATGAGAGCGCCAGGTGAATCGGGGAGTTCCAGACGCGAGTTCACGGCGACGACGTCTGCTGCGGGCTTATTCGCTTGAGGCGTCTGAGGCGCCGCGAAGGGTGAGACTGCGATGAGCAGAGCGAATGCGACGTGGAGGGCAGGTTTTGTTGACTGCGCGTGAAGGGAGTTCTGCCTGCGTATTAGGCCCAATGAGTCACCTCGCTAAATTGCGGCTGCGTATCTGCCGGAAAATGGCAGAGGTGAAATCCTGCGACGCTACGTTATCGATGCACGGCGCAGGCAGTAAGGTGCACTGCAGTCTTGATGTGTTGCAAGTGCACTAAAGTGGTAATGGTGCAAGTGCATTGAAGTGTTGATGTTGCCGGTGCGCTGAAGTTTTGCATAGCAGGATTATGTCGTGTCCGCTCGCATATTTTTATCCAGACCCGCTCGTAGTTTCGCAGCAAGCGGTGAGCCGTTACCAGGCGGGAACATGAATGGAATCGTCTGCGATGGACGTTGACCCTGCCTTTTTCACATCATCTAATGGAAAGTGGAGAGGTGCGTATGGCTACAGGAGATCCAAAACGACCGTGGGAACAGCAGCTCCGGGACGCGGCAGCGCATCTGGAGACGGACTTGAAGAACGTCGTGAAGTACATCAATGACGAGGTGGTGCCGGAGGTACGTCGGAACGGGTCTGAGGCGTTGCGGGCTGCTGCTGCTGAACTGCATAAGGTGGCGCAGCGAATGGATGACCATGCGCGCAAGAACTCGGCGCCTCCTCCACCCCCGCCCCCACCAAAGGATGCGCCGAAGCCGTGATGCACTGCCGGGCTGTCTCCGCCGCTGCGATATCAGTGTTCGCGCTGATGGCCGACGGCTGTCATCGGGAGACGACACGGGCCTATCGACCGCCACCGCCCCCAGCTACAAGCACGGCTGCGAACCATAGCGGCAGGAGTGCGCGGCCGGTGCATCCGGACAACGGCGATACTGCGGGGACAGTAGTTCCCTCCCCTGCGCCGGCACCGAATAGTTTTGGCAAGCCGGTGTCGACTGAGGTTGGGTTGGCGAGCTGGTATGGGCCGCCTTATGCCGGACGCAAGGGCGCCGACGGGACCGTGTACGACCAGAATGCAATGACCGCCGCGCACCTGACGCTGCCGATGGGCACGATGGTGCGGGTGACGAATCTGACCAACAACGAATCGGCCGTGGTGAAGATTACGGATCGGGGACCCTTTGTACGGGGACGAATCATCGATCTCTCGCTAGCCGCGGCGAAGGCCACCGGGGTTTATCGCGCGGGAGTGGCGAAGGTGAAGGTGGAGGCGTTTGCTGCGCCGGCGCACGTGAATGCCGATTCGGGTGGACGATGGTGTGTGCAGATCGGGGCGTTTGCGCGGGAGTCGGATGCGGTCAAGCTGAAGCAGGATTTGCTGCATCGCTACACGACAGCGAAGGTGATTGAGTTTCCCGGGCCGACGGGGTATTGGGTGCGGGTCAATCCCAAGTTTCCGGATAAAAAGAACGCGACCGAGGTGGCCGATGGCATCCATCCAAAGGACCCGGCAGCTGAGCCTTATCTGATTCGAACGGACTAGGCTTGTGGATGCTGGCATCCTGAAATTAGGAACGTGATTGCGGCGCGTAGCATGAGCGCTGCCCACAGAAACAGCAGATCTCCATTCGACTTCGCTCTATAACTTCGAAATTTCAGAGACGGTTTCTAGGCGATGACGCGTTTGCCGGTGCGGCGCTCGATCTCGTGCTGGAACTCTATCGCGGCGCAGTGGTTCGAGGTGTGGGTGATCTTGACGCGATTGTCGCCAAGGATGCGGGTCATACGGCCGCCTTGCATCGCCTGTATCGCCATCACCTCAGTGTATTGGATGGTCTTCGACGGCTGAAACCAGTAGTGCTGCCTGATCGCCATGGGGGTTAAAGTAATGGTGCCCGGCATCTGCATGACGCCGACAGCGATCGCCGCGACGAAGAGCAGCGCCATCCACCACGGGATGGGCTGCTTCCGGATGGTCATGATGTAGACGAAGAAGAGAATGTAGGCCGGCAGAGCGATGGCGCGGGACCAGGCAAAGAGAGGTTTGATTCGGAAGGCGAGGCCCTCGGCCGTCTGCACGACCGAGCCTTTGGTAAGGCGGCTTCCGTAGAGGAGCAGGATGGCGAGGCCAATTGCAATGGCTCGGAGCGTGCGTGGATCGAGGTGCATCGTATCTTCTCTTCCGTTCTTGTTATTTTTGATTACTTTCCGGGCAGCGCAGGCGGTGCGTAGTACGGCAGCTTCTGCTGCTCCACGGTGGCACGCTTCACACCAATGTCGTCGAAGAGCATGCTGGGGGCGATGATGGTCTGGGGGATGACGCCGAGCGAGTTCGAGACGTAGGGGTCGTTGCCGACGGCGACGATGCCGGAGCGCAGGCTGCGGTTGTCGAGTTCATCGAAGACGGCTCCGCGCACGAGTTGGCGGGTACCGTCGGCGTGGACGCGGTAGAGCAGCCGCGGAAGGAGTTCGCCTCCGAGAGTCTCCACTGCGTAGACGTCTTTATTCTGCTCTTTTGCCATGCCGAGCAGACGTTTGTTCAGTTCGTCCTTCGACACAGGCTGATCGGCTTTGATCAGGAGGACGCCGGAGCGCGAATGAGGAGCTTGGGCGGGGGCGGCGCGTCCGTGGCCATTGGAAATGGCGATGTCCTTGATGGGTTCGCGGCCGATGAGGAAGTTTTCGAGTTTGCCGTGAACAACGATGTCGACAGATTGCGCCGGCACTCCCTCATCATCGATGGTATAGGCGCCGAGGAGCGCTTTGCCGTTGAATTTCGTCTGCAGTGGATCGTCAGTAACACTAACCATGTCGGGAAGGACACGCGATTTGTAGCTGGAGGAGAAGGCGCCGGTGGTGCGGGCTGTAGTGCCCATCTCGGGGCGGTCGGCCTCGACATTGGGAACGAACAGCCGGGTGAAGACGTCGGCGGCGGCGTCTCCGCTGAACAGGACCGGGCCATGGTAGTCGTCAGCTGAAACGACGGGAGCATTGCGCAACTCCTCGAAGCTCTTAAGGTCTTCGATCACGCGCTTGCGATAGGCGGAGGCGCTCTCCAGTTCCTTCGCCGTGGTGGCGACGGTGCCGTTGTCGCGGCTGAGACGCATGCCGTCGGCTGCCTGCCCGCCAACGCTGATGGCCCCGTTATATCCGGTGTAGCCTTCGCGAAGCATCGTGCCTTCGGTATTGACCAGATAGCGGTTGAGGGCGATGCCGCGGATGCTCGCGATGGAGTACTGGACGTGCTCGGCGAAGGAGCGGAGATCCGGGTCAGAGGCGAAGAGGCCGCTGGCCTCGATGATCCGCCGCTTCCACTCGTTGCGGTCGAGTTCGAGAGCAACAGGCGGAGACATCTGCACGACCGGTTTGACCTGCGCGAAATCCGGCTGGGTCTGGGCAGACTGGAACTGCTTCAACGCGGCTTGCTTCGCGGAGAAGGCGCGGAGAGCGTTCTTGTAGGCCGTGTCGGTCGCGGTCCAGAGGGCGTACTGCAGCGCCAGGGGGTTGTCGTCGGTCGGCGCAAGCTCAATGGTGCCGTCGCCGCGTGTGCTGCTGCTGTCCACGGCATAGTCGCCGATGCGGACGGTGACGCGCACGATGCGCTGGTGGTTGTCAACTTCCTGGGTCAGCGCACCGTAGTTGGCTACGGCCTCGTAGGTGTTGATGTCGTCGAGACGATACTCCACGAAGTAGGGCCGCTGCATGCCCGGAAGCATGAGAGCCTTCTCGCGGTCGAGCTCCTGTTGCATTGCGCGAAGAAGCGGATCATTTCTCTGCGAAGAGGACTCCGCGACAGCATGATTTGTAACCGTAGCTGTGCTAAATAGGAATGCGGACCACAAGGCAACGTTGAAGACCGTGCGAATTTGTAACCTTTTATGGAATAAATTCATTACTGGCCTCCCTTTCCGCCGGTTCCTGCAGCACCCGGTGGTGGGAGGATGGGTGGCCGGGCGGTTCCCTGCGCCTGGCGCTGGGTTTCGATCTCGCTGACCAGCATCGCCGGGGCGACCGCGCTGACCGGAATGCTGCCCGATTCAGCGCCGCAGATGCCGTTGAAGATATCCTGCTTATCGTTCGTAGCCAGGATGCGATTGAGCGCAGCCTGCGGGGTGCCGACGATGCTGACGCCACGGACAAGCTCGTCCGGCCGGCCATCCACGTAAACGCGGTAGACCACCAGCGGAATCACCTGGAAGGCCTGAGGCGAACGCCGGGTGGTAACGGCGAAGCCGGAGGAGATATCCTCAAAGTAGAGACCGTAGGCTTTGCCCTGCTTTTTTGCTTCGGCTTTCAACATCTCCCGGAGGTCAGTGTCGCTGACGGTTTTGGAAGAGGTGACGATAAGGTTGCCCTGGCGGCCAGTAGGCATGTGGCCTGTCTCGGAGCGGCCGTGGCCGTTACTGGTGGAGAAGCTCGCGATAGGAAGGCGCGACATGAGGAAGGTGTCGAGGACGCCGTTCTTGATGAGATCGACGCGGCGCGCGGGCTGGCCTTCGTCGTCATAGCTGTAGTGGCCGCTCAGGGAAACGCCGTCGAACGTGGCGAGCGTAGGGTCGTCCGAGACGCTGAGAAAGGTGGGTAGAATCTGTTTGCCGAGGAGCTTGGTGAAGGTCTGACCCTCATCGTCGCCGCGCTGGCGCTGGCCTTCGAGACGGTGGCCCAGGACCTCGTGGAAGAAGACGGCGGACGCGCGGCCGCTGAGGATGGCCGGCCCGTTGAATGGCTCGGTCACCGGAGCTTCGCGGAGCGCCTCGAGATTCTTCGCCATGGCAATGGTCTTATCGGTAAGAGTCTTCTGGTCCGGAAGATGGGATACATCGTCGGCCTCGAAGGTCTCGGCGCGAAAAATATCCATACCATCGGCGGCGCGTGTGCGGGCAACAATCACCAGCCGGGCCACATGGCTCGGCGTCGCAACCTTCGCGCCCTCGGAGGAGACGAAGTAATCGGTCTCGGTGGCGGCCTCGAGCGCCACGTTGTTGAAGAAGACGTCGGGATATTGCTTGAACAAGCCGGAGAGCTCACGCAGGCGGTCCTGCCAGGCGGCGCGATCGACGACCAGAGCAGGAGGCGACGGAAGCAGCTCGGTCGCGGCCTTTTCGCTGGAGAAGTCGGCTGACCCATCCTCTTCTTTTGCACGAACCTGTTGCTCGGTCTTCACCTTCAGATAGCTGTCCAGCGCTTTGCCGTAGCCGCGGTTGGTAGCGAACCAAAGACTCCGCGCAAGGGCTTCGCCATCGTCGGTGAGGGGCAGCGGCACCGTGGTCAGAGCGCTGTTCCGATGATCGCCGTGCGTGTTGTCTTCGGCGGCAGTGCCGAGCCGGACCTGCACGTCGGCGATGCGGCGGCGGCTCTCGTTGGAGCCTGTGATGGCGCCGAACTGCGCTGCCATGGCGATGCGGTCGCTGTCGGAGACGGCGTAGCTAAGGAAGTACGGCTTGGGCTGCTCCACCCCAGCGGACACGCCCGCTGGGGACCCCGGTTGCTGGGTCGCGTCGGCGGCCGTGTTGCCAAGGGAGCCCATGGCGCGATGCAGCTCAGACTCCATGGCGTCGATCAGGATGGATGCCGGGGTCGGTTCGGGATTTTTTGTGGCCGCTGTCGCAATGTGGCTGACAGAGGTCATCGCCACCACTACCAGACCGGCGAAGCCTACGCCGGCAACTGCCGCTCTTTGTCTCTTCATGGGAACTGGAACTCGTTTCGCCTGCAAAATACGCCTGCTGCCGAGTGTATCGGAAGTGCTGCCGATCCGCGCGATGCGGTGCGGCTCTCGTTGCAGGTGTCTGACAATTGGACGAGCGAGTCGGATTTAAGTTGACCGAGTTGACAGGGACTAGCGCAAACCGTAGCGCCAGACAGTAAACCACACAGCCAGAGCGATGAACTGGGCGAGCAGGAGCGATTCCAGAAGTCCGAACGCTGCATCGCCCGTAGTGTGCCGGGCGAGAATCAAGAGGGCCGCGAGAGTGAGCGCTATGCCAACCAGCATCGCGTTCTTGCCATAGTGAGTTGGGGTAAGCGAGACCGGACGCCCGGCGGGGAGGCGGCTGGCCAACCGGGCGGCGAAGTCCCCGGGAATTTGTGGTTCGGGTGCAGCTTCAAGGGCGCGGACAATGCGCTGGTCGAGATGCTCCGTTGCATGCTCCATTGCGGATTGCGACAGGTCTTCCGGGTTCAATGATTCGTGCATGTCGCTCTCCTCTCTTGTGTTTGACGCTGCTGAAGGGCTTCCCGTAACTTTTTGCGGCCGCGGTGCAGATGGGTTCGTATGGTTCCGATGGGCATACCGAGGGAGTAGGCAATCTGCTCGTAGGTACGCTCTTCCTGATGATAGAGGACGAGGATGGTCCGCTCGACCTGGCTGAGCTGCTGGAGGTGCTCTTCGACCGACTGCTGAAACTCGCGCTCCTCTATCTGTTGCTCGGCGTTGCGATCAGGATGAGCAAGACGCTCCTCCCAGCCGGAGGTGTCGTCCGAGAGGGAGACGTGCGTCCGGTCGTCGCGACGGCGGCGCTTCCACTCGTCCTGGGCAACGTTGACCGCGATGCGATAAAGGTAGGTAGTGATCAGGGCTTCGCCGCGAAAGCTGGGCAGCGCACGATAGAGCCGGAGAAAGACGTCCTGGGCGAGGTCGTCGAGGTGCTCCCGGCTGCCGGTGAGGCGCAGGAGGGTGCGGAAGACCATCTCCTGATGGTCGCGTACCACTTGCTCGAAGCTGAGATCAGTTTGCAAGCAGAGTCAGACCTCAAGCGGGGTTAGACCACAGAGTGCGCCTAAAGTTTCACGGGTGCCAGTGAAACTTTCCAGGGGTGAGGCGGTCTAACGCGGGCAGAAAGAGGAGGTAGTGTTATGAACAATTTTGCGTTTAGTCCGTTTATTGTGCCCGTAGCAGGTTGTCTCGTTGCTATTGTCGCGATCGTTTCAGGCATCTGGCTGGATGGCCACAAGCGCCGCATGAAGTCGGAAGAACGCATCGCGATGATTGCGCGCGGGGTGCCGCTGGCAGAGATTGAAAAGATGCTTGGCCCAGGCGACGAGGAGAAGCCGGCCGTCAAAGATCCCCTGCGTAGCCTGGGCAACGCGCGCCGTGCCGGTATCGTTCTGGTCTCTGTGGGTGCCGGGTTGATTCTGTTCTTTCTAGTGTTGACAGCGATCTTGCAGGTCCGCGAGGTGCTGGCGGGAGCTGCAGCGGGGCTCATTCCATTGGCCATCGGTGTCGGTTTTTTTATTGACTACAACCTGCAGAAGCGCGAGCTGTCGCGCTTCGGGTTGGAGGTGGGAGCGGAGTCGCCCTCAGGTCCTCTGCATCGTTAGTGCCATGGAGGTTTTTGCTAGTAGTGCCGGTTGAACTTCCATAGGATTGCTGATAGTGAGTTGGGTTGACACCATGAGGCGAAGTTTCCGGAAATCGGACTTCACGGGAATCATCACCAAAGATTTAGGGCGTTCAACTCAGATCGAGGAAGCCCCGTGACGGCCTGAGCAATCAAAAAACATTTACATCCGTATGAAGGGCTAATTTCCAGCGCAACTCGATTCTCCATCCTCAATGGCTCCAGCTTGTCGCTTGCATGTTTCTCTCCGAGCGGTCCTGCCGCAACAGAAAGCCCTCTAAGGAACCCATCGTGGAACTTGTTGTACGCGCTCATACTTAGATCGTCACTCATGGCAAGGACTTCTACAAGCGACTGACCACCATTCTTCGAAAACGGCATGCATAGAGATGAGTCGTATCGGCGAACACAAGAAGACGCGCCGATCCGCGTAGGCAAGCGAGTCGGCGCGATGCAAGTTCCTTCAATCGTTCCTCACAAGACGTAACTTAGGCAGCATCGGCCTAGGCGGCCATTCTTTTTTCCACTCTGGCCTCAACGACCTTGCGGATCAGGCGCCGATTCCGTTCAACAAACGCGAGTTTATCGGCCAGGCAGCTCTCAAGCAGTACGCCGACGCCATAGTGGCCGGTCAGATCGGCTGTCGCGATCAAAGCCACGTACTCGGCAATACGAAGGTGGGTCAAGTGGTTGGCTTTTACCAGAATGAACAGGGCCTTTGCTGCCGGGTTTTGCATCTCGGCAAGTTCCTTGCGAAAGTCCTCGATAAAGATTTCCTGGAGGCGCGAAGTACCCTTTATGGGCTCCTCGCCGATGAGCTTGAAACATTGGTCCTGGGTGGCAAGAACTTTCTCGGCGATGAAAGCCCGTGCTTCCAAGGCCTCCTTTACGTCGGGATCTCCCGCGAGCTGGCTGAGTTCCTGATAAAACTTTGTGCTACGCTCTGTGCCTTGCCGGAGGTCGCTAAGTAGCCGGATAAAAAGTTCTTTCGGGTTCTGAACAGGCATGATTCTTCTCCTTTTTGCGGTTGTACTTGCGTTGCGTTTTGATGCCCGCGATCAAGTCATCGAATTGATCCTGGAGCATCCCTACTTGCTGGACTTTGAGCGCATCCTGACGACGAGCAAAATTGCAACCAGAAGCACGGCCAAACCGACCCAAAGGAGGTAGTTTGACTTTTCCGGAGCCGGTTCGGCAGGAGCAGCTGGTTGTTCCGTCTCGGGCGGGACAGGAGTGGGCTCTCCTGCGGCAACGAGCAAAGGAGCATCGGGTGGTGGAGAGGGGGGTATCGTGCCAGTCACAGGCTGTGGCTGCGTCGCGACCTCCGTCGGAGCCGCAGCGGGCGCCTCACCCTTTTGCGGCGCTGGGGTCGCAGGAGGTGTGGCGCCAGTTACTCTCTGTCGCACGGATGAAACCACCGACGGAACCTCCACGATCTTCGTCGCGGAGACCTTCATACCCTTCCTCAAGGCAAAAGCGTCGACCATTTGGCCGTCGACGTTGAATTTCTGGTCCTTAGGGATATTGAACTGCTGGTTTGTGTTGTCTTCGAGTGTGAGGATCACCGACGTTGGTGGAGTGACATGCCAGACCTTGCCTGTCACGGTCTGGATTGTGGTGACGATCATAGGAGTAGTTGTGGTAATGATCGTGCGCTGGAGCATCATGCCCGGCTTCAAGTCGTGGATGCTAAGCTGTTTCCCGTCAACCGTGGCTCTGGCAGACTCAGGGATATCCGGAAAATGCCGGAAAGTGCCATCTTGCATTTTCACGATCAAATCATTACCGTCCACAGCGTAAACTTCGCCGCGGTTGACCGTAACGGTGTGGCTGCTCTCGCCCGGTGTTGTCGCAGTTGTCGTCTGGACCTGCGCGCCGGTTTGAACAGCAAATGCTAGACCGAGTGTTCCGGTAGCGAACAAGAGTCCCCTCTTAATCCATCTGGCACCGAGCTTCATGGTCTATCCTCCGTGAACTCAATTTCTGGGACCAACCTCGAATATGTACTTAACTCCACGCAGTGCCTGCATGTCGACTGGGGAAATGCCTAGTCAGTCCTAACGAAATATTAATAATTGGGGTCGGGGGATCTGGACTTACATGGATGTCGGCAAACAGGAACTTAGCAAGCTGGCCGTTCAAGGAGGAGAGTAACTTCCGTATAGCCCGTCACTCGGGGGCAATCCAAAACCTTTGTGAATTGGCGTGGCAACATCGACTCAGATCTTACTTGCCAAGTTGCGCGACGGCTGCGCGTAATGTGGCGCTGGAGATATGAAGCAGTCCCACGTAGGGCGAGTACATATCCATGATCAAGAGGATTGCGCTGGAAACCGCAAGCGCGGAGACAAAATAGCTGGCGGCGACGGTGAGGTTGGCAGGTGCGAAGAGGCCGAAGCTGACGAAGGTCGTGGTGAGCCACAGAATCAGCACGACCAGCATCGGCACGGAGACCGGTTCGACTGTTTGTGCGTACATTAACCAGCGCGTTTGTCCGATAGCGATCGCGATCGTCAATGCCTGGGCCTTGAGCGAGCGCTGTGTTTCGTCCCTGGGCGAGAGCGCCTCTAACTTTTCGTAGAGAACTTCGCCGCCAGCCGACGGCGGCGCCAACCGCGAATGACCGGTATTGTCTTTCGACCAGGTCTGATCGAGAACGCGAGTCGCGGTGTTGCGCAGAACATCGCGCGCTTCTTTTGTCTCTGGCCCGTAATGGGACAGGACGCGGTCCAGCACGACGATCTTGCTGGACATGTCCGTCATTTCGTTGCGCTGTTGGTCGTAAGAAGACTTGGCGGAAGCAACCAGAAGGCCGAGGACAAGCGCTGCCATGGTCCCGACTAAGCCGGCCCCCATCCTTACAGCATCCTTCGTGTCAGCACTCAGGTGGGGCGGCGGTAGAACGCTGCGAAGAGCGAGGCCCAGCATCGCGCCTCCAAAAACGCACACAAAAGTGATCGAGCTGACTGTCAGAGAACTCATGATCGGGGACTCGTTGAGGCCGGGGCACTATGCGTACGGGGAGGGGATGAGAATGCCATGTCCTCTCCAGCAAGAATAAACGCATTTTGCATCGAGCTGACCGTTCAACTGCTGAGTGGTCGGCGATTCGGAAGTGATCTCAGCAAGGAAGTCTTGGTTCATGGCTTCGGAGTTCCCCAAAAACGTCGTTTTCTGCAATTCAAAATGACCCCTCGTTGTTTTTTTGCGCTCTTGCGTAGAATCGTGCACACTGGCTTCACGGTCTGTGGAGCTTTTGATTGTTAAGGTTTCGTACTGCTTTGCTCTTGCTGGTCGCTCTCCTCGCGCTGGTGACGATGTGTTGGTGGGCGCAGAGAACCACCCCGACCGAGGCGCTGGCCCTGCGGCAGGCTGCGGCGGATCCAACGGCCTACACGCTCCCCCCTGACAAACTGAAGCCGGCCCAGGAGCTGTTTCGGGCGCGGACGGCCCTGCATTTTGCGGGTGAGGGGTGGGGAATCTTGCAGTTCGTGCTGCTGCTTGCGCTGGGCGTGCCGGCACGGATGCGGAATGTTGCCGAAAACCTGACGAAGAATCTATGGGGGCAATGCTTTGTCTTTGTGTTTCTCTTTCTGCTGGCGATTACGCTGCTCGATGTTCCGCTGCGGATCTATGGGCATCACATCTCGCTGGCGTATGGCCTGTCCGTGCAGGGGTGGGGTAGTTGGGCCTGGGATCTGGCGAAGGGTTTTCTGCTGACGTGGTCCGTAGCATCGCTGCTGGTGATGGTGCTGTTCTGGGTGATTCGAACGTCGCCGAAGCACTGGTGGTTCTGGTTCTGGATCCCGACGATGGTGGGAGTGCTGTTCGGAGTCTTCATCTCGCCGGTGTTGGTCGATCCACTGTTCAACAAGTTTGAGCCGCTCCAAGAGCACAACCCGGCGTTGGTAGAGCAGCTGGAGAAAGTCGTCGTCCGAAGCGGCGTAAGCTTGCCTCCGGACAGAATGTTCTTCATGCAGGCGAGCCAGAAGGTGACCAGCCTGAATGCCTATGTAACCGGATTCGGACCTTCGAAGCGGCTGGTGCTATGGGACACGACGATCGCGTCGTCAACTCCGGACGAGTTATCCGGCATCTTCGGCCATGAACTTGGCCATTACGCATTGCATCACATCGTGCGCGGTCTGCTGTTTACAGCTGTGCTGTTATTGATCGCATTCTTTCTGGGGCAGAAGATAACGCAGCGTCTGCTCAGCCGTTACGGCGCGCGGTGGCGAATTCGCTCGCAGAACGACTGGGCCTTCCTGGCGGTACTCGCGCTGGTGCTGAATGCACTAAACTTCCTCTCCGAACCAATCGATAACGCATTCAGCCGGTCGATCGAACATGCTGCCGATGTGTACGGGCAGGAGGCCATTCACGGCATCGTTGCCGACCCGCAAACCACGACACAGCGTGGGTTCCAGCGACTTGGCGAGGCCTCGCTCGACGATCCTGCGCCGCACCCCCTCGTGGACTTCTGGACCTCGAGCCATCCCTCAACGGCAGACCGTGCAGCGTTTGCCGCAGCTTACAACCCCTGGTCGGAGGGCCAGCATCCGAAGTACTTTTGATTATGAAGATTAAATCGAGCTCTACCACTTCTTCTTCCGACTGTCTGTTTTGCAAGATCGTATCCGGCGCCATACCGGCTAGCCGCGTGTACGAAGACGAATGCTGCATCGGCTTCCCCGACATCAATCCCCAAGCGCCGACACATCTTCTGATTATTCCCAGGCAGCACATTGTCTCCACCGCGAAGGCGTTGGCTGAAGATACTCCGTTGATCGGTCATATGATGGCGGCGGCGGCGGAGATTGCACGCAAAGAAAAGTTGGATCATGGTTACCGGATCGTTGTGAACACAGGCGACGATGGCGGCCAGACGGTCCACCATCTGCATCTGCATCTGCTCGGCGGCAGGCACATGAACTGGCCTCCCGGATAGTGCCTGAAGGACCCAATTCCCAAAATAGGAATCGCCAAAAATAAATCTCCAAAGTGTGGCATGTTTTTCGCGCCGGAAAAACGACCGTCAACAAGCCACAATTCACCACGAAACCACCACAAATTCACCATCAAAAAACCACGTTCAACCACCCCTTTTTGCCAAAACCCCCAGCAAAAACGCACAATTCCTCACTCAAAAATAAAAGGCCCGATAAAGTTTTCTTATCGGGCCTCCTATTCGAATTCAGCGTCGCGGGAGAAGCAACTCTACTGGTTGTAGTTTGGTTCTTCTTCCTCTTCCATGCCATAGCGCCGGAGCAGGTTGGGCAGATTCTGCGAGAAGGCAGCGCGCGGCATGACCGTATCACAACCCGCTTCAACAGCCTTGGCCTTCAGGTCTCCCTGCAAGTGCGACAGGAAACCGACGATGGAAGTGCTGCGCTTCAGCTTGGCCTTGAGCTTGGGAATCAGCGTAAGCGGCTTGGCGTTGGCGTTGTTGAGGTCGAAGACGATGAGGCCCGGACGATCCTCTTCCTCGCCGGTTGTGAGAGCGGAGATAGCCTCTTTCTCATTCTTGACGAAGGCCACCTTCACTCCGAGTTTGCGCGCGGTCTCCTGAATCTTTGCGATAAAGAAGAGATCTTCGATGAAAAAGAAGATCTTGGTGGGCGCGTCCTCAGGAATGGGAATGGGGCGGCCCTGTGAGTAATCGATGGGCTGGGAGTCGCTCTGATAGCTGCGTCCCCCGCCATGGCCGTTGCTGCGACCTTGGTAGTTGCCGTTATGCGACTCGATCGTGGAGGGCGGGGTGTCGGCGAAGTTTCCGTTGACGGCGCGATAGCTGTGGTCCATGGGACCGACGAAGCTGCGTGGGCCACGTTGCTGCTTGCCGCCACCGCCCTTGCGTTTGAAGCCGCCGCTGTTGTTGCCCGGCTGATGCGTGTCGCGGTCGCGGAATCCGCCGCCACTGTTGCTGAAGCCTCCATTGCTTCCGCTGGCGACGTTGCCGGGATTGTCTGAAGAGCGCTGACGGTCGCGGTCGCGAAACTTCTTCTTCCATCGTTTGCCGCCACCGGAGGAGTTGTTCTGCTGCTGCCCGGCGCCTGCCTGGAAGCTCTGTGGCTGGGATGTCTGAGGGACAGCTGAACCCTGAATGGACGCGATGGGCTGGTCACTTCCGCCAGCTTGTGCGTTTTGGGGGGCGTCGGAGGACCCTTTGTTCTTGCGCTTGCGGCGGCGGCGGCGGCTGCTTTTAGACTGCCCCATGCCATGCTGCACGTTCTGCGGCGTGAATTGAGCCTCCCCGTCCTGCTGGCCGGGTGACATGGTCGAACCCTGGTGGGACTCCACCTCGGGTACATTCTGCTCTGAAGTCATGCTTCCACTTCCTATTGCTTTAGATCGCAATTAGCGGTTCACTCTCCCACGGCGCAATGGTCTCTTCGTCCCCATGGAGACCATGGAGGATGAACCAAACCGGTATTGCAGCGTCGGATGAAACGGTCTCAAGTTGTACTCGAACGGACGTCTTCTATTGCTATTCGGCTGCGATCGAACCAGTAATCTACCGGCTACGCGCAGCCCGGAACGCCTGACAGCGGCGGACCTTTTAATTTTCACCCTCTACCTGTTTGCGACAGAGTCCGATAAATTCGGTCACTGTAATCCTGTGCCTTTGCCGCCAAACCTGCCTAACGAGGAATTTTCTGGCAGCCACACAGCTATCGGCACCCACAGCCGGTTCACAAGGCAATTCTTAGAGTACGCGCAAAGAGAGCAATTGGCAAGAACTCTCTTCTACGACTTCCCGGTTAGTCCATAAATGCGATGCTTTTTTAGAGAGGAAGAGCCGCTTTGATTAAGCAGAAAGGCCGCTTCGTCGGAAGCGGCCTTTCTGTTCTGATGGCCAGTCACTGGCCTCCTGAAAACTCCTCCAATGAGGAAAGTAGAACTTCCGGGCTGGCTACACCATCGCTTGGATGCAGCATCTTTTTCGAGCCGGTGGAATATTGACGACACAGTCCGGATCTCTGCCAGCGTGCTGTCCTTCGATAACAAGCAATTCGATCGCCAAATGATCTAGGAGCTTCTCGGCTGAAATCCAGTCAATGCCCGACGCTGGGTTTAAAAAACAGGAGACTTTAAGGGAAGCGCTCCGTAATTCGGGAGGTGCGCCAATGGAATTGACCCTTGGCGACCGGGGTCCTATAATCTGAATGTTCCGGCAGCTCTCTCGTTTGCTGCCGATTTGCCTGTAGGGGAATCGGGTGGATCGAGCTATATGGTAGGCGTGCCTTGTGAAGAGTGCGCCCGTCAAAGGATATGCAGGGAATGGCTGAGAAGGCACGCGATGGTGCGCCAAAGGCCGGATAGGTCAGGATAATCCCCGAAGGAGTACCACACACCGCATGAATCGTAACGTTGCACTTGTCACCGCCCTTGCTGCGGGAATGACGTCCGCTGCTGGGGTGGCCCAGACTGCTGGTTCACCATCGGCCACCACCGCACCCTCTACTGCCTCCGCCGCTACGCCTGCCGCAGCACATGCTCCAGCTCTCCAGGTAGTTCCGGCAAAGATTGCTGTCATCGAATTTGCGCAGGTTACTGCCGCGACAAACGAAGGCCAACGGGCGCTTCAGGCGTTGCAGAAGAAGTATGAGCCGCAGAAGAATCAGCTACAGGCTTTGCAGACTGAGATCGAATCGCTATCCAAGCAACTGCAGAGTGCACCGGCAACGATGAGCGATGAAGAACGGGCCTCCCGGGCAAGGACGATCGACACGAAGCAGAAGCAGTTACAGCGCGATGGCGATGACGCGACGGCTGCTTTCAATGCCGAACTGCAGGATACTCTCGGCGTCGTTGAGAAGAAGCTTGGGCCAATTGTGATCAAATACGTGCAGGACAACGGCTACACAATGCTGTTGGATAACTCGGGTCAGCAGGGCGGCCTTTCTGTACTTTGGCTCCAGCCGGGCACAACCGACATCTCGCAGGCTATTGTGGATGCCTACAATACCTCTTCGGGAGTTGCGGCGCCTGCTGTGCCTTCGGCGCCATCGGCGGCGCGTCCACGTCCGACTACGCCGACACCTACGAAACCACCAGCGCCAAAGCAGTAAAGAGTTGCGCATTCGCCGTATGTTTGACTGCAATGAACTATATGCATGCAAGCCCCTTATGCCGAGGGAATCGCATAAGCAATGCTGGGCGCAAAGCAAAACAATTTGAGCTGTAACGATCTCTTGAAGGAGTACCACAGACCGTATGAATCGCACACTTATTCTTGTCTCCGCACTTGGCGCGGGATTGATGACTACAGCCGGGATGGCGCAGACACCTGCAGCCTCGGCTCCGCCTGCAACTGAGCCGGCCGCTGCATCAGCTCCGGTCACGCCGCAAGCCATTCCGGCAAAGATTGCATTGGTTGCCTTCGAGCAGGCTGTCTTCGCGACGAATGAAGGCCAGAAGGCCGTGCAGGATATTCAAACGAAGTACAAGCCAAAGAAGGATCAGATCGATACCTTGTCCCACGAGGTCGATTCGCTGAAGAAGCAGCTTCAGAGCGCACCGGCTACGCTGTCCGATGCAGATCGTGCCGCTAAGATGAAGGAGATCGACGCCAAAGAAAAACGCCTGACCCATGACGCCGAGGATGCACAAACTGCTTACAATACCGATTTGCAGGAAGCCTATGGCAAGGTCGCGGCAAAGGTCTCAACTACGTTGAAGAAGTACGTCAGCGACAACGGTTATACGCTGCTTCTCGATGTCAGCAGCCAGCAGAGCAACGTCATGTGGGCGAATCAGAGCACCGATGTGACGCAGGCTGTGGTGACCGCATACAACACCTCATCCGGGGTTGCAGCGCCGGTGCCGTCTGCACCATCAGCACCTGCAGCGGCTCGCCCTCATCCGACAACGACGACTCCGAAGCCAGCCCCACCGAAGCAATAGCTTCGGTCACGCTATTTCTGCCTGATCAGGGAAGGGGAGGCTCGAGTCTCTTCTTCTCTTCTGGTGTTCCTCCGGTAGTGTTCGATTCGACCCTGGCGCTGTGGAAAAACTTGTGGATCGCCGGTCACAAGAAAGCGTCAAGAGCGGCTGATTGCTGATTTTCCTTCGATAGGTCCATAAGATATGAACGGCCTAACTGATTGCAAATGATGGAGTTGGTATGGAGGAACCTACCTTTTTCTCCCGCTTTTTGGCTCGCTGCCCTCAAGTATAGCTGTTTCAAGGGTTTCCACAGATCAGGGTTACTACCAGGTTACAATTTTGTGTTCCGAACCATAGGAAAGGTGCGGGATAGGAGCGCGACGCCTCGATCTGTTACATCTGCGTCCCTAAAATTCCGATGATTACTCCTCGCCCACTTTGAGGACTGCAAGGAAGGCCTCCTGCGGGATGTCGACCTTGCCGATCCGCTTCATGCGCTTTTTGCCTTCCTTCTGCTTTTCGAGGAGTTTGCGTTTCCGGCTGATATCTCCGCCGTAGCACTTGGCGATGACATTTTTGCGGATGGCGGTTACGGTTTCACGAGCAATGATTTTGCTACCGATCGCTGCCTGAATGGCGACCTCGAACATCTGCCGCGGGATGAGTTCGCGCATCTTGGAGACGAGCGCCTTGCCACGGTCGTAGGCGAAGTCGCGATGCACGATGATGGAGAGGGCGTCGACGGGATCGCCGCCGATGAGGATGTCCATCTTAACCATGGGAGAGATCCAGGTGCCTGCGAGAACGTAATCGAGTGAGGCGTAACCGCGAGAGACAGATTTGAGGCGGTCGTAGAAATCGAGAACGATCTCATTGAGGGGAAGCTCGTAGGTGAGCATGACTCGCGTCTCGCTGACGTACTCGAAGTTTTTCTGGCGACCGCGCTTATCTTCGACGAGTTTGAGGATTCCACCGACATATTCTTCGTTGGTGAGGATCTTGGCGATGATGACCGGTTCTTCGACGCTCTCTATCTCGGAGGGGTCAGGCCAGCGTGAGGGATTGTCTACTTCGATGACGGAGCCATCGGTGAGCGTGATCTTGTAGCGAACGCCGGGCGCAGTGGTGATGAGATCCAGGTTGTACTCGCGCTCGAGGCGCTCCTGAATAATTTCGAGATGGAGCAGACCGAGGAAGCCGCAACGGAAGCCGAAGCCAAGGGCGACGGAAGACTCGGGTTCGAAGGAGAAAGACGCATCGTTGAGGCGGAGCTTTTCAAGGGCGTCGCGGAGCATGGCGTGCTCATGCGAGTCGACGGTGTATAGGCCAGCGAAGACCATGCTCTTGATGTCTTCGAAGCCGGGAAGGGCCTCCGCGCAAGGATTGTCGACGGAGGTAATGGTGTCGCCAACTTTGGTATCGGCTACATTCTTAATCGTTGCAACAAAGAAGCCTACTTCGCCCGCCGTGAGCTCGGTGATTGCGACGGGTTTCGGGGTCATCACACCCATACTTTCGACGTCAAAGATCTTGCCGTTGGACATCACTTTGATCTTCATGCCCTGACGCAGTTTGCCGTTGACGATGCGGGCGAGGACGATGACTCCTCTATAGGGATCGAACCAACTGTCGAAGATGAGGGCTTGGAGCGGAGCTTCGGGATCGCCTTCCGGAGGCGGCAGCAGTGTGACGACGGCTTCGAGGATCTCGGCCACGTTGAGACCGGTCTTGGCGCTGACAGCGATGGCGTCGTCGGCTGGGAGACCGACAGATTTTTCGATCATCTCTTTGGTGCGCTCTATGTCGGCGCTGGGGAGATCGATTTTATTGATGATGGGAATGATTTCGAGGCCGTTCGAGATGGCGAGGTACGCGTTGGCTAGGGTCTGGGCTTCAACACCCTGTGAGGCATCGACGACCAGAAGGGCGCCTTCGCAGGACGCAAGGGAGCGTGAGACTTCGTAGGAGAAATCGACGTGGCCGGGCGTGTCAATCAGGTTCAACTGGTAGGTATCGCCATCATGCGCCTTGTACATCATGCGGACGGTGTGGGCCTTGATAGTAATGCCGCGTTCGCGCTCGAGATCCATAGCGTCGAGCACCTGGGCCTGCATCTCGCGGGCGGTCAGCGATCCGGTCAGCTCGAGGAGCCGGTCAGAGAGAGTGGACTTGCCGTGGTCAATATGCGCGATGATCGCGAAGTTGCGGATGTGACTTGGATCCATTTTATAGCTGGGTGGCCTCAGTATTCATGTTAACACTCGCGGAGGACGGGAGGCGGCGTGCCGCGCGGAAAGCGTCGAATCGAAAATCAGCATCCAAATCGAGGCCACTACCGCAGTTGCATTTGCTTCGCAAAGCTATCGGGGGCGAGAACAGTAGATGTTTCGATTCGCTATCGATCTTTTGATTCTGCTGTTGCCGGTGAGCGAGTGGACTGAATGATCGCGGCGTGTTGCCATCGTATCTACGCAGCGATGGTTAGGCAGGGGTACTCGCGCCGATGCCGGCGAACGATGGTGTGATAGCGCATTTGCGGGTCGCGCGTCATACAATGAGCAGGACGATGGCTGGATTACCTTTAGGGAAGAACGTGCGGCGGTGGGCACTGGTGGTGAGTTGTGCACCATTGGTCATGCTCGCCGGTTGTCCGCAGGAGAAGACCGCCGCGCCCGGCAAAGCTCCGGCACAGGCGACAGCTCCTGCGATTGCAGCTGGGCCAACTAAAGGGAGTGCAGGGCAGAACAGCCAAGCAGTCGTGCCTCCGGCGCAGGCAGCCGATGCTGCAGCCAGGGCTGCCAAAGTGCAGCAACTGATCAACAATGCGGAGGCGGCGTATCGCAGCGGCGTGGATAACTATCGCTCGGGGCATCTGGATGCGGCGCGCCAGGATTTTGACTCTGCGGTGGATTTGATGCTGACCAGCGGGATGGATTTGAAGACGGAACCGCAGTTGGCCGATGAGTTTGATCATTTGTTGAGTGCGGTGAACTCGCTGGAGATGGCGGCCCTGAAGCAAGGCAATGGATTTTCGCCGGTGCTCGAAGCCGCGCCTCTGGATGCTGCGAATGAGGTTACCTTTCCGGCGAACGCTGCATTGACGGCAAAGGTGACAGCCGAGTTGAAGACGACACAGTCCGACTTTCCATTGGTGGTGAATGACTACGTGGCAGGATTCATCAGCTACTTCTCGAATTCTTCTACTGGTCACGCGCATCTGCTGCGTTCACTCGAGCGGGCTGGAAAGTACAAGGAGATGATTTTGAAGAACCTGCGCGACCAGGGTGTGCCGCAGGATTTGATCTATCTCGCGGTTGCGGAGTCGGGGTTTCAACCCCAGGCGCTAAACGCGCGCTCGGGGGCGGGAGGCATGTGGCAGTTTATGCCGACGGGCGCGTATGGCCTGGCGCGCAATGGGTGGTTCGATGAACGGTTCGATCCGCAGAAATCTTCGATCGCCTATGCGAAGTACATGAAGACGTTGTACAACCAATTCGGCGATTGGTATCTAGCCATGGCGGCGTACGACTGGGGTCCGGGCAACGTGCAACGGGCGGTGATGCGGACCGGCTATGCCGACTTCTGGGAGCTGTACCGGCGCAACGTTCTCCCGGGAGAGACGAAGAATTATGTGCCGGGGATCATCGCAGCGATCATCATGGCGAAGAACCCGGAGCAATATGGGTTGGATAAAGTTGTGCCTGATGCGCCGGTGGTATCCGATACCGTGACGGTGGACTATGCGATTGATCTTCGCCTCGTAGCCGACCTAACTAACTCATCGTTGCTTGAGACCGTTGCGTTGAATCCCAGCCTGTTGCGGATGACGACCCCGCGCGATATGTCATTTGACCTGCACATCCCCGTGGGCACGCTTGATGTATTTGCAACGCGTATCAAAGACATTCCCGAGGACAAGCGCGCCAGTTGGCGCTTTCATGTCGTACGTAGCGGGGAGACCCTCGATGGTATCGCTACCGCTCTACATGCTCATGTAAGTGATATCGCGAGGACAAACGGATTGAAAGTGGATGATGGAGTAGACACAGGAGATGAGCTCGTCATTCCCATTGCAGGGGCAAGCGCCGGTCCGCAGCGGTATGCGGTGCGTCGCGGCGACACGCTGATTACGGTTGCCGATCGTTTTGGAGTCTCGGTGGAGGAGCTGCGGCGATGGAATCATTTGTCGTCAAACGTTGTGAAGCCGGGGAGCTCGCTCGCAGTGGTAGCACCGGTGAAGCTGGCACCGGTTACGCATGTGCGCAAGGCGGCGCGAGGCAAGAAAAGCTCTCATGTCGCGGCAGTCCCTGTTCATGCGGCTTCATCGAACACTGGCGCGAAACATATATCTTCAAAATCGAATTCTTCTTCAAGGGCAACGAAAAAAAGTCTGGCTACACCGAAGCAAACATCGACATCCAAAACGAAATGAAACGCTGCCCGACAAGCTACCCCATGAAAAAGATTGCTTGCCTTCGGTGGCGCTTGGATGCATCCTGTTGCTAGAATCTCGTGCCAGGATGTAACGATGTTTTTCTCTTGCATCGTCCTGTAAGACAATAGCAAAGAGCGGTGGGAAGAACAAAGCAGTGAGGGGAAATGACGATGATGTTCGACGACACGATCAAGCTTTACGCAACCCCAGCAGATGACGACCAACACTACGGCGATGAAGCTGAAGACGACCACGACGATCTGCGCCAACGCTTCGGGGACGACGACGAAGAAGAAGAGGTGACGATGACCTCGGACGACGATGAAGAGGTTGACAAAGGCGAGAATGAAACGCTGCAAGGAACGCACGCTGAGGATGCAACGATCTTCACGCTGCCTCCATCGCCTGTAACAGGCTATGAGCCGGCAACCAAGCCGTCTGAGTTGCCGGTGATGAGCAGCGCCTCGACGAGCGTTGCGAGACCCGTCAAATCAGCAGCCAAGAAGGTGGCTTCTCCGGTGAAGAAGGCTACTCCGGCTAAGAAGGTGACGCCAATGAAATCGAGCGCGAAGAAGGCTAAGCCTGCAAGCAAGCCCGCCGCGAAGAAGGCAGTCGCTAAGAAAGCGGCCGCGAAGAAGACGGCCACCAAAAAGATTGTTGCGAAAAGGGTTATGGCGGGGAAGGCTGCCACATCGAAATCTGCCGCGAAGAAGGTTAGTGCTCGTCGCGGTGGTAAGGCCACTCCTAAAAAAGTAGCCGCAAAAAAGAGCACTAAAAAATCAATGAAGAGAGGTATTACATTGGCAACTAAGAAAGCAGCAAAAAAGGCAGTGAAGAAGGCCGTCAAGAAGGCAATCGTGAAGAAAGCCGTCAAGCGGGCAATCGTCAAGAAGGCAATCAAGCGGGCAATCGTCAAGAAGGCAATCGCCAAGAAGATCGCTTCAAAGAAGTCCTAAGCATTAACGGTACCCAGGCAAGCAAATAGGCCCGGACTCCTCAATTGAGAGCCCGGGCCTTTTTGCGTCTGCGGGTATGGATTTATTTTTTGTTGGCGGCGATTTCTGCCAGGACGTCGGTGCTGTGGACGTTGGGATCGACCTTCTCCCAGACCTTGACGATCTTGCCGGAGGGCGAGATGAGGAAGGTGTCGCGGGCGGCGTACTTCATATCGCCGTGGGTCATAAGCGGGACACCGTAGGCGTCGACGACCTTATGGTCGGGGTCGGCGAGGAGTTTGAAGCTGAAGGTGTCTTTGGAGCACCATGCCTTGTGGCCTTCGACGGTATCGAGGCTGACGCCGAGTACAACTGCGTTCAGGGCATCGTACTTGGCCATGTCACGCTGGAAGTTGTGGGCCTCGATGGTGCAGCCCTGGGTCTGGTCCTTGGGGTAGAAGTAGAGGACGACCCACTTGCCCTTGTAGTCGGAGAGGCTGACGGGCTTGTCTTCCTGCGAGGGCAGGGTGAAGTTGGGCGCTGCAGTTCCAGCCTGTGCTACGTCTGCCGCGGCCGCTGCATGGGCCTTGATGCCGTAGCCGCATGCTGAAACTACGCCGATGATTACTGCGATCCAAACTGCTTTGCGCATGGTGTTTTCCTTTTGGTGAGTCTTTTGTGTAAGACGGGTGTAAGCCGCATAAGATGCAGACCTTAGTGGGTCGCGCTGCAATTTTACTCTCTGCTCATGGGCGCTTCACAGGGCCGTGACAATATCTTTACAACTCCGCTGCCCCGATGGATTCAACCAGCAAAGATGGCGATGCCGGCCTGGTCTGCGGCGGTGATGACGGCTGCTGGGTCGAAGAGAAGCGTCTTGCCTGCTTCGACGGCGAGGCAGGTTGCCCCTGCGGACTGCATGACGCGAATCGTCGCGACACCGATGACGGGAACATCGAAGCGCATGTCCTGATTGGGCTTGGCTACTTTGACGACGGTGAGGGAGCGGCTTAAGGTCGTCGGGAGGTTGGTGCCGGCGGCTATGTCCGGAGTGCGGAAGAGCTCGCCGGCGCGGGCGATGGTGGCGTCGGTGCCTTCCATGGCCTCGACGGCGACGCAGGCCTGGGCGGCGATGACGACGGTCTGGCCAAGGTCGTAAGTGGCGATGGCCTGGGCGACGGTGCGGCCGTAGGCGATGTCCTTCTGCTCTTCTTCGTCGGGTGCGCGCTGAGTGAGAATGCCGGGTTTTGCGAGGAGGGGTTCGAGATAGGTGGTGGAGGAGATGAGCTCGATGCCCTCGTCGCCGAGAACCCTGGCGATGGCGCCGAGGAGCATATCGGTGTTGCGGGTGCGGAGGTTGAGGAGGAGCTTGGCGAGGCGCCAGTCGGGGCGGATGCTGGAGAATATTTGCTTGTGCTTGACCTGGCC
>Ga0210406_10001080_pt1 | contig 34751 bp, 33 predicted proteins | sample IncBWC30MmetaG_FD_155454 | JGI IMG/M metagenome (GOLD analysis project Ga0210406, IMG submission 155454) | Forest soil microbial communities from Barre Woods Harvard Forest LTER site, Petersham, Massachusetts, United States - Inc-BW-C-30-M | ecosystem: Environmental > Terrestrial > Soil >... | reverse complement strand
AGGGCGACCACACCCGCGTGGTGCAGATCAGCCATCGCTACGGCATGATCCTGTTCATCGCCTCCGAGGTGATGTTCTTTGTCGCCTGGTTCTGGGCCTTCTTCAATTCCGCGCTGTTCCCGGCTGATTCTGTTCATGCCGCGCGCGACGCGATCTTCGGCTGCGGCGCGGGCACCGCGATCGGCGCCTGCAACGTGCCGGGCACCTGGCCGCCGAAAGGCATCGAGACCTTCGATCCCTGGCACCTGCCGCTGTTGAACACGCTGCTGCTGCTGACCTCCGGCACCACGGTCACCTGGGCGCACCACGCGCTGCTCGAGGACAATCGTCGGGGCCTGAAATATGGCCTGATCCTCACGGTGCTGCTTGGCGCGACCTTCACCTGCGTGCAGGCCTATGAGTACAGCCACGCCGCCTTCTCCTTCGCCGGGAACATCTACGGCGCGACCTTCTTCATGGCGACCGGCTTCCACGGCTTCCATGTGCTGGTCGGCACGATCTTCCTGATCGTCTGCCTGGTGCGGGCCTATCTCGGCCATTTCACCCCGAAGCAGCATCTCGGTTTCGAATTCGCCGCCTGGTACTGGCATTTCGTCGACGTCGTGTGGCTGTTCCTGTTCGTCTGCATCTATGTCTGGGGGCATGGTGCGGAGACCATGGCTCACGGCGCGCACTGATTGGCGTCCATTGTGCTAAAAAGGGCGGCCGCGGGGCCGCCCTTTTCGTTTGAACCTCTCGCGAAAGGTGAGGGAACGCGTATGACCGACGATCCTTCTGCCACCGTCTATCAAACCGCACTTCGGGGGCTTGCCTGCAACTGCCCGCGCTGCGGCCAGGGCAAGCTCTACGCCGGCTTCCTGACGCTGGCGCCGCGCTGCGGGGCCTGCGGGCTCGATTATGCCTTCATCGACAGCGGCGATGGTCCTGCGATCTTCATCATCATGATTGCCGGCGCGATCGTGGTCGCGGCCGCGCTGATCGTCGAGGTGAAATATCAGCCGCCGTTCTGGCTGCATGCCGCGCTGTGGCTGCCTCTGATCCTGGCGACCACGCTGTGGCCGTTGCGGGCGATGAAGTCGCTTCTGATCGCGCTGCAATTCCATCACAAGGCCGCCGAAGGCCGGCTGATCGAGCGCGCGCCGAAATGAGCGAACAGGCGACGCGGCGGCGCGGCCGTTTCGGTTTCGGCCTGTTCACGCTTGCCATGGTGACCGTCTTTGTCAGCCTCGGGCTGTGGCAGTTGCAGCGCCGCGTCGAGAAACATGCGCTGATTGCGGCACTCACCGAGCGGCTCGCGACGGCGCCCAGCCCGCTCCCACAACCATCGCAATGGAGCGCGCTGACCGCGGGCAAGGACGAATTCCGGCGCGTCAGCTTCACCGCGACCTATCCGCATCTGCCTGATGCCATGGTCTACAGCGCGGGCTCCGCCGTGCGCGACGATATTTCCGGGCCGGGCACCTGGGCTTTCCTGCCCGCGCGCCTGCCGGGCGGCGAGACCGTCGTGATCAACACGGGCTTTGTCGCCAACACGATGCAGGACCGCGGCGTGCAGGACCGCGCAGTGGCGAAGCTTGTGACCGGCCAGCCGGTGACGCTGACCGGCTACATCCGCTTCCCCGAGACCGCGGGATGGCTGACGCCAGCCGAAAATCCGGACAAGCGACTCTGGTTCACCCGCGATCATCTCGCCATGGCGCACCGACTCGGCTGGGGCCAAGGAAACTCACAAGCAGGCTCGGAGATTGCGCCGTTCTACATCGATCTGGAGACGCCGGTGCCGGAAAACGGCATCCCGAAACCAGGTCCGCTCGACGTGCATCTGCCCGACGATCACATGCAATACGCCATCACCTGGTTCGCGCTCGCAGGCGCGGTCGCGATCGCGTTTGCCGTGTGGTGGCGAGGACGGCGGCGCACGCCGGCATTGCGCGCGTTTTGAGCCGGCCATTCAAGCCGCTGCATCCGGAATCGCAGGGAACGGCGTCCGGCGCATAGGAGCTTGCGGCTTGGGCGGATGTCGCAGGCTGTTCCAATCATTCTTGCCCGTGTAGACTTTCATCCTCAAAGGCCAGAATAAGGCCACCGCCCATATGGGGCGTAAGATGGGAGACACGGGGAACGAGTATGACGGAACTCCGATATTTCGCGCCGCGCACGCTCGACGAAGCGATCGGCGCCTTTGCGGCGGGCGGAAGCGCCGCGCGCATCCTGGCCGGCGGCACCGATCTTCTGGTGCAGATGCGTTCCGGCGCCGTGAAGCCGGGCCTGATCGTCGACATCAAGAAGATCGCCGAGATGACGGCCATCGAGGAGACCGCGGATGGCGGTTTTCGCATCGGCGCCGCCGTCACAGGGGCGGTGCTGGCCGAGCATCCGCGCTTCGGCAAGGTCTGGCCCGGCGTGCTTGAGGCCGTGAACCTGATCGGCTCCAAGCAGGTGCAGGGCCGCGCCTCGGCGGGTGGCAATCTCTGCAATGGCTCGCCCGCCGGCGACAGCGTGCCCGCGATGATCGCCGCCGGTGCCGTCGTCACCGTGCAGGGCCCGAACGGCCGCCGCGAGATGAGGGTGGAGGAGGTGCCGGCCGGCCCCGGCCGCACCAAGCTCAAGCCGGGCGAAATCCTGCTCAGCTTTACCTTGCCGCCGCGCCCTCCGGGCTCGGGCGATGCCTATTTGCGCATGATCCCGCGCACCGAGATGGACATTGCCGTGGTCGGGCTGGGCGTCGGCCTCACGTTGAAAGATGGCGTCTGCACCGCCGCCCGCGTGGGCTTGGGGGCCGTCGCGCCGACCGCGCTGTTGGTCGAGCCTGCTGCGCAAGCACTGATCGGCTCGAAGCTTGATGACGCCGCGCTCGAAAAAGCCGCGGCGGCCTGCCGCGCCGCCTGCCGTCCGATCGACGACAAGCGCGGCACCATCGTCTACCGCACCAAGGTCGCCGGCGTGCTCTTGAAGCGCACCGCCCGCGTCGCCGCAGAGCGCGCCCTGCAGAATCGAGGGAATTGAACCGTGGCCAAGCTGCATGTTTCCACCACCATCAATGGCGAGCCGATGGAGTTCCTCTGCGAGCCCAACGACACGATGCTCGACGCGTTGCGCGGGCCGCTTGGTCTGACCGGCTCGAAGGAGGGCTGTTCGTCCGGCGATTGCGGCGCCTGCTCGATCACGCTGAATGAGCGGCTGGTCTGCTCCTGCCTGATGCTCGCCGCCGAGGCCGAGGGCCAGGATCTCGGGACGATCGAAGGCATGGCCCAGGGCGAGAAGCTGCATCCGCTGCAGCAGAAATTTCTGGAAATGGCGGCGCTGCAGTGTGGCATCTGCACGTCCGGCATGCTGGTCGCCTCCGACGCGCTGTTGCGGAAGAATCCGCGGCCGAGCGAGGAGGAAGTCCGTTTCTGGCTCGCCGGCAATCTCTGCCGGTGCACCGGATACGACAAGATCGTCCGCGCGGTTCTGGAGACCGCGGCAGAGATGCGGGAGGCAGCACAATGAACATCGTCACCAACAACAAATGGATCGGCCAGCGCACCATTCGCCCCGATGGCGTGGACAAGGTGACCGGCCGCGCGGCCTTCGCCGCCGACACGGTTATGCCAGGCATGATCTGGGGCAAGGTCCTGCGCAGTCCGTATCCGCATGCGCGCATCAGATCGATCGACACATCGAAGGCGGAGGCGCTGGCGGGCGTGAAGGCGGTGGTCACGTCGCGCGACGTCGTCGATTTTCCGGTCGATAAATCGGTCATGCTCGGCATCCAGGACATGCGCTGGATGTGCCGCAACGTGATGGCGCGCGAGAAGGCGCTGTTCCCCGGCCATCCCGTCGCGGCCGTCGCCGCCACGTCGGAAGCGATCGCGGCAAAGGCCTGCGAGCTGATCGAGGTGGATTACGAGGTGCTGCCATGGGCGATCGAGATCGACGATGCGTTGAAGCCGGATGCGCCGATCCTGCATGAGTTCAACATGTTCGAGGGCAAGCCGTCGAACATCGCCGGCAAGCTCGAAATCAAGAAGGGCGATGTCGCGCAAGGGTTCAAGGAAGCCGACATCGTCATCGAGCGCAGCTTCACGACCCGTCCGGTGCATCAGGGCTATATCGAGCCGCACGCCTGCCTCGTCAGCGTGGCCGCCGACAACAAGACCACGATCTGGAGTTCGAGCCAGGGCCAGTTCATGGTGCGCGCGATGACCGCGCATCTGACGGGCATTCCGCAGAGCGACATCCGCGCCATTCCGGCGGAGATCGGCGGCGGCTTCGGCGGCAAGACCATCGTCTATCTCGAACCGCTCGCGACGCTTCTGGCGAAAAAATCCGGCCGTCCGGTGAAGATGGTGATGACTCGCGAGGAGGTGATGCGCGCGACCGGGCCGACATCAGGCTCGAAGAGCACGGTCAAGATCGGCGCCAAGAAGGACGGCACCATCGTCGCAGCCCAAGGCACGTTCTATCTGCAGGCCGGCGCGCTCCCGGGCTCGCCGATCCGCGGCGCGGTGGGCTGCAGCTTCTCGCCCTACGACATTCCGAACGTGCGGTCGGTCGGCTATGACGTGCTCTCCAACCGCTCCAAGGTTGCGGCCTATCGCGCGCCGGGTGCGCCGATCGGCGCCTTCGCCGTGGAGTGCGTGCTCGATGAGCTTGCCGAGGCGCTCAAGATGGACCCGCTGGAATTGCGGCTGAAGAACGCCGCCAAGCAGGGGACGAAAGCCGCGCATGGCCCGGTCTATCCGCGCATCGGCTATATCGAGACGCTGGAAGCCGCGAAGGCGCATCCGCACTACACCGCGCCGCTCGGCAATGGCGAAGGAAAGCCGCGAGGCAGGGGCATGGCATCCGGCTTCTGGTTCAACGCGGGCGGTGAATCGAGTGCGCAGGTCAATATCACCGAGGACGGCAATGTCGTGGTCACCACGGGCCATCCGGATATCGGCGGCTCGCGCGCCGCGATCGCCAATATCTGCGCCGAGCTGCTCGGCATCGACTATCGCCGCGTGTCGGTGCTGATCGGCGACACCGCGAGCGTCGGCTTCTCCAACCTCACGGGTGGCAGCCGCGTGCTGTTCGCGTCGGCGATGGTGGTGACGCAGTCGACGGAAAAGGTGATCACGACGCTGCGCGAGCGCGCCGCCAAGATCTGGGAGATCGATCCCGATGCGGTGAAATGGGAGAACGGCGCGGCGCACCCCGCGAGTCCCAACGCCGGTCAATTCGAGCCGCTGACGCTGGCCGAGCTTGCGGCCAAGGCGCCGCAGATGGGCGGGCCGATCGGTGCGGGCGTGCAGCTCAACACCGAAGGCGCGGAAGGCGGCTTCGGCACGCATGTCTGCGACGTCGAGGTGGATGTCGAGCTCGGCATCGTCCGCGTCATTCGTTACACGGCGGTGCAGGATGTCGGCCGCGCCATCCATCCAAGCTATGTTGAAGGACAGATGCAGGGCGGCGTCGCGCAAGGCATCGGCTGGGCGCTGAACGAGGAATATATCTACAACAAGGACGGCAAGGTCGATAACCCCGGCTTCCTCGACTATCGCATGCCGGTCTGCTCGGATCTGCCGATGCTCGATGCCGTGATGGTCGAGGTGCCGAACCCGAAGCACCCGCAAGGCGTCAAGGGCGTCGGCGAGGTGCCGCTGGTGCCGGTCATGGCCGCGGTCGCCAACGCCGTGCACAACGCGCTCGGCAAACGCTTCTACAGCCTACCGATGTCGCCGCCCAAGGTGACGGAGGTGTTGGAGGCAGCGGAGTGATGTTCGGCCGACCTCTCCCCGCTCGCGGGGAGAGGTCGGATTTTGCGCGCAGCGAAAAATCCGGGTGAGGGGGACTCTCCGCGAGTCCGAGTGCCCGGTTCGTCTCCTCACCCCAAGCCGTCGCTTCGCTTCGGCCGCGATCTCTCCCCGCAAGCGGGAAGAGAAGGACCAGCGGGCAGGGGGCATGTCCCTGCTCGGCAGAAAGGTAGCGGGAAATGAGCTTCTTTGAAAAAGGCCCCGTGCGCATTCATTTCGAGGAGGCCGGCTCCGGCTTCCCGTTGCTGCTGATCGCGGGCGGCGGCTTGAACTCGACGATCGCGGGCATCACCGGCAGCTATCCGCCCTTCAACGCGATGGAGGAATTCAAGGACGAGCACCGCTGCATTGCCTTCGACCTGCGCAATGCGAATCCGGGTCAATCCACCGGTCCGCTCGAGATCGACCGTCCCTGGGATTCCCTCACCGATGACCAACTTGGCCTGGTGGACCATTTGGGCATCGGCAAGTTCATGGTGCTGGGCTTCTGCATCGGCGGCCCCATGATCTGGAATCTGCTGAAGCGCGCGGCTGACCGCATCCCTGCCGCCGTGCTGGTCCAACCTTCGGGCTCGCGTCCTGAGTTGCGCGACTATTTCTACGACAACAACATGAAGGGCTGGGGTCCGGAGCTGGTCAAGCGCCGCGGCGACATCACGATGGACATGGTCGACAAATTCCTGACGAGGATGTATCGCACCGAGCCCGATTTCGTGTTCACGGTGACGCGCGATTTCGTGCGCCATTGCCAGACACCGGTGCTGATCCTCCCCGACGACATTCCGGCGCACCCTTATGCCGTTGCCATGGAAACGGCGATGCTCGCGCCGAAGGCCGAAGTGAGCATGTTCCCCTGGAAGGAGCCGAAAGAGCGGATTCCGCTCGCGGTGCGCCAGATCCGCTCTTTCCTCCGCGCGCACCGGCCGGTTGCTGCTTAGGCCGTGGTGCGGGCGTCTTACACGCGCCGGTCCGCGCCCTACCGCATCCGCACATAGGCGCGCTCGCCGCTTGGCGGGTGAAACCATACGTCGAGGGTCTCGCCGGACGAGGGATCGACAAAGCGCTCATTCGTCGGCTCCCAGTCCGGTCCCGGCGGGGCATCGAGAGGCTGGCGCTTGTAGCCGCCGCTTCGGAAAACGAACCAGACCAGTACGGCAAGCGCGATGACCGCGCCCCAGATGGCCAATACGATCACGACACAGGCTCGATCACCGCGGCCGTGCCATAGGCAACGATCTCGCTCATGGTGTTGCCGATCTCGGCGCTGTCGAACCGCATCATCAGAATGGCGTTCGCGCCCATCGCGCTCGCATTCTGCACCAGCCGGTCCAGCGCATGGCGGCGCGCTTCTTCCAGCATCTGCGTATATTCGTGGATCTCGCCTCCGACAATTGACCGAAGCCCCGCCATGAGGTTGCCGCCGAGACCTCTGCTACGAACGACGACACCGAAGCACTGTCCCAGCATTCGGACCGTCCGATGCCCGGTCACGTTCTCGGTCGTGACAATAATCAACTGCCCCTCCTATTTCCTCTATTTCCCATCGCGCACGGACCCTATCATGCATCCGGGCTTGCGAGACTCGGATCAGCGAAGCGTGATCAGCCTTACCGGCGCGCAAAATCGCCTGCGCGCGAAAACCAATTTCACGAGCTGCTTCAATCTGATTTGCCCCGTCCAGTCATGTCGGCAAAAAGATTCCGCTTTGCTTCAACCCCAAATCAGTGGCTTCCTTGCGCCATCCCGCACCCGCAAGAGGGGCGCTTCGCGATCGTCACGAACGTTGGGCGCGGGATGCGATGGACGCGATATCGCAGCAGACGAATGTTGGTATCGCGGACGGCGAAGTCGTGTGGTCCTGGCGCCCCGACGCTGGCGCTAAGTCCGCAAAGATGCTTCCGCATCTTGCGGGCGACGGTGGCAAAAGAGCCCGGTCACCGGGGAGATCACGTATAAGCCGTAAAACCATTGCGCAGGGAAGGCCGGACGATTTCGGCTGAACCTGTGGTTCTGCCGCGTGCTTTTTTGCTGCACGCGGACCATGGGTGCCAGCCGGCGCCCGCCTTCCCTGCGCCCTCTGATTCGATGAGGGCAGTTCGGATGAAAAACTCGGGCGCTCTTCGCCGCGAGAATGCGAACGCACACGCTCTTTGTTCTTTGAAAATTGAATCGGATTCGCTGCTCGGTCCACCTCGCCCCGCTTGCGGGGAGAGGTCGAAATTCGAGCAACGCTCGAATTTCGGGTGAGGGGGTCTCTCCGCGAATTCGGTGCGTGGAGGGTGCCCCTCACCCCACCCTCTCAGAGCGAGTTTTGCTCGTCTCGGCCCCGCAAGCGGGGCGAGGGAGGGCACCAGCCGTCGTCCCTCACTGGAGCGCTTTGGAGCGAAAGCCCGACCCGCAGTTGATAGCGGCGTGGGTACCGGTTCGCGTGGAAGAAAACGCGTCAAAACAAAAGACTAGACTAAAGCAAGTTAGTCTAGCGCCGCCATTCCAACTGATCGGGATTTCGATTCGATCGGGACGGAAAAGGCTCTAGCTCGCAATAACGGAGCGATCGGCTGTTTGAAATGTGAATCTGTATGGCTCGTCCCCAGCCGGACGAACCCGCCTCACTTCGTCGCCGAGAAGCGGCTGTCGAATGAGTTCGCCGGCACGATCGGCTGCGCACCGGCGACCAGACTGCCGGTCGGCTTCGGAGCGGCCGCCGATTCAGCCGGCGGCGTATCGGAAGAGGTCTGGGGCTGGGGCTTGAACGGCGGGCGGCTGGCCGCCTGCTTGGTCTCTGCAGGCTTGGTTGCGGCAACCTTCGGGGCCGAGACTTTGCTGTCGGCGGCTTTCGGCTTGGCGGCAGCCGCGGCTGGCGTGCTCGCCGTTGCGTCGGCGGAGCCGCCAATGCCGATCTTGCGGGCGAGGCTGGAGAAGAAGCCGTCCGACTGCTCAGCCGGCGTCGCGGAGGCCACGCGCGTTGTCGGCGCCGCTGCGGGGGCCGCGGCAGGAGCGGGCGCGGCGGCCGTATCATCCGTGACGGGCGCGTGGGGCGGATTGACGGTCGAAGGAATGGTGCCGGGGACGCGGGAATAGGCGGCGAGCGACAGGCCCTGGCCTTCGCCACCTTCCGACAGGCCGGTGCTCGCGCCGGGCACCTGCGCGGCGAATATCTGGTTCATGCCGCCGTCGATGCCGGTGTTGAGCTTCGCCACGGGCGTGCCCTTGGCGACCAGCTTGGCGATCTCGGCCTGATCGGCATCCTGCTTTTGCTTGACGGGTTCCGCGATCTCGTCGGGGATCATATAAGCGGGGCACTTGGCCGCGGCGTCAAACACGGGATCACGGGTGGCGCCCGGCGGCTTGGCCGCGTCGAACACATACTTCTTCTCGCAGAAATCGACCTTCGGCTCCTGACGCGTGACCTCGAAGTGATCATAGCCTTCCTTGATCATCTTCCAGAACGGCATGTTCGGATTGTTGCGATGCTTGGCCATGTTCACCGGCGTCATCCGGAACGGATAGGCCTGGAACTGGAACGACCTCTGCCCGCCGAAGACGGATTCGCGCCCAAGCGAATAGATTTCCGCGATCTGCTCGTCGGTCATCGCGTAGCAACCGCGCGAGGAGCAATCCCCATGCACCATCAACTGCGAGCCGCTATGGCCGAGCGCCCGGTCATAGGCATTGGGATAGCCAGTGTTGAACGACAGGTAGTAGGCCGATTGCGGATTCATCTGCGCCGGCGAGATCGCATAAAACCCTTCGGGCGCCTGACGGTCGCCTTCACGCACCTTGGGACCGAGGTCTCCGGACCAGCGGCAGATCGGATAGGTCTTCAGCAGCGCGAACTTGCCGGAGCGATCCTGCTTCCAAACTTCGAGTTCCGCTTCCTGCTTGAACAGCCGGACCAGGATCGGCGACTGCAGATCCATGTCCTTTTCCGTGATGGCGGCGACGAGCTTCGGAGGAACCGGCGCATTGGCCTTGGCGGCAAGCGTCGCGTCTTCCGGATTGCAACCTGCCAAAAGCGCACCACCAGCGGCCAATGCGGCCGATGTCACGAGCGCGCGGACGAGCGAGCGGTCAATCAATGCGAAGCTCCACACCCCACCGGGCATTCACGCAACCCCATCTGCGGCTCGAACATGATTCAAGTGGAAAATCAGCACCCACTTTTCCGCATCATGCTCCAGCGAACATGCCCTGAAGCCAGTGACTAAAACTCTACCCTTTGGCCCCCCTCCTCGCAACCCGATAGGACGCGGTGGCAGGGGTCCCATGTCAGGCATAATAAACAGACGATAAATACCTGCGTCGGGGCCTAATTGCGGCCGAATCAAGCGATTCTATTGAAAAAAGTCGCCCAGGTTGAGGCCTTTTTCGGGGCAACTTGTCGGGGCAGCTTGTCAGGGCAACTTTTGGGGGCAGGGTTTCCAACAGGCCTTGCTGACAGGCAGGCGTCCCAACGAGGACCGCCGTTCAGCCAAGCTTCCGGCCGATATCGAGGAATTTCTGCCGCCGCTGCTTGCGAATCGCGTCCGGGTCCAGGCCGCACAATTCGTCGAACGCCTCCGCGATCGCCTCGCCGGTCGCGGCGATCATGACGGCGGGGTCGCGATGCGCGCCGCCCACCGGCTCCTTCAGGATGGTATCGATCACGCCGAAGCGCAGCATGTCCTGCGCGGTGATCTTCATGCTGTTGGCCGCCTCCTGGGCCTTGGTGCCGTCGCGCCACAGGATCGAGGAGGCCGCCTCCGGCGAAATCACGCTGTAGATCGCGTGTTCGAACATCAGCACGCGATTGGCGGTTGTGATGGCGATCGCGCCGCCTGACATGCCTTCGCCGGTGACGATCGCCACGTTGGGAACGCCGAGGGCCAGGCAGGCGTCGGTGGAACGGGCGATCGCTTCCGCCTGCCCGCGCTCCTCGGCGCCGATGCCGGGATAGGCGCCTGCGGAGTCGACGATCGACAGCACGGGGATACCGAAACGCTCCGCCAGCTCCATCAGGCGCACAGCCTTTCGGTAGCCTTCGGGGCGCGCCATGCCGAAATTGTGCTTGATGCGCGATTCGGTCGAGTGGCCCTTTTCCTGGCCCATCACGCAGATGGGCTCGCCACGGAAGCGGCCGAACCCGCCCATCAGCGCCTCGTCCTCGCCGAACTTGCGGTCGCCGGCGAGCGGCGTGAACTCGGTGATCAAGGCGCTGATGAAATCGGTGAAGTGGGGCCGCTGCGGATGGCGCGCGACCAGCGTCTTCTGCCATGGTGTCAGGTTGGCATAGAGATCGGCGAGCGCCTGCGACGCCTTTTCCTCGATCCGCGACACCTCCTCGCCGATGTCGGTACCGCCCGCCGCCAATGCACGCAGTTCGTCGACCTTGGAGTCGAGTTCGGCAACGGGCTTTTCGAAATCGAGATAGCTACGCATCTGGTCCGACATCACGGCAATATAGGAAGGAACCTGCTTCGAGGCGAAAGACTTTCCATCTCGCTGCAGAACATATGCATGTTCAATGATTTAACGCGCATTTCGAGGTGAGGGCAGACGACAATCGAAGGTCGCTCGCGGGATGGGGCTGTTTTCCGTGAGAAGGCGCGGAAGTCAAGGCACGCGGTGCTGTACACCTTGCCTTCGTTGAAAAAAGCGAGCCGGCCGGCCAGGCGACGGTTGAGCCGGACAGGCGAGCGCGCGGCTACTTCTCCGCCAGCGGGTGCAGGTCGCGCACCAGGCTCTTCAGGCGTTCTTCCACCACATGGGTGTAGATCTGCGTGGTCGAGATGTCGGTGTGGCCAAGCAGGGTCTGCACGATGCGCAGATCCGCGCCATTATGCAGCAGGTGGCTTGCAAAGGCATGGCGCACGACATGCGGCGAGACCAGCCGCGGCGCGAGCCCGGCGGAGCGCGCAAGCTCCTTCAGGTCGCGCGCAAAATGCTGCCGCGTTAGATGCCCGCTCTCGCCGAAGGAGGGGAACAGCCATTTCGAGCCGATGGCGTTGCGTTTCTGCTCAGGCTTGAGCGTCTCCGTCGCCGCGAGATAATCCGCCATCGCCTGCTGGGAGGCTTCGTTCAGCGGCACCAGCCGCTCCTTGTTTCCCTTGCCGCGAACCACGATCATGTTGGCGTCGCGTCGTGCCGCCGAACGCGGCAGCGACACCAGCTCGGAGACCCTCAGGCCGGTGGCATAGAGCACTTCGAGGAGGCAATAGAGCCGCATGGCGCGCAGCCGCTGCAACGGCGAGGCCGTCGCGACTTGGGCCAGCTCCTTCGCCCGCGTCAGCATGCGATCGACATCCGAAATCGACAGCACCTTCGGCAGGCCGCGGCCGCGCTTCGGCCCGGATAGGATCGCGGCCGGATCGTCGCTGCGAATCCGCTCATTCAACAGGAAACGGAACAGATGCCGCATCGCCGACAGCCGCCGCGCGACGCTTGAGGACTTGAAGCCGCGCATGTCGAGATCGGCGAGATAGTCGCGCAGCCTGTCGGTCCCGACGCCGGCAAAGCTCGATCGCGTGCGCGCCAGGAAGACTGAGAGATCGGTGAGGTCGCGACGATAGGCGTCAAGCGTATTGTCGCCCGCGCCCTGTTCCGCTGCGAGCATGTCGAGGAAGAGGTTGATGAGTCTTTCGTTCGAGGCCGTGGATCGCATCCCAAAGGTCCTGGTTCCCAAGTTCGCCGATATCGCGGCACGCATCCGGCTTCGCTGGGACGCGCGGACGGTTACGAACCGACTGTGGCTTTTGGGTCCCAGAGCAACTCGTTGCGCTCCAGAGCCTAGCCGCTATTTCTTGAGAAATTTGTCTGGCGGGATCGTCACGGTCATTTCCCGCGATTTCGGATGGACGAAGTTGGCCAGCGAGAAAATGATGCCATAGACGATGCCGGCGATCACAGCGACGACCATCAGAAAGCGGTACAGGCTAGGCATCTCTTAAAGCCTAAGGCGCGATTAACCCTAAGGAATCATCCAACATGTTCGCCCCCATGTTGCAAGAGCGCTAGAGCGCGATGAGGCATCGCGCTCTAGCTTGTTGTTTGAGCATGATCTTTTCGGAAAACCGGTGCCCACTTTTCCGGATCATGCTCTAGCAACGCCGTCGGCGGGGGTAGTATAGGTGACGGGGAGTGCGGCGTGGAACCGCAGCAACCGAGCAGGATATGTCCCAACCCACGGTGTCAACCAGTGCCAGCCCATCTCCGGAAGCCGAGATTCGCGCGGCGCTGGGAACGCGTCTGATCGTGATGATCGGCATGATGGGGGCCGGCAAGTCCACCATCGGGCGGCGGCTTGCGGCGCGGCTGCATCTGCCGTTCCTCGATGCCGACACCGAGATCGAGGCGGCGGCCGGCATGTCCATACCGGAAATTTTTGAGATCCATGGCGAGCCGCATTTCAGGGACGGCGAGGCGCGCGTGATCGCGCGGCTGTTGGAAAGCGGCCCGGCGGTGCTTGCCACCGGTGGCGGCTCGTTCATGCGCGAGGAGACCCGCCGTCTCATCGGCCACAAGGCCGTCTCGATCTGGCTCAAGGCGGACGCCGACATCATCATGCGCCGCGTCAGGCGCCGGGCGGACCGGCCGCTGCTGCACACCGCCGATCCCGTCGCCACCGTCGGGCGGCTGCTCAGCGAACGCGAGCCGGTCTATCAGCATGCCGATCTGACCATCGCCTCGCGCGACGTGCCACATGACAGGATCGTCGAGGAGTGTGTCGAGGCCTTGCATGTGCGGCTCTGCCGCCCGGACGTTCCGCCGGCGCAGGCGACCGGAACCATGGGTGCCGTGTGATGACCGTGGCGCTGAAACATTCCGATTCCATCACGGTCGATGTCGCGCTCGGCGAGCGTGCCTATGACATCGTGATCGGCCGCGACCTGTTGGGCTCGCTCGGCGCGCGGATCGCCGCGCTGCGGCCCGACGCGCGGACAGCCATCGTCACCGACCGGAATGTTGCAAAGCATTGGCTGGACGATACCGAAGCCTCGCTCGCTCAAGCCGGCATGGCGACCGCGCGCATTGTCGTCGAGGAAGGCGAAGGCTCGAAGAGCTATGCCGGTCTCGAACAGGTCAGCGAGGCGCTGATCGCGGCCAAGATCGAGCGCAACGATCTGGTCATTGCGCTTGGCGGCGGCGTGGTTGGCGATCTCGCCGGCTTCGCGGCTGCGATCCTGCGCCGCGGCGTCGATTTCGTGCAGGTGCCGACGTCTCTGCTGGCACAGGTGGATTCCTCCGTCGGCGGCAAGACCGGGATCAATTCGCCGCAAGGCAAGAATCTCGTCGGCGCGTTTCATCAGCCGGTGCTGGTCATCGCCGACACGTCTGTGCTCGACACGCTGCCGCCGCGCCAGTTCCGGGCGGGCTACGCTGAAGTCGCGAAATATGGCGTGCTCGGCGACGAAGCCTTCTTCGCCTGGCTCGAGGCCAATCACGTGGATATTTTCAACGGCGGCGCGGCGCGTGAGCACGCGATCGCGACATCGTGTCGTGCGAAGGCCGCGATCGTGGCGCGCGACGAGCGCGAGACGGGCGACCGGGCGCTGCTCAATCTCGGTCATACGTTCGGCCATGCGCTGGAAGCCGCGACCGGCTTTTCCGACCGCCTGTTTCATGGCGAGGGCGTCGCGGTCGGCATGGTGCTGGCGGCGGAGTTTTCCGTATCCCTTGGCATGATCGCGCAAGCGGATGCGGAGCGGATTGCACGTCACCTTGCCGAGGTGGGCTTGCCGACCCATCTACGGGACATCGCGGGATTTGCCCAGGAAGGCCTTGGCGACGCGGATCGTCTGATGGATTTGATGGCGCAGGACAAGAAGGTCCGCCGTGGCCGGCTGACCTTCATCCTGCTGGAGGCGGTCGGGCGCGCGGTGATCACAAGGGATGTCGAGCCCGCTTTGGTTCGCGATTTTCTGAAGGTGAAGTTCGCCGGCAGGGCGTGATGTCCAAGAGGCTGATATCCAAGAATTGGGCCCGATGTCGCAATCAGGCTCCCAGATAAAATCAGGCCCACAGATAAAGTGACGCTCACGTCATGGATTGGCTGACACTTTCGATCATGGTCGCGCTGCTTGGCGCCTCGGCATTTTTTGCGGCGAGCGAGACCGCGCTTACCGGCGCTTCGCGGGCCAGCATGCTGCGGTTGTCAAAACAGGGCAATCGCGATGCCGACGTGGTCTCAAGCCTGATCGGCATGCGCGAGCGGCTGATTGGCGCGCTGCTGCTCGGCAACAATATCGCCAATATCGGCGCCTCCGCGCTTGCGACAGGCATTTTCACGGCGTGGTTCGGCGATGTCGGCGTGCTCTATGCGACAGCGGTGATGACGGCCCTGGTCGTGATCTTCGCCGAGGTGCTGCCGAAGACCATCGCCATCAGCGCGCCCGACCGGGTGTCGCTGGCCGTCGCGCGGCCGATGCGGGCGACGCTTTATGTGCTGGGACCGCTGCTCACCGTGATCGAGGCGGTGGTGCGCGTGCTGATCAGACTATTCGGCGTCAAGATCGGCGCCAATCAGCCGCTGCTGTCGCCCACCGAGCGTCTGCGCGGCGCGGTCGATCTGCTTCATCATGAAGGCAAGGTCGAGAAGCAGGACCGCGACATGTTCGGCGGCCTCCTGGACTTGCGCGAGCTTCAGGTCTCCGACGTGATGGTTCACCGCACAGAAATGGTCATGGTGAATGCCGATCTGCCGCCTGAGGAACTGGTGGGTGAGGTGCTCGCTTCCGAATATACGCGCATCCCGCTGTGGCGCGACAAGCCGGAGAACATTGTGGGCGTGCTGCATGCCAAGGATCTGCTGCGCGCGATCCGCGCGTCCGACGGCGACATGTCGCGCATCGATGTTTCCAGCATCGCGCTGCCGCCCTGGTTCGTGCCGGAAATGCGCTCGGTCTCCGAGCAGCTCAAGGCGTTCCGGCGCCGCAAGACGCATTTCGCGCTCGTGGTCGATGAATACGGCGAAGTCGAAGGACTGGTAACACTGGAAGACATTCTGGAAGAAATCGTCGGCGATATTTCCGATGAGCAGGATGTCGTGGTGGCAGGCGTCCGTGCCCAGCCCGACGGCTCGGTGGTGGTCGACGGCTCGGTGCCGATCCGCGATCTCAATCGCGCGATGGACTGGGATCTGCCGGACGAGGAGGCGACCACGGTCGCGGGCCTTGTTATTCACGAAGCCCGGTCGATCCCGGAGCGCGGTCAGAGCTTCACCTTCCACGGTTTCCGCTTCCGCGTGCTCCGTCGCGAGCGCAACCGTATCACGGCGCTACGTATTGTCGCAGTCCCACGCGAAGCCGAGCTTGAGGAAAAGAAACCGCGCCGCGCCGGCACAGCGTTCTGAATTTTCGTCGGCGAACGGCGAAGATCGCGCGAGCCGTGGGAAGGTCAGCGACCGCCTTCGCCCGGCGCCTGCGCGTGGATGGCGAGCGCATGGACGGAGCCGGCAAGTTCGCTTGCCAATGTTGCGTTAATCATGCGGTGCCGGTCGATCCGGCTCTTCCCCTTGAAGGCCTGCGATATGATATAGATACGGAAATGTGACTCGCCGCCCGCCCGATGGCCGGCATGGCCTTCATGCAGGTGTGATTCGTCCTGAACATCGAGGCTTTCCGGCGAGAAAGCTTCGTGCAACTTCTCTGTGATAGTCTGTCGCATGTTCATTGCGGCGGGAATACGTCTGTCAGCGCAATTCGTCAATGGCGCATCGCGATTTCAAGGTATTTGCAATGTCAAGACTTGAAGCTTTTCGCATTGCGTAGTCAAAGTTCGCTATGCCGATCGACCCGTCCAAATTTTTTGATTCCATTCGCATCAAGCCGAACAAGCCGAGTGCGAGACAGCAGGCGCAGGCGCGCGAGGCTGTCACCACCTGCGAATGGCCGGACTGCCGGAACAAGGGCTCGCATCGGGCGCCGAAGGGCCGCGACAATGCGCGCGAGTACTGGCACTTTTGTCTCGACCATGTCCGCGAATACAATCAGTCCTACAATTTCTTCTCGGGCATGAATGCGGACGCTGTCGCGCGCTATCAGAAGGATGCGCTGACCGGTCATCGTCCGACCTGGAAAATGGGCGCCAATGGCAGCGCCGGCAAAGGCAAGGGACCTGCGGCAGCCGATTTCGACGGTGCCGCCGATCCCTTCAGCATGTTCAGCGAGCTTAACGGCCGCGGCCGCTGGCGGCCCGGCCCTGAGGCCGCGCCCAAGGCCGAGAGCCGCAAAGTCTTCAACGCCGAGCGCAAGGCGCTGCAGGTCATGGGGCTCGGTCCGGACGCGACGCTCGAAGACGTCAAGCTGAAATACAAGGCGCTGGTGAAGCAGCACCATCCCGACGCCAATGGGGGCGACCGCTCTACCGAGGATCGCCTGATCGAGATCATCAAGGCGTACAATTATCTGAAGACTGTGGTGCGCGCCTGATCTCTCGCGCCTGGTGACGCAGCGGGAGAGACGGCGGGGCAAGGCTCCGCAGTCTCTTTTGCGGGATTGGCTGCATTTCTATCCGGGCATCGGCCCGACATAGGATGAACTCGGCCGGATCAGCCGTCCGGTACGCTGTTGCTCCCTGGCATGGGCGGTCCAGCCGGCGGCGCGCGCAACCGCGAAGATCGGCGTGAACGCCTGCCGCGGGATTGCGAGCGCGTCGAGCAGGATCGCCGTGAAAAACTCGACATTGGTTTCGAGCGGACGGTCCGGATTTTTGCGCCTCAACGCCTGGCGAATATAGGCCTCGACCTCGCCGGCGAAGGGCAGGTCGGCGCCATCGGTGGCGAGCCGCTCAATCGCCGCCTTCAGCACGTCGGCGCGGGGATCGCGCACCCGGTAGACCCGGTGGCCGAATCCCATCAGCCGTTCGCCCCGCGAGAGCGCGTCGTCGACCCACGGCTTGATGCGCTCGCGCGTGCCGATCGCGTCCAGCATTTCCAGCACCGGCTCCGGCGCACCGCCATGCAGCGGGCCGGTCAGAGCGCAATAGCCGGCCGTCACCGCCGCGAACAGATCGGCTTGTGTCGAGGCCACCACGCGCGTTGTGAACGTCGATGCGTTCATGCCGTGGTCGCACACCGTAACCAAATAGGCGTCGAGCGCTGTGACCTCGCGTGGCTGCGGCTTTCGGCCACGCAGCATAGCGAGCGTATCGGCGGCATGGCTTGCGTTTGGATCCGGCGCGACCGGCGCATCGCCTGAGGCTCGCCGAACCAGCGCGCCCGCGATCACGGGGAACGCGCCGACAATGGTTGCCTCATGATCCAGCCCGTTCTCGGCCCGCAGCCCTGCGATGGCGGCGCGAAAGCCGTCGACGATCGACAGGCCGCGCGTCGCCGGCAGCAGGTCGGCAAGACGTGCAAAGGCGCGCTCGCGAGCCGCACCGAGGCTCTTGCGGACGTCAGCTTCGGCAAGCGGCCGGCCGGTTGCGGCCGTCCATAGCCTTGCGGTGACGCCCTCAAAGCTCGAACGGCTCGCAAGCTCGGCGACGTGTTCGCCAGCGATGATGAGCTCACCGCGCTCCCCATCGACATGGCTCAGCACGGTCTCGGCGGCGGGCACGCCGTCGAGACCAATCTGGCTCTTGGTGAGATGGATGTTCATGGTCGGATCTCCCTCTGAAGTGGAAGTCACCAGCAAAGGTCGGTGCTCTCGACAGATTGATCAATCTTGATTATACAAATCAATATGAAAAAAACCGCGACGCTTTACCTCTCCGCCCGTGAGGCTTCCGCCGAGCTCGCGATCTCACCAGCCACGCTCTATGCCTATGTCAGCCGCGGGCTGATCCGCTCCGAGCCGTCGGCGGATTCGCGCAGCCGCCGCTATCGCGCGGAAGACGTCCGAAGCTTGAAGGAGCGCCGCACGCCGGCGCCAGAGCCGAAGGGCTTGCGCAGCTTCGACGCCGATCTGCCGGTGATGGATTCGGCGATCGCAACCATCACCGAGGACGGGCCGATCTACCGCGGCGTCAATTGCGTCGATCTCGCCGAGCGAGACACGCTGGAGCACGCCGCCACGCTGTTATGGGATGTCACGGCCATCGATCCGTTTGCGTCGGATAATTGTCCGCATGTCTCGGACGAGATGCGGGCGATAGCCGAGGCCGCGCGCCGCGCTGCGCCGATCGACCGTGCAATCGCGGTGCTTGCGCTTGCGGCCAGCGCCGATCCCGGCGCGTTCACCCGCGCACCTGATGGCCGCGCCATCGTCGGTGCCCGCATCCTGCGGCTTGTCGTGGCGACCATGCTCAACGCCGAGGCATCGGCGGAGCCGCTGCATCTGCAGATCGCGAAGGGCTGGGCGCCGGACCATAAGCATGCGGCCGATCTGATCCGCCGCGCGTTGGTGCTGCTTGCCGATCACGAGCTGAACGCGTCCACCTTCACCGTGCGCTGCGCCGCCTCAACCGGATTGAATCTCTATGACGCCGTCATTGCTGGCCTTGCAGCCCTGAAGGGTCCGAAGCATGGTGGCGCGGGCGTATTGGCCTCGCGGCTCGTCAAGACGCTGATCGACAACGACGTCGCGCCTGTCATCCGCGAGCGCGTCGCGCTCGGCGAGCGTTTTGCGGGCTTCGGACATGGCGTCTACAAGCACGGCGATCCGCGCGCGATCTCGCTTCTGGACGCACTGACGCGTGCCGGTGCGCCGCGCAAATTCACCCGTGAAGTGCCGGAGCGGATCGCGGAAGCGACCGGGGAGCTGGTCAATATCGATTATGCGCTGGCTGTGCTGGCTCATAGCCTGCGGCTGTCCGCGGGCAGCGAGCTCGCGCTGTTTGCGATGGCGCGCACGGTTGGATGGATCGCGCATGCGAGCGAGCAATTGCAGCACGGCAGGCTGATCCGGCCGCGTGCGCGTTACGTCGGTCCGACACCTGGACGAGGTATGGGATCGAACGGCCCATAAGCTCGCGGGTTTATTCGGCCGGCGTCGCCGGCTTGGCCGTGCCATTGCCGCGCCAGCGCCGCTTCGCCCACACGGCAAGCCAGACCAGCAACGCCCCGCCGACCACGGTCACCATCCAGTAATGCTTGGCGATGCCGGTGTGATGCGGAATCCCCGCATAATGGTGGAGCGCGGAGACGGCCAGCACGCCGGGCAGCACATGCGCCGGCGCCCACAGCAGGACCGCCGGGATATTGACCGCGTAAAAGCGGCGCGGCGGCATGTCCAGTGCCCCTGCGGTGACTGGCACGAAAGCACGGACCGGCGGCACGAAACGGGCAAAGAAAACGGCCCACGTACCCCAGCGCTGGAAGAACGCCTCGCTTTGTGCGATCAGGCGCGGGTAGTTCTTTAGCGGCCAGGCGCTGAGGATCTCGCGTTGGCTGCGGTGTCCGGTCCAGAACGCCGACCCGTCGCCGAGCAGGGCGCCTGCTGCTGCCGACAACAGCACCCATTGCAACTGCAATTCGCCACCGGGCACCAGCGCGCTCAGCGCCAGGATGATGGTTGATCCCGGAATGACCGAGCCGACAACTGGGACGGCTTCAAGCAGCGCCGCAAGGAAAAGAGTCAGATAAGCGAGCCCGGGATGGGCAGAGACGAACTTGACCAGTAGATCGATATAGGCAGTCACGAGAGTTCCGTGCGGTTAGAAGCGCGATGGCGATTCAACTTGATTTCTGGACGCCCGGTCCGGGCGGCGGCTTACCATAACTATAAAGCGGTCGGGAAAGTGCCACGGCGGCGACCGCGGGTTCGGTGGCGGGGGTCACAGCCGAAAATGCGCCGGGATTTGCAAGGCAGCCTTCCAAAAACCGCGTCCCAAGCCTATCTAAATGAAAAAGCAACGGAACTTTGATTGAGGGCCGGGCTTCTGCGGGCCGCCGCTCTCTGATAGGCTTGATGTCAAGCCCACATCCGCAAGCCATGCCTTTAGATCTGGTTTCGGGAGAGACCGGGACCACGGAGGATTGATGACGACCGCCGCCATGACAAGAGTTGAGGAACACGCCGGTATGCCGGACATGAAGGTGTCGGTGCGGCAGGTCTTCGGCATCGACAGCGACCTCGAAGTGCCGGCCTATGCCGAGGTCGATCCGCATGTTCCGGAAGTCGATACGGATTACCGCTTCGACCGCGCGACCACGCTCGCCATTCTCGCGGGCTTTGCCAAGAATCGCCGCGTGATGGTCACCGGCTACCACGGCACCGGCAAGTCGACCCATATCGAGCAGGTGGCGGCCAGGCTGAACTGGCCCTGCGTGCGCGTCAACCTCGACAGCCACATCAGCCGCATCGACCTCGTCGGCAAGGACGCCATCGTCATCAAGGATGGCAAGCAGGTGACCGAGTTCAAGGACGGTATCCTCCCCTGGGCGCTGCAGCACAACGTCGCGCTGGTGTTCGACGAATACGATGCCGGCCGCCCGGACGTGATGTTCGTGATCCAGCGCGTGCTGGAAGTCTCTGGCCGCCTGACGCTGCTCGACCAGAACAAGGTGATCAAGCCGCATCCGGCATTCCGGCTGTTCTCGACCGCGAACACGGTCGGTCTCGGCGACACCTCCGGCCTCTATCACGGCACCCAGCAGATCAACCAGGGCCAGATGGACCGCTGGTCGATCGTCACCACGCTGAACTATCTCGCGCATGACGAGGAAGTCGAAATCGTGCTGGCGAAGGCGCACCACTATCGCACCCAGGAAGGCCGCGACATCGTCAACAAGATGGTGCGGCTTGCGGACCTCACCCGCAACGCGTTCGCCAATGGCGACCTGTCGACGGTGATGAGCCCGCGCACGGTGATCACCTGGGCGGAGAACTCCGAAATCTTCGGCGATATCGGCTTTGCGTTCCGCGTCACCTTCCTCAACAAATGCGACGAGCTGGAGCGGCCGCTGGTGGCGGAGTTCTATCAACGCTGCTTCAACACCGAACTCGCGGAATCGTCCGTCAACGTCGCGCTGAGCTAGGCCATGCCGTCGGTTTCCGTCGAGCGCACCATCGGAAACACCAAGAAGGCGGTGCTCGGCGGGCTTATCGGTTACAACAACGAAAAACTGGGAAAACAGAAGTACAAGCGTCTCGCGGTTTCGCTGCGCGAGCGCGGCAAGATCGTCGGCGGGATTGTCGGGGAAGTTTGGACCAGCGTGCTGTTCATCCAGTTGTTCTGGATCGAGGAGACGCTGCGCGGCAAGGACTATGGAACGAAGCTGATCGGGGCAATCGAGGATGAAGCGAGACGTTTTGGGGCCACGCGATCCTATGTTGACACGATGAGTTTTCAGGCGCCGGGCTTTTACCGTTCCTGCGGCTACAAGGAATTCGGATCGATCGATGGTTATCCGGGCGGTGTGACCCGCCACTGGCTTACGAAATCACTATGACCACATCCAACATCAAATTCCGCCCGGGGTCGAAGGAGGCGCCGACCGAACCGTTCAAGCGCGCGGTGACGGCCTGCCTTAAGGCGATCGCGAAAACGCCCGAGCTGGAAGTCTCGTTCGCTGCCGAGCGGCCCGGGGTCGCGCCGGGCAAGGTGCGGCTGCCGGAGCCGGCGCGCAAGATGACCAAGCGCGATGCGGCGATCGTGCGAGGCCACGCAGATTCGATCGCGCTGAAGCTCGCCTGCCACGATCCCAAGGTGCACCGCAGGCTGATGCCAGGCAATCCGCAGGCGCGCGGCGTGTTCGACGCGATCGAGCAGGCACGGGTGGAAGCGATCGGCGCGCGGCGCATGTCGGGCGTTGCCAAGAATCTCACCGCGATGCTGGACGATCATTTCCATCGCGGCAAATACGACGAGATTACCGACCGTGCCGATGCGCCGTTGTCCGACGCGCTTGCGATGATGGTGCGCGAGCGGCTCACTGGTCTCGCGCCTCCGGCGGCTGCGAAAAAAATGGTCGACCTGTGGCGGCCAATCCTGGAGGACAAGATCGGCTCGCGGCTCGATCGGCTGAGCCGCGTCACCGAGAATCAGGCCAAGTTTGGCGACATGGTGCACGACCTGCTCTCCGCGCTCGACCTCGGCGACGACCGCAACGCGGAGTCCGATGAAGACGAGAACGAGGACGATAACCGCGACGGCGAGAGCGATCAGTCCGGCTCAGAGGGCTCTCCCGACTCCGACGCCGCGCAGGAGATGAGCGCCGATCAGGCGGAGGCGACCACCGACGACATGTCCGACAGCGCGATGGAGAGCGCGCAGGCTTCGACCAGCGACACTTTTGACGACGGCGAACTCGGTGACGACGAGACGCCAGGCGAAGCGACGCGGCCGAACGCGCGCGGCCATAACGAGCCGCGTGGGCCGGAATATCACGCCTTTGCGCCAAAATTCGACGAGGTGGTCGCGGCCGAAGACCTCTGCGACCACGACGAACTCGAGCGCTTGCGCTCTTATCTCGACAAGCAGCTCGCGCATCTGCAGGGCATCGTCGCCCGTCTCGCCAACCGGCTGCAGCGCCGCTTGATGGCGCAGCAAAATCGCGCCTGGGAATTCGATCTTGAAGAGGGCATTCTCGACCCCGCTCGGCTGTCGCGCGTCGTCACCGATCCCTATCACCCGCTTTCCTTCATGCATGAGAAGGAGGCGACGTTCCGCGACACCGTGGTGACGCTGCTGCTCGACAATTCCGGCTCGATGCGCGGACGGCCGATCACGGTGGCGGCGACCTGCGCGGACATCCTGGCGCGCACGCTGGAGCGTTGCGGCGTCAAGGTCGAAATTCTCGGCTTCACCACGCGCGCCTGGAAAGGCGGGCAGTCCCGCGAAGCCTGGCTTGCTGCCGGCAAGCCGGCCAATCCCGGCCGCCTGAACGATCTGCGGCACATCATCTACAAGGCCGCGGATGCGCCATGGCGGCGCTCGCGCAAGAATCTCGGCCTGATGATGCGCGAGGGCCTTTTGAAGGAGAATATCGACGGCGAGGCGCTGGACTGGGCGCACAAGCGGCTGCTTGGTCGCGCCGAGCAGCGCAAGATCCTGATGATGATTTCGGACGGCGCGCCGGTCGACGATTCCACGCTGTCGGTCAATCCCGGCAATTATCTCGAGCGGCACCTGCGCCACATCATCGAGGAGATCGAGACCCGTTCGCCGGTCGAACTGATCGCGATCGGCATCGGTCATGACGTCACGCGTTACTATCGCCGCGCGGTCACCATCGTCGATGCCGAGGAACTCGGTGGCGCTATTACCGAAAAGCTCGCCGAGCTGTTCAGCGAGACCCATGGCGTACAGCCCGTTGCGAGCGGCCATCGGCGGAGGCTGCATTCGTAGAGCTTGGCGTTCGGGTCGTGCGAGGACGCGCGAGCTTCGAATGTTTAACGAATTGGGAGTATGAATTTCGGATTCGTAGCTTTTGCCGGGTCTCGGAATGGCGACGGTTGTCTTGTTCTCTCGCTGAGGCCTCTCTTGCCGGACATCAGTACGAGATTGAATTGGATGTCCCGCCGCCGACTGCTCAAGCTTGTTGCCGGGCTTGCGGCTTCCGCGCTGGCCGATCGCGCCCAGGCGCAATTTGTGACCCAGCCGGCGAAGCAGCGCGCGGCCGACGAATTTTCCGTCACCGCGCCGGTCTCCATTGAAGTCAACGCGCGCCCGATTCCTTCCTTCGATCCGCGCGACCATGCGCATGTGCGGTTCGGTTCGCTGGAATATCGCAGCGGGTTGGTGCTGACCTCCGCCTATCGCGGTTTCGGCGGACTGTCCGCCATTCGCCTCGATGCGAAAGGCGAACGCTTCATTTCGCTGAGCGACCACGGCGGCTGGTTCACCGGCCGGATCGTCTATTCCGGCCGCGGGATGACGGGGCTTGCCGATGTCGAGGCCGCGCCGATATTGGGGCCCGATGGCCGGCCGCTCGCCGAGCGCGGATGGTACGATACCGAGTCCATCGCGGTCGACGGCTCGGTGGTCTATGTTGGGATCGAGCGCGTCAATCAGGTGGTGCGTTTCGATTTTGCGAAAGGTTTCACGCGTTCGCGCGGCGAGGTGGTGCCGCTGCCGCCGGCCGCAAGGAGGTTGCCCAACAACAAGGGGCTCGAAGCGCTGGTCGTGGTGCCGAAGGGACAGCCGCTCGCAGGCACCCTGGTCGCGATGTCGGAGCGCGGCCTCGATGCGAACGGCAATCTGGTCGCGTTTCTCGTCGGCGGTCCCACGCCCGGACAATTCAGCATCCGCCGTACCGAAAATTTCGACATCAGTGATGCGGTGCTGCTGTCCGGCGATCTCTTGATCCTGGAGCGGAAATTCTCCTGGCTCGCCGGCGTGCACATCCGCATCCGCCGCTTGCCGCTGAAATCGATCGCACCCGGCGCGCTGGCCGATGGTCCAACGATCTTCCAGGCCGATCTGGGCCAGGAGATCGACAACATGGAAGGCATCGATGCGCATGTCTCGCCCGAAGGCGACACCGTGCTGACCATGATCTCCGATGACAATTTCTCGATGATTCAGCGCACCCTCTTGTTGCAATTCACCTTGGTGGAATGATCTCGTAAGAGGTACCTGGGAACGTTTCTTGCATCGTGCTCGGTGATCGAAAAACCGAGAGTGATTGATGCGCAAATTCCTCAAGTCCATCGTCGTCGCCACAAATCTGTTTGCCGCCGTCGCCGCCCGCGCCGATGACTGGTCGACGCATCTGATCAAGGCGACGATCCCGTTCGGGGCGGGCAGCGCCACCGACGTCGTGCCGCGGCTGGTGTTCGATCGGCTCGCGAACGAGCTCGGTCAACCCATTGTGATCGAGAACCGCGCCGGCGCCGGCGGCACGCTCGGGACCGCGCTGGTGGCCAAGGCCGCGCCCGATGGCTATTCGGTGCTGGCCCATTCCTCGGCGCTGACCATTGCGCCCGCGATCTTCGCCAATCTCACCTTCGACGCCACCAAGGACCTCACCTCGGTGCTGATGATCGGCACCAGCGCCAATGTCATGATCGTACCGGCCTCGCGTCCCTGGAAGACCGTGCAGGACTTCATCGCAGACGCCAAGGCCAAGCCCGGCAGCATCTCGTTCGGCTCGGTCGGGATCGGCAGCGCGGTCCATGTCAGCGCGGAAAAATTCCGGCTTGCCGCTGGCATCGACGCGACACATGTGCCCTATCGCGGCGGCGCGGAGGTGATCTCCGATATTCTCGGTGGCCGGATCGATTTCTACTTCTGCCTGCTCGCAACCGCGCTGCCGCTGATCCGCGAAGGGCAGGTCCACGCTCTGTTGGTCTCGACGGACAAGCGCATCGCCGATCTGCCCGACGTGCCGACGCCTGCGGAAGCGGGTCTCAAGAATGCCGACAGCGCGATCTGGTTCGGCGTGTTCGTGCCGGCCAGGACCCCGGCCGCCGTGATTGATAGACTTCACGCTGCCGGCGTGAAGGTGCTGAACGACCCGGCCACTCAGGAAAGCCTGAAGAAGCTTGGTGTCGAGCCCTCGCCGATGTCGCCCGCGGAGATGGATGATCTGGTCAGGCGCGAGACGGCCTCCAACTTCGAGCTGATCAAGGCGGCCGGTATTCAGCAATGAAGCGTCAATAAGCGCGATCGCGCTTCGCCCCGAAATCATCGCGCACCAGCCATGCGGTTGAGGAAAACGGAGCCGCCCGCTACATAGGAAAGACTATCCGCTCCCGCCTGGAAGTCTCCCATGAGTGCCCTGTTATGAGTGCCCTGTTTTCCCCGATCAAGCTGCGCGGCCTGACGCTTCCCAACCGGATCATGGTCGCACCGATGTGCCAATATTCGTCCGTCGATGGCGAGGCCAACGACTGGCATTTCACCCACATCAACTCGCTGATGCTGTCGGGTGCCGCAATGTTCTGCATCGAGGCGACCGGGGTGGAGGCGATCGGCCGCATCACGCCGGGCTGTCTCGGCCTGTGGAACGACGCCACCGAGGCGGCGCTGAAGCCGATCATCGCCTCGGCGCGCAAGCATTCGAAGGCCGCGATCGCGATGCAGCTCGCGCATGCCGGCCGCAAGGCTTCGAGCCACACGCCTTGGGACGGCGGCCAGCAGATACCGATTTCTGAAGGCGGTTGGCAGGCAGAGGCGCCGTCTGCCGTCGCGCAGAAGGAGGGTGAGCATCCGCCGCTGGCGCTCGATGCGGCCGGGCTTGCACGTGTGCGCGATGCCTTTGTCGCGACAGCCAGGCGCGCCGAGCGGCTTGGGCTCGACGCGCTCGAACTGCATTGCGCGCACGGCTATCTGATGCATCAGTTTCTGTCGCCGATCGCCAACAAGCGCACGGATCGATATGGCGGCAGCCTCGAGAACCGGATGCGCTTTCCGCTGGAGGTGTTCGAAGCGATCCGCGCCGTCTTCCCGGGGGAGAAGCCGGTCGGCGTCAAGGTATCGGCGACCGACTGGGTCGAGGGCGGCTGGGATCTTGCGCAGACCGTCGCGTTTGCCAAGGAATTGAAGGCGCGTGGGCTCGACTGGATCGACGTCTCGTCCGGCGGCGTCTCGCCCTTGCAGAAAATTCCGCTCGGCCCCGGTTACCAGGTGCCGTTCGCGCAGGCGGTCAAGGAGGCGACCGGGCTGACCACGATAGCCGTCGGGTTGCTCACCCAGGCGAGACAGGCCGAAGACATCGTGGCCTCCGGCAAGGCCGACATGGTCGCGCTGGCCCGTGGCATGCTCTACGACCCGCGCTGGGGCTGGCACGCCGCGGCCGAATTGGGCGGGCATGTCGCCGCGCCGCCGCCCTATTGGCGCGCGCCGCCGCACGAGCAGAAGGATCTGTTCGGGGCCACCTCGTTCGGGACGCGCTAACAAGTGATGTGGTAAAAGGCCAACATTGCCGCCGTCGCAGTTCCTCGCGGCAGCGGAATGGGCTAAGTTCGCGGCCTCGCGATCGATCGGGCCGAACCCATGCGATTCCGGGTCAGAAAATTTGCCCACGTGCTCGAACGCGTCGGGCTTGCGATGGCGGGGGCGGCGTGCGGGCTGTTCGTATCCGCCCATGTCGGATCGAGCATTGCTTTTCTGACGTCGCAGGGTTTCCTGCTGCTGATGATGATCGCGGGCGCAGTCGGCTTTTATCTCGGCATCGATACGCCGCCGGAGCCGTTCCACCCCGACGCCGAACCCGGCAGTCCGGGCGCACGCGTCGATACAGCGGAACTGCTGACCGCCGTCGGCACATTCCTCGCAACGCTGACCGCATTTTTCTCTGTCGGCATCATCGTGCTGCGCGGTGAGCCACATCTGGCGTGGACCGTGCTGATCGGAATCGGTTGGACGGTCGGCATCATCATGCAGATCGTCGCCGGCGCGATCGCGCGCGCGAGGGTTTGATATCTTCTTCAGCATACCAGCCAGCTGCACATCAATCAGTTACCGGTTCTCAGACGCAAGCCATCATTTGGCCGCAGCACAGCCAATGATTGCAGGGGCGTGACGTGTTGCGCTTCGCCTCGCGCGCGGCGACGCGTGCAATGCAGAACAAAAGAAAAGAGCGAGAGGAAAGTCTATGGAACTTGGATATTTTGCGATGCCATCGCATCCGCCGGAGTGCGGATTGAAGGAAGGCCAGGACTGGGATCTGCAAGTGCTGCGCTGGCTCGACGAACTGGGCTATCAGGAAGCCTGGATCGGCGAGCATCACACCGCGCCGTGGGAGCCGCATCCGGCGCCCGATCTCATCCTCGCACAGGCTTTCCTGCAGACGAAGAATATCCGCTTGGGTCCTGGCGGCTTTCTGTTGCCCTACCACCATCCAGCCGAGCTTGCGAACCGCGTGGCGATGCTCGATCACCTTTCGGGCGGCCGGCTGAATTTCGGCGTCGCCGCTTCGGGCCTGCCGAGCGACTGGGCGATGTTCAATGTCGACGGCATGTCCGGCCAGAACCGCGACATGACGCGCGAGGCTCTTGAGATCATCCTGAAGCTTTGGACGGAGCCTGCGCCATTCACGCACAAGGGCAAGTTCTGGACGGTGAACAAGCCCGACACGATGTTCGACTTCCTCAAGCCGCACATCAAGCCATTGCAGGCGCCGCATCCGCCGATCGGCGTTGCGGGCCTGTCGAAGAACTCCGACACGCTCAAGCTTGCGGGCGAGCGCGGGTTCATTCCGATGAGCCTCAACCTCAATCCGGCCTATGTCGGCAGCCACTGGGACTCGGTCGAGGCGGGCGCGGCGAAGACCGGACGTAAGCCGAACCGGCGCGACTGGCGGCTGGTTCGCGAGGTGTTCGTCGCCGACACCGACGAGGAAGCCTGGAAGCTCTCGGCCGGCGACATGATGGGACGGATGATGGGCGAGTATTTCCTGCCGCTGCTCGGCCATTTCGGCTTCAAGGATTATCTGAAGCACGCGCCCGATGTACCGGACAGCGACGTCACGGTCGAATATTGCGGCAAGCGCAATTGGATCGTCGGCTCGCCCGCAACCGTCACGGAAAAGATCGAACAGATCTGGCAGGAGGTCGGAGGCTTCGGCACGCTGCTCGTGTTCGGCTTCGACTACAAGCACAAGCCGGAAGCCTGGCATCATTCGCTGCAGCTCTTGAAGCACGAGGTGTTGCCGCGGCTGAAACATCTCGACGCCGGACTCGGCAAGGCGGCGTGAGACGCGAACGAGGGACCCGTGACGACGGCGCGGGCAATCGCGCCGTCGTGTGAACCTCGTCTCCATCCACTTGTCGTCCCGGCGCACGCCGGGACCCACACCGCGAGATGTATCAATGGGGCTGAGTGAACGTTGTCTTCATAGCAACTGAGGCCTGTGGTTATGGGTCCCCGCGTTCGCGGGAACGACGAGTGGGGGTGTGGCGCGACTATTCTTCTTGTTTGCAAACTCTTATCAGCAGAGATTGCTTCACCCCGCTTTCCTGGCGTGATGGCTGTGCAGCTTGGATGACAGGAGCCGGCGCCATTCGTTGAATTCGTTGCTGGCGATGTCGCGCGGTCTAGGCAGGTCGATCACATATTCATTGTCGATCCGGCCGGGACCGGGGGACATCACGACGACGCGGTCGGCCAAGAAGATCGCTTCCTCGATCGAGTGGGTGACGAACAGCACGGTCAGGCCGGTGCGCGACCAGATGTCGACCAACTCGTCCTGCAGCCGCTCGCGCGTCATCGCGTCCAGCGCGCCGAACGGCTCGTCCATCAGCACGACTTCGGCGTCATTGGCGAGCACGCGGGCGATCGCGACGCGCTGCTTCATGCCGCCGGAGAGCTGGTGCGGATAGACATCGGCGAAATTCTGCAAACCCACCAGCTCGATGAAGCGATCCGACGTCTCGCGGATCTCGGCTGTCGTGCGCCCGCGCGATTTCGGGCCGAAGCCGATATTGTCGCGCACGCTGAGCCAGGGAAACAGGCCGTAATCCTGGAACACCATGCCGCGGCTCGGTCCGGGGCTTGCGATCGGCACGCCCCACATCAGCGCTTCGCCGCTGGTCGCGCTCTCGAACCCCGCGGCCATGCGCAGCAATGTGGACTTGCCGCAGCCGGAGGCGCCGATCAGGCAGATGAACTCGCCTTTCTTGACGCGCAGATTGGCGCCGCGCAACGCCTCGATCCTGCGCCCGCCTTGCGCATAGATCTTGCCGGCGTTCTTCATCTCCAAAATGGGCGTGGTGGCTTCAGCCATGGGCCGGGCTCCATGTCAGAAGCCGCTTGCCGATCAGCATCACGAGCTGATCCGACAGGAAGCCGAAGATGCCGATCACGATCATGCCTGAGATCACGATCTCGGTGCGCGAGAGCTGCCGCGCCTCCATGATGATCGCGCCCAGCCCCGTCTGCACGCCTGTCATCTCGCCGACCACGATCACGACCCAGGCAAAACCGAGGCCGAGCCGCATGCCGGTGAAGATCGACGGCAGCGCCGCCGGCAGCACGACGCGGAAGAACTGCGCGGCCTCCGTGCAGCCGAGCATCGAGGCGGCCTCGAACAGCCGCGGCTCGACCGAACGTACACCGAAAATGGTGTTGACCAGGATCGGGTAGAACGCGCCAAGAAACACCAGAAAGAACGCCGAGCGCGGCCCCAGCCCGAAGATGATCATCGCAAGCGGCAGCCAGGCCGTGACCGGCACGGGCCGCAGGATCTGGATGGTCGGATCGATCAACTGCCGGATCAGCGGCACGCGGCCGATCAGCAGGCCGAGCGGCAGCGCGACGACCAGCGCCAGCGCAAAGCCGCCATAGACCCGGCTGATGGAGGCGAGCAGATGGATGTGCAGCGTGCGGCTATAGGCATCGTCATTGATGCCGCCGACAGCGAGGTCCTTCAATTCCTGCCAGACCTCATAGGGCGGCGGGATCAGGCTCGCGGGCCGGTTGACGGTCGCGAAATGCCAGATCGCGAGCAGCGCCAGCGGAAAGGCGATCGCGAGCAGCACCGGCCGCAGCCGCGGCCATCCGCCTTCGCCGAGGCTTCGGCGGACAAGTACATCTTCGCGGACCGGCCCCGTCGTCTTCGGCGTAGACGGGTCGGTATCGGAGGCGATCGTGCTCATGACTCAGACGCCCTTGATTTGATGCTCTCAGTTCAAGTCGGCTTCACCGCATCGACGAAACTCGTGTCGAAGAAGGTCGCGAAGTCAGGCACGCGCTTGATCTGCTTCAGCGCCAGCATGTGCTCCGCATAGATCTTGGATTCCTCGATCTCCTTCGCACCCAGCTTCCAGGTCAGCTCGACATTGGGCACCGATGCCTCGATCGCCTCCTTCTTCTGTCCGAGCTTGCTGGAGGCCATCGCCACCATCGCGGCCTTGTTGGCCGCGGCGTAGTCGGTGGCGCGCTGATGGATGCCGAGCATCACTTTCACCAGCTCCGGCTTCTCGGTGATGATGTCGCGATGGGTGCCGAACACCATGTTGAGCGAGCCCATCGGCGTCGAATAGGGATATTCGACGAGCTGGCCGATGCCGGTCGAGAGCGACACGCCGGGGCCGGGCTCAGCGCCGACATAGGCATCGACATCGCCGCGCGCGAGCGAGATATGCATCTCCGAGAAGGACACGCGCACCGGCTCGACATCCTTGATCGTCATGCCCTCCATTCTCAGCCGCTCCAGGAAGAACACCTCCTGCGTCGTGCCGGGAAACACCGCGACGCGCTTGCCTTTGAGATCCTTCAGCGCGTTGATGCCGGAATCCTTCTTGGCGATGATTGCCATGCCGCGATTGCAGGTGGAGGCGATCACGACAACGGGCTCGCCGGCTGCGGCGCCGAGGATGGCGGCGGCGATGCCGAAGGCGCCGAAATCGACCGACTTGGTGACGACCGCGTTCTTGCATTCGGTCGGCGTCTCGAACGGCAGCACTTCCATCTTGTAGCCGGCGGGCACGAATTGATCGTAGAAATAGGGTGCGATCGAATGAATCAATTTCAGCGCGCCGGCGCGGATCACGACCGGCCCCTCCGCCCGCACGATCGCCGGGGCTGCGATCAAACCGGCTCCCAACCCCGCAATGAACTCACGTCGGCGAATTGCTTTTTTCATAGGCACTGGCTCCTCTGTTGTATGCAAAGAATGCAACAAACGTGCCGGGGAGCGGCCTTCGCGCGTTGCGCTGGTCACGTTTGCGCTGGCAACGCCACGGCATAAGGTTGCCCGCGCCAGCGCGCCTGAGCGTCGAAAGGGTGATCCATGACCGGTATTCTGACCTGCGGAGTTGCCGTCGCGCTGCCGCTTCTTTTTGCATCCACGGCCTTTGCCGAGCCGGAGACCGTCTATTTCAAGAGCGCGGATGGCGAGACGGAAATCGTCGCCTATCTGTTCAAGCCGAAAGAGGCGGGCCCGCGTGGCGCGGTCGTGATGCTGCACGGGCGCGCCGGTCCCTATTCGGCCAATGTGAATGCGGATTGCACACTGGTCGCGCGCACCGTGCCTTCGCCCTGCAACGCGGCCACGTTGTCGAAGCGGCATATGATGTGGGGAGACTATTGGGCGGCGCGCGGCTATGTCGCGCTGCTGCCGGACAGCTTTGGCCCACGCGGCAAGGCACATGGCTTTGGCCGCGGCACCCATGACGACCCTGATCGAGACGACGTCAATGAGCGAACGGTGCGGCCGCTCGATGCGGAAGCCGCGCTCGGCTTCCTGCGCACACGCAAGGACGTGCTGCCGCAGCGCATCTTCGTGCAGGGCTGGTCGAACGGCGGCTCGACAGCGCTGAACGTGATGATCAGGCAAGGCATGATCAGGCAAGGCATGGGTGGAGGCGCGGGCGGTGGCGCGCGCTCTGGTTTCCGCGCCGCGCTCGTCTTCTATCCCGGCTGCGGCAAGGCGGCGCTGCTCGAACGCACCGTGACAACGACGACGCCGATCGCGATGTTCTTAGGGACCGATGACGAGGAGGTCTCGCCCACCATCTGCCAGCACGTCGCCGAGCGCTCGCTCGCCGCCGGCACGAAGATCGACGTGACGCTCTATCAGGGCGCCACGCATGATTTCGACGACCCCGGCGAGAAGCGCCAATCCGTGCCCGCCAACGCCGCCGCGAAGGAAGACGCAATGCGCAAGGCAATCGCGGTGGTGGAGGCGGTGCGGGATTAGCACGTTCACGGCGTCGCTGACGCTCGCGTGCCGCGGGCGCGATGCGCAATGCAGTCTTGATTTGATTGTCAAACAGCTCTCTCTCTGTCGTCGCCCGGCTTGACCGGGCGATCCAGTATTCCAGAGACCTTCGTGCATAAACGATAGGCCTCTGGAATACTGGATGCCCGCATGCGCGGGCATGACGGCGGAGGGAGAGACGCGAAGGTGCATTCTCGCGGCGCCTTTCGCGCCCGAGCTTTACCAAAAAATGTCCCTCCGAAAGCAGAGGGCGCAGGGAAGGCCGGGTGCCCGCCGCACCCGCGGCCCCCGTGCGAAAAAAATGCACGGGGCAGGAACCACAGGTGAAGGCGGAATCACTCGAACCTTCCCTGCGCAATGGTTTTACGGCTTATACGTGGTCTCCCCGGTGACCGGGCTCTTTTGCCACCGTCGCCCGCAAGATGCGGAAGCATCTTTACGGACTTAACGCCAGCGTCGGGGCGCCAGGACCACACGATTTCGCCGTCCGCGTCAGCATCGCTCGTCAGTCGACACCGCCCGCGTCCATCGCTCCCCGCACTCAACGTCCGTGACGACGCGTACGCCCCTCCAGCCGAGGCGGGATGCCGTGAAGGATGCTGCTGATTTGGGGTCTGCGCCAAGCGGAATATTTTTCGCAAACCGACTGGACGAGGCAAATCACGTTGAAGCCGCTCGCGAAATTGACGTTTGCGCGCACGCGATCTAAAGCTGAGCTTCGATGGCCGCCTTATCGATCACCGACCACACGCGCGCAATCTTTGCGTTCCGAAATTCATAGAAGACATTCTCGGTGAAGGAGACTCTCTTCCCGTTGACATCGAGGCCAAGGAACTTTCCCTTTGGCGAACAGTCGAAGGCCAGCCGGCTCGCTATATAGTCCCCATCGGACATCAGCAGTTGAATTTTGAAATGAAGATCTGGAATTTCACGGAAGTCCCTCTCCAGCATCCTGCGATATCCTGACAGCCCGATCTGCTGGCCGTTGTAGAACACATCATCATGAACGAACTGTTCCAGCTTCCGCCAGTCCTGCCGATTCAGGCAGGCGATGTAGTCTCTGTAGACGTCGGCGAGGTCGGCTGTCATCGCGGCGTTGCTGCCCATGCGTCCAGGTCCATGCTGCAACATAGGACAAGTCTGCGGTCAAGAATAATATCCCGGAAATCGAATCGGTTCCCTTCCACGATTTGCCAGACGGCCCGCAAAGCCCTCCCATCGGGGATGACCGGGCAATCCAGAATTCGAGGAGCGCCAGCGCCTGATCCGAGGTACCGTATCACGTCATGATACATTGTTCTCGACAAATGTATCGCCGCATGATACATATGTTCCCGTGATAAAGAGTTTCAAGGACGATCGGGCGAGAGCCGCCTTCGAGGGCGTAGCTTCTAAAGGCTTTCCGGCCGATCTGCTGGCTGTCACACGGCGGAAGCTGCGCTATCTGAATGCAGCGACCACATTGAACGACCCGAGGGCTCCCCCCCGGCAATCGATTGGAGGCT
>Ga0210406_10001079_pt1 | contig 34770 bp, 33 predicted proteins | sample IncBWC30MmetaG_FD_155454 | JGI IMG/M metagenome (GOLD analysis project Ga0210406, IMG submission 155454) | Forest soil microbial communities from Barre Woods Harvard Forest LTER site, Petersham, Massachusetts, United States - Inc-BW-C-30-M | ecosystem: Environmental > Terrestrial > Soil >... | reverse complement strand
GATTCATCTGGACGATCAAGCCTACTGCAGGGAACAAATCGAAAGAGCTATCCGTGAGAAGGTGGATTGCGAATTTGACTACCGAATTGTTCATCCTGACAAAAGGGTCAGGGACATTCACTGCGTAGGACATCCGGTCCTCGACCGATCGGGCGATCTCGTTGAGCTCCTGGGTACCGTGATCGACATCACGGAGCGCAAATCCGCCGAGCAAGAGCGCGACAAACTGCGACAACTCGAGGCGGATCTGGCACACACCAATCGAGTGAGCACGTTGGGGGAAATGGCGGCGTCGCTGGCACACGAAATCAAGCAGCCCATCGCGGCCGCCATCACCAGCGCCAACAGCTGCCTTGAATGGCTGGGACACGACCCGCCCAATCTTGATCGGGCCCGTGCGGCAGCAGCCAGAATCGATAAGTATGGAAATCGGGCGGCTGAGATCATCGACCGTATACGCTCGTTCTACAAGAAATCTCCTCCACAACGTGAGTTGGTAGACGCGAACGGAATTATCCAGGAAATGCTCACGCTGCTAAAAGGTGAGGCCGATCGATACTCAATCACCATGCACACGGGCCTTTCCGCCGAACTCCCTAACATCACAGTAGACCGTGTGCAGTTGCAGCAGGTCTTCATGAACCTCATGCTCAATGCCATCGAAGCCATGAAAGAGTCAGGTGGAGAGCTTACGGTGAAGTCGCAACTGCAGGACGGTCAATTCCAGTTCTCGGTCAGTGACACGGGCGTGGGGTTGCCGATGGAGAAGATGGATCAGATCTTTTCTGCATTTTTTACCACCAAGCCGCAGGGCAGCGGCATGGGATTAGCCATCAGCCGCTCCATTGTGGAGTCGCATGGCGGCCGGTTGTGGGCAACCGCCAACCATGGACGAGGTGCAACCTTTCATTTCACTTTGCCGACCGAGGCGCCGTAGTCATCGCGTCTGATTACCTTTGTTTTTGTAGCTGGGCGTACTCGGCTTTGGCCTGTCGATAGATGGGAAGATCAGGGTCGGCATCTTTCCAAATGCTCAAGAATTCTTCGTAAGATCTGCGGGCGGATGCGTTGTCGCCCATCATCTTCTGCGCGCGGCCGAGTTGGAGCCGGGCCAGGGGTCCGATGACATGTCTCACGCTAAAACCGGGATTGTCGATCAGCTTTTGGAAGTGAGCCGCGGCCGATTGGCCATCGCCGAGCCCCAGGTATGCGAGTCCGCGGATGTAGGCGGGGTACACAGACTCGAACGATCCCGTAAACGCCAGATCGTAGTTGGCAGTGCCGCGGAGCAGATCGATGGCTGCCGCCGGATCGTGTTGCCGAAGCTTGATCGCGGCCCGGATGGTGGGAAGGAAGTAATGCTGCACAAGCGTGTCCTCGGGCCTTTTCGCGCCGATCTGTTCTGCGAGTCTACCGGCTTCCGCTGCTCGTCCTGATCGCGCGAGCGCGAGCGCCAGGGCGATCGTGTTATTGCGATCTAGCGGGCTTCCAGCTGCCTTGCCTTCATAGCGTCGAGCTTGCACGTCCTTTCCGACTTCGGCATTCTCCAGGGCAGAGAGGACCACCCACCAGTCCGCATTGCTAGCGTTCGAGGTTCGCCCCAAAGCCTGCAGTCGCAGACGTTCGGCGGAGTGAAAGCGACCCTGCTGAATCTCGATCAAAGAATGTTCATGCAGGAAGTCTTCTCGATAGCTGCCTCGCTCCTCCTCTTTGAGGATCTTTTCGACGTTTTCCCGGTCGCCTGTAGCAAATGCCACAATTAGTCTCTCCCGCCGGATTAATAAATTGTCGAGTTTAAGGGTGTCGGCTTTGGCGAGCCATGATTTTGCCTCATTGAATCTGCTTGCGAACCTGATGGACTGTATCGCGCTACCGAAATAATATGAGCTTGGCTGCAACCGTGCAGTCTCAACCGCTTCGTCAGCGGCGCGGTCGGGCTGGCCGAGATACACAAATGCAGCCCTGAGGTTGGCATGAGCGAGCACATCCCGAGGAAATATTTCCAAGAAACGAAGCACGGAAGAATATTCTTTCTCCCAGTTGCCGGTCACCCGGCCGTAATAGGCGATTTCCGTATTCAACCGGTCTTTCTCGGTCAATCGGTCGCGGAGTTGGTACGCACGCGTGTAGGAAGCCTCCGACAACTCAGTGTTACCCAGGAAAAGGTAGGCCGCGCCCATGCGCCCATGCATTAGGGCAAGGTTTGGATCCAGTTCGACAGCTTGCTGATAGAGTTTGAGCGCCCCCTCAGAGTTGCCAGCCAGGAAGAGCTTGGTTCCCTCATTGCCCGTCTGGAGTGCTTCCAAGGAGGCGCTGGTCGCTTTTTCCAGAGGCTGATTGAACCGGACCAGCGATTCGGCCGGCTCCCCGAGCTTCCTCCGAAGGCGCACGGCCGTCGCTCCCAACTCATGGACTACCTGATTACGAGCGCCAATGTCGTTCCCTTCTTCAGCCAAGGTCGCTCCTGACACGCAGTCAAGTGCCCTCGTCTCCAGGTGATATCGGTTACCGGCGTCGGCGATTGAATCAGCGATCACCATCTTGCTGTTGGTCTTCCCACAAATCTGCAGTGCGGTCTCTGGAGTGATCTTGGTGGTCGGCGCAAGTTTCAGTTGTCCCAGGGTGGCGTACGCTTTATCCAATCCCAGCACGTTTAAGTATGGCGTCTGCTCCATTTCATAGCGCAATGCATTGTTCAAAGCACCGTCGAAAACAGGATCGTTCGTTCGATTGTCGACGTCGGCTAGCACGATTGTGTCGGTGGGAGCGAGAGTGATGCGATGGCGATAAACTTCGTAGCGCCAGACACTGAGCGCACCAACCGCGAGCAGCACCCCCGCCGCCAACACCCGCCGCGTCCGCCGTCTTGCTGGATGGACCTCCCGCGTGATTCGCGCGAGATCATCCTTCAGTGCGGTCGCTGACTGGTAACGTCGATTGCGGTCCTTCTCGAGTGCCTTCGCCAGCACGATATCGAGGGTGCGTGGCAGGACCGGATTGCGGGCTCTGGGGGGAGCGGGAGGCTGTTGCAGGATGGCCTCGTGAACATCCACGAGTGTTTGCCCTGTAAATGCCCGATGTCCGCAGGCCATCTCATAAACCACTAATCCGAACGAGAACAGGTCACTTCGTGTATCGAGTTCCTCATGCCGTACCTGCTCGGGCGACATGTATCCTGCTGTCCCCGCGGTAGTTCCTGTGCGGGTGAGCACCTTCTCCAGACTTTCGGTCGAAAAAGTTTTGGGTACAGTAGTGCTCGCTGCTTCCGCCCTCTCCAGGGCCACATCACTGCCGGCCAACTTCGCCAATCCAAAGTCCAGAATTTTTACCGTGCCAGACTTGCACAGGAAGATATTGGCCGGCTTGATGTCGCGGTGAATGATTCCTTTGTCATGCGCGGCCTGCAAGCCATCGCAGATTTGGGCCGAAATCTCTAACAGTTCACGTAGTGGTAGCGGTTTTTGCTTCGAGGCAGACAAGTAATCACGCAGGTTGTCTCCTTGAAGAAGCTCCATGGCAATGAACGGCTGTCCCTCATGCTCTTCAATTTCGTAGATGGTGCAGATATTGGGATGGTTCAGTGCCGAGGCGGTTTGGGCTTCACGCTCAAAGCGCTTGAGGGCAACCGCATCACCGGCGAACTCTTCTGGCAAAAACTTCAACGCTACCAGCCGACCCAGTTTGAGATCCTCCGCTTTGAAAACCATTCCCATACCACCACCCCCGATGACATCGAGTACGCGGTAATGCGAAACCTTCTTCCCAGTAAGCGAGCTTGCTTGCAGGGGCGCCTCCGCGGGGACCTCTCCGGGCGCGGTTCCTAGCGCTGACTCCAGGTATTCGATGGTCGGCATCAATCGATAGCCACGCCGCGCCAAGGTCTCGATATACCGAGGGTTGTCCGCTGAGTCCCCCAGGGAACGGCGCAGGGCCTTGATCGTCGCATTAATGCTTTGGTGGAAATCCACAACTGTATCGTTCGGCCACAGCCTTCCCTTGATTTCCTCGCGGGTAACAATCTTGCCCTCACGTTCAAGGAGCATCCGCAAAACCTGAAACACCTGTTCGCGGAGGATAACCTTATTATTAGGACCTGGCGTCGCAGTCGATCGCAGTTCGCCAGTGCTGAGGTCGAGCTCAAAGGCTCCGAACAGAACGCGTCTTGAGGAAAGGGTGTACATGGGAAACCGCACACAAAATACAGAATAAGGAACTGTACCAATGAGACCCGGAATTGTCGAAACCAAGCACCAGAATCAATCAAGGCAGCCCGGCGCACTTCCTTAAGAATCAACAACTTCCTGCTTTCACTCCGATTTCATCGCGACGTCACCGCTACTCCATTTACACCGGTCTCGCCTTTGCCGTAAACAAGTGAGTATAGGCGTGATTGATCAAACGATATTGGATTCGCGGCATGCAAGGGGGGCCCCACGTCCAAGTTAATTGCCATCATCGATGACAACGAGTCGATGCAGGACTCCCTGGGTGACCTAATCGAGTCGGGGGGGTTCGAGGCGCAACGCTTCGGATCAGCAAAAGCCTTCCTCGAATCCGATTTGCATTCCAGGGCCGCGTGCTTGATCGTTGACATCCGCATGCCGAAAATGTCGGGGCTGGAGCTGCAGGCCAGGCTGAAACAAGAGGAATGCAACGTTCCCATCATCTTTATTACGGCGTATGACGATGCCGAGATACGGGCTCAAGCCATGAAAGAGGGTGCAGTCGAGTTCCTCGCAAAACCATTCAATCATCAGTTGTTGCTCAAAACGCTGCGAGGCACCCTCGATAGTGAGACGTATGGCGTCGGCTCACCGCGGTTTCCGATTGCGTCCTGAAGCGCTCTTTGTTCTTCATCAAGTCCTCGAGATCGTTTCCCACGCTTGGATACGGCTTACGGCTTCCTCTACGTGACGATAAACGACTTACTCAGGCGCGCTGCCCATCGCATTCAAGAGTTCGTCATGGGCCTGCAAGTAGTTCATCTGTGACTGCAGCAGGAGCGCCTTGGCATCGTATTCCTGAGCCGTTGCGGCATCCGCCTGCGAGTTCAGCGCCGCTCCCCGTACCAGTTCCTGCTGACGCACACGGTTCGACTCGGTGCGGAGAGCCAGCACTTCTTCCGACACCTTTAGCATCAGCTGCGTCCGTTCCAGCTTGTTGTACGCTGTCTCGACTGACAGCTCGACCGCATCCGTCAGCTTCGCCAAGTTCTCCTTCGCTTGGGACAACTGCGCCTGTCGTTCCCGCATTAAGGCCTTCTTGCGACCCGAGTCGAACAGGTCGTAGCCGAAGTGGACACCAAAGGTTCCGAAGTTGCGCGCCAGGAAGGGGACATTTTCCTGGTAGCTGTAACGGGCAAAGGCCTCAACATCGGGCACCCAGATATCAGTCTTCGCCAAACGGACCGCGGCGCTCGCTGCTTCCACCTGGGCACGAGCGGCAAGGATCTCCGGTTGTGATGCCTCAGCAGTCGTAACACATTCCTCGCGGCGGCAAGTTTCCTGAAATTCGGGAACACCTGGATCGAGGCCCAGAGCTGTGCTGAGGGGCAGGCCGATCAAGTCGTTGAGTTTCAGTTTCAGATCTGTCAACTGGAAGTCGGTCGTCAGCAGCTCCTGCTTGGCTTGCAACTGCTGGGCACGGCTGTCGATCAGGTTTTCTTCCAGTGAGCTGCCGAACTTTACTTGTTCGACGCGCTCGCTTTGAAGGGCTTCGGAGGCCTTTATTCGCGCCTCGGTGGCGCTACGGTGCGCCTGAGCAATCAGGACCTGGTAGTAGACCTGATGGACTGCGAGCGCTACGTCGTTTCCAGTAAGCTGCGCCTTCGCACGCGACGCTTTTAACTCGGCCTGGGCCAGATCGTTTTCCCGTTTGATCTTGAGCAGACTCGTCAACGGCTGGGTGATCTGGGTTCCGCTGGTAGTAAAGTTCTTGCCGCCCTGGCTGATGATCGCGTCTACAGGCGGAATCCGCGTTCCCGCGGCGATGCCGAGACTGCCGGGCCTGATCTGAATCAACTCTGTGTCGGTCGCATGCATGAAGCTGCTGTCATTCCGGATCGATGGAAAATAGGAACTCTTTGCGACCTGTTTCGCGTGCTTTTTTTCCTCGACCGTGTAGCCGGCGATGCGAATATCGTGGTTGTGCTTGAGCGCTAACTGAACAGCTTCCTGCAGTGTAATCTGGCGCGGCGGAGGGGCCGTATTGCTTATTTCCTGGGCCGCCGCCATGCAGGCGAAAAAGGCCGTCGCTGCTAACACGAATAGTGCCGCATTTGGTTTCATTGATTTGACCTCTTCCCGGCGCCGGGAATCTGTTGCACGGCGCTGAGATCGCCGTAGTTCAGGGGTGACTTGCGCAGCAAAGCGACAAGGATCAAGGCGCAAAAGCAACTCCAGGCGATCAGCAGAAATCCGTCGACCAGGCTCAAGCTGTACGCTTGGAGCCGCAGCCGGGCTGCAATCAGATCGATGGCGCGCGCGCTGGCGGCGGCAATGCCGGAAGATTTGGCGTAGAGGCCCGCCGTCATGGCACGAATGTTCTGATCGGTGATCCAGTTGCCACCGCTGACGTGAAGTCCCAAGAGGTTCGAGTGCAGCTTCTCTCTCTGAGCGATGAAGTGGCCCATGTAAATGGCGCCTACTGTGCCGCCGAATATGCGAACGACGTGAAAGAAGGCCGAAAATGTCAGGACCCACTCAGGTTTGGCCAAAGCCCCCGCGAAGATTGCCTGCAGCACAATGCAGCCGACCAGGCCGATGAACGCAAAAGCTTGCCCGACGCCGACGAGCAATTCCGTGCGGTAGAAGTTCTCCGCCGCCCACACGGTGGTGTATTGCGAGCACAACCAGGCAGCGAACGCCGTACAAGCAAGGCCGATGGCGAAGAGCACTCTGGGGTCATGCTTGCGTAATAGCAGAAGCGCAGCGATAACCGCGATGGGTATAAGGGGAAGAGCGCTCCAGATAATCGCGGGACCAATCTGGTCGGCCTCGAAGCCGCGAACGGCCATCGACTGTGGAATGAGGATGATGGTTGTACAGAGCGTGAAGCGGAACCAGAAGAGCAGGCAGCCAAGCAGGACGGTGTTCCGCTTTAGCAAATAAGGCAGAGCCACGAGGGGATTAGGAGCGCGTAGTCTCCGAACCAGCGAACACAAGAGAAAAAAAGATCCAGACCAGAACCAGGCGTTGAACACGCCGGAGCGCCACCAGTCGAGTCGCTGGCCTTGCTGAAAAGCAGCAAAAATCAGGGCCAATCCCGCGCTGAGGTAAAGGAACCCAATGAAGCTGGGGGCAGAACCGCCTTTCTTGCGCGGTGGCAGCGGCGGAATACCGAAGTAGATGCATATCATCATCACCGGCGCAATTGCCGCCGAATTCCAGAACATCCACTGCCACGATAGGTGGTCTCGGTACCAACCGTAGAGCGAAGGCGCGATATTAACCGCCCCGTCCACAAAGGTCGCGTAAAGGGCGATGGTGAAAGGAAGGTAGCGCAACGGAATGTTGCGAAGGGCGAACGTCAGTGTGAGCGGGTAGAAAGTGCCTGAGGTCAGCCCGGCGACGATCAGCGCAGCAACCAGAAGACTGTAGCTATGGATGAGCGGGAGAAAGAGAGAGGTTGCGGTGAAAAGTCCTGCCGCAAATAGTAGTACGCGCCGCGGCCCCAGCAGCCCTCCGAGGTAGACAGTGAACGGACCGATAAACATGAGCGATGCATTGAAAGCACTGTCGAGCCAGGCGCCATCGTCGAAGCTTATGCCAACGTGCCCCTTCAAATCGGCAAGGCCGAGACTCAGCATCCGGCCGGCAAGGGTGACCAGTCCGGCGCCAGTGACGACTCCCAGAATACCGAGCAAAGGACGCGTCGATACTTCAGACGGGATAGCCGCGGCGGCCGCACGCGCGATCTCTACCGCAGACGGGCGAATTGTGATGGTCGAAGCCGCCATAGATTTCCGGTTATGGTCTGGTGCGAACAGCTGCTACCACAGAAAGTCCCGGACGCAGCCTCGCCGCGACCGCCGGATCGTCCAGCGCGATCTTGACGGGAATTCGCTGCACGACTTTGGTGAAATTGCCCGTGGCGTTGTCGGGCGGCAACAGAGCAAATTGCGATCCGCTGGCGGGCGCGATCTCGACCACTTTGCCGCGAATGAATTGTCCGGGATATTCGTCAATACGTAGTTCGGCAGCGTCCCCAATTTTCACATTGGTCAACTGTGTTTCGCGATAGTTCGCTTCGACCCACTTTGTGAGAGCAACCAAGGAGATGACCTGGGTGCCGGGGGAGACGAGTTGCCCAGGGCGAACTTGCCGTTCGCCCACTGTGCCGTCGGCGGGAGCGTTAATTTTGGTGTAGCCAAGGTTCACCTCAACTGCGACAAGGCTGGCCTGCTTGGCGTGAAGATCGGCCTGAAGTTGGGACTCCCGGGATTCGAGAACGTCTTTGCTGCGTCGCTCGGCCTCGGCAGCGAGTTCACTACTACGCAGCATGGTTTGCGCCTGATTGAGATCGGCGTCACGGCTGGCAAATTGTGCGGAGAGGCTTCCTTCGGCGGCGACAGCGGTCTCGAGGTTCTGCTCGGTCGTCGAGTGAGTCTGATACAACCCTTCCTGGCGTTTACGTTCCGAGCGAGCACGAATCAACTCGGCCTCCACAGCTGCCTTGCCAGCCTCGGCGGCTGCAATCTGTGCCTTTGCCTGATCGATGCCAGCCAGCGCTTTCGCGATGCGCGTATCCTGCAACTGGCGCTGGCGAAGATTCTCCTCAATGCCGGCACGCGCTGCTTCAACTGCCGCTTTGGCCTGATCCACCTGCGCCCGATAGTCATCATCCTGCAGTTCGACCAGGAGGTCGCCCTTATGGACTTGCTGGTAGTCCGCCACGTCGACCGCGCGGACGATGGCTGCCACCTTCGTGCTGAGCGGAGTAAGGTCGCCACGAACGTAAGCATCATCTGTGACCTGTTCGACCTTGCCGCCTTCCCACGCATTCCAGTTGCGCGTGATGGTGATCAAGACTGCTAGAGCCAGAAGCACCACGAAAGTCGGTACGACGTAGTTCTTCCACCTCCCGCCTCGGCGGGGAACTGCCTCATCGGTATCGGTCCTGGGCGGCAGCGGTTTCGCCGCCGGCACCGCGGATCCGGCGGACACTGGCGATGTGGACATTAAAGTTGCTCCTTGAGCATCGAGAGATCTCGACGCGCTAGAGTTCTCATGATTCGGTTGGAGCAACTGCGGTTCCACTCACGACGGGGAAGACTAACCGACGCAATTGCAGGCTTGTGCTCACAATCGGAGCAAATTCGCGGTTTCTTGAAGAAACCGACTGGCCTACTTGAGTTCCATGACCGCCATGTCACATGACACGTGACACTTGACACCGTTTGCCGCACACAGGACCACTAGCCTAGGAGGGCACTCTTCGCGAAATTGCGATCAAGAGTAGTAAATGGCTAAGGGGACAAGTGCAGTCTTGCGCTGCTTTCGAGGTCGATGGGGCTGCTCGATTGGAACCGTGCTTGCTGAAGAGCCTTGTTATGGAAACTGCACGAGGCATTCGCGCCCAATTCAGTTTCTCCCCACATGAAAGGAAGTCTATGAACCAGAAGAAATTTCTTGTAATCGCTCTGACGTTAGTCGGGTTCGTGTCGGCAAGCCCCCTCTTGGCCCAGAATTCGACATCGGCCAAAAAGGACGCGGCCAAGGCCTCGGCCTCAAACGATGCCTCACAAGCGAGTGCTGACGACTTCGTTGACCTTTTGCGCAAAGATGTAAGATCCCAGAAGAAGCAGATCGTCGCCGAGAATATGGAATTGAGCGATGCTGAGGCCCAGAAGTTTTGGCCCGTCTACGATCAATACTCAACCGAACTCTCCCGGATCTACGACGTGAAAATTGCGCTGCTGAAGGACTATACCGACAACTACCGCAGCATGACGGGGGAGCAAGCGGAAAGCTACATCCGCAAGCGTGCTGAGGTAGAACAGTCAATGATGCAGCTGCGACTGAAATACATGCCTGCGTTCCGCAAAGTGCTTTCCGGCAGGGAAACTGCGTTGTTTTATCAACTCGACTGGCGACTGGGTTTGGCAATCGACGTAGAACTGGTGCAAGTGCCGCTAATTAACCAATAATCGACACTGTTCTGAAGGCATTTCGGGCTGATGATGAAGCCTCTCCCATGGAATGGCACTGATCGCACTCGCAGTCGTCTTGGCCTGCGAATGCTGGTGAACTCGCCGGTTGTCGCAACAGGAAGGATCTCGTCCTAGAGTGAACGAACTGCCAAAGACCTGTGGAATTTCTCAGCCAAACTCTTGCGGCCACCATCCTCAGCGCCCTGACGCTCGCCCTAGAATGTGCAGGAATGGCCGTCCTCATCCATTGGGTGCGAGCTTGCTTTGCCCGTGAGATCAAGACAGAAAGCCTCTGGCATACTGGCGTGCTCATGATTCGGTTCACGAGCATGACGATTGTCTTGCACCTCCTGCAGATCCTGCTGTGGGCAGCTTTTTATCGCGTGCGATGCTTCCGATCGTGGGAATCCAGCTTCTATTTCTCGGCGACCAGTTACTCCACCGTGGGGTACGGGGACATTGTCCTTCCGCCAGTGTGGCGCCTGCTTGGACCAGTAGAGGCGATCATGGGTGTCTTGATGTGTGGAATTTCCGTAAGTGCGCTGTTTGCCATTGCGGCGCGGCTGATCGGAAACGAGGCCCAGTTGAGGGGAAGCCCGATCTCAGCGGACACCGAACACTCCGCGGACCAGCGGGCAGCGGCCAGGCTAGTTAGATCTCAATTCGGCAAAAAGATCCTCAATTAGCCTGAAGATGCTGTTGGCGTATACGAAATTGGATAGTGGTCGGATGCCCTTTAGGGTGGGCCACAGTCTCGCGCCGGTAAGGCTCAAAACGTTGCCTAATGGGATAGGGGTCCTCTTTTTGTCATCCATGAATGCGCCAATAGTCCTTCTCGCTTTCGTCACCGCTTTCGTCTGCGTCGCGTTCGGGTGTAAGGAACCAGATGACAAGTTTTAATAAGGCAACTCCCACGAGCGCGAGTAAAATGACCGCGAGCCACTTACTTACGTGACAACCGAAAACATAGCGTGTGAACCAGTTCACTACAAACTCCTTCAGTCGATTGCGACAACGAGGAACAAGCAGGGATGGGGTCCCCGATTCTGGCGAAGCCACTTGAAGCAGAGTGCCTCCAACGGTCGATTCGCCGGACTAGTCGCCTATTGAATGTTTAGTTTCGCTGAGCTGCCGTGGAGCCAGTTACCACGTCCGCTGGCATTGGAGTCAGCAGCTTCTCAATCGCCCGTTCCATGGTGCGGTTCATTTCAGAAACCACGGCGGGCACATCGCGCTTATTGACGTCTCCAATCTCCGAAACAGCGTTACTCCAAACGATCGCTCCAGTGGCGATGCTGGTCATTTCGGCGGAGATAGCAATCTGGACCTTTACGCTGCCCTGATAGTCGAGTTCCTCAAGCTTCTCCAGGCGTCCGCTGAGCACGTAGTCGACATCACGGCTTCCGTCGTAGGCCTGCACGTGGGCAAAGACTCCGCTCGCACGCAGGCGTTCGATGATCGCGTTGGTGACGAAATCACGGGGGGGCATCGCCCAGCGATGGTACGCATAGAGGCCGATCTGTTCGGGAGATGCTTTATAGACAATTGCTCCCTGCAGGTAGGTGGGCGCGCGGAATTCACGGATCGCGAGACTCGCGTGCGCCTTCTCCGCAACGGGCGGATCCGGCGGCGCCGGCAGATTGAGGGTGTAGTAGTTTGGGTATCTCACTCTTCCCCCACAGCCGGTCAGGATCACCAAAGCTGCCAGACAGAAGACACTGTTGGTCACGATTCTCTTCATGATTACCATCCGCCGGCGCCCTGTGTCGGAACAGGCTCGATGCCGCTTTTTTCGTTCGATTCGCATTATTTAGGAACTTTCCGATCCTCAGGTTGTTTGATCCGAATCATGCTCCACGGACGCTGTTTCACCGATTCAGTCAAGTCATCCAGGTTTTCGGTTGCAGTCCGCAAGTTTTCGATTGTGTCGTCAATCTTGTAATCATTTGCCTTCACGAGCACCTGCATGTCAGCCAGCAAACGCTTGGTTTCGAGCAAAGTGTCCTGCAGTTCAGCCAGATCTTTGCGGACGGGCTCGCGCACCTCGCTGACGGTGCCATTCACGTTTTGGATAGTCTCGTCGGCATGTTGGCTGAGCGCATTCAACTGATCGGTAAGGTGGTCAATCTTGGGCCGCTCGGTCGCAAGCATTCCGTCGACGTTATCGAGCACCTCTCGTATCTTCCGTTGATTGGATTGGCCCGTCACGCTATTCAGGTTTGCGAGAAGTGTGCGGGCATCTCCGCTGATTCCATGCAGTTCGCCTCGCACTTCGGTGATCAATCCGTTGGCGTTGTCAGCGACGACCGTCAACTTGTCGCTGATCTCGTCAAGGCTCGCCGCCTCCTGCGATGGAATCGTGGACCCCGAGGGCAGACGCTTCGCATCGTTGCTGCCGGTGGTGATGGATAATGCCGCGCTACTCATCACGCTGAGCAGCCCCAGCTTGGCCACGGATTTTTCGTTCAACGGAGTGTTTTCTTTCACGCCCAGCAGAATCTCAATTCTGGTAGGGTCCGAGGCGGCGGGCCGTACCGCCGTCACCTTTCCCACATTGATTCCGCCGAACAATACAGACGCCCCCGGTTCCAGCCCGCCAGCGTAACGCAGATACGTGCGGTATGGAACGGTGTGTACGCCAAGCTGCGCGTTGATCAGATAGATCAGCGTGAATGCCAGGACCGAGAAGCATCCCAGGACGAACGCTCCTACTTTCGCTTCTGTAGTCACTGGTTTGCCTCCGACTGCATGTATTTTTCGAAGTAAGCCGATACGCCAGGCATCTTCGCTATGTTTTCGGGTATGCGATCGAGAAACTGCCGCACCCGCGGATTCTGGCTCGCCTTGATCTCGTCTTTCGTGCCGACCGAACTGAATGACCCCTGATAGAGCATGGCGATGCGGTCTGCAATGCGAAACGCGCTCGGCAGTTCATGGGTAACAACGATGACCGTCATCTGTAATGCTTCCTTCATGAGTAAGATCAGTTCATCGAGCTCCGCTGCAACGATAGGATCAAGCCCGGCCGATGGCTCATCGAGCACGAGAATCTCAGGGCCAAGCGCAAGCGCCCGCGCCACGGCCGCCCGCTTCTTCATCCCGCCGGAGAGTTCCTGAGGAAGCAACTTGCCAAAGTCGGCCAGGCCAACTGCCGCCAGCTTCATCCAGACCATCAGGTCGACGATTGAGGGGGCGAGCCGCGTATGTTCACGTAGTGGTAAGGCGATGTTGTCTTCGACCGTCAACGAATTGAACAACGCCGCGCTTTGAAACGCCACCCCAATCGAGCGCAGGACTTTTTTCAACTCAGACTTTGAGCACTGGGTAATATCCGTTCCCTTCACGTGGATGCTGCCCGATTTAGGGCGCTCCAGCCCGATGATCTGGCGCAACAAGGTGCTTTTTCCGGAACCGCTTCCACCTAGCAACACCATCGTTTCTCCGTGCTCGATATCGAGATTCAGCCCATTCAGCACGCGGCGCCCGTCGTACTCAACCACAAGATCGCGGACGGAGATGATGGGCATCAGGGTTTCACCGTGAAATAAAAAATCGCCGTAAACACCGCGTCGGCAACGATGACGAGAAAAGTCGACTTTACTACCGCACTCGTAGTAGAGCGGCCTACAGAATCGGGGCCGCCGCGAACACGGAATCCTTCCAGGCATCCTACGTGAGCGATGATGGTTGCGAACACCACGCTCTTGATGAGTCCTGTGATCACGTCGCGCAAGGTGATGGTGTTGAACACATAGTGGATGTAGAGCAGTGGCGACAGGTGAGTGCTGAAGAACATGAACAACCCACCGGCCAATATGCCGAAGAGATTCGCAATGATGCTGAGGCAAGGAACGGAAATCAAAGCGGCCAGATACTTGGGCGCGAGCACAAACTCTACGGGCTCGAGCGCCATGACGCGCAGGGAATCGAGTTCCTCGGTCACCTTCATGGTCCCGATCTCAGCCGCGAACGCCGACCCGGAGCGCCCACTCACGGCAATCGCGGTGAGCAGCGGTCCGAGTTCGCGCGTGAAGCCAACCGCGACCAATTCAATGACATAGTGCAGGGCTCCAAATCGGCGCAACTCCGAGGCCCCTTGCATGGCCAGAATGAATCCCGTGCAGATCGACATCAACGACACCATGGGCATCGCGTCCACGCCGATTTCCAGCATTTGCCTCACGGTGGCGCGCCAGCGGTAACGATTTCCTACAAAGGGCAGCGCCTGCCCCATTGCTCGCAGCGTGGCCCACCACTGAATATTCAAACTTCCGACGTAGTCGAGATGTTCGACGGTTCTTGCGCCGACACTTTCGAGAACATTCGCCATCAAGACACCTTTTGTCCCGAACCGCTCGCCTCGAACAGGGCCAGCACTCCGGTGACCTCGAACAGCCGGAGCGCGGCACCGCTAAGCCCCTGCAAGCGGAAGCTGATCTGGTGATGGCGGGCGATTCTTAGAGATTCAATCAATGTGGCGACTCCGGACGTCTCAATGTAGGGGACGCCGGCTAAGTCGATGATGATGGTCTGAGGCAATGCTTCCTCCGCCAAGAGAGTTCGCAGCCGATCGCGAAGATCGGGCGAAGAGTCGACATCGATTCGGCCGGTCAGCCGGACGACGGCGTTCTTTCCCTCTTGATCTACTGAGATCTTGAGGTTGCCGCTTGAAGGAATTGCAATACGTGTCACCGTTACTCCCAGTCCGTTCTCTACGATTTGAATGCGCGATCCTGATTCACGCCTGTGCGATTCACCGTCAGATGCTTGCATGCAGCCTTCCACAATCATCCCGACGAGGCGGCGCACGGGGATCGTATTTTTCTCCTACGAATTGAGCGCGGGCGAGATTCTCCTGGCGGTTGGCAAGACAAGTGCTGTACATAGCACGTGGACACCGTACCTTCGTCGACCGGTATGAGAGTTAAGCGATAGTCGCTCTGATGTCACGAGCAATGACGCTTCTGTCAAAGTGAATGACGCGTTAGATGGCGCTCAAGCCGCCACGACGGTCCTTGCACGAAAACAGCAGAAAAGAGAAAAGGAGGAATGTGGGCATGAAGGTAAGATCACTGGTTCTGGTTTTTATCATCGGGTTTGGGGCACTCGGATTGGCGCAGGATGTTGCCAGCGACGTTAGCAAGGGAGCGAAAGACGCGGGCAAGGCTACGGAGACAGCCGCTAAGGACGTTGTACGGGGCACAAAGTCGGCCACAAAAGCCGTGGCCCATGGCACTGACAAAGCCACCACTGACGCGCTCAAAGACACTAAGAGAGCGTCAAAACAGACGGCGAGCGTGGGCAGGAGAACAGGCAAGGAGATCGGAAAGGGCACGGAAGACGCTGCTAAAGACACTAAGAAAGCGGCCACGAAAACGGCGGACGCGGTGAAGTAAGCAGGTGTGGTTGCCTCAGCCGACCCCGTGCCTGAACGCGGGGTGGTTGCAAGGGCCTATGGGTTGTCCGGCGTCGTCGAGGAATGACAAGAAAATTGAAGCAAGGTGCGCAGGTAGCTGCCTGTTGCGCGATTGTCGCAGCTGGGATCGCCGGCCGACTCTGCGCCGACACTCCGCCAAGTGCATATCAGCTTCCCTCGAACTCAGAAGTCATTGGCTACCTCCTTCAATCGGTGAACTGGTATCGCCATGTGTACACCGAACGGCAGGTTGCGAACGAACCGGCCGACTTAATGTTTCTCGATGACAGTCAAGCGATCGAACGGCAGATTGTGAAGCTCTCGTTCGAGTTCGCCAAGGCGGATGCCCTGCTCGAAACGAGCACCGCTTCTTCGCATGGCCGGCCTCCGTCCTCAAATCCTCCTCCTGCTGATCTTGCGCACTTTATCGAATTAAAGAACCGAAATGATCAACTCAGCCAGCAAGCAATCGAGGCGATCAAGAACCTCGACAAAAGGCTGAACACAGCGAAGGGAGCCGATCGCAGGAAATTGAAAGCGGCTGAGGAAGACGCTCAAACTCGATTGCAACTCCTGGACGCAGTCGCACAGGGTCTCAATGATCTAGTCGAGTTTGTCCAGAGTCCCGGTGAAGGACAAGGCCACAGCGGACATTTGGACTCCACCATCGACGACCTGGCGCAATCGATACCGGAAGTGACGGGCCCGTCAGTTTCTTCGGCGGCAGCGCCCCTAGGAGAAGCAACTTCCAGAACGGCTGGCCATGACGCCGGCATCATCGGGTTGGTCTCGGACGTCTCAGCGATGAAGCATAAGCTTCACGTGGTTGACGAAAAGATAAGCCTCACTGATAACCTGACGTTATCCGCGAATAATCTGCGAATCCCACTGGCTGGTTTCGTCACTCACCTCATTCAGAGTGTGGCCATAAGCAATCCGCAAACCAGCGATCTTCAATTGTTGCGAGAACAAAAATCGCACCTCGATGCGCTTACGGTCGACATCAAGGAATTATCTCCGGTCATCGTCGCGCTCGATAAGCAAAAAGTCCTCCTTGCGGAGTACAAATCCCATGTGCTGCCGTGGCGGATGGCAGTGGCAGGCCAATACAGGCGGGCATGGAAAGAACTGTTGATCCGCTTGGTTGTGGTCTTGTTGATCATAGGTCTGTTACTCACAACGGGCCAGCTTTCGCGCCGGTTCACACTGCGGCGTGTTCACGACCCTAATCGGCGACGGTTCATTAGTATGAGCCACCAATTTCTGACTCTGTTCGCCATTACGGTCGTCATCGTATTCGTCCTGGCCTCGGACTTGAGGTCGGTCGCAACCTACTTTGGGCTTCTCAGCGCCGGACTTTTACTCGCACTCGAAAACGTCATTCTTGCCACTCTCGGCTCTCTCCTTTTGGTTGGGAAGCGCGGAATCAGAATTGGCGATCGTGTGCAGGTCTCGGGAGTTATCGGCGATGTCGTTGATATGGGCCTGCTGCAATTCCAGTTGCGAGAATTCGACGTAGAGAACGGGAGATATACCGGTCACATGGCAACGTTTTCGAATTCGCTGGTTTTTGTATCTCCAGCCACGGGTCTCGTGAGATTTGATTCTGCTCCGGAGAAAATCTCCCAGGCGGCAGCGAGCAAGAGCGGAACGGAGCCGCAGGCAGCCGAGCGCGTTTCGGTTGCGGGTGAATAGAGTTAGAGATTTGGCTCCCGGCGCTGAACATCGGGATCGCAACGTCATTCCATTGACTTTGGCTCTCCTGTCACGGTCATTGACACTGGCCGTTCGCCGTCCGCACTTGATTGCTCAGGTCTAAGCCGAGACGATTGCCGCGTAAATCCGGGTTTCAGTCTGCGCTTTCATGCCGCTCGATGGCTGAGGTACGAGTACTTCCCGATGGCAGTGAGTTTGCTTACCTCAGGGGGGCATGCTGGAACGCCCGCCAGCTTCCGGCCCTGCTCGAGCAATCTGAGACTCATAAGGTGAAATGACGATGCCGGTCGCGCTCATGGTCCCCTGTTACATAGACATGTTCTATCCACACGTCGGCATCGCCACTCTCGAATTGCTCGAAAGATTGGGAGTCGACGTCGTATACCCGAAGGAACAGACTTGCTGTGGCCAGCCCATGGCCAATAGCGGCTGCTATGAAGAGGCACGGGCGACCGAAGAGCACTGCGCCAGAGTCTTCGGCTCCTTTGATTGCGTGGTCACTCCCTCCGGCAGTTGCACTCATCATATCCGGAACAAATTCACCGCTGGAGTGGACTCACCAGAAAAGCAAAGTCTGGTCCGAAATACGTACGAGCTGGTTGAGTTTCTCCACGAGGTTGTGAAGATCCGGGAATTCCCGTGGGCGACATTCGAGCATAAGGTCGCACTGCACACCAGTTGCTCTGCGATTCGTGGCCTGAATATGGCATCGATGTCCGAACGTGTACATGATCCAGTCTTCTCGAAGCCAAAGGCTCTACTGAGCGGCGTCTCTGGCATTGAGTTCGTCGAGTGTGACCGCGTGGACGAGTGCTGTGGCTTCGGTGGCACCTTTGCGGTGACCGAGGAGGCAGTCTCCGCAAAGATGGGATATGACAAGCTGGCCTTCATGCAGACGGCGTCACCGGACTGCATTGTCTCCTCGGACATGTCTTGCCTGATGCACCTTCAAGGGTGTGCGCGGAGGCAAAGGCAAGATATTCCCTTCTATCACCTCGCAGAAATACTGAATGGATTGTCTCTATGAGTCACCCCGTCGACCAAGCGAAGAATGCCGAAGAGTTTCTGGCCGACACCGTCCTCAAACTGAGGCCATATAGCGTTCTGATGACCGGTCCCTCCGGTTCCGGAGATATCGGTGGGATTGTCGTTCATCCGGCTCAGGCCGCGAAGACTCTAACAGTGCTCCTCTCGCCCGCTCCAAATGCCGGTAAGCGCACGGGGTGAATGCAAATTCATCGATGTGCAAGATTTGCTCGAGTTCCGCCAACAAAACATTAAGTCTGGAGATCTGAAATGCTTAAAGGCTTCAATTATCCACTCACTCCAAAAGGCAAATCGACCCTGAATCCGCCTCCGCCCTGGTACTACTCTTCCGACTTTCTCAACCTTGAATTTTGGTCGGAGCCCTCTGCCGTGGCGGCGCTGCTGCCTCCCGGGCTCGACCCCGATCGCTCCGCAAATGGTCACGCCAATGCTCTTTTCTACGATTGGCAGTTCAGCGGGAACGACGAAGAATATCTTGACCCGGCGCGTTACCAGTACCGTGAGTTTTTGATCCTCGTAGATGCGTTATACCAGGGCAAACCGGTCGCTTACTGTCCATATATTTTCGTGGACAACGACGCTGCAGTTGCCCGCGGTTGGACGCAGGGCTATCCCAAGCGCATGGGCCAGGTATTCCAGACAAGGTATTACGCTGCGACAGGAAAGGCGGGTCCCGCCCTCGCAGCGGGATCGAAGTTCGCTGGATCCCTTACATCCGCTGGACAAAGACTTGCCGAGGCGGTTGTTACGCTGCGAGAACCGGTAACCGACATGGCGCTGTTGAAGCAGAAACCCGTCGTCAATCTCCTTCACTGTCCGCGTCTTGCCGCTGATAAGCAGGACCAGCCGGCAGTTCACGAGCTGGTCGAGAACGTTCCGCGCGATGTGAAGCTTGAACAAGCATGGGTAGGAGAAGGTTTTCTGACCCTTCCGGTCTGCAGAGACGAAGAACTCTCCGACCTGGCGCCCGTCCGTTGTGGCAAAGGTATGCGGGCTTCCCTCGCATACGTCGTCGATGATCTAAAGACACTGAAGGATTTGAGGAGGTAATGCGGCGGGGCAGCATACTTTTCTGCCCCTTTTTCAGCGCTGCAGGTGTGAAGTCTTCCTGGGTTTCGCTTCCAGTTGCAGCAAGAAGGCGAGTTCAGGAATTCAACCAGGTTCGGGAAAGGAATGACAATGGCAAAGAGAGTGGCTGACCTGCTGGTAGACGTCTTGGTGGGAGCGAGCGTTCAGCGAATTTATGGAGTCCCGGGCGATTCGCTCAATGGCATCACGGATTCGATTCGCACCCGCGAGAACATCCAATGGATTGGCGTGCGCCATGAAGAGGCAGCCGCCTTCGCGGCCGGCGCAGAAGCGCATCTCACTGGCAAATTGGCGGTGTGCGCCGGAAGCTGCGGGCCAGGAAACATGCACTTGATCAATGGCCTTTACGATTGCCAGCGCAGCCGCGTCCCCGTCCTGGCCATCGCGGCGCAAGTTCCGAGCGCTGAAATCGGAAGTGGATATTTTCAGGAGACTAATCCGGAACAGATCTTCGCCGGGTGCAGCCATTATTCCGAGCTGATCTCGCAGCCAGAGCAGATGCCGCGCGTGCTCGAGATTGCGATCCAGACCGCGATTTCACGGCGTGGCGTTGCAGTAGTTGTGATTCCAGGGGATGTGGCCTTGCGAGATGCGGTTGAACAAAAACCGCGGCTGTTATTTGCTCCGCCGAAACCGACGGTGTGCCCGTCCGATGACGAACTGGGTGTGCTTGCGGATGTTCTCAATCGCTCAAAGAAGACGACCATCTTTGGAGGCGCCGGATGCGCCGGAGCTCACGGCGAACTGATTGAGCTCGCGGGCAAGCTGCAGGCTCCCATCGTGCACGCTTACCGCGGCAAGGAGTTCATCGAGTATGACAACCCGTTTGATGTAGGCATGACCGGCCTGCTCGGATTCTCATCCGGCTATCACGCAATGATGAGCTGCGATACGCTGCTGCTGATCGGCACTGACTTTCCCTATCAGCAGTTCTTTCCCAAGAACGCGACCATCGTGCAGATAGATCTTCGAGGCGAGCAGATAGGGCGTCGCAGCAAAGTTGATTATGGTTTTGTTGGAGACACCAAGGCCACGCTGAAAGCCCTGTTGCCCCGGCTGCAACAGAATCAATATCAAGAGCATTTGAAAGAATCGCTCGAGCACTATCGTAAGGCACGCCAGGGTCTGGACGAGCTGGCAAGCGGCGATTCCGGTAAGAAACCTATCCATCCACAATATGTCGCAAGTGTGATTGATCAACTCGCATCCCAGGATGCGATCTTCACCTTCGACGTCGGAACGCCAGTCATCTGGGCGGCGCGCTATCTCCGGATGAATGGCAAGCGCCGGCTCGTCGGTTCTCTCAACCACGGCTCCATGGCAAATGCACTACCGCAGGCCATTGGCGCACAAGTCAGCCATCCCGGCCGGCAGGTCATCTCCATGTCGGGCGATGGTGGCTTGGCGATGCTCATGGGCGAACTGCTTACATTGCGGCAGCACAATTTGCCGGTGAAGCTGGTCGTTTTCAAGAATGACTCGCTCGCCTTTGTGGAGCTGGAAATGAAGGCCGACGGCTTTCTCGATTTTGCAACCAACCTTAAGAATCCCGACTTCACAAAGATTGCGGAGGGAGCGGGCCTCCTTGGTCTGAGAGCCGAAACTCCAGACCAGGTAGAACCGGCGATCGCGCAGGCTCTTAAACACGACGGACCGGCATTAGTCGAGGTTCAGGTGTCACGCCAGGAGCTTTCGATGCCTCCAACGATCAGCTATGAGCAAGCCAAGGGCTTTGGCATTTTCATGCTCAAGGCCGTCCTCAGTGGACACGGAGATGAAATCATCGATCTCGCGCGAGTGAACCTGCTTCGCTAGCGGATTCCGAGTTCAGCGACAAAGAAGAAAGGACAAACTGGATATGTTCCCAGGAGCACCTATCAACAGGCGCCAGTGTGACTATCGGCGAGCTATTACCACTCGTGGGTTATCTTATCGGGGAGAGTCTCGATAAATAATCCATCTCCAGCTCGCCTTCATAAGTTTCGGCGCCGACCTTCAATGCTTCCGTGACGCGGACTTGCGTCACTTCGCTCGCGACACTCAAGTCGGATTCATGGGCTTCCACGAGGAATCCCTCTGCCATGGAACTAAATGCTCCCATATCCACGGCCGCCTTGGCGTGAGCTATGGCGTGCGCAGGAAACGAGGCGATGCGGTGAGCCAGCTTCTCGACAAAAGGTGTTAGTTCGTCCGCTGGCAACGCTCGATTGATGTAGCCGTAACGTTCCGCCAGCTCCGCCGAGAGATCATTGCAGCCCAGGAGCACCTCCAAGGCGCGTCCCCGCCCCATGAGCCGTGGCAATCTTTGCGTAGAGCCCCCACCCGGAACGAGACCAATCGCCACCTCTGGTTGGCTGAAGATCGCGTTGCCAACGGCGGCAAAACACATGTCCATGGCCAGCACGATCTCACTCCCTCCGCCCCGGGCCCGTCCCGCGACTTTGGCAATCGTTGCCTTGGGCATGTTCCTGAATCGTTCGCCGATCGTCTGCGTGAGACGAAAGCTCCGTGTTTGGGACACCACTTTGGAAGCGGCTCCAACCCGGCCCAAACCAGAGTGGGCTATAAAGAAATCGGGAAGCGCGCTCTGCACGACCACAACCCGGACGCCCTCATCGGTCTCGAGTTCCCTGCCGAGTTTGTCGAATTCCTGCGACAGAACTTCATCAAGAAGATTTATCGGCGGGTGATTGATGCTGACGAATGCGACCCCGGAATCAAACCTGAACCGGAAACATTTGTAATCGGAATATGGCAAGGGAGTGGCTCCATTTCGCTTTCTCAGCCGTTCTGCACGGGGTTGATCAGGACACCGACCTTCTCGATCTCCACTTCAAAGATATCGCCCGCCTTCATGAAAACGGGTGGCTTATGCGCCGCTCCGACGCCACCCGGCGTGCCGGTGATGATCACATCGCCTCGCTCCAGGCTCATGGCGACACTGACTGTTGCAATCAGCACCGGGACACTGAAGATGAGCAGGTCGGTGCGCGAATCCTGCACGACACGGCCATTCAAACGCCCCTGGATGCGCAATCCGCGGGCCCCAGGGGGCACGGCGTCCGGCGTCACCAGCCACGGGCCGAACGATCCGGTACCATCGAAATTCTTGCCCATCGTCCATTGCGGTGTGCGGAGCTGAAAATCGCGCACGGTCGCATCATTGAACACGGAGTAGCCCGCCACGTGATCGAGGGCCTGCTCCTGGGGGATACGGCGCCCCGGCCTGCCGATCACCACGGCCAGCTCGGCTTCATAGTCGAGCGCAGTTGATTCGCGGGGCCGCCGGATCGGGTCCTGATGAGCGATCAGACTCGACGCGAAGCGGGCGAAGATTTCCGGATACTCCGGCTTCTTCAGCCCGCTCTCCTCCAGGTGATCATCGTAGTTGAGACCGACGCACAGAATTTTCGGCGGTGCGGGCACCGGCGGCAGCAGCCGGACAGCCTTCAGATCGACTGCCGGCGATTGCCCGAGAGTTCTGCCGATGCGCAACAGGTCTGCGCCTTGTGCGATCAGCTCGGGTAGAGTGCCTGGAAATCCACTGTCTGGCCGCGAGAGGCCGTGCCAACCCGCGCCTTCATCCGCGGCAATTCCGGGGACTCCACGTGTTTCAAAATTGACAATGCGCATACCGTTATCCTTTTAGCTCGCCTGGCGGACGACTCAGTTGCTCAAGCAGGCAAATAAACAATTCATGCGGCCGCCCGGTCGGATGCCAAAGGCCCATCTCACAGGTTCGTCCGACGAGAGGCGGGCGTCGCAGAAGAGCCGATTCCCGGGCGATTTACTTGCGGCATCCTTTAAGGTCGTGTCGACTCCTCCAGCGCGTAAATGAATGACTCATACACTTTGCCTGTAGTTTGGCGCATACCCAACTCGCAAGTCCGATTTGCAGAAACGAAGCAGGTGTCGTCCCCGGAGCTCTGGATTTGGACGATTGTGTCGCGCGTGGCGGAGTGAACCAACTCGGGATGCAGCAGGCCACGGTCGCCAGCGGTTCCGCAACAAGTGGTTCCCAAAGGAATTTCAGCGCTGTCAGCTAGAGCGCTGCCGATTTCGAGGAGGGTCTCACTGAGGCCGAGGTGCATCGTCGAACAGGTGGGATGGACGAGGATTTTGGGAATCGTTTTGTGAATGATCAGTGAGGGCAGAAGGTCTTTGCACCAAGCGATCGAATCGATGATGGTGATAAGTTCCAGTCGATTCTTACGTTCATCATCGAGATGCTCTAATAGGTCGTCTTTGAGACCGAGCGTGCACGAAGCCGCGTCCACCACTACCGGCAACTTTCCTCCGTCACTCCAACGCCACAGCGCATCACTCATCTGTTCGGACATCCACGTCTGACCGCGCTTGTAGCCTTTGGAGCTCCACGGCGTCGAGCAGCAAAGACCTCTCACATCATCGGGAATCCAGAGAGGCTTGCCCCCGCGTTCAGAAAGAGCCACGAACGTTTCAGGAAGGGCAGGCGATGCGGGCTTGGTGTTGTCCCTGCCGAAGATGCGATTGATGCACGCCGGGAAATACGCGGCTGCTGCACCCTCACGTCTCGTCTCGGGAAGCCCGGCAGGAGCGGCGTGCGGCATGGGGCCAGCTACTGCAGGAACCAGATCCTTGCTGACAATGCTGCGAGCCACATCAGTCAGGGCCTGAAGCAGATGGGGGCTGGTTATTGTTTGCACGACGTCGGCCGCCTCGACACCATGGCGCGCCAACCTCTCCACCTCGGCCCACTTCCTAGCCACATCAAGGGCAACCTCTTCGGCACCCACGGAGTGCTGCATCTTCCTGAAGTGTTTAATCAGGGCGCCTGTATTGATCCCGATGGGACAAACGTCGGCACAGGTACCGTCGACAGCGCAGGTCTCGATACCATCGTATTCGTACTCATGCTGCAGTTGGGTCAGCAGCTTCGACCATTCGGGCTGTCGTGACATCTCGCGACGAAGAACGATCCGTTGTCTAGGGGTGAGTGTCACGTTACGGCTTGGGCACACAGGTTCGCAGAAGCCGCACTCAATGCAATGAGAAGCGGAATGAACGTCTTCGATCGCTGGAGTGGTCTTGAGATTCTTCAGGTGAATCAGTGGATCGTGGCTCAGCAAGATATTCGGAGCGAGGATTCCGGGTGGATCAAGGAGATGTTTTACACGCCACATCAGGTCAGTGAGCTTGTCGCCCCATTCCCGCCCGACAAAGGGAGCCATGTTGATTCCTGTTCCATGCTCCGCCTTCAAAGAGCCGTCATACTTATCCACCACCATCTCAACAAGGTCACGCATGAAACCGTCGTACTGCTGACGGCTCGCCTCTTCGCTCAGTCGTGCAATCATCACGAAATGCAGGTTTCCGTAAGCAGCATGCCCCGCGGCCGAAGCTTCATATCCGTGTTTGGCAAGGAGACCGAGCAAATCACGAATAGCATTCGCAAGTTGGGCAGGTGGAAAGCAAACGTCTTCGATCATGAGGTTTGTGCCTTGCGGGCGCATTTCACCGACGATGCCGAGGAGACCATCACGAATGTGCCATGCAAGCTCAATGACTTCGGCTTCGCGATTAAATTCCAACGGCTGCAGCATTTTCACATCGCGTAGAGCGTCCCCGACCCTCTTCTCGATAGCCGCAAGTTCCTGGCCGCTATCAAAACCGAATTCAACCAGTAGCGCCGCGTTCTTCGGATCGAGATCTTTCCAATACTTTGGCGTGCCTTTCATCAGTTTGGAGGCTGCGGTCAGGGAAGAAGCGACCATCAGTTCGACTGCTTGCGCTCCCAGTTCGACCAGCTTTCCGACCTGCTCGACCGCCGCGTCGATGGTGTCGAATGGTAGCCATGCCACCGTCGTTCTTGCGGGCAGGTGATAAGTCTTGTAGACGGCCTCGGCCACGAAGCCGAGCGTGCCCTCTGACCCAACCATTAAGCGCCGCAGGATTTCTACTGGCGTTTCACCGTCCAGAAACGCATGCATGGCATACCCATTGGTGTTACGGATGCCATACTTTCGAGTAATTCGGTCAGAGATTTCCTTGTCTGCGAGAATCTCCTCACGGATCTTCAGCAGTCCCGCCGCCATTTCTGGCTCGGAGGCAGCAAAACGTTCCTCAGCGTGAGGGTCTTCGGTATCGATAATCGTACCGGTCGTCAGGACGATTTTCATGGCGACGATCGAATGGTACGAATCGATCGCTGGCCGGCAACGCATACCACCCGCGTTATTGGCCAGTACGCCACCGATTGTTGCGGCGTTCATGCTTGCGGGATCCGGTCCCATGCGGCGGGCGTAAGATTTCAACACTTCGTTAATACGTCCAAGTGTAGTGCCAACAGTGCAACGAATCCGCGACCCGTTGTCCTCGACTTTCCAGCCGCTCCAGTGCTGTCTCACATCGATCAGGATGTCGTCGCCTTGCGATTGGCCATTCAAGCTGGTCCCGCCGGCGCGGAACGTCGCGTGGCGACCTTTGCGAATGCAATATCGAAAAATGGCTGCTACGTGATCGATGTTCTTTGGTTGTACGATCACTTTCGGGATATACCGGTAAGGGCTAGCGTCCGATGCATAGCGCACCAGGTCGCTGATACGATGCCGCACAAGATCCTCGCCAAGTATCTCGATCAGCTCTCCCTTAAGTTCTTCCGGAGTTCCCCCGGCAAGCTCTTCGTCTACCGCATCCGAACAGGGGGGTACATCCGGACGGCCGAGGCGTGTGGTGTCTGCTGATAGGAATTTATGCATGATCTTCTCCTGTTCGTGATGCGGTGACAAAGCAGAGTTCAAGTGCCCGATCTCCGAGTTCTGCAATTAGAAAGGCGGCTGGCGTGCCATCCGCCAGGTGATCGGGCGCGCGATCGGGTGTTGCATGAGAATGAAGGGGGTAAGAGCATCCGTATTTGGTGAGAAAAAGCACATGCTGAAGATTTCCTGTGAGCTCGAAGAACGACTCCATTCCTCAAGGGCGTCTATTTGTGACCGACAGCTTGCATGACCTGCCCCATTTCCATCGCATTGCTCGAGGGAATTTCCTGGAGAGATATGGCCAGCTGATCGGTCGGGATACCGGTGAGGTCATGGAACATCGACCACAGTTGCTTCAGCATCTCGGTCTTGTCCTCATCGGTGTGGCCGCTCCGCAGAACACAGTTCAACGCCGCGGTGGAAGCCCTTTCACCCGCCGCAAATCCCGAGCCCCTGGGATAGGAAAGGAAGACCACTCGAACGAAATTGCTGGGGACTTTCATCACTGTGGTGTGTATGCGCGTGATTTCCCTCGCGATTTTCGCCTTCTTCTCGTCGGATACAAATCCATCCTCGGTGATAGCGGTATACAAGGGCATTTGCTTTTATCCTCCAGACGAGACGCCCACGGAGATATCCGCACTGGCTAGAAGTACGCTGATTGCCTAAGACTGAGCCAGAGAGCGGCACAGTTTCGCTTCTCTGCGGGCTTACGAACGCCCGTTTGGAACGAGGATCAGCTTCTTGTTCACAAACTCTTCCAGACCAAGGTTGGAAAGTTCCTTGCCATAACCGGAGCGCTTGACTCCGCCGAAAGGCAGATCCGGATAGCTGACATCGGGATAGTTGATGAAGACCATGCCCGTTTCCATACGACTCGCCACCCTCTTGCCTCTTTCGATGTCTGAGGTGTAGACAGATCCGCCGAGGCCAAATGGCGAATCGTTGGCAATCGCAATGGCTTCTTCCTCATCTTTGGCTGGAAAAATAAGCGCGACAGGCCCAAAGAATTCCTGTTTGTAGGCGGGGTTGTCGGAGGTCACGTTCGTCAAAATCGTCGGCTCCAGGAAGGCCCCGACTTCGCCGGCGCGGCGGCCGCCAAGGGCTATCTGCGCTCCGTGGCTCGTGGCCTCCTGAATCTGTCGCAGGATGAGCTGCAGAGCTGCATCGGAAGAGAGTGGTCCCAAGGTTACCGTTTCATCGAGCGGGTCCCCCAGCCTCAGCTTCTTGGCTGCGGCGATGAATCGGGGAAGGAATTTGTCCAGCATCGATTTGAGTACGATGAATCTCTTTGCGCCGATGCACGTCTGCCCGTTGTTTCCAAACCGACCTAGGATCGCCATGGCTACGGTATGGTCCAGATCAGCATCGTCCAAAACAACGAACGCATCACTGCCGCCGAGCTCCATCGTCGATTTCTTAAGGTTTTTTCCGGCACGTGACGCCAGCGCCTCTCCTGCGCGCTCGGAACCGGTGAGAGCGACACCCTTCACCCGCGGGTCGTCGATCAGAGCTCCGGATTGATCATTGCTCAGGAACAGATTGGTGTAGACGCCTTCGGGTACGCCGGCCTCCCGAAGAACCTGTTCAAAGGCCAATGCACATTGGGGAACGCCAGGCGCGTGTTTGAGGAGCATCACATTGCCGGACATCAGATGGGGACCGGCAAAGCGCGCCAGCTGATAATAAGGATAGTTCCAGGGCTGAATGCTGAGAAGCACGCCGAAGGGTGAATACTCGAGTCGAGCGTCACCCATGGCAGAGTCGAGCTTCTTCGGTGCGAGGAAGACTTCGGCCTTGTCCGCGAAGTACTGCATGATGGAGGCGCTCAGTTCCACTTCGCCTCGGCTCTCGGCGATTCTCTTTCCCATTTCCAATGTGGCGAGGCGGGCGAGATTCTCCTTCTTTTCAAGAAGGATTTGAGCGGACTTGCCAATGATCTTCGAACGCTCTCTGAACGGGCGTGCGGCCCAAGCATGAAAGGCCTTATCCGCTGTCGCCAACGCATTCCACATCTGCTCGTCAGTGTGCTCAGGAAAAGTCTTGAGTGCTTCTCCGGTTGCTGGATTGACGCTGCGGTATGGCACGCTTGGCTCCTTACTTATTTCGAACCCATTCCTCAAACTGCCTGCCACCACGAATGTGCAAGCATCGTGCCAAGTCAGTGATCCGCCGGACAATTGGTAAATGATTGAGATTAAGAGGGTAGAGATACCAAGTGGAGAACGGCTTAATCAGCCAGCAATGAAAGTTCTGTCAGTGTCAATAACGCGTCAATTTTATTGAGCACAGGATTGACGAAACCTTCAACATCCGGAGCGACAGACAGTAAACGTTCTGATACTTTGGGGGTCTGTATCAGATACTCGGACCCAGTCCCGAAGATAGACTCGGAAATTCTGGGCTAAGTCACAAGAGCACAAGAGAAGGAGCAGGCTTTCCTTCCAGGACTGCATCAATATTGTCCAGCGCCAGCATGCCCATGGCCGTTCGCGTCTCGATAGTGGTTGCACCTAGGTGTGGCAGCAGGAATGTGTTCTTCAGCGACAGATATCCCGGATTCGGCGTCGGTTCTCCCTCGCATGTTTCCAAGCCGGCGGCTGCGACTTGGCCACTCTTGAGGGCAGCAATCAGATCCTCATCGACCACCATGCCACCTCTGGCAGCGTTCACAACGATTGCGCCACGCGGCAAGCACGCAATTGCTCTTGCATCGAGGAAGTGGTGGGTTTGCCTTGTTTCGGGTGCGTTTCAACTCAGAAATGCGCTGACTCTGAGCAAATCATAGGGGTTATCGTGGAATATCGCGTCTCCTTCAATTTCGGGAGACAAGCGATGAGGATCGTGGTAGTGGATCTTGACCCCAAAACCGCGAGCGCGTTTTGCAACAGAGATTGGGCCTCAGGCGAGGCCCTGGCGTGTCAATAACGCGTCAAGCTTGTCCGTCATCCGGTTGGTTTCTAGCACAAGCGCGCGTTCACGCTTTTCAGCCTGAATGCCCATTGTTGTTTGGTGAAGATCCAATTGGTAAGCGGACTTTGCGCAGCTGGAGGTTGCGAGGCTCGATTCCTTTCCAGCCATGGCGCAGACCCTGGATTTCACAGACCCTCGATTTCACAGACCCTGGATTTCACAGACCCTGGATTTCATCGGCCTTTGCCCCGGGCGGATACGAGTGCGTGAGGTGTGGGTATCCAGGTTGTCAAGCCGATTTGCGCGCCGGCGGCGAAAACTCCAGCAGCTTCCCTTGTTGGCCCGCTGGGAACCACTTCGAAGACTTGTGAAAGCTTCGCGGAATATAGAATTCGATTACCTTTGCCATTACATCCTCCGAAATGCTTACCTGCTTTACACACAGGAACAAGGCACGCTGCATGCCAAAGCCGTATCTAGAGGTCTCTAACTACCTCCGTCGCTGATCTCCCCAGTCACGACAGAAACCGCTTGTTCCTGATTCCGAGCCTGAAGCGTGTAGTGACACGGTAATCCTTCTCTTGGCAGGCGACGTGCATCTGCTGTAATGCGATGCCAATGACGTGCAACATGCAAACCACCAAGGGTGATCTGTACAGGGAAGTGTCCAACTACAGAAATGCAATTCTGGAGATGCAGGAAGTTCTGTCACTCCGCTTGCCGTCTTTTTATCGGTGTGCCCTGCGAGTTCTGGGGAATGCAGCGGACGCCGAGGACGCCCTGCAGGAGGCCCTCTTCGCGGCTTACAGACATATCGACCAATTCCGAGGACAGGCGCAGATGGCTACTTGGCTGACCACAATTGTCCGCAACTGTGCGCTGATGCAATTGCGGAAGCGGCCCCGCCAGATTCACCTGTCTTTGGACGAGCCTACGGGAGAGGAGGAACAACACTTTGTGTTTGAGCGACTCGCGGACGAGCGCCCCAACCCAGAAGATGAGTGTCGCAATTTCGAGCTCTGTGCGCGCCTGCACAAATCCGTAGCCCGGCTCTCCCCAACTTTGCGAAGAACCTTTCAGCTACGTGTAATGAATGGCCTTTCCATCTTGGAGACGGCCCAAATTTTGGGATTGCCCCGCGGAACGGTGAAGGCTCAGCTGGCACGCGCACGAGCCAAAATTGCGCGGCACATGCGGCCGGCAATTGCGCCAAGATTGCGTAAACCCCAGCTGTAACACCGGCAGTCCTCTTTGCGGAACCATGAGGGTTCATTAGTTCGATAGCTTCTTGGAACAGGTTCTCAAATTCGCATCTGCATCGTCAGGTCTTGAATGTCGGCCTGATGTCGCGGTGCCTTTGACAGTGTTAACGCTCTCGACATCCATATGCCCTATCAAGCAGTGATCATTCAGCAGTTGCGGACTCTTCGGTTTGGCATCCAGTTTGCTATTTCTCTAACCGTGCAGAGCATCCGATTGAAACGCCTATATGTCGATCTCGGTGCCGCACTCGGCGTGGCATTAGCCCTTTCCATGCCAGCCTGGAGCCAGAACAACGCGCCGGCAAGGACAGCAACAATTATAGGTACAGCCACCGATGTCAATGGCGATACGATCCCGAACGGGACGGTCGTTCTCAAGGAGGTTGATGGCGATGATCCTCGCACGATCGTGACAACCGAAAACGGGTTGTTCGAGTTTCATGATGTGACACCAGGCATTGCGTATCAGCTCAACATCAGCGCCAAAGGTTTTGCAGAGTGGACATCTCCCCCGATCACACTTAGTCCCGACCAGTTCAAAATTGTGACCGGCATCCAACTGCGAATTGCAGTGGAAGCTACAACGGTTGATGTTCATTACGATCCCATTGAGGTCGCAACCGAGCAACTCAAGGTTGAGGAGAAGCAACGCGTGTTCGGAATCATTCCGAACTTTTACGTTTCTTATGAGAGCAACCCAGCGCCATTGACCCCGGGAATGAAGTTCAAGCTGGCCCTGAAAGTCTCCACAGATCCAGTTACCGCTGCCGGAGCCCTCCTGGTCGCCGCTGCTAGGCAGGCTGGAAATAGCTTGAATTACGGCCAGGGTTGGGGGGCATTTGGACAGCGTTTTGGCGCAACCGCCGCCGATGGTTTTTCCGACATCATCATCGGCGGCGCCATACTGCCATCGCTTCTGCACCAGGATCCCCGCTACTTCTATCAAGGAACAGGCACGACCAGTTCCCGAATTCGCCATGCGATGTTCAGTCCGTTTGTCTCCAAGGGGGATAACGGAAAGTGGCAGCCGAACTATTCGAGTTTGGGCGGAGATTTGGCGTCATCGGCTCTCTCGAACCTTTACTATCCCAAGTCCAATCGTGGTGCTGGGTTGGTCTTCGGCAATTTTGCGATCGGTACGGCTGAGCGGATTGGCGCAAGCCTGGCCCAGGAATTTCTGGTCGGCAAATTCACCCGAAGGGGTGGTCACATGAAGTAGCGCAGCAAGTAAGAGAGATCGTTCGTTGGGTGATCAACAATGGGTTTGCACAATTCTGCAATCGAGCAATGGAAGAGAGACCCTCATGGCCGGAACGATAAATGCAACGGTGCGCGATCTGGAGCCGAACAGGAGCGAGAAACAATCCCTTCGCCGTGCCGACGCCGACCTGCAGGAAGAAAAGGATGATAGGCGCGATTGCAGATCGTGAGAATCCGTTTCGCCCGGTCAGAGAGATCCTGGCCGCTTCGCAGCGCAGTCCTTCTTGGCCTTTGCAAGCCGCGGAGTGCAGCTGGAGGAATCGCGATCAAGATGCAAAGGCAAAGCATGATTCGCGAAGACGTCTGCTTCGTCGACCGAAGTTGCCGTGGAGAGCTCCCCGGTTCCGGCGTGACTTCTTCAACTCCCTACCGCGCGGGTCCGAGCGCAGAAGACCCGGCCGGAACCCTGCTCCCAACCTCGCCCGCTGCCGACCGGAACTGGTAACACCTTGGAGACCGCCTATGCACTGAGGATGAAGGAGGTCGGGTAGTGGTCCGACGCTCTGACATCACCGTGCACTTGGCCAGAACTCGCCCGTAGTGGCCCGCGAATGAAAGCCCAATCAATCCGGCGACGGCTTTGAAACAGGCCGTGTGCTGGAGTAGTAGGGGTGCGAGGGGAGGCCACCGCATCTTGAAACCCAGCCCTGACTAGCGTCAGCGCTACTGGTTCTCTCGAAGCGTCCAGGTTGAGGTCGCCTGCCACTATTACCGGACATTCCGCGTTGTAGCAAGTCGCGTCCGACAAGACTTCCCCCAACTGTGAAACGCGCAGCGCATCACTTCCACGGCTCTCCAAGTGAAGGTTGTAGGTCACGAGTTTTCTGCCAGCGACGTTGATCTGCGCTACCAAGGCGATCCTTCCTCCGAGTCGCTCCTGAAACGGGTCTATCTTTGGCAGAAACCAGTGGGGCTTCCAGAAGTGTGACTGTCGAGAGAAGCGGATCAGGCGCGGCTCCGAAATAGGCCATTTCGACAGTGTGGCCTGTCCGTGGTACGCCGGAGAGTCTTTGGATCCCTGGACTAACTCCTGAAACTCGCGTCCGAACACATAGTTCATTTCCAGCTTGCGAGCGATCGTCTCGGCAATATTCAGGCGGTGCGTGCGTCGCGCGTTGAGATCCACCTCCTGCAGGATCAAGATGTCAGCATTCACGCCACCGAGAAAATCTGTAACACCTTGCAGCTGCTGGCCTCTCTCAATGTTCCAATCCACAATGCTCAGCGACTTCGGGGCCGAAACGACACACCGGCGTGGCGCAAAGTTACCGGTTACGATGTCGTGCATTTCCATATCTACACTGTAGCCGTCAGGGAGAGCAGTGGACACGCATTCGGGGTCGCCTTAACCGAGAGAGGTGGAGCTTTGCAGCGCCGTCGTCCAGGACGGAGTGAAAGTAAGACAGGAATAAAGAGCGACGATCCATACGATGTTCGCACCCACTGTCGCGCCAATCAAAAACCAGTTCATGACGCCGAAAAGGGCAAAAAACAGGAAGACGTAGGGCAAGAAGCAGCGCCGGATTATGAATTCCGTATGCCGCCCGAGATACAAGAGAGGATTCGAACTCCGGCTATCCGCTTTCTTGTGCCACTCCAGCAGATACCGTTCCGGCCGCCCGCTGGACAGTTGATGACGTTGGAGCCCGGTCATGATAAAACTCATCGTCGCGCCGAAAACCAAAAGACCTCCCCATAGCAGATAGCTCCGATTGCCTGAGCTTCTCACCAGCCCGATCGTCAAGCCAGAGAAGATGAACAAATAATAAAGATTGTCGCACATCGTCTCCAGCCAGCACCCGAAGGCGGATTCCTGCAGTTTCAGGCGGGCAACTTCCCCGTCGCATCCATCGAGCACGCTCGAGAACCAGGAAAGGATTGCCCCTGTCAACATGTTCCAGTACCCTCCGAGTGCCAAGAATGCCCCCGCGGCGAAGCTCACGCCGAGCGTAAACAGACTGACCATGTTGGGCGTGATCGGGAATGGAATGATCCGGCGGCTGATCGGTATGGAGATCGTGCGGTTCGCTCTGGCAAAAATCCCGTCGGTTGGCTTGACGAGCCAGCCATCTAACTTCCGTTCTGCCAATTGACGTTGGCGCTCGTTACCAACCCGCTGCCATTTGTCCTCCGTCACCTCTTCGGACATCGTGGAATGAGTCACCGTCAGCCCGGCCAGGATATTCTTGGAGGAGCCGGCGACTGTGGCGCAACTGCCTGCGGGGTCGATCGACGCCTTCCGAGATAACGAACAGAGCCCGACCATTTCGCCCCCGCTCACAAGTGTGAAAGCGTCCTGTGTCTCTTCCCATTCAGCGACTCGCTTATGCAACGAAGGGTGGTAGACCCCGTCGCCGGAGATCAGAACGAGATGTCCATCAATCTCGGAAGCGAGCTGCCCGATCAGGGACGGAACAGAATCCTCCCCGGAAGTCACTCCACACCACTCAACATGATTGGGCACCCGCCCCGTCTCCAGCAGCTCTTGCCGTACCGGCAGACCCTTCACACGATCAATAACAACTACGATTCGGGTAGCGCCGGCTTTTGCTGCTCCCAAGATGCTTCGAAGCAAAATTGGTATGGAGCCGACCTGAGGCAGCGGAAAGCCGAAGCCCGGATTGTTGGCAAGAACAACGGCCAGGTGAGAGTGGCGCTGCGATGCAGAAGTACTCTGAAGTTTTTCTGAAGAAATCTGTTCGGGCGCAACCTCCATAATGTCCTCGTTCGTTTCATTGATCTTTTCTCGCTTTGTACGGTTCGACAAGATGATCAGACACAGAATACCCAGGCCAGACCAAAATAGAGCGCGCAGTCGACGGGCAAAAGCCAGCGTTAAACCTGCCGCGGCTGTGAGGCCGAACATTTTCGTAATAAGCATGTTCCCGCCCTCATAGGTTCCGATATTCCCGGGATTGAATGTGCCAACAATGTTTACCAACTTGGTCAAGGCCTCAACTGCGAGTGCGCCGAACAAGGTGAGTTTGGAACCCATGAGCCACACAATCAGATAGACCTCGACGATCGCGGCGGCGTGGCACGCAAGGTTCAGCAGGAGGCTTGCCCAAAACGCTTTGGGCGTACGGTGATAGAAGTCGAGAAGAGTCTCCTCGACCGAGTGAATCAGTGCGCGCTTACGGTCGATCAACGGTTTAAGATAGCGAATCCGACCCAAGACCT
>Ga0210406_10001077_pt1 | contig 34819 bp, 29 predicted proteins | sample IncBWC30MmetaG_FD_155454 | JGI IMG/M metagenome (GOLD analysis project Ga0210406, IMG submission 155454) | Forest soil microbial communities from Barre Woods Harvard Forest LTER site, Petersham, Massachusetts, United States - Inc-BW-C-30-M | ecosystem: Environmental > Terrestrial > Soil >... | reverse complement strand
CGATGCAGCTGACAAGGACAAGTCGGGGCTGGTGGTGTGCGAACGCTTGTCCGCCGCACCGGCGGCGGCGGCGCTCGAGACCTCTTGCGCAATTCTGCCGGCGGTTGCAGCCGTCACGGCCGCCGAGGTCGCCGCCGATGCCTGCGCCAAAGCCGCCGCGGGCGCGCCCGCCGTTGTACCGTTTGCCGATGCATCCTTGGCCGATACATCCTTTGTCGACGCAACGCCTTGCAGCGTCGTATCCACGGACGGCGCGCTGGTGCCCTGCGCGATTACCGCGGCCATGACGGCTTGCGCAGGCGCCGCCGCGGCGGGCCCACTGAATGCCGGATCGTTCACCGCATTGCTGGACGTTTGAGAGGCCGGGGCAATCGCCCCCTGGCTCGGAATCCCGTCACCGGACTTGGCACCCGGCGCGCTGCCTTGAGGTGCTGCCGGAGAGCCCTTGGATGTTGCCACCGATGTCAGCGTCTGGATGCCGGGCGACTGCGGCACACTCACGCCGGAACCGGGCACCGCCGGACCGTTGGCCGCACCGCCCGGTGCATTGGCGCTTCCAGCGGAAGCCGGCGCAACGCCGCCCGGCGCAGAAACAAGCGCGCCCGCGAGATCAAAATTGGGCGCCAACGCGGCCGTGCTGCCTGCATTGGCCGGAAGGGTAGGCGCAGCTGGGATCGCACTGGGATTCGCAGCCGCCGCGCCCGCTGGGGGACCCGCGCTGGCGCCGGCGGCATCCGCGGCTTGCGCGGCCGCCAAAAGATCTGTCTTTACGGCCGGCGGGGATCCTAAGGCTGTGAGCGCGGGCGGGGATGCGGGCACTGGCGGCGGCTGATTGCCGGGCACCGGCAATGTACTGCCGCTCGAGGTCGCCCCGTGCTCCTTGCTTACCGCGCTCTTGCGAGCCGGCTTGCCGCCCGCATCGCTTAGCGCCCGGGCAAAATCCTGGTTGGCACCGCCCGCCGGCGGCGATGCGGCCGGCCCCGGTCCATTGAGTTGCGCGGCATCGCTGCCGCTCGGCGCTTGAGAAATCGGCGAAGTTGCATTCATACCGCAGAAATAGCAAGCGACGTGCCAATCCAAGCGCGAAACTAACGAAGCGGCCAACCGACAAGGAGGTCAGCCCGCATATGCCAAGGTCTCTCGGCCGACCTTCAGAGATGCTGCGCCGCGATAACGTATCCCGCCGCACAGACAACTGGCCGCCATCGGGTCACGCTGATGCCAGCGCTGCTGGATCACCGGCGGCGTATCGCTCCCCTCCAGGCCGTCTGCAAAGCGCCCTTGAGGGGAGTTTTTCTATTTGTTTTTGGTGAGAGGAATCTTGTGCCGGAGCCTAGTACAGATCAGATTCGGGAAGCTTTGCAGTTCAGTCAATTTCGCTTCAAGTTGATTGAGTTCTTGAAACTGCCGTTCGATGTTGGCGAGCCCGCGTTACGAGAAGTGCTCGGACGAACTTGTTGCGGTGTGTACAGAAATTATCTTGCTCGCGCGGAACGCGTTGACGAGATTCTCAAGTCCGAAGACACGCTCGAGATGTTAGTCGAGTTCCCACCGCGTCAAGGTCGAATAGCAACGTCAATATTGCAGGCGTGACCAACCCGATTTACAGAGCCCTATTTCAGGTACTTGTCGAACCACGCGAGCGTTCGCTGCTGCGCATCGGCGAGATGCTCCGGGTCGCGGAGCCCATGGCCTTCGCCGGGGTAGATCATGATGGAAGTCGGCACGTTCATCGCTTTCATCGCATGCCAGAATTCCTGCGTTTGCGGCGCCGGGCACTCGATATCGTGTTCTCCGACGTAGGCGAATGTCGGCGTCTTCACATTGTGCATGTAGTTGATCGCCGATGAGGCGCCATAGACCGCAGGATCGTCGTACGCGGATTTGCCGAAGTACGGGATCATCCAGGCATCGATGCCGTTCTCGCCGTAGTACGACAGCCAATCGCTGATGCCGGCGGCGGCGACCGCCGCCTTGAATCGATCGGTTTGAGTCACGGCCCACATGCTCATGAAGCCGCCGTAGCTGCCGCCGGTCAAGCCCAGCCGCGCCGTGTCGATGGGCGCGGCCTTTGCCGCGGCGTCAATGCCGGCCAGGATGTCGCGCAAGTCGCCGTGGCCGAAATCGCGCACGTTCGCCTGAGTAAAGCGCTCCCCTTGCCCATAGCTGCCGCGCGGGTTGGGCCGAAACAGCGCATACCCACGCTCGAGCAGCGCTGTGGCAATCCCCGGACCGGGGAAGGCCGGGGTCGTCGCCGCCGCGGGCCCGCCGTGAACCTGGGTGATCATGGGAACCTTGCCGTCGGCATGCAGAGGCAGCAGCAACCAGCCCTGAACATCGAATCCGTCGTTCTTCCACCAAACGCTTTGCACGCGCGCGGGCAAGCTCAAGCCGGCGTTGACCGTCGTCAGGTCGCGCCAGTGGCCGATGGTGCCGATCTCGATCTCCGGAGCTTGCGTGAACGACTCATGCGCGTCGGCCGTGATCCCCGATGGGCATGCCGTCGAAATTCCGCCGGCGCGATCGCCCAATGACTCCTCGCCGCTCCATAGAACCCGCGCAGGCGCGGCCTGAGTACCCGGCCCCAAATCCGCAAATTGAGTCTTGTCGCCGGCGAGAAGTTCAGCCTGCAAATGCCCATCGCAGCGCCACGCAATTGCCGTGGCCGAAGCATGCATGTCGGGCGTCAGATTGACCGCCTTGCCGCCATCCAGACTCAGCGTATAAACATCGCCGCCGGTCGATCCGAAGTCGCTCATGATGCCGGCGATAAAGGCAACCCGGGATCCGTCGCGCGATACCTTCGGCATGGCAAGCTGTTGGCGGGCATCGGCCGGGGTGTAGACAACACGGGCGTCCGTCCCGCTCTCCGGAAAGGCGTACAACTTGGCGGTCCACCAGTTGTTGTCGCCGTCGCCGGGTGCGGCCGTGCCGATGAAGCCCTTGCCGCCGGCGCGCCAGTCATATTCGTAGACGAACAGGTCGGGCGGCGAAACCCACCGCAAGGCGCCCCTTTCCAGAACCGCAATACGTTGCTCCGGCGGCGGCGCGTCCAAATCGCCGGCGACGGGCGCACCGGCTTGAGTTGCGCCGACCTCTTTGGTGGCGTTTTGAATCGCGAGCATCGCGAGACGGCCATCCGGCAAATAGCGCAGGTGCACGATGGTGCCGCTGAAATCCAGCAGCTTGGTCAATCCATGGCCGTCCGCGCCTACCGCGTAGAGGGAGCGGGCGTGACTGCCCGGCGCGCGCAGCGCAAAGCTCAAGCGCTTGCCGTCGGGACTCCACGTCGGCGAGTCGGGCCAGCACTGCGGCACGCGGCCGCAGGGCATGGGAACCGTGACCGCCGTGCCGCCGCTCGCCTGCCTGATCACCAGATCGCGGACCGTGGGCGCCCCGCCGCTCGCGGAGGAATCGCCCTCCACTGAGGCGACGAGTTCTCCATTCGGGGAAATCTCAACGTCGAGGAAGCGATGAACCAGGCGCGCCGCCGCGGCTTGTGCCGCTTCGCACGCCTGTCCGAGACCGATCCACAGCACCGCCATTGCAACTACCAGCCTCATGCCCTTCCCCTATGTCTAAAGATGCGGCTACGCGCCGCGATTGAATTTCAACACCAGCGTTGCACAGCCCAACAGACCGATGCCCTCGATACGAGCGAGCAGCCGGTTCATGTTGCCGGTAACGCCAAATCTTGCCGTCGCATGCACCGCCCGGTGCGCGAGCCAACCGTATCCGGTCAATATGCAAAACTCCGGCACCATCGACGTTGCCGCGAGAATCAACATTTGCGGCACGACTGACATCGCCGGGTCGATGAACTGCGGCAGCAGCGCCAGAAAGAACAGCAGCGCCTTCGGGTTGGCCAACTGCAGGGTCAGCGCCCCGAAGTACACGCCGCGCCGGTCTCGTTCCTTGTCCTTGGGATCCCCGTCCAACGCGACCGAGTGCATCGAGTTGGCGGAGCGCAATGCTTTCAGGCCCAAATAGATCAGGTAGCCCGCGCCGATCCATTTGGCGACAGTAAAGAACCGCGCGCTGGCGGCGATGAGCGCGCCCAAGCTCGTGGCCGACAGCGCGAAGTAGATGCCGTTCGCGGTGAGGATTCCGGCCGCCGCCGGCAGCGTGCGCCGCAGTGCACCGCGCACCCCCTGCGATACCGTGTAGAACACGGCAGGTCCCGGCGACAGGGACAGCGCGGTTTCCATCGCCAGGAACAGAAGCCAGGTCTTAAAGGTCATCTAGCATGAATCTAGTTCTTGACGTTTGTCGCGAGGAAGGCGGCGACATGCTCGTTGAGGAATTTTCCGTCCGCCGGCGACGCGCCGGCGCCGGCCGGATGTCCCCAGAGAGAAGGAATGATCGCCAACGTGCAGTGCGGGATGAATGCGGCTTCATAGCGTGCATCGGTTACGGGAAAGTATAGATCCGTTTCGGACGGCATGTAGAGCACGGGAACTTTGATCGAACGCAGCGCCGCCTCAACATCCTTGAACGGCGGCGTTTTGCCGACATCGTGATATTCCCAGGTGCGCATATGCAGGATCAGATTGTTGGCGTCCGCCCCCGGAATGAAGTTGGTGCGAAAGCGATTCACGACATCATCGAAGGTCTTGCCGAACGATTCATCGGTGCGCCACAGCTCTTGGCGCCACCATTCCTGCGAAAACAGCCAACCCGTCCACACCATGGAGAAAGCCTGGATGCCCTTCGTCGGCTGGCTTTTGTAGTCGCCGCCCTCGAAGGCCGGATCCGCTGTCAGGGCCGCAATTTCGCCCTCGAGCCTGACGATGCCATGGCCGTAGGTTTTGGCCGTTCCGGAGGTCGCCACGATGCGGTCCATGTAGTCGGGATAGCTCACCGCCCATTGAAACGCCTGTTGCGCGCCCATCGAGAATCCGATGACCGCGCGCAGGTGCTGCACGTGCAACTGTGCGGTCAGCATGCTATGCACCGCTTCCACGTTGTCGCGGATGGTGGTGACGGGGAATCGCGGTCCATGAAATGGCTCCGGCGTATTGCTCGGCGAGGAAGATCGTCCGTTGCCGAATAACTCGCTGGCGACGAGATACAGTTTGCTCGGATCCAGCGCTTTGCCCGGCCCGATCAGCCAACCATAGCCGTGCATCTCCGCCATGTAGTGCGAGGGCAAAAGAACGGCGTTGTCGCCCTTCGCATTCAACTTGCCATAGGTGCCGTAGACGATGCGCGCCTCCGGGAGCACGGTGCCGCTTTCCGTCTTGAAATTCCGGATGACGAATTCGTGTTGGACTGGCTCGGCGTCGGGGGCGGCCGCCTGCACCTGCGCAAATTGCATTCCACAGAAAACCACGATCAACGCGCTCAATCGCACGGCGCTCTCCCAGCATGCCCAATCATTGGATTACGATGCCGAAGCATACACCAGCGATGCGCGGCGAACGCGGCGCCCATCCACCTCGCGATCCGGCGTCAATGGGAAGTCAGGTAATATTCCTGGATTCCATGCTATCGGCAACCAACTGAGACCCGCGTGCGAGCCAAATCCCGCCTCAACAACTGGAGTGACATTCAATTCGTCATGGCCACCGCGAAGTTCGGCAGCTTTCACTCCGCCGCGACGGCGTTGGAGACCAATCAGTCGACGGTCGGACGGCGCGTTGCGCGCTTCGAGGCCTATTTGGGGACGAAGATTTTCGAGCGTCACGCGACCGGTATGCGGCTGACCGCCGCCGGGAAAATTCTCTGCGACAAGGCGGCCCGCATGGAAGAGGCGGCCAACGACATCGAATCGAGCCTGCTCGCCTTCGATTCGCGTTTGTCGGGTACCGTGCGCGTGTTCGCCACCGAGGGCGTCGCCCATCTTTGGCTGGTGCAGGTCCTCGCGGATTTCTGCCGCGTGCATCCCGGCGTGAACATCGATCTCGTCACCGATCGCGAGGGGCTCGACCTGTTTTCTCTCGAGTCCGACCTGGCCGTGTTCATCGAGAGACCGAAAAACCCGCGCCTGGTCGCCTCCAAAATCGCGAAAGTCGAACACTCCCTGTTCATCTCGAAATCCTACGAGGAGAGATTCGGCCGGCCGCGCAAGCTCGAGGATCTGGGCCAGCATCAATTCGTGGACTATGTGCCCTACCGCGTCTGCACCGACCTCGCCTGGTGGTCCAAGAGCGTACTGCCCGTCCACCGGATTCAATTGCGCGTCGACTCAGCCTCGGTGTATCTGGCGTCCATACGCAGCGGCATGGGCATCGGGCTTTTGCCGAATTTCTACAAACGCGCCGCTCCCGATCTGACCGCGTTGACGCTGCCGACGGGTTGTCACCTGAATCTGTGGCTGGTCTCGCGTCCGATCGCCAACAAATCGCACCGGATCAAGATACTGCACAAATTCTTGCGCGAGCGATTCAACAAGGACCGCGTGAGCTGGTTCGGAGCGTGAGCAAAAGCGCCGCCAGGCTCAACCCGCAGGCGAGCATCACATACCAGGCCGGCGACAGCGGATTTCCGGTGCGTGCGATCAAGCCGGTGGCAATGAGCGGCGCGAACCCGCCGAACACGGTGACCGAAAGATTGTAGGCAATGCCCATGCCGGAGGAACGAACACCCGTTGGAAACAGTTCCGCGATGGCGGCCGGTGCCGCACCGATAAACAGCGCCGCGAGAACGGCGGACGCCACCTGGAACATCGCCAGAGCCGCGGCATTCGGATGATTCAACAGAAAGCCGAAGCCGGGGAGGATCAGGAGCACGATCGCCACGGCCGCCGGAATCATCAGACTGTAACGCCCCCAGCGGTCCGATAAATGGCCGGCCACCGGCGAGACGCCCAACATGAATGCGAGCGCCAGACTGTTGGTGAACAGGGTGGTGCTGATCGGAATTTTTAGCACCGTGTGCGCGTACAGCGGCACGTAGACAAAAAAGAAGTAGGTCGCGACCGTCCAGATGATGGTTATGCCGAACCCTCGCGCGACGGCGGCACGGTGTGTGCGCCACAGGAGCCGCAGCGGCGAGGAGGCGGCGCGGTCCTTGACGAATGCCTCCGGGTCGTCGATGTGTCCGCGGATGTACAGTCCCAGCGGAACGATCAGCGCACTGGCGAAGAATGGCACGCGCCAGGCCCAGGCATTCAACTGCTCGGGCGAGGCGATCGCCGCGACGGTCGCGGCCGCCAACGCTCCCAACAAGAGCGCACCGGCCTGGCCGGCCGTTTGCCAACTTGCGAAATAGCCGGCGCGGCCGGGCGGTGCATGTTCCGTCAGCATGGCGGTCGCGCCGCCGACCGCGCCGCCGGCGGCGAGCCCCTGCAGAAGTCGCGCGAGCACCACCAGCAGCGGCGCGGCGACGCCGATGGCGGCGAATCGCGGAATCAGTCCGATCGCGAGTGTCGCGGCCCCCATCAGCCCGAAGGTCCACAGCAACGCGAATTTGCGGCCCCTGAGGTCGGCCAGCGCACCAAATACGACGGCGCCAACCGGTCTGGTCAGGAATCCCACCCCGAACGCGCCGACCGACAGCAGCAACGAGGCCGTGAGATCGCCGGCGGGAAACATGCTCTGAGCAATTGCCGGAGTCAGAAAGCCGTAGACCGCGAAGTCGTACCATTCGAGCATATTGCCGACGCTCACCGCCAGCAGCACGTGCCGCGGCCGTGTGCCGCCACGGGTGTGCGGCGAATCGACCGGCTTCAATCCGGCTGTGGTTTCGACGCCCACGCGCCTACCTTTGACATGAACCGATCCGCCTCCTCGAGCGCGGCAAGGGCGATCCACTCATCCGGCCTGTGCGCCTGATCGATGGAGCCTGGTCCGCACACCACGGACGGAATGCGGCTGCGTTCGAATATTCCCGCTTCGCTGCCGAAAGGCAGCTTGGTCACGGGTAACTTCGCGCCGCACGCGGTCAACACCTGCATCGTCTCTTCGCCAAGGTTGGTGCAAAACTGCGGCACGTCGAGTTCCACCTGGCTCGTCACGTCGAGTTCCGCCGAAGCTTCGCCCGCGAGGTAATCGGCGACCCGCTCTTGTATGAAGTCCGCATCCTGTTTGTTGGAGGTGCGGTATTCCCAACGCACACTGCAGCGCTCCGCCACGATGTTGGTCGCCGCACCGCCGGCGATTCGCCCGACGTTCAGCGTACAGCCATTGGCGACGACTTGCGGCAACCTGGCGACATCGCCCAAGTACCGGATGAACCCGGCCGCGGCGTCGATGGCGTTGACGCCCCGCGACGGATCGCTGGCATGCGCGGCAACACCGCGAAAGCTCGTGTGCGAGCCCGTCACGCCATTGTGGGCCACGCCGATTCTCATGTCGGTGGGTTCCCCGATGATGGCAAATGCCGGCTTGGGTATGCTGCCGGCGATGCGTTCCACCAGTGAGTGCGCGCCGAAACAACCAACCTCCTCGTCATAGGAAAAGGCGAAGTGTAGCGGCCTTCGCAGCTGCATGCTCCGCCAATGCTCGAGTGCGGCGAGGCTGCAGGCAATGAACCCCTTCATGTCGGAACTGCCGCGCCCGTACAGCAGGCCATCCCGTTCCACGAGCGCGAAAGGATCGCTGGTCCATTCCTGGCCATCGACCGGCACCACGTCCGTGTGGCCTGACAGCACCACGCCGCCTTCGCGCTCCGGCCCGATGCTCGCCAGCAGATTGCCCTTGTCGCGGCTCTCGTTATAGATGAGTTCCACGCGCGCGCCACGGGACTGCAAGTAGTCCGCCACCCATGCGATCAACGCCAGATTCGAATGTCGCGAGGTCGTGTCGAAGGAAACCAATTGCCGCAGAATCGAGACGCTCGTGTTCATCATATGCCACGCGATCTTTGCTTTCAGTGGAGACGTCGCGCGGCCGGCCGCAGGAACGATCTGGTTAGCCCTCGAAGCTAATGCACCTGATTTTCCGGGTAAACAAGATTTCGGCATGTGCGAGTCGCAAATATGCAAGATGGTGCCGCCGCGCCGATCAGGCGCGGCCTCCAGCGTCCGCCGTATGGTCGTGAATCAGCTTGATTTACGGTGTTTTTCCGATGTCTTCACTTTTTGTGCGGCAAGTGAAAACCCACGCCGCCGCGGCAAGGCATCGCTTCGACAGGCATTTTTGGAAATTGACGCTTTGCTCGACGCGCATGTACTTTCAGACCGTCCTCCGTTTTCCAAGTCTTGAGATTGCACAAGGGATGAAAATGAACTCACCGTCGATACGCTCCGCCGCCGCGTTGTTTGCTGCCGCTCTTCTGCTATCGTCTTTGCCCGCGCTCGCCGCCGGTCCGTCCGGGGCGGACGCCGCAGCCGAACCTGCGATTGACGAAATCGTGGTCACCGCGCAGAAGCGCGAACAGCGTATCCAAGACGTGCCGATCTCCTTGTCCGTGATGGGTGGCGCCGATCTCGACAAGTCGAGCATCCAGAGCGTGTCGGACGCGTTGGGGATGATCCCCGGCGTCGCCGTCAACGTCACCGGCCAAGGCGGCGAAACAAAACTGACCATTCGCGGCGTGACCGCCGCCGGATCCTTGTTCGCAGGCCCGAGTCCGATCGGCTACTACCTGGATTCCGTGCCGTTTGGGCTGGTGCGATCGGCGGTACAACCGGATGCCAACTCCTACGACCTCAACCGCATCGAAGTGCTGCGCGGACCGCAGGGCACGCTGTACGGCGCCAGCGCCTTGAATGGCGTGGTACGTGTGCTGACCAACGATGCCGACCTCAATCAGTTCGATTTCAAGGCGCGCGCCAGTGCATCTTCCACCGAGAGCGGCGGCGGCAACTGGCGTGAAGACGCGGCGATCAACCTGCCCATCGTCGAGGGCAAGCTCGCCGCGCGCCTCGTCGTCGGCCAAGAGCACGACAGCGGCTGGATCAACAGCCCGCTCGGCAACAACATCAATGACGGCGATCTGAAAAATGTCCGCCTGAAGGTGAACGCGCAGCCCATCGACGATTTGAGCATCAAGCTGGGCGCGACGCACGAGGAGGCGAATTTCGGCGCGCCGCCCGAGGGTACCAACGACTTCACCGCGTCGACCAAGGATCAGCCCATCGCGTCGCGCTTCAGTGCCTACGACATGAAGCTCGATTACCAGCTGCCGTGGTTCTCGGTGTCGAGCGCGAGCAGCTATTTCACTTTCCTCAACGACGGTTCCCTGGACGTGGCCCCGGGCGTCCCCACGCCGCCGCTCACCACCCGCCAGACCTCGAGAGTGTTCAGCGAAGAGCTCAACCTGAACTCCAAGCTCGAGGGCCCATGGCGTTGGTCGGCCGGCGCGTTCTATCGCAACGCGCGCGACAGCACCTATCAGACCTTGGGAGACCTGATCCCGGCGCCGGTTTTCCAGGCCGATAGGTCGCGATCGACCGCCGTTTTCGGCGAAATCGGCCGCCGCTTCCTCGACAATCAATTCGAGCTGGCGGTGGGCGCCCGCTATTTCCACGATGACGTCGGCCTCGATCAGCTGATCCTCTTCGGCGAGCCGCCGGGCACGCCGTTGCTGCGCACCGACTCCACGTTCCACGCCTTGACGCCGCGCGTGGTGCTGACCTGGTTCCCGAGCCACGACTACACCATGTACGCCAGCTACTCGCAGGGCTTCCGCAGCGGCTTCCCGCAAAGCGAACTGGTGCAATTGGTGGCGCCGGACTTCATACCGGTGAAGCCCGACAAACTGACCAACTATGAAATCGGCGGCAAGGGCAACCTGTTCGACAACCGCTTGACCTTCGATGCGGCCGTGTACTACATGAAGTGGAAGGACATCCAACAGACTCTGGGCATACCGGTGCCGGGCAGCACCGCCTTCATCGTGGCGAGCGTGAACGGCCAGTCGGCGAGCGGCGTGGGTGTGGACTTCGCGGTCACGGTGCGGCCTCTCCAAGGGCTGCAGCTCGGCATCAACTTCAGCTGGAACGGGCTGGCCGAGGACTCGACCGTACTCTCCAGCGGACAGCTGCTGTTCCCGAACGGATCCCGCATCGACGATTCCCCGGCCATCACCGCCGGCGCCTTCGCGTCGTACGACTTCCCGTTCGGCGGCACCGGCTGGGCGGGACAGCTCGCGGCCTCCGCGCGCTACACGTCGCTGCAAACCACCACGTCCGTGTCGAGCGGTTCGGGGCTGCCGCCCGTGGTCACGGAGAGCGATACCATCACTACCGCCCGCACCAGCTTTACATTGGTGGCGCCGTCGCACTGGCGCGTCATGCTCTACTCCGACAACGTGGGCAACAATCGCGGCGTACCGCTCGCCTCGCAGACACCGTTCTCGAGCATCAGTTCTCAGCCGCGCACCTCGGGAGTTCAGGTGGACTACCACTACAAATAACGCTTCGCGCGACAAACCCGGCAAACCTATTTCAATATCGAGGTTACATTCATGCGCTGTTTGACGAGTATCGTTCTAGGCGGTTTGATTTCCACCGTGGCTCAAGCGGCGCCGCATGTACTGGAGCCGCAGGACCTGTTCCGCATGCAGTGGGCCGCAGACCCGCAGATTCGCGGCGATGGGACGCAAATCGTCTACGCACGGGAAGCGAACGACATCATGAGCGATCGGCTGGTGCAGTCGCTGTGGCTCATCGATACCGCGACCGGAGCGCAGACGCCGCTGGCCACGGGACCGGGGTCCCACTCATCGCCGCGGTGGTCGCCGGATGGGTCGCGAGTTGCGTATCTGTCGACGGGCGCGGATGGGCGCACGCAGATCGCGATTCGTTGGATGCGCGGTGAGACGGCGAACCTCACCAATCTTACCGAGACACCGAGCGACATCGCCTGGTCGCCGGACGGCAGACAGATTGCATTCGTGATGCTCACGCCCGTCGCGGGCCCGACGATCGGCAAGCCGCTGACGAAGCCGCCTGGGGCGCATTGGGGCGGCGATCCGGTGGTGGTCGATTCGATGAATTTCCGGGCGGACGGGCAAGGAATGGACAAGCCTGGGTTCAGGCATGTCTTCGTGATTTCCGTGGATGGCGGCGGCGCCCCGCGGCAACTGACATCGGGACCGTTCAGCGATGCGGGACCGCTGGCCTGGTCATCGGACGGGAAGTCGATTTTCTTTGCGGGAAATCACAGCGAGGAATGGAAGCGCGAGCCGCAGGATTGGGCACGGCACACAGCCATGACCCTGAGCATTTATCGACTGAACGTGGCGGACGGCACGTTGGCGCAGCTTTCGCACGAAGTCGGTCCGTATCATGCGCCGGTCGTGTCGCCGGACGGAAAGCTCGTGGCGTACCTGGGTTATCAGGACAAGCATGTCGGCAACCAGAACGTGCGGCTCAATGTGATGGATGCGGACGGCAAGAATCAGCGCGTCATCGGTGAATCGCTGGATCGCTCGTTGACGGACCTCGTTTGGGCAGCCGACGGTCATGGCCTGTACGTCGAGTATGTCGATCATGGCATCACCAAGGTGGCGCGAATGGCGCTCACCGGCCGGGTCGAGCCCGTGGTGTCGGATATGGCGGGTATCGGGGCCGCGACGCAGTTGCCGTATTCGGGAGGCACGTTTTCAGTGTCAGGTAGAGGCGCGGTGGCCTTCACCGGCGGCGCGGCCGATCAATTGCCGGAGGTGTATTTGGCGCGTGACGGCAAGACGCAACGCCTCACGAATTTGAATTCCGAACTCCTGACGGAAGTGAGCATCGGCAAGCTCGCGGCGCTGCCGGTGAAATCATCGGCGGATGGACGTGCCATCGACGCCTGGGAATTGCTGCCGCCCAACTTCGACCCCTCCAAGAAATATCCCCTGATCCTCGAAATTCACGGCGGCCCGTACGCGAGCTACGGCCCGACATTCTCGGCGGATTATCAGTTGTACGCCTCCGCCGGTTACATCGTGGTCTACGGCAACCCGCGCGGCTCAACCTCCTACGGCGAGGAGTTCGCGAATACGATTTACAACAACTATCCCAGCCAGGACTACGATGATCTGATGAGCATCGTCGATGCCGCCATTCAGAAGGGCAACGTCGATGCTGACAACCTGTTCGTCACCGGATCCTCGGGTGGCGGTGTGCTGACCTCGTGGGTCGTGGGCAAAACGCATCGATTCAAAGCGGCAGTGACGCAGCGTCCGGTCATCAACTGGACCAGCTGGTTGCTGACCACCGACATGTCGGCCTTCGGCGCGCGTTACTGGTTCAAGAAAATGCCCTGGGAAGATCAGGAGACGTACTGGAAGCTCTCACCGCTTTCCCTGGTGGGGAACGTCACGACGCCGACGATGGTGCTCGTGGGGTTGAACGACCTGCGTACGACCGTGGGTGAAGCGGAGCAGTACTACCACGCGCTGCAACTGCGGCACGTAGCGACGGAGCTGTATGAGATTCCGGGTGCGGCGAGATTCCGGGTGCGGCGCACGTGCTCATGCGGCCGTCGCAACTCGCGGCGCAGAGCACCGCGATCATTGAATGGTTCGGGCGGTATCGGAGTCCCGCGGCGCGCTGACCGCTATCGGCGCGGCGCCGGTGCGTTGTCGAGGCGGTTGAACACGCTCTGCATGGCGGCCACGCGCTCGATATAAGTGCGCGCGGGGGAATCGCCGCAGCGCTGGCCTTCGGCCAATCTGAATCTGCGCCGCGCAAACTCATCGCCTGCTCCGGCGCCGCACAGGTGGATCAACGCGGCAAGCATCTGCTTTTGCGGCAGCGACGCGGCGCTGATTCGGTGGCGCTCCAGAATGGACGCGACGCTGTGGTCAAGATAGGCCGAGGTGAGCTCGACCGCATCGCTCGGGATGACCCGCGCGTACAAACTGTTGAACCAGCATGAATGCCAATCGTTCCACGGGCCGTCGGCAACGACCACGTGATCGTGAATACAGAAGCGGCGGGCTTCCGCGAAATTTCCGTCGGTGATCTGATACATGCCGACAGCGCTCGAGGCCGGCCGATAGACCTCGAAAGGCTGCGACGACCACGACCATTTCCAGTAAGTGCGCGCCACCGGATTTCCGGAGCCCTCCACTTGAGCGATTGCCGCAAGGAAGTCGGGCGTCATGACCGCGGTTGAGAATTTCTTGAAGATCGGCGCGTACTCGGCCCAAGTTTCGGCAGACGTCTTGTACAGGGTCCCGCTCACGGGGAAGAACAGCTCGGATGGCTTGCGCACGACCTGGTAGATCCAATTGATGCCGAGCCACAGAATCAGCACGGCCAGCGCGGCCATCATGAATTTGGCGGGCCGCGGCGCGGGACCCCACCAGCGTTTGACTCGACGCCACGCCTTGACGGTGCGGCGGGCGAGTTTCTTGATACGGCGGACACGGCTGCCTGTGCGCCGCGCGGGCTTGGTGGACATGGTCCGCCCAAGTTAACCCAATCCGCGTACTGCCCGCTATTTGCCGCCTTGCCTGACCGCGATGGTCACGCTCTCGGACTCAGGATCGAACAGAATTCGCGCCTCGCCTCTTTTCAGCTGGCCGATGACGCGCGCCACCTTGTCCTCGAGCGCGATTTCCCTTTCGCCGTAGTCCGTGCCCTCGCGCAAGACGAAGGATTCAATCACGGCGTTCAACAGCTCCGCCGACAATTCGCCGTAAGGCACTTCGATGGGGTCGGGCGCTGCTTCGCTGGGCATCGGCGCAGCGTATCACGGCTCTTTAGGCGGTCCCGGTGTCCGTCCGTGCGAGCATCAGCCGCATCGCCGCATCATCCCCTTCGCGCTGTTCGCGCCGATCCGCGGCGCTCTGCTCTTCCTTGCGAAAGCGGTCGACCACGCGGTTCAACGACTCGGCTTCAATGCGCTTTTCACTCCATTGCATGCGGCGCTTCTCGAATTCCTGGCGGGCACCGTCGAGTGATTTCTGCTGCTGATTCAAAGCCTCGCCCAGCCGGTCGAGGAAGGAGCGGTAGTTCTGCAGCTTGACGGCATCCATGGCGCCGCTGGATTGAGTGGAGTTGCGCACGTACTCGTCGCGATAGGCCTGAAGCTGCTCGCGCTGGCGCTCCAACTCTGCCACCTTGCGCGCGGCATCGCCCATGGCGCGGCTCAAGTCCTTCGCCGAGGTCGACGCGACCTCGTGGATGGGCTCAAAGCGTTTGGACTTCATCATGGCGAGGCCACTATCGGCCCGTTGGCGCAGCCGGTGCCGAGAACTGCGTCACGAGTTGCTTGAGATCCGCATAACTTCGCTCGATGCCAACCGGTTCATACATGTCCTGGCGCAGGAATTCGAGCATTTTGGGCCATTGCTCCACGGCCAGATCCACCCGCGCATCGGAGCCGCGCCGATAGGCCCCGACCGTGATCAGGTCGCGATTCTGCTGATAGGTCGAATAGACCTGCCGGAAGCGATTCGTCAAGTCGAGCTGCTCGCGCGTCGCGATTTGGTGCATTGCACGGCTGATGGATGCCTCCACATCCACCGCCGGGTACAACCCTGCCTCGGCCAGGCGGCGCGAGAGCACGATGTGCCCGTCCAAAATGGCGCGTGCGGCATCGGCGATGGGATCGTTCTGATCATCGCCTTCCACCAGCACGGTGTAGAACGCCGTGATCGATCCGACGCCGCGATCGCTGTTGCCGGCGCGCTCGACGAGCTGCGGCAACCGGGCGAACACGGAGGGCGGATAGCCCTTGGTCGCCGGCGGCTCGCCGATCGCCAGCGCAATCTCGCGCTGCGCCTGCGCGAAGCGGGTCAGCGAATCGAGCAGCAGCAAAACCTTCAGGCCCCGATCGCGAAAGTATTCGGCGATGGCCGTCGCGAGCCAGGCACCATGCAGACGCATGAGCGGCGGATTGTCGGCCGGCGTGGCCACGACCACGGCGCGGCGCATGCCGTCGGGTCCCAATGTATTGCTCACGAAATCCTGGACTTCGCGGCCGCGTTCGCCGATCAACCCGACCACGGTGACATCGGCCTTGGTGTACCGGGTCATCATGCCGAGGAGCACCGATTTGCCCACGCCGGAGCCGGCAAACAGGCCGATTCGCTGTCCTCCGCCCACGGAGAGCAGCGCATTGATGGAGCGCACGCCCACATCGAGGGGATCGCGTATCGCACGGCGCATCAGCGGATTGAGAGGCTCGCCGGTCAAGGAGATGCGATCCGTGCAGCGCAGCTCGCCGAAGCCGTCCAGCGGCCGGCCGGCGCCGTCCAGTACCCTTCCCAACAATTCGTCGCCCACGGGAACCGAGGACTCGCTGCGCGTGGGAATGACCCGTGCGCCGGGCATCAACCCGCGGATGTCTCCGGTCGGCATGAGGAACAGCTTATCGCCGGAAAAGCCGACGACTTCCGCTTCGATCTGCTTACCCTCGGCCGTGTCGACCAGGCAGCGTCCGCCGACCGCGGCCTCGCAGCCGACGGCCTCCAGCGTCATGCCGACCATGCGATTGAGGGTACCTTCGACCACGAATTCGGCGGCGCTGGTCATGCGCTCGCGCGCCTGAATCAGGGCCTCGGTCCATCGCTTGGCGCGCAGCTGCGGCGCATCGATGCTCAAGTCGAGCCCCGCGGCGTCGCGGTGTGGCGCTCGGTCCCCAACAGCTCGCTCAAGATGCTGCCCAGGCGCGTCTCCAGACGCGCGTCGATGCGCGAGGTGTTGGTCGTGACCTGGCATCCGCCTCGCGCCATGACGGGATCTTCGATGATGGTCCAGGCGCGCTCGTTTTCGGTCGGCGCCAGATGCTGTTTGACCACGGATGCGTCTTCCGGATGCAAATGCACGCGCACATCGCGCGTCGCCACCGGCAGCGCGGCGATCGCCTCGCGGATGATGCCGATGATTTGCGTCGGATCGGTCTTCAACTCGCGCCGCACGATTTGCCGCGCCAAGGCCATGGCCAGGCTCAGCAATTCGCGCTCCACCTCCGTATCGAGCGCATCAAACGGCTTCGCCAGATCGTAGAACATGCCGGCGAGCCGATCCACCTGTGCCTGCACTTCGGCGCGTCCCGCCTGCCGCCCCTCGGTCAATCCCTGCTCGAAGGCCTCTTTGTGCGCCTCCGCCTGCAGATCGGCGAGGCCGCCGACGGTCGGCATCTTATGTTGGGCAGCGGGGCCCTCCATGTCGGGTACCGTCCACAGCGCGACAGTCGCGGGCTTGGCGTTGGCGTCAGACAAATTCGCCCCCACCCTTGCCGCCGAGACTGATCGTGCCTTCCTCGGCCATGCGCTGCGCGATCACGATGATTTCCTTTTGCGCCGCTTCGACGTCGGTCAGCTTCACCGGGCCGCGTGCTTCCATGTCGTCCTTCAAGATCTCCGCGGCCCGTTTCGACATGTTCTTCAAAATCTTCTCCTGCACCTCGGGCTCGGCGCCGCGCAGGGCCACCGCCAAGGTATCGGAACCCACTTCGCGCAGCAGCGCTTGAATGCCGCGGTCGTCGACGTCCAGCAAGTTGTCGAACACGAACAGCAAATCCTTGATCTGCTGATGCATCTCGCCGTCTGCTTTTTCGATCTTGCCGAGCTCTTCGCTGAGTTTGTCGCGCTCCATGGCGTTCAAGATGTTGGCTGCGCTGCGCGCGCCGCCGATGCGCCGCAGGGGCGCCGGCGCCGCGACATTCGCCTGCTTCTCGACCAGCTGATCGAGTTCCGTCAGCGCCGATTGCGGCACTTCATTCAAAGATGCGATGCGCATCAGCACTTCGGTGCGCAAATCCTCGTTGAGCAGCGGCAGGATTGCGGCCGATTGCTCGGGCTCCAGATGCGCCAGTACGATGGCGGCGATCTGCGGATGCTCGCCGCTGATGATTTGCGCGACCGCCTTGGCTTCCATCCATTTCAGGGCCTCGATGCCCTGGCCGGTCTGGCCGTTCGATACCCGGTCGAGCAGCAGGTCGGTCTTCTGCTTGCCCACGGCTTGGGTCAGCACGCGGCGCACGTAGTCTTGCGATCCGCCGGCGATGTTCGCCTTGGCGTCGGCGATGCCGATGAACTTATCCAGCACCGAGCTCATCTGCTCGCGGGACACTTCCTTGAGCTCGGCCATCGCGATGCCCAATTTCTGCACCTCGCGGGCGCTCAGCTGCTTGAGCAGATTGGCGGCGTCCTGCTCGCCCAGGCTCATGAGCAGTATGGCGGCGCGCTGCGTTCCGGCAAGTTCGTCGCTAGCCATCCGCGGAGACCCAGTCCTTCACGACCTGTGCCGCGCGCCGGGGATCCTGCCCCACCAAGGTTCGCGCCGCGGCGATCTGCTGCTCGAAACTGGGCGAAAGTTTGATCGCCTTGCCCTGGCCGGACAGGCTGAGGCGATCGCCGTCGACATCCTCGCCCCTCGCGGCAGAGCGGCCCGACGGCTTGGTCAGCGACTTCATCAACGGCCGCAATACCAGGAAGGCCACGACCAATACCAACGCCGCGCCGACGATCTGTTTGGCGAGCTGGGTCAGCCAAGGTTGTTGCCACAGCGGCAGGCCATCGACCGGCGGCAGCGCCGCGTTCGCCTTGAACGCCTGATTCAACACGTTGATCTGATCGCCGCGATCGTCCTTCAGGCCGATCGATTCCTTGATGAGCTGCGTGAAGCGTTTGATGTCTGTTTCGTTCATTGGCGAGGTGACTACCTTGCCGTCGGCATCGAGCTTCTGCCAATCGTCGAGCACCACGCCGACGTTGAGACGCTTCAGCGTGCCCACCGGTTGCTTCACATAGGAGAGCGTGCGATCCACTTCGAAATTTCGAGTGCTGCGCTGTGCGCTCGAGCTGGGACCCGCGCTCGCGGCGGCGGCCTGCCCGGCGCCCGCGGCATTCGGCGGCGTCACCGGATTTCCGGGAGTCGCGGCGCCCGGAATCACGGGTGCGCCCGAGGTGCCCGGCGGCTGATTGCTCAAGGCGCCCGGTATGCCCTCGGCGCCGTCGCCACCCTTGCGCATTTCGTTGCTGGTCTGTTCGCTGCGCACCGCGGTCTTCTGCGGATCGTAGTTCTCGCGCGTCTCCTCGGTGACGGTGTAGTCCATATCCGCCGTGACCGTGGCGCGCACGCGTCCGGCTCCCAGCATGGGCTCGAGCAGTTCGACGATGCGTTGCTGGTAGCTTTCCTCGAGCTTGCGGGTCTGCTCGAAATGCCGGGTGCTGGCGGCGACTTCCGCATTCTCATCCGGCGAATTGAGCAATGATCCGGCCTGATCCACCAAGGTCACATCGTTCGCGGATAATTCGGGGACGCTCGAGGCAACCAGATGCACGATGGCCGCGACCTGACCGGGCTCGAGCCGCCGGCCGGGATACAGCTGCAGCATCACCGAGGCCGTTGCCTTGTGCGCGTCGCGCAAGAAAACACTGGGCTTGGGCAAGGCCAAGTGCACTCGCGCGGTCTGCACTCCCTGCACCTTGATGATGGTGCGCGCCAATTCGGTCTCGAGCACGGACTGATAGCGCGCGCTCTCCATCATGCTGCTGTTGCCGAGCGCCGATTCCTTTTGAATCATCTCGATGCCCATCGCGTCGCTCTGCGGCAGCCCCTGGCTCGCCAGGCGAATGCGGGCCTCCTGGACCTTGGATTCAGGCACGGATACCGCGCCAGACGGGTTGAGCTTGAATTCGATGCCGGCGGCGGTCAAAGCGTCCATGACCTGGCCGCTTTCGCGCTCGGAGAGCTGCCCGTAGAGCACCGTGTAATTCTGCCCTTGCGACCAGAGCACCAGCCAGATTGCCGCCGCAATGGCGGCTGCGACGCCGGCGAGCAGGCCGATCTGCTTCAGCCCCGGAATATCGGCGAGGCCGCGCGGCGCGACAGAAGTGGGAACGATGTCAGCCATGGATTAAACCTCGCAGTCCTTTAGACCGGCATATTCATTACTTGTTGATAGGCATCGACGAGCTTGTTGCGCACCTCGGTCATGGCGCGAAACGCGAGCGATGCCTTCTGAACTTCCAACATGACCTTGGTGAGATCGACGCTCTTGTCGCCGGCTTCGTAGGCATCCGCGAGTGCGGTCGCCTGGTTCTGCATGCTCGCCACGTGGTCCACGGAATTCTTCATCAGATTGGCGAACTCCGAGGGCTGCGCCTGCGCGGCCGGCGCCTCGGAGATTCCCGAGGCGCGCGCCTGCAACGCCCTCATTTCCGCCAACACCTGCGATATCTGCATGCTGCTCATGGTTACACCGTCATGAATTGGTGGTCGTGGACGCGCGGCACGTTGACGCCGGCGGCTTTGAACTGCTGCAGCTTGTGGCGAAGCGTGCGCGGGCTGATGCCGAGCCGTTCCGCCGTGAGCTTGCGGTTGCCGCCGGTGACGCGCAGCGTCGCCAGGATCAGCTCGCGCTCGCGGTCCTTCAGGTCGCGATCCAGGCCGGACTCTTGTGTCGCAACCGGTTCGGCGGCCGACGCCGGCCCCGCCGCCGCGCCAGACGTCCCAAGCGTAGAAAGCGTCCCAGGCGCGCCGGTATCCAGATCCGCGGCATTGATGACGCCGCCGGCGGCCAGCCAGGCCGCGCGCTGCACGATATTGTTGAGTTCGCGCGCGTTGCCGGGCCAGTCGTAGCCCACCAGCTTACGTTCGGCATCGATGGACAGGCTCAAGGCCGCTTGACCGGGGCGGGCGCAAGCCTGCATCGCGCGGCGCGCCAACGGCAGAATGTCGCCGCGGCGTTCGCGCAGCGCCGGCAATCGCAGCGACATCACATTGAGCCGGTAGAAAAGATCGGCGCGGAAGCGCGCCGCGCGTGCCTCCTCGGGCAAATCGCGATTCGAAGTCGCGATCACGCGCACATCGAGACTGATGGTGCGCGTGCTGCCGAGACGCTCCACCTCGCGCTCCTGCAGCACGCGCAAAATCTTGGCCTGCAAACCTAAATCCATTTCCGAGATTTCGTCGAGCAGCAGCGTGCCGCCCTGCGCCTGTTCGAATTTTCCCGCGTGCGCGGCGAGCGCGCCGGTAAACGCCCCCTTCTCATGGCCGAACAGGCTGGCCTCCAGCATGTTCTCCGGGATGGCGGCGCAGTTGATGGCGACGAAGGGCTTGTCGGCGCGCATCGAATTGTCGCGGATGAAGCGCGCGTACACTTCCTTGCCCGTGCCGCTTTCCCCGGTAATGAGCACGGTGGCGTCGTTTTCCGCGATCTTGCGCGCCAGACCCACCAGCCGCTTCGACTCCGGATCGACGGCAATCAGCTCATTGGGGGTCACGCGAGCGGCCAGTTGGCGCCGCGCCATGTGAATCAGGGCCTGCGCGTCGAAGGGTTTGACGATGTAGTCGGTCGCGCCTTCGCGCATCGCCGCCACCGCTTGCACAACCGTGCCGAAGGCCGTCATCAGCACGACCGGCAGATACGGGCGCATGCGCTTGATGGACGACAGCAGCTCGTAGCCGTTGGCCCCCGGCATGTGTACGTCGGATATGACGAGGCCGATGTCTTCGCTCGACAGCAATTGCAGCGCCGACTGCGCATCGGCGGCCGCCAGCGCGGCGAGACCCGCCGCGTGCAGCGTATCGAGCAGCGCCTCGCGCAGCGCGGCGTCGTCCTCGACGACCAGTACCGCATCGTTCAGTTTGCTCATGAATTGTCCTCTGCCGGAAGATCGATGACGAATGTGGCGCCGCATGTCGAGTCGGCCAGGCAAATGCTGCCGCCGTGCGCTTCGACCACCGATTTGACGATCGACAACCCAATGCCGTTGCCGCGCGCCCGCGTGGTGAAGAATGGCTCGAAGATGCGCGCGCGAATTTTCGCGGGCACACCGGGACCGTTGTCGCTCACGACGATTTGCGCCCGCCCTTCCGTCGTGCGCCGCGCCAGCAATTCCAGATTCAGCGGCGCGGCCGCGGCCTGCAAGGCGTTGGTGGCAAGATTCAATACCGCCGACACCAGCGACGGCGCGTTGGCGCGAACGGTGAGATCCGGTGCCTGAGTGCGGATGGTCAAGCGGATGCCGTCGCGCAATGCCGGGCGCAGCCATTGCGCCACCTGTTCCAGCAGCGCACTCACGCTCACCGCTTCGCGCGCGGCGCCGCCGTGCGCAAACGCGAGCATGTCGTTCACCAGTTTGTCGAGCTGCTTCAGGCTGCCGGCGGTCTTTTCCGCGCAACGCTTGAGATCCGCGGGATTTCGATCGGCCAGCGTCATTTGCGAGGCGTACAGCAAAGCGGCGGCCAGCGGCGTGCGGATCTGATGAGCAAGACCGGCGGCCAACTCGCCCATGGTGAGCAAGCGCTGCTGACGGGCGAGGAAGGTTTGCATGAGGTGCGACTCGGTCACATCGGTGAGCAGGACCACCTCGCCGCCGTTCTCGAGCTCGCGCCTCGATACATTGACGAATCGGCCGCTGCGCAGTTCGGTGTGTTCGCCCACCCTGTCGGGATTCACCGTCGAGCGTGCGCGCACCGCTGAAAAGAGCTGCCCGAGCAGGGGTTCACCCAGCAGGTCCCGCGCTGCCGGGTTGCATTCCTGGATCTCTCCCCGGCCATCCAGCACCAGGACGCCGCCGGGAAGCCCCATGATCAGCGCTGACAGGCGCGCGGCCAGATGCTCCTTGCCGGCACGGGCTGCCGAAAGATCGGTGCGCAGCTGCGCTACTTCGCCGCGCAGCGAGTCGAACGCATCCGACAATTGATCCGAAACCGTCCCGAAGGCCAGAAACGCGGCCTGAAGTTCGGAGCGACGGTTTTCGATCGGCTCGAGTTTTGTGGCTGCCATGCCTGGGAGAAAGCAACTTCTGTGCCTTGGCAGTATTTTCCCTGCCTATCAACCAGTTACGAGTCGCGGGGCGCGACGCCAACCGGAGGCGTCAATAATTTGTCAGGCGGTAAGACGGTATTTGCGCAGCTTCTCGACCAGCGTCGTACGCCGAATGCGCAGCAACCGCGCCGCGCCGGCAACCGTGCCGTCGGCTTCCTCGAGCGCCTTGCGGATGAGACCGATTTCAATCGCCGACATATGGTCCTTCAGATCGATGCCGCCTTGCGGCAGCCCTGCATCCATCATTTCATACACCACGGCGTCGGACTCCCGTTCCGGCACGGGCTCCGCCTCCGGCTCCAGAACCGGCTTCGGCGCTTGCTCCAGCGCCTGCGCCGCTTCCTCGGGCTTGGGCCGCGCGTCGATGCGCACCTCGCTGCCCAGCCACCCAATGGCGGCGGCGTGCCGATATCGGTCCGGCAGGTCAGCGGCCGTAATGGTCTGCGCGGGAAACAGAATCGCCAACCTTTCCAGCAAGTTCGCCAGCTCGCGCACATTGCCGGGCCAGCGATTGCGGGCGAGACAATTCATCGCGCCCTGATCCAACTGAATGGCGCGCCCCGCGGGGTGGCTCTGCCGCTGCACCAGGTGTTCGATCAATACCGGCAGGTCATCCAGCCGCTCGCGCAGCGCCGGCATCTGCAGCGGAAAGACGTTGAGCCGATAGTACAGGTCTTCGCGGAAACGGCCGGCGATGATGGCGGCATCCAGGTCGCGGTGCGTGGCGGCGATGATGCGCACGTTGCAATGAATCGTTTTGTTGCTGCCGACGCGTTCGAAAGTGCGCTCCTGCAGCACGCGCAGCAATTTCACCTGCATCTGCAGCGACATGTCGCCGATCTCGTCCAGGAACAGCGTGCCGCCTTCGGCGAATTCGAAGCGGCCGAGCCGCGTGGACAGTGCGCCGGTGAATGCGCCCTTCTCATGGCCGAACAATTCGCTTTCCAAAAGATCCGCGGGAATGGCGCCGCAGTTGACCGGCACGAATGGATGCGCGGCGCGGCCCGAAAGCTCGTGAATGTGGCGCGCAACCATTTCCTTGCCCGTGCCGGATTCCCCGAGGATGAGCACGTTGGTGTCAAAGGGCGCGACTTGTTCGATCAGCCGGTGGACGGCACGCATCGCTTTCGAGGCGCCGCTGGGACGGAATCGATGGGTGCCGGGTTGGGTCGGGTGGCCGCTGCGCACGTTTTGCGCCTGATCGAGCACCGCGGACAGTCGCCGTTGCTTGACGGGCGTTTCCAAATGAAACCAGGCCAGATCGCCGCTGCTCTCGGCGATTTTCGGCAGTCCGTCGGCGCTGATGCAGATGACGGGGAGCGGTTGGCGCATCGCGCGCAGCTGTGTCACCAGCTCTGCACCCAGCGCGGTCACGGTCTCGCGGCGCGCAATGACCGCCAAGCACTCGGGAGCGTTGGCATGCGCTGACTGGCGCAACTCCGCCACATTGCGGACGTGGACCGGTTCTAGGTCCAAAAAGCGCAACAGAGCCTGGAGCGCGTTCGCCTCCAATTCTGCGGGCTCGATCACGATTACTTTCGCTTCAACCACGACTGGGACTCCTTCCCATTAATCAAAGTGTGACGGAGAGCACAGATCTCTGGTTCCGTCTTAAGCTTTTCGTCTAAGTCTTTGACATATCTCAATTAATTTCGAGAGCGCAGACATACTAACTGATGAACTTGAGAGAAACATCATGGCGAATCCCCGCAAAGCTAGTAGGGAGTTCCCGCAAAAATGGCTGCGGTGTTTCTACTTGAGGGAGCGTAAGGTTGCTACGAGGCTGCGTGCTTTGCGCCGGCGACCAAACGCCGATGATGTCGGAAGATCAACTTTTCCAGCATGTCGACCACCGCTTCGCTCAACCCCACGAACCGAAAGCGTGTCGCGCGCGTGCCTTCGATGACGCACTCGCCGCCGACAACGCTGGGAATCTTCAGCGGCTGCGGTAGCGAGGGATTGATGTAGATCGACAGCAGACCCGTCGCCTCGGCTTGCACGGCATGCTCGCCGAACCACTCCAATGCAAGCGAGGACATGCGCACCCGCTCCGCGGCCGGCAACCCGCTGTTGCGCAGCGTCAATTCGGCGGTCAGGCGCAGCAGAATATTGACCTTGTACTCGAGGCGCTGCAGCTCATGCAGCAGCGCGGGCGATTCATCCTTGAGCGCTTCATGCACTCGCACTTCGTCCAGGGAGGATTCAGCGCCGAGCAGTTGGTGGTTGTCGGCATTGAGTCGCGCGAGCGTAGCGCCGCTGGCCAGGATCCCGGGCGTCCAGGTCACGGGCAGCAACTCCTCGAATATCAAACCATCGCCCAGAAATGATTCAGGCATGGCGCCTACGCCTTCTTGGAAATGAGTCTTAGCGCTGCTGCCGGCTGCCGGAATAGGCCGCAACCGCCCGCCGGCCCACGGCAGCCATGTCGAGATCCCGGCCCTTGCTGCGCCGCTGATGCTCCAGTAATCCTATCGCACGGTCATTTATTTCGTTGATCTGCCCAAGCAGTGCCTGGTCGGCCGCAGACACCTGTTTTGTGCCGTCGCGGAACGACTTTAGCAGTTCCATCCGCGTCAGGTCGAGCGACGCCAAGGATTGCAAGTCGCCTTTTTCCGCGGCGTTCAGCATGTCATGCGACAGGGCCAATGCGCGAGCCAAGCCTTTTGATTTGCCGCCGTTCATCCCGGCTCGACGATCCGATCCCAGCCGGTTTTTACCTTTTCGACCAGGGAGGCGACCTCGACGACGATTTGCGGATCGTTGGTGACATTGGCCTGGGTGAGCCGCGCCAGCATGTACACATACAGCGCACGCAGATTTTGGGCAATCTTTTGCCCGCGCTCCATGTCGAGGGTGTTGTTGAGCTGGTCGATCAGGCGAATCGCCTTGCCCAGCGCCCTGCCCTTGGCGATCACGTCATTGAGCGGCAGATTGTTCTCGATGCGGGCCATGCAGCCCTGCGCCGTCGCCAGCTGCGCCAGTATTTGTTCGAACATGATTTGCACCAGCCGCGCGGGGCTGGCTTCGGCGACCAATCCGTGGTTGCGTACCGAGCGGTACTGAGCCGCTCCTCGTTGCGAGTACATGATGGCTAGCCGCTGACGCCTAAGTTGCCGCTTCCCAGGCTGGTATTGCTCTGCGACGTGCCGGAGCCCGCGTTGGCGCTGGGATTGAACTCGGCGTTCAAATAAGTCTGCGTTTGCTTGAGGAGCGCAACCGCGGTGTCCATGGCGTTGTATTGCGCGGTGAGCTGGGCGGAGTACGCCGCCAATTGCGCGGCGAGCGAGCTCTGCTGCTTGGAAACATTGCTCAGGCCGTTTTGCAGTCCCTGATTGATGGTGGCGAGCAGGCCGCCCGGCTTGGTGTAGCCATCCACCAAATTGCTGATCTGCGTGGCGATGCCGTTCGCGCCGCCGAGCAGCGTGCCGACGGATGCGAGGCTGGCGCTCAAGGCGTTGCCGAGTTTGGCGTCATCGGTGGAATAGGTGCCGGCGGTGCCGGCGCTGATACCAAGATCGGTCAGCGATTTGACGCCCCCACCGGTATTCGTGAACCGGCCGAGAATGCTCTGTAATTGATTTTGAAACGCCTCGAGCGTTGCGTTGCCATTCAACGGACCCGCCGCTTTCGTGGAGGGATCGTAGCTCGTCAAAGTTTGGATGCTGCTCAGAACGCCGTTCACCGCCGTGACGAACTTGTCGATCGCGCCTTGAGCCGACGACGTATCCGGGCTGATCGTCAAGGTCGTCGGCGTTGCGGGGGCCGAGGCCTGCTGCAAATTGAGGGTCACGCCGCTGATGGCATTGGCGACGATATTGCTGCCGCTCGTGGCCGGGAAGTTGTTGATCGAGAAATTTGCGTCTTGCGCGGGGACCGTGGTCAGCGCCAGCGATGCCAGGCCGCCGTCGCCGCCGGATGGAGTGACGGTGATCTGATTGGCCGCCCCGGTGCTGGTTCCCGTCAGCACCAGCCGTGAGCCGCCCGTGCCCGTGATCACGCTCGCGCTCACTCCGGCGTTTGGCGTCGAATTGATGGCCGCGGCAATGCCGGCGAGCGTGTTATTGGTCGAATCGATGGTAATCGCGGTCGATGCACCGCCGACCGCGATGGTCAGCGTGCCGGTGCCCACCGCAGCGGTGCTTGACAGGCGTGCCGAGGTCGCCGTCGCCACGGTTGCCAGATTGTTCACCAGCAAGTTGTACGTGCCGGCGACCGCACCCGAGGCGGTGGTCGCTGTCGCAATATTCTTATCGGCAACAGTCGCAGCGAATGCCGCCAGCTGGGAGGGATCCTCGAGACTGGGTAGCGAGAGCTTCAAGGTATCGAGCGCGGCGGTAAATGTTCCGTAGGCCGAGACCTGAGCGTCGAGCGTGTTTTGCTGATTTGTCAGCTGGTTGGTTTGCGCCGCGCCGTACGCCGTGGTCAGCGAAGACACGATCGCGCCGATATTGAGTCCCGACCCGATGCCGGTGGAGGTGACCAAGGCGCTGGCGTTCGGGGGGGAGGAGCTGGGAGAAATGACTGAACTCATGGGTTTTACGTCCGCGCGTTACGTTGCCCGATTTATCGGCAACTTCTGGTCAGACTTAAGCAAGCGGCGTACCAACCGTCCTGCACCTAAGAGCTTAGGCGTGCTTATCGACGATGACGCCTGAAATGCCGACGCTGCGTGCCAAGGCCGCAAATTCACTGGCCGGGAATTCGCCGACTACTTCGCCGTTAGCCGGATTGATCTGCTGGATGATCTTGTCGTCGGAGTCCGGAGCGACGCGAAACTGATCGGGTTTACCCGAATCGTTGAGATACTTGTTGAGCAGCTGAACCTGCGCCTGCGGGCTTGGGGCGGCCGGCGGGGCCGCGGGCCTGCCGCTTCGCGGCAAAGCCTTGCCGCTGTGCTGAACTACGACCGTTGTAGGCGCCTGACTTCCGTGCGCGAGGCTCACCGCCGGTATCTTGACCGGCTGTCCGTCACTAGCCATGGTTACACCTGTTTACTTAACGCATACCTCTGTTTCGTTTCGAATTCCGTTCGAAAACCACGGCTCGACCTCAGTGGTCGAGCCGTGGGATTTTCTACTCTACTTCTTAAGCTATCGGCTGTTACGCCAGAAGCTTGAGAATCAGCTGGGGCTGCTGGTTGGCCTGGGCCAGAACCGAGATACCGGCCTGTTCCAACACCTGAGACTGGGTCAAGTTCGCCGTTTCAGCGGCAAAGTTCGCATCCTGAATGGTGCTGCGCGACTGGGTCAGGTTCTGTGCAGTGGACTGCAAGTTGCCGACCGCGGCCGTGAAGCGATTCTGGATGGCGCCCAATTGACTCTGGAAAGCGCTGACCGTCGCCAGGGCGGAGTCGACCGACAAAATGGTCTTGTTCGCACCGGCCACCGTCTGCACGTTCTGCTGCGACAGCGTTGACGCTGCATTCAACGAGGTCGTCGCTGCAGTCAAACCGACGGCCAGCAGATCCGCGGCACTCGTACCGCCGACCGTGATTTGCGAACCGGCCGTCAGTGAGACCGCGCCGCGATACGTCGTGCCCGCGGCAGTGATCGCCAAACCACCCGCCGTGTCGCCCCCATAGGCCTGCGTCAGCTTGATGTTGCTGCCGTCCGCTGCCGTCAGGGTCAGCCCGCCGGCGCCGACCGAGGCGGTCACGCCACCGTCCTGCGAGGAGACCTGGTTGATCTGCGCGGCGATGGACGACGTGCTGATGGTGCTGCTGACCGTCACTGCGCCGAAGACCGCGACCCCGTTGATCGACAGACTGTACGTGCCCGCGCCCCCGGCGCTGGTGACTGCCCCAAAGCCGGCGTCGGTGACGCTATTCGTCGCCGTGGCCGTCAAACCCGAAGCCCCGGCCGCATTGAAGGCGGACGCCTTGGCGTATGCAGAGGTGCCGTCCTGCCAGGCGACCGCGGTCGCATAGTTCGCGCTCGCGCCGATGCTCACAGCCTGAGTGGTGCCGACTTGCACGGTCAGTGCTCCGGTGGCGCCGGTTGTCGCTATTCCGTTCGCAGAGGCGGCCAGCGGCGAGCCCGCCGCGGTTGCGGTCTCACCGATCTGGTTCGCACCCACGCCCGTCGCGAGGTTGATGGTGATCGTGTTGCCCACGTTCGCGCCGACCTGGTAGGTCGTATTGCCGCTCGAGCCGTTGAGCACGTTCAAACCGTTGAATGTGGTCTGCTGCGCGATCTGGGTGATTTCAGCAATTTGCTGCTGAACCTGGCTGTCGAGCGCTTGGCGATCGGACGCGCTGTTCGAGCCGTTGGCTGATTCGACCGCCAGGGTACGAATGCTCTGCAGGTTGTTCACGATGGTGTTCAGAGCGCCCGCAGTGGTCTGGGCTTCCGACACGGCATCGTTCGCATTGCTGACGGCCTGATTCGTGCCGTTGATCTGCGTGGTGAATTGTTGACTGATCGCGAGGCCCGCGGCATCGTCGGCGGCGCTGTTGATGCGCAAACCGGACGATAGGCGAGACAACGCCTGCTGCAAACTGGCTTGCGAACTCGTCAGGTTGTTCTGCGCGTTCAGCGAACCGATATTGGTATTTAGTACTAGTGACATTGATGACTCCTGAAAGTTTAACCACCGGCCCCTCTTAGGCCCTATGTGTTCACTTCACCCACCTAGGGCGGACCGGTGACACATTCAAAGTCCTTATCGGACCGCGCCCCGCGTTCTTGAGGCGCCACCTGCGTTTCTGAGCAGGGTTTTACTTGAGCCAAGTCGCAGATTTGGCGACTGAAGAATTTGACAGTGTGAAGGCCCGAAATCGCCGCGGAGCCCCGCTGACGCCGGTTATCGGCCGCCCAGGGCAATCTTGAAGGGCCAAAATGCAGGCGGCTTTGGAGTACAATCCCGGCCCCTCCGCCACCGTCGAAATAGCGTGAAATCCGTCAAACGCAAAAGCCCCAAAGTGGGCTTTGTCAGCTTAGGCTGCCCCAAAGCACTGGTCGATTCCGAGCGCATCCTCACCCGCCTGCGCGCCGAGGGCTATGAGGTGGCGGCCAGCTATGGCGCGGCGGACCTCGTCCTGGTCAACACCTGCGGCTTCATCGACGCCGCCGTGGATGAGTCGCTGGAGGCCATCGGCGAGGCCTTGGCCGAGAACGGCAAGGTGATCGTCACCGGCTGTCTGGGTGCCCAGCCGCAAAAAATTCTCGACCGGCACCCGCAAGTGCTCAAGATCACCGGTCCGCAGCGCTACGAAGAGGTGGTTGCGGCAGTGCACCAGTATCTGCCGCCGATGCACGAGCCCTTTGTCGATTTGGTGCCGGAGCAGGGCATCAAATTGACCCCGCGCCACTATGCGTATTTGAAAATCTCCGAGGGCTGCAACCACCGCTGCAGCTTCTGCATCATCCCCTCCATGCGCGGCGATTTGGTGAGCCGGCCGGTCGGCGAGGTGTTGAGCGAAGCCGAGCGGTTGGTGCGCGCCGGCGTCAAGGAAATCCTGGTGATTTCCCAGGACACGAGCGCCTACGGCGTGGACTTGAAATATGCCGCGCAGCCGTGGCGCGATGTGCCGCGGCGGGCTCGCTTCTATGATCTCGCTGCCGCGCTGGGTGAATTGGGCGTTTGGATCCGGCTGCACTATGTGTATCCCTATCCGCACGTCGACCAGGTGATCGAGCTCATGGCCGAGGGCAAGGTGCTGCCCTACTTGGACATTCCCTTCCAGCATGCCAGCGCCCGCATCTTGAAATTGATGAAACGGCCGGCGGCGGCCGAAAACACCCTGGAGCGCATCGCGGCCTGGCGGCGTGTGGTTCCCGACATCACCATTCGCAGTACCTTCATCGTGGGATTTCCGGGCGAAACCGCGCAGGACTTCGAAGAATTGCTCGATTGGCTGCGCGAAGCGCGGCTCGATCGCGTGGGATGCTTCGAGTATTCGCCGGTGGAGGGCGCGGCGGCCAACGCACTCAAAGAGACTGCCGTGCCGGCTGAACTCAAGGCGGAGCGGCGCGCCCGATTCATGGAACTCGCCGCGGAGATCAGCGCCGAGCGCCTGGAGGCAAAGATCGGCCGCACAATGCCGGTGCTCATCGATCGCATCGATCGCGACGGCGATGTCGCCATCGCCCGCTCCGCGAGCGATGCGCCGGAAATTGACGGCACGGTACGCATCGTGGGTGTGCGCGGCGCCGGTGCGCTGACAGTCGGATCCTTGGTCGAGGTGCGGATCACCGCCGCGGGCGACTACGATCTTGAAGCCTGCTTAACCGACCCGATTCATTGAGATTCTAAACCCAAGGGTGCTTGGCACCCCTTTCGGAGACTCCCGTGGAAATTTCTGCAGACAAAGTCGTATTGATTCACTACACGCTTAAAGATGACGCCGGAGCCGTACTCGACACTTCGGCCGGCGGCGAACCGCTCGCCTACATCCAAGGACACGGCAACCTGGTCTCGGGCCTGGAGAAGGCGCTCGAGGGCAAAGCGGATGGCAGCCAGGTCGCGGTGTCGGTGAGCCCCGAGGATGGCTACGGCAAGCATGAGCCCGGATTGATCCAACGCGTCCCGAAGCGCACGTTGCAGGGTTCAGGCCAGGTCAAGAAGGGCATGCAATTCCAGGCCAGAACCGAAGACGGCATGCGCCTTTTCACCGTCACCGGCGTGATGGGCGACATGGTGACGCTCGACGGCAACCATCCTCTTGCGGACAAGACGCTGCATTTCGATGTGCAGGTCGTGGGCGTGCGCGATGCGACGGCGGAGGAATTGGAGCACGGCCACGTGCACGGCGCAGGCGGCCATCATCACTAGATGAATTTGAACAGCGTCAGGCCTTGCGTCAGGTTGAAGGCCTGCAGCGCTGCGCTCAGCGTGGTGTTCTGCTGATCGAGCGTGGTAATCGCCTTGGCGTAGTCCAGCCCTTGCAGAGTGGTGATTGACTGCTGCAATTGGGTCTGCTGACTGGTCGCAACCGACTGCTGCGTGGTGATGGCATTCAGCCGCCCGCCAATCGTGGCGCGCACGTTGGAAGTCTGGTTCAACGCCTGATCGATGTTGTTGATCGCGCCGTTGATGGAATTGTTCAGCGCCGTCGATGAAGCCGGCGAACTCACCCCCGTCTGCAGTGCGCTGACCAGGTTCTGCACGGTCGTGAACATACTTTGGTTGGCGCTCGGCGCCAGACTGAATGTATCGCCGGTCGCGGGCTGCCCGCTCAAGGTCACCTGCACGCCGTTGAAGGCAATCGTGCCGCCGTCCGTGTAAGAACCCGTCGTCACCACGGTCGCACCTTGCGTCACTTGGTAAGTGCCGGGCGCGGTAAAGCTGATTGCATAAGTGCCGCCGTTATAAGCGGCCGGGTTCGACACGGTCGTCGCCCCAACGATGCCGGCGCCCGTGTTGCCGGCCGCCGCGGTAACGGTAAAGGTGCCGTTGCCGGTCTTGATTTGATTGAAGACCGTGTTGCCGTTGTCGCCGTCGGCGACCGTCTGGCCCGCCGCGATTTGCACCTGCCGCTGTCCCTGATCGCCGTTGTAGGTCGCGCCCGCGGCGCTCAAGGTGAAAGGCTGCGTCTGCGCGGCGAAGCCGGCGAAAATAAATTCGCCGTTGCCGTTCGTGGTATTCGCCAGCGCCAGCAAGCTGTTTTGAATCTGCACGGCTTGGGTCGCGATGGCGCTTCGGTTCGAGTTCGAGAGCACGCCGCTGTTGGCCTCGAGGGCCAGGTTGCGCAGGGCCTGCAGCTGCGTCTGTACCTGCGCCAGGGCACTGTCCTCGGTATTCAAATTGGTCTGCGCACTGGCGGCGTTCGTGCCGTATTGCTGGCTCTGCGCCAAGGTCTGCTTGTAATTGTTGACGCTGCCGGCGGCGGTCGGGTTCTGCGAGGCGGTGCTGAAGCTCAAGCCGCTCGACATTTGATTCGAGGTCTGATTGATGCCCGATTCCAGCTGCGTGATCGAGGCCAGAAACTGCGTTTGATTGAGGCTTTGGGTGACGCGCATCGCTGTCCTTAGGTGAAGGTGCCGTTCACGGAATTGATCAAGGTGGTGAACAGGCTGTTGCCGATGGTCAATGCCTGCGCGGCCGCCTGATAGGCTTGCTGCCATTGCAACAGGCTGGCGGCCTCTTCGTCCAGATTGACGCCGCTGGTCGACTGCACGCTGGTCAAGGCCTGTGCATTCACCGCGGCTTGCGCGGTCTGAGCGGTGTTGATTTGCTGCGCCTGACTGCCTAATCCGGTGACCAAGGCGCTGACGCCGCCGCTGATGCTGGTGGTGCCGTTTTGCAGCACGCCGACATTCTGCGCATTGGCCGCGATGAGTGCATTGCGATTGTCGCCCGTGCCGCCGGCATTGCTGGTCACGCTAAAGGTGTCGCCGCTGGCCGGCGTCCCGCTGATCTGCACCTGCCAACCGTTCAGAGCGATATTGCCGCCGCTGGTGTAGGCGTTGGACGCGCCGCCGTTGATCGTGTAGGTGGTCGGGCTGGTGAAGGCAATCGTGACGGGCGAGAGCAGGTTCGGATTGGTCGAATCCAATACGGTGCCGGAACTGATGACGGCCGCGCCGGTATTCGTCCCCGCCGCCGTGCTCTTGACTGCTCCGGCTGCGGCAATCTGCGAGGGATTGCTGAGCACGACTTGCAGGCTGGCCGCGGCGGTGGCCGTGGGCTGCACCAGAAATTGATCCCCGTTCGCCGGCGCGCCGGAAAGAACGATGGAGAGGCCGGCCGCCGTGTAGGGACTCGCCACCGTGCCTGCGCCGGCGGGCGTCACGCTGGTGCCGTCGGCGGTGTTGGTCAATTTGGGCGTGCCCCCCACGAACGACAGCACATAGTCGTTCGCGGTCAGCGCGCCCAAACCATTCGCATTCACGGTAACGCTCGCCGTCACCGCATCGGTATTTCTCGAGGAACCCGTGGCAAGCGGCTTGCCCACGGAAAAAATGGGCGCCCCCAGGTTGCCGCTCAGGTCCAGGCCCTGCGCCTGCTGCGAGTTGACCGTCTGCGACAGGCCCGTGGCGATTTGTCCCAGTGAATTCAAGGCAGGATTGATGACCTGCGCGCGGGCCGCCAACAGGCCGCCCAAATCGCCCGACGTGATGTTGTTGCTGATGACCGCGCTCGAGGCGGAGCTGCTGATTTCCAGCTGCGTCGCGTTGAATTGGTTGGCAACCGTGGTCAACCCCGTGACCTGACCCTGAAGGACCAGCGGCTGTCCGTTGCCGACGAACACATTCAATGCGCCGCTGGGATCGGTCGTCGTGCTGATGCCCACCAGCTGCGACAGGTTGGACACCAATTGATCGCGCTGATCGAGCAGTTCGTTGGGCGGTTGTCCGCCCTGCTGCGCGGCGCCGGTCACGATCTGATTGTTGAGCGTCGAGATCGCCTTCGCGATCGAGTTGATCTGCGTCACGTCGGCCGTGATGCGCGAATTCACGTCGGTGTTGAGCGAACCGAGCTCGCCGCTGGCATTCTGAAAGGCGCTCGCCACGCTCTGCGCCTGCCCGATCAGAGCCTGCCGCGATGCCGTGGAAGTCGGATTGTTCGCCACGTCGGAAAAGCCGCCATAAAAGGCTTGCAGCGCCGTGCTCAAACCGCCGATGGTGGTTCCAAACAGATTGTCGATCTGAGTGCTGTAATTTTGCAGGGCGCTCAAGCTGCCCAAGTTGCTTTGCGAGGTGTTCAACTGATTCGCCTGAGCCTGGCTGAAAGCCCGGCCGATACCGGATACCACGACGCCGGCACCAACGGTCGCGGCGCCGTTGGATTGCGGCACGGCTTCGTTGAGGATTACCTTTTCGCGGTCGTAGCCGGGCGTGTTGGCGTTCGCCACGTTGTTGCTGGCGACGTTGATGGCCTGCTGAAACGCCTGAAGCGCCGAGACACTGATTCCAAACACATTCGACACGTTTCTTCTCCGGTCTTGATGCCCATATCGGCATCAGGAGAGCTTTCTATAATGCTGCGACGCGGGCGCCGAGCGCCCACTGCAAGGTATCGCTGCCCAGGATTTGATTTAACTTATTGGCATAAGCCGGGTCGGTTGCATAGCCGGATTTGCCCATGCCGGCGGCGTAGCCGCCGGGGTTGCCGCCCGCGGCCAGCACCTCCCGAAAACGCGGCGAGCTTTTCAGCAAGTTGGCGAAATCATTGATGCTTTCTTCGACGGAGCCATAGGCGCGAAACGTCGAGCGGCGCGGTGTCGCGACACCGTCGATGACTTCCATGCTATCGGCGGCGGCGCGCGG
>Ga0210406_10001075_pt1 | contig 34853 bp, 32 predicted proteins | sample IncBWC30MmetaG_FD_155454 | JGI IMG/M metagenome (GOLD analysis project Ga0210406, IMG submission 155454) | Forest soil microbial communities from Barre Woods Harvard Forest LTER site, Petersham, Massachusetts, United States - Inc-BW-C-30-M | ecosystem: Environmental > Terrestrial > Soil >... | reverse complement strand
ATGACCGAACGGGAAGTGACCCCCAGGCCGGCCGCAACCACCATCCTGGTGCGCGCACGCGGTTCTCAACCTGAAATATTGCTGTTGAAACGCGGCGAGCATGCGCGCTTCATGCCCAATGCCTACGTCTTCGCCGGCGGCGCGCTCGATCCTCAGGACGAGGGCGCCGAGGCTCGCGATCTGTGCGAGGGCCTCGATGACAAAGCCGCCGGCGAGCGGCTGCAGCTGCCGTCGAATGGCCTAAGGTTTTATGTAGCCGCGGTCCGCGAAGCGTTCGAGGAATGCGGCCTGCTGCTGGCTTACGACTCGCGCGGCGAACTGGTCGACTTGAGCACGTGGGATGAAGCGCATTTGCGCGACGCACGACTGCAATTATCCGCCGGCGGGCTGAGTTTGGCCGCGCTTTGCAAGGCCAATGGCTGGCGCCTGGCGGTGGATCAACTCGCTTTCTTCAGCCACTGGATCACGCCGCCGGGTGCTGTGCGCTTCGACACGCGATTTTTTCTGTCGCGTGCCCCGCAGCGCCAGAACGCCTCTCTGGCGGGCAACGAAATGTCTGAGCTTGTCTGGCATACCGCGGCCGAAGCGCTGTCCGAATATGAGAGCGGGCGACTGCTGCTGATGTTTCCGACGCGCGCGATATTGAAGGACATTGCCGAATTTCGGGACATCGACGCGCTGCTCGACTTCGCCAACCGCCCGCGAAACATTGTCCCCATCACACCCGTGCTGCCGCGCGGCGTTCAGCCGCAGCGCTCGTAGGAATTTTCTAGAATTGTGGCTGGCACGCCTACGATGCGCAGCAGCAAATCGTGCTATCGCAATCCGCCGCGATTTAGGGTAGAAAAAAGCGGGTTACGAGCAGAAGCCTTGCTGTCAACCACTTCCACGACAGAGGAACACCGTCATGAACACGCAACAAATCGCCGCCCGTTTGACCGAACTTTGCAGCCAGGGCAAGTTCGAGGCCGCTCAGAAGGAGCTATTCGCCGATGACGCGGTCAGCATCGAACCTCGCGAGACCCCAGACTTTCCCAAGGAGACAAGAGGACTGCGCGCAATCATCGAGAAAGGGCACAAGTTCGAGTCGATGGTGGAAAATGTGCATGGAGTCAGCACTTCCGCACCGCTGGTAACGGGCAACGCCATCGCGCTTGCGTTGACCATGGACGTTACGATGAAGGGACGCGGGCGCGTGAAACTCGAGGAGCTGTGTGCCTACGAAGTCAAGGACGGGAAGATCGTATCGGAGCAATTTTTTATGTAGCGTGCGCTGGTGAGCGCGCCGCCGCAAATCCCATCCCGCCAAGGGCCAGGATTTGGCTGCCCCACTTATGGGGTCGGCTCAACATTCGGGATTTTATGTACGCCGCTATCGTGCGTAAAATCCCGATTCTCCCCAGGCCCGTGCCTCCATCCTATCCACGTCGATTGTTCAGTTCCTCGTCTCTCCGAGGAGGCGGACGTATTCGGGGCTGTCGGAAATGTTGTTGTGGCCGACGCCCTTGATCACCGTCAAAGTGGCCAGCGATAGAGGAAGGCGCTTGTAGAGCGATTCGGTGCTCGCGAGGGGAATGACTTCGTCATTCTGTGCTGCGATCATTTTAGTAGGGGCTGTTACCTTGGGGGCATAGCGCCGGGACTCGAATTTATCCAGCAGCAGCCAACGGACGGGGAAGTAAGGGAAGTGGATTGCGGCGATGTCAGCCAAACTGTCGTAGGGAGTGACGAGAACGAGGCGTTCAACCGGGCGCATGCTCGCGATATGAACGGCGATGCCGCTGCCAAGACTTCGTCCGACGACAACAATATGGGGATGATCGGCGTGCACGTGGTCAAACAAGGCCAGCGCGTCGGCGATTAGCGCGGGTTCCGAGGGTTTGCCGGTGCTGCCACCGTAGCCGCGGTAATTCATTGCGTAGAGGGAGCGGTCAGGGAATGCATCCGCCAGCGTCGGTAGACTGTGGGAGACGTCCTCGGCGTTGCCGCCAAAGTAGATGACGGCCTCGGAGCCCGGCCGGGGGCGGGCGGTGACGAGTACTCGTTCACCATCAATGTTGAGCGTGAGGGTATTGTCGTCTGCAGCTGATTTTGCCTGCGGATAATAAAGAAAAGAGCGTTGGCCCAAGAAAAGCGCGAGGCACAGCGCGGCGTATAAGAAAGCGGCAATTGCAAGGACGATTACGATGACGCGTGCCACGGTGGTTAGGCCTTCGCCGCGCCGGCCTGCGCCGCATAAATCTTGCGCACGGCATCCATGGTGTCGGCCTCTTCCGCGCGCTTGTCGTCCCGGTAGCGCTTCACCCGGGCGAGACGCAACGCGAGGCCGCCCGGGTAGCGGATACTGGCCTGTAGATCGCTGAAGGCTATTTCCACGACCAGTTCCGGCCGCACGTACACCGTTCCTGAGTCCCGTCTCACCTCACGGGCCAGGAACTGCTTCGTTTGCCAGGCGAGCATGGCGTCGGTGAGACCCTTGAACGTTTTGCCCAACATGACGTATTCGCCGGTTTGCGGATCGAGCGCACCGAGGTGCAGATTGGACAGCTTGCCGGTGCGCCTGCCGTAGCCCCACTCGGCGGCGAGCACGACCAGATCGAGAGTATGAACACGCTTGATCTTGAGCCAGCTTGCGCCGCGATTGCCGGCCTCGTAGGGAGCAGTCAATGCCTTGGCCATGACGCCTTCATGGCCCGCTGCCAGGGCGGCCTCGTAAAAGGCGCGTGCCGCGGGCTCGGATGAGGTGACAAGGCGGGGAATCAACAGTGGCTCCGGGACGGCGAGGGCGAGGGCTGTGAAGCGCTCCGCGGTAGAACGGCCTGCGATGGTGTTATCGCCCACCTTGAGACAGTCGAAAAAAAATGCCTGGATGGGCAACGCCGTGCGCGATGCCGCCACGTTGAGCTTTCGCCCAAAGCGTTTCATCGTCACTTGAAACGGGTGGGGTCTGCCTTGCGTATCGAAGGCGATCGCCTCGCCATCGAGCACCAGCGCGTGTTCCGAAAACGTGCGCGCCAGCTCGACGATTTCCGGTATCGCGGCGGAAATCTCGTTCAGGCTGCGTGTATAGATGCGCACCTCATCCCCCAACTTGTGTACCTGAATTCGCGCGCCATCCATTTTCCATTCGAATGCCGCCTCGCCGTGAATTTCCTCCAACGCTTCGGCGACGTCGGCTGCCGTTTGCGCCAGCATCGGCGACACCGGCGAGAACAGCTCGAGCTGAAATTGCGCCAGCGCAGCGGCCCCCTGGCTCAAGGCTGCCTGGGCGACGGCGCCCAAGCTCTTGGAATACATTGCTGCGCGGCGTACCTGCACCGCAGGCAGTTGCGCAGCGGCGGCAATGGCGTCGATCATGACTCCTGCCAGCGCGCCCTGGCGCAGCTCGCCGATCAGAAGACGCAGCAAGAACTGCTGTTCGGCAGCCGTTGCACGCGAGAATAATTCTTTGAGCGCTTGCGCGCGCCGGGCCGCGGATCCGGCGCCGCGAATGGCGGCGAGTTCCGTGAGGCGCTGATTGACCTCTGCGATGGATAGGGTTTCCGAATCCGACGCCGAGGCCGACGCGGCTGCCTGTACCGCTGAATAGCCGACACCGATTTTTCCCTGCGGGATTTCACCCGACAAATAATGCACGCCGACGTCGATTTCTTCGGGAGCCAGGGATCGCAGCAGCGAGGACAGTTCACGCGCCTTGGCGTTGCGGGCGGCGCTGGCGCCGACGCGCTGCGATGCGCGCACCAACTCGGCCAGCAAGGTCACGCGCCGGCTACCGCGTCGACCCAGTTCGCGAAAGCGTTGAGCATGTCGGCATGGATTTGACTGTTGGTAAAAGTGCTGCGGGCGGGCACGTGGAAGGAGTGGTCGGCATCCGGCAACAGGCACAGTGTTGCCAGGGTCCCCAAATGGGTGATGAGCGGATTGAGGAAGGTACTTTGCGCGAATTCATCGCGCGCGCCTTGAAGAAACAGCATGGGGATGCGAACTTTTGCCAGATGCTCACCACGCGTATCCGACGGCTGCTTGGGCGGGTGGAGGGGAAAACCCAAGAAAGCCAGGCCACGCACATGGGGGAGCGGATCGGCCGCCTGCGCCTGCGAGGTCATGCGCCCGCCAAAGGACTTACCGCCCGCAATCAGAGGCAGTGCCGGTACCAGCGCGTGGGCTGCGGCAACGGCGGCGCGGACGGTGGCGTGGCAAACGGCGGGCGGATCGGGTCTGCGGCTGCGCTGTTCCATGTACGGAAATTGATAGCGCAACGTGGCGATATGAATTGCCGCAAGATCGGCCGCCAGGCTCACCATGAAGGGATGCAGCATGCCGGCACCGGCACCATGTGCCATGACGAAACAGGCTTTGGACTGCGGCGGACAGCTCAAGATCCCGGAGACACGCGTGGTCGCGCCGACGTCGATGTGCACGGATTGAAGGTCGGCGGTGGTCATTTTAGTGAGGCGGCAACGGCGGCAACGGTGGCAACAGCGGCGCCGGCGCTAACCGCCCGTGGCCCGTTTGATGGCATCGGCAAGAGAGCGTGCGCCGTTGGCGTAATCCCTCCACGGCTTGAGTTTGCCCAGCAGTTGCGGCGCGGTCCTCACCGTAAAGGCATTGGAATCGAGACCTTTTTTTACCTCCCGCCATTCCACCGGCATGGATACGGTTGCGCCCTCCCGTGCTCGCGGCGAGAGCACCGCCACCGCGGTTGCGGTGCGGTCGTTTCGCAGATAATCCAAAAAGATCCGGCCGGAGCGCTTAGCTTTAGACATGTTATCGAGATATCGGGTGGGGCTGTCCTGCGCCATCTGCGCACAAATGAGGTGTGCGAAGTTCTTGGCGATGGGCCAGGCGCCTTCTTGCCTTCCGTCAACGGCGTGACCACGTGCAGCCCCTTGCCGCCCGTGGTCTTGCAGAAACCGACCAGCCCGATTTTCTCCAGCCGCTCACGGATGTCATGTGCGGCCGCGATGACGGCATCGAATTTCAGGTCCGGTGCCGGATCCAAATCGAAAACCAGGCGGCCGGCGGCCTCGGGATCGTTCGGTGCGCAGTTCCAGGGATGCAGTTCCAAAGCCCCTATCTGGGCGACCGCGGCCAGCGCCTCGATGCGGTCGATTTGCACATATGCGGCTTTATCGCCGCGCACTTTGACGAGGTCGAACAACTCCGACATCCCGGCCATGGCGTGGCGCTGAAAGAAATGCTGACCGCCGATGCCGTCGGGCGCCCGTACCAGCGAACAGGGGCGACCCGCCAAGTGCGGCAGCATCCACTCTGCCACCTGCTCATAGTAGTGGGCGAGGTCGAGTTTGGTGACCGGCTTGGCGTCTCCGGCATCAGGCCAGAGCGCCTTCTCGGGCTTTGATATCGACACGCCGAATACCGATGAGCCGCCGGCTGCAGGTGCAGACTTGGCGGCAGACTTGGATTGTTTCGGCGCGGCGCGTGCGCGCTTCGGTGGGGCTGCATCGGATTTTTTTTGCACGATCCGCTCCTCTGCGGCGGTTGGCTCCGCGGCCGGCATTTCGGTCACGACATCGGCCGGATCTTTGTCCTCGCGCAAACCTTTGAAGGCCGCTTGTCGAATCATGCCCGAGTCGGTCCAGCCCTCGAACTCGATTTCCGCGACCAACGCAGGTTTCAGCCAAAGTACATTGCTTTCCTTCGGCGGTGCATTGGCGCCGGTGAAAGGACTTTTCTCGCGGGTCAGCGTTTGCAGTTTGGGCTGCAGAGTTTTCACGACTTCACGCCCATAGCCGGTGCCGATGCGGCCGACATAAACCAAGCGGCCCTCGCGGTTGACGCCGGCGAGCAGCGACCGCAATGTGCCGCCTTCGCGGGTCCAGCCGCCAAGAATGACTTCCTGCCCCGCACGGCATTTGGCTTTGACCCAGCTGCCGGTACGGCCGGAGAAGTAGGGGGCGCTGAGTTTTTTCGAGATGATGCCCTCGAGCCCCATCTTGCAGGCGGAAGCCAGCACCGCCTCTGCGTTCGACACCAGATGCGAAACGTAGCGGATACGGCCGCTCGCGCCTTGTTGATCCAAAAATGTCTCGAGCCGGGCTTTGCGCTCGCTCAAGGGCAGCGTACGCAAATCTTCCTTGGCGTCGAACAAAAAATCAAACACGTAGCACACGAGCTGGTCGGTCGCTTCCTGCGACAGTGCGGCCTGCAGCGCGCCGAAGTTCGGCAGTTGACGATCATCGAGTGCCACGATTTCACCGTCGAGGATGCAGTCGCGCAGAGCGGAGGCCTCCTGGGCGATGGCAGCGTATCGGTCGGTCCAATCAAGACCCCTGCGCGTGCGGATGACGGCTTTATTTTTTTCAACCCGCAGCTGCGCTCGATAGCCGTCGAATTTGACTTCGTGAGCCCAGCCGGACTGGTCCGGCGGCCGGTCAACCAGCTTGCCGAGTTGCGGCTCGATGAACTTCGGCATGGCGCTCGCCATCACGGGCTTCACGGGCGAAGGTCCAGCGGCGCGCGTTTCTGCGCGATCATCAGCACCCTTGCCGATCCACACGGCATTCGCTGAACCAAGTTTCGTGGTCGCGAGCATGAAGGGTTTGGGTCGCTTACCAACGCCTTCAGCGATTTGCTGCATGGTTCGGCCTGAGGCGACCGAGCGGTCTTCGGCGAGCAGCTCGTCGGTGCCGCCGGCCTTCGAACTCGCGTCGCGATGCTTGATCAACAGCCAATTGGTTCTCTTGCCCCCGAAGCGGTCGCCGCGCATGCGCACCAGCACCCAACTGCCGTGCAGCTTGCTGCCTTCCAGCGTGAACTTAAGATCGCCGCTCTCGAAGCCGTCTTGCGTCGGCTTGTCGCCTTCCGGCGTCCAATAGCCCCGGTCCCAGAGCATCACGGTGCCGCCGCCATATTCGCCCCTGGGGATGGTGCCTTCGAAATCGCCGTAATCCAGCGGATGATCCTCGACTTCCACCGCGAGACGTTTGTCGGCCGGATCGATCGACGGGCCGCGCGCCACTGCCCAGGATTTGAACACGCCGTCCCATTCCAGGCGCATATCGTAGTGCAGCTGTCGCGCCGCATGCTTCTGCACGACGAAGCGCAATCGAGGGGAGGGCGCCACCCGATGTTCGCCGGACGGCTCGGCGGTTTTCGAGAAATCGCGCTTGGTTTGATAGACTTTAAGCGCGGGCTTCGCCATCACCCACCCTGATCCATCATCCGGCGGTACGCCAGCAAGTGGCGCAGCGACGCTTTGGGGTCGCGCGCCCGTTCGTAGAGGCGGGCGAGATTGAAGTGGGCGTCGGCGAACTGCGGATCGAGTGCCAGGGCTTCGCGGTATGCGACGATCGCCTCCGGCTCGCGGCCCAGATCTTCGAGCAGCACCGCGAGATTGAACACCAAAAAAGGCTCGGCCTGTCCGCCGAATCGATACACCTGTTCGGCGTCGGCCAGGCGGCCGTCCATGTGTAAAAGCCGGCCCAAATTGATGCGCGCCTCCAGGTGATTCGGGTCAGCTTTGAGCGCCGCCTCATACACGCCGCGCGCAGCCGACGGATCGGTATCCTCGAGAGTGAGCCCCTTGGCGTACAGCTCCTCGGCGGAGCTGTCGGGTGCCGCCTCGGGGTCTTGCCGCGTGATGACGTGAAGACGGCCTTTCTCTTCGACGATCTCCAGGGCCAGGGCGTACTGACCCGATTCGGATTCGCGCAGCGTCTGTCCCTCGCGGATCGCGATTCGATTGCCGAGCGCGGTCAGCGAGACCTGATTGAGCGCCGACTCTGCGGGCAAGGCCGAACGCAGTTCTTGCAAGGTCTTGTTGATTCTCTGCGGAGATATTTTCGCGGCACGCAGTGCACTGGCCGTGCGCAGCACCACGAGGTCATGAAACGAATAGTGCAGCTTGCCTGCACGCCTGACCGGATGAATGTTGCCCGCGCGGGCTAGGGCGCGGACCGCCGAAGCCGGTAGTCCGAACAGCCGTTCGAGGTCTTTGGTGTCGTAGGCATGCATCTCATCGTCGGGCGGACTTTCGGGCCGACCCTTGCGCGGCCGCACGCTTGGGTTGCTTGCGTTCCTTCAAGTCAGCGGTCTTCGATCCGCGCGCGTCGATGCTGGCTCGCAACGCTGCCATCAGGTCGATGACATTGCCGCTTGCGGCCGCGACCGGCCCTTCGGCGATGGACACTTCCTTGCCCTCGACTTTTTTCTGAATGGCGGCCTGCACGCGTGCACGGTGCTCATCGGCGTATTCGTTGGGGTCAAATTTCTTTGCCGCCAAATGCTCGATGAGTTGATTGGCCAGCTTCAATTCCGGCTCGGATATCGGCGCAGCCTCGATGCCTAAATCTTTCAGGTCGCGAACTTCGGCTTTGAAATGCAGTTGGTGCAGCGCCAGTCCATCTTCGATGGGTCTGATCACGACGATGTGTTCTTTGCCGCGCGAGATCCACCGGCCCACCGCACATTGGCGCGCCTTGCGCAGTGCTGTGGCGAGCAACGTATAGGGCTTTGCGCCGCCTTTGTCCGGAGCCAAATAGTACGTGCCGTCAAAATACAGCGGGTCCACCGACTCGAGCGGCACGAACTGGCCGATATCGATGGCGTGACTGGTCGTATCCTCGAGTGCTTTCAATTCCTCGGGGCTGAACATGACATATTGGTCCTTGGCAAATTCATAGCCTTTGACCATTTCGGCGCGCTCGACCAGTTTTCCGTCATTGACGGCAACGTATTGCTGCTTGACCCGCGAGCCGTCCTTTTGACGCAGCAAATTGAAGGAGATTCTTTCGGAGGAGACCGTCGCGGAGTAGAGCTTCACGGGAATCGCGACAAGCCCAAATGAGATTGTCAGCGAAGCGATTGATCGAGCCTGTGTAGCCATGATGTCCTCATCCCTCGAGCCAAAAAATGAAGCGGTTGTTTCTGATTTTATTGAAAAAGCGCGCGCAAGACCTTCGATTGTCTACGGTTTATACCTTAGCCTAGGAACAAAATCCCAGCCTTTCAAGCGAAATTCGCCCAAAAGGGTGTAGGTATCGTAGCAGCGCGATGCGATCCGGCAGCCAGATTCCTGGCGCCCCAACCCTGGGGTGCCATATTATATAAACCCTTTAAATACAACAGGATACGCGCCAGGTGGCGCGCATCCGTTGCGAATTTACGCCTGGCGTGCGTCCCGCCGGACCGGGAGCTGCCACTCTGGACGGATGAAATGGCAGGTGTACCCGTTGGGGATTCGCTCCAGATAGTCCTGATGCTCAGGTTCCGCCTCCCAGAAATCGCCCGCCGGCGCAACCTCCGTCACGACCTTTCCGGGCCACAGACCGGATGCCTCGACGTCCGCAATGGTGTCCTCGGCGACCCGTTTCTGTTCATCGCTCGTATAGAAAATAGCGGAGCGATAGCTCAAACCCCGATCGTTTCCCTGACGGTTCAGCGTGGTCGGATCATGGATCTGGAAGAAAAATTCGAGCAGCTTGCGGTAGCTGATCATCTTGGGATTGAAGATGATTTCAATCGCTTCGGCGTGGGTGCCGTGGTTGCGGTACGTGGCATTTCGTACATCGCCGCCCGAATAGCCAACTCGTGTGGAAACCACGCCGGGATAACGGCGCAGCAAATCCTGCACGCCCCAGAAGCAGCCACCCGCAAGAATTGCGCGTTCAGTAGGTGCGGACATGTTCTTACTCCTCAACTGTGCGTTAGATCGTTTGCTATCTGTGCATTAGCGCGCGTTGTCGCGCGATTTCTGTTCGTCCAGCGTGTAGAGCGCTTCCGGAGAGGCCTCGAGCCGCTCGACGGATATCGGCGCCCCGCTGCCCTCGGATAAACCATACGTGCCATCGGCGATTTTTTGCAGCGCGCGTTCGATGTTGCTCAAACGATTATCGTCCGCCGCGGCCAGATTGCCCTCGAGCTCGAGCGTCGTGAGCTTCTGGGCATCGTCCTCGAACTCGCGCGCTCCATCATTCGATTCTGCATTGACCGCGTCCTGCTCGCTCGATTGCCCGCGTCTGACCTGCAGAATCTGCCTGCGCAGTTCGGTGAGTCGGCGCTTTTGCCGATCGATAAATGCCTGATCCAGTCTTGATTTCATAAGGGTCACTTCGCCAGCATTATACGGCTCGGATTCTGCAATGTTACACCCATGATATGGGAGAGGAATCGCGTCCGATTTAGTTCCCGGCGGCACCCTCGAAGGCGAACGCCTGCCGATATCATCAAGCGCATAGAGCAAGGCGAAGTCGTCAATCCCGCAGCCCAGCCGTTGGTAAAGCGGCGAGTTGGGTAGGGGGCCGCGATTCGTTAGGGGCCGCTGTTCTGTGCGTATGGCCGATCGGCCGCGATGACTCGATTGGAGCAAGACGGTGGCGCATCGACCGGATTGCACCGGGCGACGGCACCCCCGGGCAGGCTGACCGAATATCCAGTCCATTGCGATGGCTCGGAGGCGGGGTAATCGGTGCTCAAAAGCTGCGCGCCGCTGGCCAATGCGATCTCACGGCGGCCGGTGTCGTTGGTGCGTGCCTGTTTCGTGTCCGCGTCCGTTCGGGTGCGCACCAGATAGCCCTTGCGCACCAGCGCCGCGATGACTTCCTGCGTGCCGTCATTCTCTTCGGTAAAGGCGCAGTCCGGCTGGCCCGGCTCGGCATTGGTGAAGATCAGCCGACGGTGAAGCGAGGGGTGTCCCTCGAGATACGTCGGTCCGACCGGCCGCTGGTCCATGAGAAAAATAACCTTGCCCCGTGCGGCATCGAGCGTCGGCCATGCGTGATGTAGAACCGCCTCCTCGAGCGTCGCGTGCTTGCCGCGCACTTGATCCGGCGTGATCATTTCATTCGGCGCGAACACTGAGCGTATTTCCGCATCGAGGGCATCGAAAGTCGCTGGGGTGAATTTTTCCGGACTAATGGCGTGGTACTGGGGTGGCAGGTCGGATTGCTTGGTCTCGAGCAGAATGAAAATGGGCACATGCTTGGGATTTGAATGCGACCAGGCGCGGACGATTTTGAGACAGGCGATCAATAGCTGACAGGTGCTGCGGTAGTCGAAATCCTGAAGGTGCATGACCTTGAAGCCCGGTTTGCTCATAAAGCCTTCGGGATCAAATTCCGGGTCCTTCGGGAGGTTTGCCGCGGCGACCGCATCGGGGCCTTGCGGATGCGCGTAGCGTCCCCCTTCGCTGTCGGCAAAGATGTCCAGTTCAATCTGGCGCACACCCGACGTCAGCTGCTGATCCAGCGGCCGGTGACGATACTCGAGCGCCTGGAACACCAGCGGGTTCCTGCGCCTGGAACACCAGCGGGTTCCTGTCGAGAAAGAGTTTGGCTTCGCTGGGCGGCAGGCCTGCGTGGTAGCTGTTGTGCGTGCCGATGACTTGGATTTCGTTCATCTTGACCGCGTCGTGGGAGGGCACAGGCTTCGCGGCGAAGGCCGGAGCGGCGGCGCACAGCGCCATGATGCACAAACTTAAGGGTCGGTTCGAGAACAAGGAATAACTCCGTCGGCAGCCGGCGCGTACATTATAGTCCTGGGGTTATTGCACTTTTGTAAACAGATCAGCCGATTGAAAGCGCCCACATCGGCGGTCACGCGCAGCGGCGACTACATCTGCTTGAACAGGTGCGCAAACTGGCGGCTTACGGCGAGTTCGTCTTTTCGGCCCTTGAGCGTCAAGGTCAAGTGTCCCAGCTCGTCGCGCTTCGCAAGTGCGATGTGCCGCGAGTTGACCACGGTGCCGCGGTGAACCTGCCAAAAAATCGTATCGTCGAGCTGCTCCAATAGTTCTCTCAACGGCATGCGAATGATGCTGTCGCCCTGGCATGTGGCCACGGTGATGTATTTGTCTTCTGCCTCGAACCAAAGAATCTCATCCACCGGAATGAGCTTGACGGTCGTACCCGCGCCCGCCCGCACAAAGCGCAGCTTCTCCCGGCGGCTCGCGCCATTCCCCAGGAGTTCTGCTATCCGAGTCGCCATCTCTCCGACCGAATCATCGTTGCCGCCGCGCCCTAACTGGCTCGATAACCGCTCGATGCACTTGGTCAGGCGCGCAGTCTCGACCGGCTTGAGCAGATAGTCGATCGCGGCCGTCTCAAACGCATCGAGCGCATAGGCATCGTAGGCGGTCACGAACACGATGAGCGGTGGCTGCTCCTTCAGGCACAATTGCCGGGCCGCCTCGAGCCCGTCGAGCTGCGGCATTCGCACGTCAAGAAATGCAACGTCAGGGGAAAATTCATCGGCCAGCTTCAGCGCTTCGGCGCCATTGGCGGCCAAGCCTGAGCATCGGGCCGACGGCCAATGCTCTGCAAGCTGGCGCGCCAGTGCCCGAGCGAGTAGCGGCTCATCCTCAGCGATGATGTAGCTGTAGGGCGTGCTCATCCGGCAGGTCTGGAGAGCAAATTCAGCGGTACCTCGATGGCGGCATGAGTTCCGCGCGGCGTGCCGGGTTCGACAATCAATCGCGCCGAGCTGCCGAACAGTGACTGCAGGCGGGCGCGTATGTTTTGCAGGCCCGCGCAGGTGCCGGTGGTATGCGCGTTGCCGAGGCCGACGCCTGTGTCATCAACCGACAGCTTCAAGATGTCGCCGCTGCAGTGGACGCTGACGCGGATGTTGCCCCCGAAGCAAGCCGGTTCGATGCCGTGCGTGATGGCGTTCTCCACCAGCGGCTGCAGCAGCATCGCGGGAAATTTCAGGCGCAGGCAGTCGGGATCGCAATCGAATTCAGTGGTCAAGCGGTTGGGCAGACGCAGCGCCATTATCCCTAAGTATGCCTTCAATAACTCGACTTCAGTCTGCAGGGTGGCTGCCTCACTGCGCGCATGCGTGAGCGCCGCCCGTAAATAGCGGATCAGATTGGCGAGCAGGTTGCGCGCCTCCCCTGCATCCACGGCGATCAGCGCATCGAGATTCGCCAGGGTGTTGAATAAGAAATGCGGTTCGATCTGTGCCTGCAAGGCCCGCAGCTGCGCTTCAATGGCGGCGCGTTCGGCGCGTTCCACATCGCGTTTGCTTTGCGCCAGCCGAACCCAGCTGAAGTTGATAAAGAGTGCCATGCTGCCTGCGGCCATCGAGAAACCAATCGCGACCAACCAGGTGTAACGTTCCTTCAAGAAGTTCGGCGGCTGGTGCAAAAAAATCTGTGACAGCAGTTCGCCGCCGATGGCGCCGGCCGCGACCAGTACGAAGTAGATGACGAAGCGCAGGCCGAAACTGCCGCGAAACCGCTGCATCACGGTGCAGCGCACCGAGGCGATCAGCCCAAGTATCGTGAGGCCAATGCAGTAGGAGACGACGAGATTCGGAATGACCGCGTCCCACGAACGCAGCAGCAATGCGATGAGCAGGGCAATGACGGTGTTGATCGCCAGCACCATGGGCAGCCGGCGACGCAAAAAATCAATCACCGTGTCTTGGGTCTCGTCGAAAAAAGGCGAAAATCGCTCGCGCTCAATTTGCGGGTGGGTCTTCATTCAAGTCCTGAGGTTGCGCCCACCTTTAAGTCTATCGCCCTTCCATCCCGAGTGCATGACCGGAATTTCAGGGCGTTCGCGGTGAGCACTTAGACCTTGGCAGCGACAAAATCATTCATTGCGATGACCGCAAAGGGCATCAATCCCAGTATGAACGAGAGGGACAGGGCAGCGAGGTTGGTGAGGGTTTTCATGAGCATCTCCGTTTGAGTTTTAGACCGTGGAGATACTGTAAGCGCCGGCGCGCGCGAGCTTCGGGAATTGCGGCAAATGGCCGGTCTCGCGGCGCAAACGGGGTTCCTTGGTCGCGAACGGCGACGCCGCCGCGCGGGCGCCTTACGCTCCCAGCAGCGTTATGTCCATTCTCGAGGACATGGACTCGCCCGCTTTCAGGGTGAACACACCCGGTTTGGCTTGGAAATCACCGCAGAACCCCTCGGGGTCGGTGATGCCGTGCCAGGGTTCGATGCAGATGAACGGCGCGCCCGGCTTGGTCCAGACGCCGAGATAGGGTGCGTCGGGAAAATCGACTTTAATGCGCGGCGCATCATCGCTTCCGTACAGCACAGATCGGCTGTTGATTTGATCGAAGATCAGGACATCTTGCACAAAGAGCGAATCGTCGAGCACCAGCCGCCGGCGGGTGATCGGTGTCGGATGGTGTTCCGGGGTCAGCAGTCCAAAGGAGTCGATTCGTCTTGCAGGCTTGGGTTCGTCGGCTTCGAACTCAATGAAATGGCCGGAACGCGGTTGGCCGAAGGGCAGAGGCCAACGGAATCCCGGGTGATAGCCGAAGCTCGCGGGCATCTCTGCGTTGCCCTTGTTGCGTATCTCCGTGGTCAGCGACAGCCTCGCACCCTCGAGTTCATAGCGCACATCCAATTCAAACTCAAACGGATAAACCCGCAAGCTCGCTTCGTCTGCGGCCAACCTAAATGTTGCCGCAGACGCGCCGCTGCTCTCGACTGCGAACAGCTTGCCGCGTGCGAAGCCGTGTCTGGGAAGCCGATATGTTTGGGAGCCCAGCCGATAAGTGCCGTCGACGAGCACGCCCACGATGGGAAACAGGAGCGGTGCACGGCCGGCCCACACCGCCGGGTCCCCATTCCACAAAAGATCGAACGCGCTGCGGTATTTCAGCGACGACAACTGCGCGCCCAGAGGATCGATCTCGACGGTCAGATCGTCGGAACTTATCGACACCCAGGAGCGAGGTTGATCAGGCATTTTGGCCTGCAGTATAAAGAATTCTTGATGCCCGGGTTGCCGGTAATGTCGGCGTTGTCCCTTGCCAATTCTCGATAGGCATTGTGATGCGTCGTTGCAGATTTGCGCTGTGCCAGCACCGCTCCTTGACAAGCCGATGAGATTTGCGGGGTGAGCCAACGCCTGAGTTCCGCCGTGAGCTCGGTGACGAGCGGCATTCCGGCGTCGAAAGATGCGCCGGCACTCAAAAGTAAGGCGGGCATACTTATGCCAACTGCGGGTGGTGAACCTTGACCCACGCCTCAACGTCGATTGCGAACTGCTGGACGGTCGCGAGCAAGCCTTTGGCATCTGTATCGCTCACGCCCCCGGCAAAGTCGTACTCGGAAGCGTTGCGTTTCATTCGGCACCCGTCGAAATACGCCGATAATGCGGCAAAGGCCGGATCAGCCGCCTCCAAAGCGATGAAGGTGTTGTAATGGCCGCCGACCGACCGGGGGCGGTAGCCCGCCGCGCGCACGATCATCAATGACAAGGTTCGGGCCGCGTCGTAGGCCATGATAAATCGTGCATCGGCCGAGAGGCCCGCGGCCATAACGTCGCTTAAGCTCCGGGTCACTATCGAGCGCAGATTGTCTAGCTCGCCCTTGGTTGGCGGGATAGCGGTTACCGTTTTATTGGCCAGCAGCTTTGCCCAAGTCATCCCCACTACCTAACACAAGGAGCCGGGGCTTGGCCAACACCTGGGTAAGAAAGTGATCTTTCGCCGCGCGCTTCTTGTCGAATTCCGCGGACGTGTAGACAGTAGGATTGATTTCACGGCCGAGCAATTCCCGGGAGTGGCGCAAAGGCAGGGCAAGTTCCGCCGGAGAGATTTTGCCGACAACCATCAAGTCGATGTCGCTATCACTTTGCTCCTGACCAATGGCTATCGATCCGTAGACGAAGGCAAGCCGCAGCCTCGCGGCCATCGGCTTGAGAGCATCGGCCAGGACATCCACGAGTCCAGCCGTTTTCAACAACAGGCCGCGTAGCTCAGGAAATACCGGCGAACCCGTGTTGGCCTGGTAATAAACCATTCGTCCCTGCCGGTGGCTTTTGAGTACCCCGGCTCCGGTGAGGTCTTCCAACTCGCGTTGCAGGCTGGAGGACGGCACGCCCATGCGGCGCGCCAGCTCTGATACGTACCATGCCTTTTCAGGTCGCACGAGCGTCGCCGCCAGGATTCCCTGGCGGGTCTTCGGGAGCAGGACATCAAGTAAACTGTTATTTCGCATTATGCGTAAATATATACGTAATATGCGTAAATGGCAAGCGCTGAGTCGTCAGCGCCCCATCGCCAGGAATGAGACGTGGGAAATGGTGTCTTTGTTCTTGCTCTCATACCAAGCCTTTAATCCCCAAACACCACGTTTGACCTTTGGAATCAATGATCTCGTCCCTCTCGGTCCCCGTCCTCACCTCGTCCGTGGACCGGGGTGAGGAAGTTGTCAACGACGAAGTCCGCCACCGATTTGCCGAGTTTTTCACCCGCATTTTCGTCCGTGCGGAAATGCTGGCCGGCGAAGATGCGGCTCAGGCTTGCCTCGTTCTCCGCGTCCGCGAAGCTGTCGAAGGAGCGAGTCACCCCGGGAAGCACTTCAGAAGTAACGACCAAACTAAAGGGCTTGCGACCGAAGACAGTGCTCAGCACGAACTCGCTGCCTGCGCTGATCGTGGCATGTGCGCCGGGGTACGACGGATCAGCCGCAGTCTTGGTGGGTTGGGGAAGCCAATTCGGGTCCGCCGCCGTGTCGGGGTTGCCGTCCGTGGCGGCGGCGCGAATCGCTGTCACCGGCCGCCAAAAGTCATACGTGTACTTGCTGTCGTAAAATGCGATTACTTCGTCTGCCAGGGTGATGTTGAGCAACGCGAACACACGGGCGCTCTGTGCGGTCGTCAAGTGATGCGCCTGAACCGCCGTCTGGGTGATCTCGTTCCAGTAATTCTGAATCGCGCCGCCCCAGAACCGGCCGATGAGCGCCTGATCCGCGGTGGCCGTGGTGCTGTTCAGGATGCCCAGCGATTTCACTTCGTTGAACGCTGCAGTGTACCGCGCGCTGGTCAGCGCCGGAGGCGGCCCCAGGCGGAATTGCCGCGCACTTTCAAGGGCGAAAGGCGTGACTTTGGGCCAGTGCGTGAATACCGGCGCCACATCATTGGGCGGTGTGGCTTGGTAGTCTCCTGGGGCATTGCCAAAGACGAAGGGAATCGGCGTCGCGGCCGACCCATCGTCGGCGCGCAGAGCCAGGGTGGCTTGCGCCACCGCTTTGCCGACGTCGATTCCCGTGGTCTTGTCTGCGCCGTCGGGTATCAGTGCCAAGGATTGGTCGTACTGCTGATCAAGCGTCGTCTGAAACGTTGGATAAAGCGATACCAGCGTGTCGTGCGCCGCGGCCGCAACCGCAGCCTCCTGCGAGGCCTGCGCCGATACATGTTCGATATGAACGAGGTAAGGCTTGTGGGTTGCGTCGATCGCGTTCACGGCGTCATAAACCGCAGCGTGCAGGATTGCGAAACTGCGTGTCGGATGCACGGTGGCCGGTTGTGCTCCCGGCGTGCGGACGATGGTCAGCAGCACCTTGTTCCACTGGACTACCGCATTGGACGAGGCTGCAGAGTCAGCATACGAACAGGTGCTGTATACCAGCAGTGCCGCGCACATGAGTGCGGGTAAGGTCCGCGATCGCAACATATAGATGTCTCCTTCAGGTTTTCAGTCTCGTGATAGCCGGTCAAGCACAGCGTTGCCGCAGGCATGTCCGTTACTGTGCAGACTTCGGAACTGAAGGATTTATTCCAGCGGCTGGTGATCTACCACTGATAGTTGATCGACAATGCGATCGCGCGCTGCGTGCTGGTCTCGGTGATCGGACTCACGTCGGGACTGCCCTTGAACTTGGATATTGCAAGGTCCGTATTCAGCAGCCAGTGCTCGGTGAGAAAGCGGGTCGCGCTGAAGCCCACGCCGACCGCTGCCATGCCGGCATGTGCATCGAACACCGGATGGCCTGAGGCCTGCGACTGTGCCGGCGTCACGCCAAATTCGCTTTGCAGATAGCGATGAGTGGCGAGCGTGATCGATGGCCCGGCGAACATGACGAATCTTCTCGAACTCCCGGGAAGCGGCAGATAGATGCCCACATCACCGACCGTGCCGTTGGCGCCGCCCACGATCTGGCGGGCATCGACGCGCACGATCAAGGGAAATTTCTTCGACAGCACATAGGTGGCGAACAACTTCGCCACCGGCGCGGGGGATATGTCACCCATGCCGCGCAGATTGGTGTAATCGTCGCGTTCGCGGCGACCGAGGTCAAAGGCGATCGCCGCGCCGACGCGATAGTGGTCCCCGCGCAGGAAGTTATAGCCGATACCGTCGCCGGTGCTGATGAAAGCAACGTCCTTGTAGTCGATGTTGATGACGGGCCCGCCCTGCACGCGATAGGCGTGAGCGCCGGCATAAACCGGCTGCGCCTCGGCCGCCGTGCCGAGAATCACGCGCCATTCCGGCTCATTCGGCTCGAACAGCCTGGCGAGGATTATTCCGCCGGAATACTGCCATTCCTGCATGGGCGATGGCGTTTGCGAGCATGCCGGGCGCGGCGCAAACACACAGATCAGCACTGCCGCGCAGGCCACGCGGCAGAAAGTCAATCGCACCGTATGTTTCGCCCGGCCGTCACTTACGTTGGTCAGTTGAGCTTGCATCCCCTTTTTTGAGCGGCGCCCGTGTGGTGCGACGATTCGATTCCTTGCGGGACGCTCCCGCCGCTTGCGATTTCGCTTCTGCATTGGTGGGCGGTCGATCGGGTCCCTGGGTCGCCGGCGGATCGCTCATCCGAAGTTGCCGTTCAGCATCCAGCCAATCCTGCTCGGCAGTCCCTTCCGGACAGCCGCGCGCTTGCCAAAGTTGATAAGCGAGTTCACCCACCGATCGATTTCCACGATGCATCTGTTTCTCCGTTTGGGCGACATGAAGAGATGCGGCCAAATTAGAGCGCGGTCATATTGAGTGATAGGAAGCATACTTGGCAATCCGGGTCAGCCGAATCCTACAGGCGACCTTCCTATTCGGCCACGGCGTCGATTACCCGTCGCGGGCCCAAGGCTCTCAGTCACTCCTCAACGATGGTCGGAAGCTTGCTTTGTGGCCTTGCGATTTTTGGTCAATTTCATGGGTGGTCGCGGCGGCTCCGCCAATTTCGGCGGTGTCGCGGGAGTCACATCGCCGTGCAGCGACATCAGCGAGTCCAGCAAGCTCTCGTCCGTGCTCGAACACACGCCGAGCACCGTGGCTTCGTCGCAATTTTCCGCTGTGACGTAAGCATGCCCCATATTGCTATCGAGGTAGATCGATTCGCCCACACCCAGGTTGACCGGATCATAAAACTCGGTGAGGACCTTGATGCCGCCTTTCACGACGTAAATGTATTCCTCGCCCGAATGACGCACCAGATCTCCAAACTCTTGCGCGCTCTTGGCGCGGATCCGCGTCAAAATCGGAATCATGCGCTTTCTGCGCAACTCCGGGCAGAGATAGTAGTAGTCGTAGTTTTTCGTGTTCACGCGCACGGCATCATCGATCACGCCGATGCTGCGGCGGGCGGTGACGGCCGGTTCGACACTGGCTGCAGGATCCGCGAATAACTCCGAAATGCGGATATTGAGCCGTTGGCTCAACTGCACCAGCTTGTCGTAGGTCAGGGTCAGCCGATCGTGTTCAACCTTCGACAAAGTCGACACGGGAATAGCTGTGCGCTCGCTCATTTCCTTCAGCGTCCAGCCGTTTCGCGCACGCAGCGAGCGCAGCAAGCTTCCCAGCGTGGGGTGGCGCGTTTTCATGTCCATGAGATCAATGGCATCACTTTTCGAATTGCAGTCCTGAGGTGAGTGGCGGAATGAAGCATACCTATGGCTTGCCGCAGGTCAACCGCTCAAAGAGCCGCCTTCGACCACGATACGCCTGTATGGAGAACGGCGTTGACAATTCTCTATACAGGATTACTCTGTCTCCATTGCGACACCCGGATGGGTGATGCATGCACCGTGGCGACAGCGCCGCCAAATTGAAGTCGTGCTCGGCGGGAGTTTTCGCCGCTGCTGACGCTGCGTGGTCGGATGCACAAAAAAAGACAAGGGGATAAATCATGAATACGACGCTCAAACTGGCGATTCTCACGGCGCTCGGCGTGGCCGGTCCTTTGCTGGCGCAGCCAAGCGCGGCGCTCGATGCCGCCCAGCCGTCCAACAGCGATGCGCTGGCGACCATCGTTGTCACCGCGGAAAAGAAGGAAGAGAAGCTCAAAGACGTGCCCATGAGCATCACCGCCTTGGGAGGCGGCTCGCTCGACAAATTGCAGAATCGAAGTTTCAGCGACTACGCGGCCCTGGTGCCGGGCCTGTCGCTGGTGAGTGCAGACAGCGGCCTCACCCGATTGACGTTACGCGGCCAGAATGCCGGCGGCGATGGCTCGACGGTGGCTGTTTATTTGGACGAATCGCCGTTCGGATCCAGCAACGCCCTGCTCAACGGCGCGGTCGTCAGCGGCGACTTCGATACCTGGGATCTGCAACGCATTGAAGTGCTGCGGGGTCCTCAGGGGACCTTGTACGGCGCCAACAGCGAAGGCGGTCTGCTGAAATTCGTCACCACGGCACCCGTTCTCGGCAGCTTTTCCGGTGCGGTTGAAACGACGGGTGAGAGCGTGGATCACGGCGGGAAGGGCGGGGACGTGCGGGCGGTGCTGAACTTGCCGCTGGGCGACAAGTTTGCTTTTCGGATCAGCGGCTTCGACGAGGATGTACCCGGCTACATCGACGATCCGTTGAGCGGCCGCAGCGATCTGAACGATGGCCACAAGTACGGCGGGCGGGTTTCCCTGCTGGCCGCGCCCACGGGTGATCTGTCCGTCCGGTTGACTGCCTCATCGCAGCAATCCAGATACAACGGATCCAACAGCGTCGACATCAATCCGGTCACCTTGCAGCCGTCCCATGGCGATCTTACCCAGGAACGTTTGGTGCCCGAGCCGAGCAGTTTCAAGTACGAGAATTACAACGCGACCATCAATTGGAATGCCGGACCGTTCAGCATTCTATCGACCACGAGCTACGGAATTTTGAATTCGGATACAGTCAGGGATGCCACCAACGTCCTCCTCCAACCGCCCCTTACGGTGACATATGGCGAGGTTCTCGGCTCCGGCGTCCTGCTGGACAACTCTGCGGACCTGAAGAAGTTCACGCAGGAGCTGCGCCTATCATCGGCGGCTTCGGATCGGCTGGAATGGCAGGTCGGCGGGTATTTCACGCGTGAAACCGGACTCTTGGATCAGCACCTCAATGGTTTCATGAATCCCGGCGGTGGCTCTCTAGGCAACTTGGAGTTGGTGACACTGGCCTCTACTTATAAAGAATGGGCCGGATTCGGCAATCTGACCTACCATTTCAACTCACAATTCGATATCCAAGCCGGCGGGCGCTGGTCGACCAATGAGCAGACCGGCACCGAGAGTGTCTCCGGACCCCTCGTAGGTCCCACACCCACCGAGTTCAGCACGCCGTCGAAAGGCCACGTCTTCATCTATTCGGTGGCGCCGCGTTGGCATGTGGATGCGGATACCATGGTGTATGCACGCCTGGCGACCGGCTTCCGACCGGGCGGTCCCAACGTATTGCCGCCTGGCGTGCCGACCGGCGTGCCGCGCCAGTACGGCTCGGACAAGACCACCAACATCGAACTCGGGATTAGGTCGACCCAGCTCGATGGTCTGCTGTCCATTGACGTCGCGGCATTCCACATCGATTGGACCAACATTCAGCTCCTCGAGCTCGTGAACGGCTTCACCGTCAATGGCAACGGCGGCAAGGCGCGTAGCCAGGGACTCGAGTGGACCTTTGGATATGTTCCGGTCCATGGCCTGACATTGAGCTGGACCGGCGCCTACACCGACGCGAAACTGACAGAGCCCGTGCCGGCGGTGCACGGGCTTTCCGGCGATCCGCTGCCCTACGCTCCGAAGTGGAGCACCGCGCTCGATGCTGAATACGACTGGGCCGCATTCGCGAATTACAAAGGCTTTGTCGGGGGCACCTGGAGCTATGTCGGCACGAGGCGCACCGACTTCGGCAGTTCCGTCGACATCACCGAGCAGGTTGGCTTGCCCAGCTACAATACCTACGCGGCTCGCATCGGACTCGACAACGATCATTACCGCATTACGCTGTACGGCAAAAATCTGGGAGACTCGCGCGGCATCACCAGCTATACGAGCAGCAGTGCGCCGGGTCTTCAGGGCACAATGGGAGTCATACAGCCGCGCACGATTGGCGTGACACTGTCCGCGAAGTTCTGAACGCGGTGGCAGGAACGAATGAGTACAAAACGCGAACTGCGCGTGTCGGAGGCACGAATGTCCGAGGTAATGGACCTACCTCAACCGTATCTTTTGTTCCTGGGTGACACCACGGAGAAGGGGTACGCCAAAACCGCGTTCGGCCTGCGGGATTGGGCGAGAGATCGCTGCGTCGGCGAATGGTCCTGCGGCGGCGCAACGGTCACCACCGGCCTGCCGCGGCTGACGCCCAAAGAAGCCCGGGCGCGCGGCGCCGGAGCGCTGGTGATCGGCGTTGCCAACCCCGGCGGCGTGATCGGCGACAGCTGGCTGCCCTCGCTCGTCGAAGCGCTGGAATCGGGGCTCGACATCATCAGCGGCATGCACGCCAAACTTGGCGATGTGCCGCAATTGAAAGCGGCGGCGGAACACCATGGCCGCAGACTGATCGATGTGCGAACGCCACCGCGAAATATTCCGGTTGCCTCCGGCGTCAAGCGAACGGGCAAACGCCTGCTCACCGTCGGCACCGATTGCGCCATCGGGAAGAAATACACCGCCCTCGCCCTGGCGCGCGCTTTCAGGGAACGCGGTCTCGATGCCGATTTTCGCGCCACCGGGCAGACCGGCATTCTTATCGCGGGCGGCGGCATTCCCATGGATGCCGTGGTCTCGGATTTCGAAGCCGGCGCGGCTGAACTACTCAGCCCGAATGCATCCGCGCAGCACTGGGATGTCATCGAAGGGCAGGGTTCCTTGTTTCATCCCGCCTATGCCGGGGTTTCGCTGGGCCTGCTGCACGGCAGTCAACCCGATGTCATCGTGGTCTGCCACGACCCCGATCGAAAATATCTGCTCGGTCAAGGCTTCCCGCTGCCGGACATCGCCGAAACAATCGACATGAATTTGCGGCTCGGCCGCCGCACCAACGCGGCGATCCGCTGTGCCGGCGTCAGCCTGAACACCTCGAGACTCAGTTCAGCCGATGCGGGCCGCTTGCTGGCCGAGCAGAGCGCCCAGTGGGGCTTACCGGTGGCGGATCCCATGGTCGCCGGCGCGGCCTTCGAACGGCTCGTCGATGCATGTCTTGAAAATTGAAAATTAGGACCAACGCCTGCCTCCTCGGCAACTTTTTCAATTATTTTCGATAGTTAGGGCAATCTCGTGGGAGATTGCCTACACGCAAATCGGTAAGACGTGAAAGGCAGTATTCTCACTTAAGTCCCCACGATGCTTTTGCACCCATTACGATGGGCGTTCGTTGCGCCGTCGGCAAACCACATTGAGACGTCCTATGCCAAGCCCGAACCCCAGTTCCCCTGCGCAACCGAATGATGCGCGATCGGCACTCGAGCGCCGGTATGTCGCCGTCCGCGCTGCCAGCGCGCTGCTCGCGCTACCGTTGTCGGACGCGGATGCAACCGTGCAGTCGATGCCGGATGCGAGCCCAGCGAAGTGGCATCTGGCGCACACCAGTTGGTTCTTCGAGGCCATGGTGCTGACGCCGATGGTTTCGGGCTACAAGGTTTTCGACGACGGGTTCAACTTTCTCTTTAACTCTTACTATGAATCGGTGGGCGCGCGTCAGCCTCGGCCGCTGCGGGGTTTGCTCACGCGGCCGACGCTCGGGGAGATTCTCAGGTATCGCGAGCATGTCGATTCGGCGATGGCCCAGTTGTTCAAGCGGGAGCCTGCGGAAGATGTCCTCAAGATCATCGAGCTAGGCTGTCACCATGAACAGCAGCATCAAGAACTTCTGTTGACCGATATCCTGCATTTGTTCGCGCAGAATCCGCTGCGACCGGCCTATAAAGACTCCGTCCCATTGCCGGTGGAGTTCGCCCAGAAGGCGAAGCAGGTCTACAAGAGTTTCACGGGCGGACTATACGACATCGGACACGGCGGATGTGGATTTGCATTCGACAGCGAAGGACCGCGGCATTCCGTGCAGGTGGATTCCTATCGCCTCGCCGATCGGTTGGTAACAAACGGGGAGTGGGTCGAATTCATGTCGGACGGCGGATATCGCAACCCGCTGCTGTGGTTGTCCGACGGTTGGGCCAAAGCGCGCGATGAAGGATGGACCGCGCCGCTGTACTGGGAGGCACGCGACGATGAGTTTTGGACCATGACCTTGCGCGGCGCGCAGCCCGTCGATTTCGACGCGCCGGTTACTCATGTGAGCTATTTCGAGGCAGACGCCTTCGCGACATGGGCCCGTCGTCGGCTGCCGACGGAGGCAGAATGGGAAGTTGCCGCGCAGACACTGCCGGTGGCGGGCAACCTTTTGAATTCCGGTCGCCTGCGTCCGAAGCCCGCGCCCGCAGCCACGGGCGAGCTGCGGCAAATGTTTGGCGACGTATGGGAGTGGACCCGCAGCGCCTTCATGCCTTATCCCCGCTTTCGTCCGATGGAGGGCGCCTTGGGAGAATACAACGGCAAGTTCATGTCCGGCCAATTCGTCTTGCGCGGAGGCTCCTGCGTTACACCGCATGACCATGTGCGGGCGACCTATAGAAACTTCTTTGCTCCGCATGCGCGGTGGCAATTCTCCGGACTGCGATTGGCGGAGGATGCATGATGCTCGCTACAGCAGACTATCGGCTGTCGCAGCCGGAACTATTTCGGCAGGATGTCCTCGCGGGACTGTCCATGCAGCGCAAGAGCTTGCCCTGCCGTTGGCTGTACGACGAACGGGGATCGGAGCTCTTCGAACAGATCACGCAGTTGAAGGAATACTATCCGACCCGCGTGGAGACCGGCATTTTGCGGGAAAACGCCGCTGAAATTGCCGCATTCGTCGGCAAGGGCGCGACGCTGATCGAATATGGGGCGGGGGCGGGGATCAAGACTGAAATATTGATTTCTGCGCTCGAAGCGCCGCGCCTTTATGTGCCGGTGGATATATCCGGCGATTTTCTGGATCAAGCGGTAATCTCTCTTAGGCATCGCTTTCCGGCCATGGGCATTTGGCCCATCGTTGCGGATTTCACCGGGGACTTCGAGATTCCCGCCGGCATCCCCTTGAAGGGGCGATCGGCCTTCTTCCCGGGCTCGACCATCGGCAATCTGGATTACGCAGAGACGGTATCCTTCCTGCGGCGCGTACACCGCCACGTCGGGGCGAAGGGAACCGTGGTGATCGGCGCGGATCTGACCAAGGATATTCGAATTCTGCTTGCCGCATACAACGATCGGCAGGGCGTCACCGCCGCGTTCAATTTGAATCTCCTCGCGCGCATCAACCGCGAACTCGATGCCGATTTCAGGCTCGAACGCTTTGCCCACGAGGCGCGGTGGAACAGCAGCAACTCCGCCGTCGAGATGCACTTGGTGAGCCTCGAAGCTCAGAGCGTGACCGTGGACGGTCAGCGCTTCGACTTCGAAGCGGGCGAGTCGATTCATACCGAGACTTCGCGCAAGTATACTGTCTCGACGTTGTCGGCGATTGTCGAGAGCGCCGGATGGTATATCGAAGAGATGTGGACCGATCCCCGCCAATCGTTTGGCGTGTTCGGCCTCGCCTCTCTGTCGTGATTGGCTGTGCCTGTCCGGCCGGGCCTACGGGCCTAAGCCGAAGATTCGCCGATGATTCTTAGAGGCGCCCGCGGCGACCATTCAACAAGAATGCAACGACGAGCACGGCCACGATCAGTCCGATGGGGCCGATGCCCCATCCCGCGCCCATTCCCCAGTACAAACCGCCTCCGCCGCCAAAGAGCAACAGCAGAACGATCAGAATAACGACCATATCCATGGGAAATTTCCTTAATTTATAGTGTATAGGTCCCGCTCAACGTCGAATCATTCCTAAAAAAGATTTTTGGGGAGCGGATATGTAACCCGCCAAGAACCCCAGAGATGCGGCCACTCCGGCAATCACCCCGATAGCGATCCAAGGGTTATCGCGAACGTAGTCGTCGGCTGAACTGGCTGCGTGCTTGAGGGCATCCAAGGCAGCCGATTCGGATTTCGATATCGCGCTCTGCGCGGATTCGATGGTTTGATTGGCGCGCGTGCGCAGCTCTTGAAGCTGGGGACTATGATCGTCGGCGACTTTGCCCAGAAGTCCTTCCACATTATTCGAGAGGCGCTGCAATTCCTGCGATTTATTCATCACGAACCCCACTCATGTCGCGTGTGCTTGATGCATGGTGTTGCAATGGGCGTCCGCTGTCTGTAGGCGGACAGGCTCAAGTGGCGGTGTGAAATCTCACACGGCGCGAGCCGGCTGAGGGAGGCGTACGGTTGCCATCCGTTCAGCCCGCCGAATCGATGATTCCCCGCTCAACCAATGCCCGCTTCGTTTCATCAAGGCCTCGGACGCGAACCGCCTGCATGCCAAAGCGTTTGGCGGCATCGATATTCAGCGTATTGTCATCGAGAAAAAGGACTTGCTCCGGCCTGCAGTCCAGAGAATTCACGACGTGCTCAAACGCGTCTGCGTCAGGCTTGATGCGCCCGGTCAGATGCGATACGAAGTGGTGATCAAAAGCGGGTCCAAGTTGTAGGTCGCTTACCACGCGCGTCCAGTGCAATGCGTTGCTGTTGGACAACAGCGCGCGCCGATATGAACTCGGTATTTGTGCCAGCATTTCCAATGTGCCGGGGTAAAGCCCCGTCGGCCACCCGGCGAACGATGCCAAGAACTGCTGCGGTTCAACGGGCAGGCGAAACTCCGCTATCACGTCCGCCGCAAACTCGTCCGGAGCAACCCGTCCCGTCTCGAACTCGCGTACCGACTTCGATTGCAGCCACATTCGCCAGAGCTCTTCGGTGGTGACGCTACCGCCGAGCCAGCCGAGCATCGTTTCAACACCGCTGAGTTCAACCAGCACGCCGCCCACGTCAAAGAGCAATACAGGAGTATCTATGGCTGGTACCTCTGGTCTTCATTGTGTCTTCAATGTGTCGATCTTCACATATCAGGTACGCAGATCTCCACATCCCCGCAAACAATTCATGACATCATTTCGCCTCTCATGAAAGACCTCATGCCAAAAGTACCGGGATTCGAGGTGCAGACCTTGGATTTCGAAGGTATCGCCCGCGGCGTTTACCGTGCCGGTTCCGGTCCCGCGGTCATCGTCATGTCGGAGATTCCAGGGATCACGCCGGCTGTCGCAGTCTTCGCGCAACGCGTGGTCGATGCCGGATACACCGTGTTCATGCCGCTTCTGTTCGGTGAGCCCATGCGGCCGCGGGAGCGTGGCTACGTGCTGCGCGTCATCGTCAAAGCCTGCATCAGCCGGGAATTTCGCGTGCTCGCGTCGAACCAGTCGAGCCCCATCGTCGACTGGCTGCGCGCACTGGCGCGCCATGCGCATGCCCAGTGCGGTGGCCGCGGTGTGGGAGCCATAGGCATGTGTTTCACGGGCAACTTTGCCCTGGCGATGATGCTGAACGCGCCGGTGCTGGCGCCCGTGTTGGCGCAGCCGTCGCTGCCTTTTGCCGTCACAAAATCCAGGCGCGGCGCATTGCATGCCTCGGCAGAAGAATTGCGGGCGGCGCACGATAAAATCGATAACGAAGGCGCGCGCATTCTCGCGCTGCGATTCATCCAGGATCCCATGTGCCCGGGAGAGCGCTTCGCACGGTTGCGCAACGAATTCGGCAGCGCATTCGAAGCGATCGAGCTCGACGAAAAGCATGCCAATCCAGATGGGCCGAAGCCGGCGCACAGCATGTTGACCAATCACTTGATCGACGAGGCCGGACAGCCGACCCGCGAGGCCCTCGATCGAACGCTGGGCTTTTTGCGGGAGCAGCTCGGGGCTGCGGCGTCTTGAGTTGAGATGATCGCGCGGTACATTCTTCCGCGAAGCGTGAGCGCCGCGCTCGAGTACGTATTTTCAGAGCCGGTGGACGGGGTCATCGTCATCGAGAACTCGCTCTACGCCCGCGCCCACCTCGGCATGAGTGCCACAACGCGCCCCAACCGTATTTTGCTCGCGACCGGAGGCGCGGAATTCATTGCAAACCCCGGATTGCTGTTGCACGAGTATTACCACGTGATCCGTCAGTGGCGTCCCGGATACCTGACGCGATGGCGATATCTGCTGGAGTCAGCCCGCCACGGATACTGGGGCAACTGCTACGAGAGCGAAGCACGCGAATTTGTGGCCGCTGCCGAGCAAGGCTACCGCCGATACCTGCAGGATCTGCCTCAGTGAATGCGCCGCGCGAGCCAATCCGTCATGGTCGTGGTCACCAGGTCGGATGCATCTTGCTGCACGAAGTGGCCTGCGCCGGGGATGGTCACCAGCGTGAAATCCTTCTCCACCAGATCCCACGTGCCGCTGAGGGCGCCCGGCAGCAGCGCCTGGTCGCCCAGTCCGTGAAACTCGAGCACGGCAACCGTGACCTTGGGCAGGGGCGCGGGCGCCGAGGCTGCTGAGTCCTGGTCGGGACGCGGGTAGTTGGCGCGATAGTAGTTGAGCATCGCCTCAAAGTCCGAGCGATTGAATGCTTCAATGTAGTGCACGCGGGCCGCGTCGTCCTTGACCCACCCTGCCAGCTTTTCTGCGGTGAGATTCTTTTCGGCTCCCGGCTTCTGGAAGTTGAACGCGTACTCGCTGTTCTTGCGCTGCTGCGGATTGTTCTTAATTTCACGCTGAATGCCGCTGGGATGGGGCAGGTTCAAGATAACGAGCGCCTGGGTCCATTCGGGATGCATCATGGCCAAGGTCCAGGCCACCGCACCGCCCCAGTCGTGTCCGACGATCACGGCGCTGCTGCGGCCTTCGGCCTTGATGACCGCGCCGATGTCATTCACCAGCAACGGCATGGCGTATTGCTCGATGCCGGCCGGGCGGTCTGACAGATCGTAGCCGCGCTGATCCACCGCCACGACGCGATAGTGAGCACTCAACGCGTCCATTTGCTTGCGCCAGGTGTACCAGAAGTCCGGGAAGCCGTGGATCATGACGATGAGCGGCCCCTTGCCCAGGGCAACGTAATGAATTTTGACGCCGCTCGAATCGGCATTATGGTGTTCGACCCGGTCCCAGAGGTCCTTGGGCGGGGCATCCTTTGCGATCAGGGGTGCAGCGCCGATGATCAGTGCCGTGAAAAACGCTGCGCGGACGATGTTTATTCTTTTCATGTGGGCTCCCCGGAACAGTTTGCAATCAGCATAGCAGAAGGGCTCCTCATCCTACCGCTGTCGCAAACCCCCAGATAAGGGCGGACCCACGACATTAACGAGGCGCTGGGAGCGTGGGCCATCACACGTGTGCGCGATGTGTAACTCTGCCGTATCCTTTGCTTACCCACAGCAAATAACTCTTAAGGATGACAAATGAGAATTGCCTCCAAGGTTAATCGGCTGACAACGCTTCTATGCACTGCCGCGATCATCGTCGGTTCATTGCAAACCGCTCACGCACGCACGCAAAAGCCTGCGCTCCACGCCCAGCACTGGATGGCCGTCACCGGCAAGCCGCTGGCCGCGACGGCCGGGGCAATGATCTTTCAGAAAGGCGGCAACGCGGTGGACGCCGCATGCGCCATGATTGCCGCGACCTCCACCATGTGGGACACACTTTCCTGGGGCGGCGAGACACAGGCGCTGATCTACAACCCGAACACCGGAAAAGTCATCGGCATTAACGCACTCGGCGTCGCACCCACCGGTGCGACCCCGGAATTCTTTCACAAGAAGGGCATGAACTATCCGCCCGAGTTCGGCCCGCTCGCCGCCGTGACCCCGGGAACGCCGGGCGGCCTCATGACCATGCTCGCAGAGTACGGCACCATGAGCCTCGCCGAGGTACTGGCCCCCGCCATCCAGATGGCAGACGGCTATCCGATGGAGGCGGAGCTATCCAACACCATCGAGAAATACAAGGACAAGATCGCGCAATGGCCCTACTCCAAGCGCACCATCCTCATCCACCCCGGCGAGACGCGCGAGGGTCCGCAGCCCGGCGAGATCTTCCACCAACCAGAACTCGCTGCGACCTTGCGCAAACTGGTGGAAGCCGAGCACAAAGCTCGTGCAGCGGGCAAGGACCGCAAGGCCGCGATATACGCCGCGTACGACCGCTTCTATAAGGGCGATATTGCGCAGGAGCTGGTGCGCGGTACTCGCGAGCAGGGCGGTCTTTTCACCCTGGAGGACCTGGCCAAGTGGAAAGTGCATATCGAAGAGCCCGTGCACACGAACTACAAGGGCATCGAGGTCTACAAACTCACCACCTGGGTGCAAAGCCCGGTGATGCTCCAGACTCTGAACATTCTTGAGAACTTCGACCTGAAAGCCATGGGCTACGACAGCGCCCGCTATATTCACACGCTGTATCAAGCCATGAACCTTGCTTACGCCGATCGCGACTTCTATTACGGCGACCCCTACTTCCCGCCGGAGTCGCCGATTCGCGGACTGCTGTCGAAGGACTATGCGCGGGAGCGCATGAAGCTGATCCAATCCGACCACAATGATCCGGACATCCGCCCGGGTGATCCGTATCCGTACCAGGGCGGCAAGAATCCCTTCACGGCAATTCTGCAGAAGTGGCACAGCAAGATGCCCGCTACATCCCCGCCAGCCACATCGCAGTGGAGCCCGACGGCGCTCGTCGAGTACGACCGCACGTTCCGGTTGGGGACCACAAGTGTCGAAGCCACCGATGAAAAGGGTTGGGCAGTGTCGGTAACCCCCAGCGGCGGCTGGACGCCCGCCGTGATCGCTGGCCACACCGGCGTGGGCTTGAGCCAGCGCATGCAGAGTTTCGTACTCGATGCATCCGAGAATCCTTTCAATGTGCTGGAGCCCGGCAAGCGCCCGCGCGCAACGCTCACGCCGACTCTGGCCCTCAAGGACGGCAAGCCCTTTCTTGTATTCTCCGTACAGGGCGGCGATACCCAGGATCAAAATCTGCTGCAGTTCTTCCTGAACGTGGTCGAGTTCGGAATGACCCCGCAGGAGGCCACTGAGGCCGCCAACATCACCAGCTATCAGATGCGCGACTCATTCGGAGCCCACGAGTCCATACCCGGCCGCCTCACGGTGAACACCGCGACGCCGACCTGGGTGCGCCAGGAACTCGTGCGCATGGGCTACAAACTCGACTTCGAAGAACGAAGTTCGGGTCCGATCAACGCGATCGAACTCGACAACGCGCACGGAACGATGTGGGGCGGCTCGAGCAACCACGGCGAGGATTATGGCATTGGTTGGTGAGTGCGCCCGTCGGCCGTTGGGCGCAGCCATCACATCGGCCGCCGACATGGATCCTCCTGATTTGGGGCGTGACCTGAAAGTGTAGATACGGCCTGCACCCGCCCGGCGACTCAAACGCCTTATACTCAGCGGCAGGAGGCTAGCGATGCCGCCCGGGAATTCGGAAGGTCCGCTGCAAATCGGCGAGTGGCTCGTCAACCCCTCGCTCGATACCATTTCCAAGGGTGCCGAGACTCAGAAACTCGAGCCGCGAACCATGCGGCTGCTCATGTGCCTGGCAAATTCCGCCGGCGAGGTCGTGAGCCTCGATCGTCTGCTGACCGAAGTATGGACGGGAGTGATCGTCGGGTCCGCCTCGGTTTATCAAGCGGTATCGCAATTGCGAAAGCTGATTGGCGATGTGGATCCGAATCCGACCTATATCGTGACGGTTCCTCGCAAAGGCTATCGGCTCATTGCCGCAGTGCGGCGCCTCGCGCCCGCGAGTGAGTCAACCGAGATTGCGCCCGTTGCGGAACCTACTGCTGGGGAAGCGCCGGTTGGGCGCGCCTCCGGCGTCATTTCCCCGCCGCCGGCTCACAAGCGTCACTTGGGGCCTATCATCGTAGGCAGCCTGCTGCTGATCGCGCTTCTTGTTGCGGGTACGTTGATTTCCAAGAAGTCGTCGACCGGCGGTCGATCGGCGGCGGCTGCGAATTCGATTGTCGTATTGCCTTTTATGGACATGACGGCAGAGAAAACCGATCAATCGTTCTGCGACGGATTGACCGAGGAGCTTTCGAATTGGCTTGCGCAGATCCCCACATTGCAGGTCGTGGCGCGCACGTCTGCATTTGCATTCCGCGGCCAGAGTGAAGACGTGCGCAAGATCGGCAAGGCGCTCGATACGAACCATGTTCTCGAAGGCTCAATGCGTCGTTCCGGCGATCACATGCGAGTCACCGTGCAACTCATCGACGCGCGCAGCGGCTATCACTTGTGGTCGGAGAACTTCGATCGGCCCATAGAGGACGCGATCAAAATGCAAGAAGACATTTCGCGTTCGGTGGCAGATACGTTGCGAGTTCGTCTTACCTCCGAGGCTGAACGGCAACTGGTTGCACGACGCACCGGGGACCCCCGAGCCTATCAAGTGTATTTGCTCGCGCGTTACCACGCTCAGCAATTGACGAAGGAATCAACCGATCGTGCCGTTGAGCTATTCCAGCAAATGTTGGCCGCGGATCCGAAGTTTGTGCCCGTTTACACCGAGCTCGCCTACGCTCGCTTGAATCAAGGATTTTTCCATGAGCTACCGATTGCGCAGATTGCCGAACAGGTGGAACCATTGATCGCATCAGCGCTGCGTTTCGATGATCGCATGTCAGCGGCCTATGCCGTCCGCGGCGCGTTGCGGGTTGCTCAATCCAGGACGAAAGAAGGTCTCGCGGACTTGCAGCGCGCGATTGCATTGAACGCAAATGACATGGGCGCTTTCGCGATGATTGGCCGGATGCGGCTAGCCGACGGGCAACCGCGAGAGGCGCTCAAGAGTTATCAGCACGCGGCCGCCTTGGATCCGTTGAATTTCACCTTGCGGGAGCAGCTATGCACGGTTTTGCAGGACCTGGCGCAGTATGAGGCAGCCTCGGAGGCGTGCGAGCGGGCCCGCGTCTTGCAGCCCGCTATTGCACGCGCCGCCGACGGGTTGACATGGCTTGCCGAGTCGCGTGGGCGCATTGACGAAGCATTGCAGTGGAACGGAAAGTCCCTCAAGCCTGAACCGCATGACGATTTCGAGCTCTACTGGACACGAGCGACCTTATTTCTCGCCGTCGGGCTTGCGGCTCCCGCCCGCAGAGCTGTTGAACTGGGCCGCAGCGACACCAAGGACGACGCCAAGGCCGACATTGCCCTGGTGCGAGTTGTCTACCGCGAAGGGGGCGCGGAATCTTTGCGAACATACCTGGCGTCATCGCACCTCGATCAATCGCCCCATGCGTCCGCGCTATTCGAGTCGGCTTATGCGCGCATGTTGCTGGGTGAGGCGCCCGCGGTGAAAGAATTAATCGCCCGGGCGTTGCTTGCGCCTGATCGACAGCCCGGCGCTGCCGAGGACCCCTGGTCCGCAAGAGCAGCGACCCCGGTAGGGAGTTCCTATCGAATCGATCTGGCGGTGGCAGAGCTTGCTCTTGGAGATCAACTTTCTGCACAGCGCGAGCTGGGAACGGTTCTGGCGATGCTCGACGCAATGATCGGCGCCGGCGTCGAACGATCTGGAACCTATGAGCTTCGCGCAAAAGTGTATGCGCTGAAGGGGCAGGGTGATGATGCGATGCGAGATCTCAGCAAAGCAGCCGGCTTGGGGTGGCGCCGTTCTTGGTCGGCGTCGCATGAACCGTATTTTGCTTCGTTGCAATCGAGGAGCGATTTTCGAGCGCTCATAACTCAAGTGAACCAATCGAACGATCGGCTCATCTCCAGTATCGAGGCTGACTAGCGGCTACGCCTGGTCCGTTCTGAATCCGCCGCCGGATTACGAGTCAATCAGCACGCATACAATCTTACAGAGCTCATGCGGATACGGTCCGATGGTCGGACCGCCATCGGCGACAGGCCCGGGACTTGGCATCGGCCCCGGTGACGGACCCCCTGACCTTTCTGCCCGAGGCGCATTGCCATGTAAAGACGGCGGCGGTCCTATCAAAACCTCGGGAAACTTCTCCAGAATTTTCATACCCATGAGGAAAGCGACCTGCCGATAGTCGAACTGCAATTGCCGGAAAGTTATGTTGGCGGGAATCTTCTCAAGAAGTCTTTCGAATTCCTGAACGAAAGGATCACTTGTGGACATGGTCAGCCCTCTCTGTTCGTTTTTTGTAGCGATGCTGGGTGCGTTCGCACCGGTGACGCCGGCCGATTATGCCGCAATTTCGGCGGCGGCAACCGCGCGGCTGGCTATTTTTTAACCAACCGGCCTTGCGCCGTTCTGCGCCCGTGGGATCGATCGCCGGCAGCCATTCTGGGCACGCACGCCCAGGCGAACCCGGCATTTCTACCGTCAGCAAAACCCCCGGGTTTCCAAGGTGTTACGCTGTCATGGGGTGCGGCGGCAATGGAGTCAGGTGTGGCGATGTTCTTCGAAACCGCGGATGAGTTCGCGGCCTGGCTGGAAAAACACGGTGCCGACAGGTCGGAACTCATCGTCGGCTACTACAAGCGCGGGACGCAGCGCCGCAGCATGAGCTGGCCCGAGTCCGTCGATGCTGCGCTTTGCTTCGGCTGGATCGACGGTGTGCGCAAGCGCATCGACGAGCACTCTTATCAAATCAGATTCACGCCGAGGAAACCGCAATCGATCTGGAGCGCGATCAACGTCGAGCGGGTACGCATACTCAGGCGCGAAGGAAGGATGCGCGAGGCCGGCCTGAAGGCCTATTCGCACCGTCGCGAAGCGAAGTCGAAGATCTATTCTTACGAGCAGAAGAAGACAGCGGTGCTTGAGCCAGGCGAAAAGACTCGCTTTCGAAAAGACAAAGCCGCATGGAAGTTCTTCGAGGCGCAGCCCCCCGGATATCGGCACCAAATGATTTGGCGAATCATCAGTGCCAAACGCCCCGAGACGCGGGAGCGGCGCCTGACGGCTCTCATAGAGGCCTCCCA